>OFLO01000004.1_pt1 | contig 316435 bp, 278 predicted proteins | sample 1540831 | NCBI WGS metagenome assembly OFLO01 (sample SAMEA4413049, study PRJEB24355) | metagenome | biome: human; feature: gut; material: faeces | place: United Kingdom | collected 2010 | reverse complement strand
ACTACCTGGCCAAGATGACCATCGAGCTGATCAACAACGTTTCCCGCGTGATCAGCAGCGATTCGGCCGTCAAGGGCAAGCTCGCCGTCCACATGCTGCCGAACTACAACGTCGAGATGGCCCAGAACCTCATCCCGGCCACCGAGCTTGACGAGCAGATCTCCCAGGCCGGCAAGGAAGCTTCCGGTACCGGCAACATGAAGTTCGCTCTCAACGGCGCCATGACCGTCGGCACCCTCGACGGCGCTAACGTCGAAATCCGTGAGCGCGTCGGCGCTGAGAACTTCTTCCTCTTCGGCATGACGGTCGACGAGGTGGACGCCCTCTACGCCGAAGGCTACGAGCCGAAGAAGTACTACGAGGCCGATCCGCGCCTCAAGGCCGCGATCGACATGGTGTCCAAAGGCGCCTTCTCGAACGGCGACCGCAACACCTACGCGCCGCTCGTCGCGGTAAACCGCTCCCTTCACCTAGGGGAAGCCCACTGGGCTTCGCCTTTGACGGTTCAGCGCCTTCGCCTCTGCGCCTTGACGCCGCGCGCGTAATCGCGCTCGCTCTGCACTAATGATGTTTGTGGAGTAGCTGAGTTGCAACGGAAAAGCCGCATAGGAATGTGGATTCCGGTGCGGCCTTTTTGTGTATGGGTGGCGTTACTTGATTCGCCGCCCCGCGCACCAGGCGTGTTGGACGGACCAGTCGGCGGGGTCGGTGAGCAGCACGTCGGCGGCGTATCCGGGGGCGAGTAGACCGAGGGGTGCGCCGGTGACCGGATACGGCCGGTCGAATCCGAAGGCCCTCGCCGGGGTCAGCGTGGCTGCCTCGATGGCCTCGACCGGGGACATGCCCAGTTCGAGGACCGCGCGTTGCACGGCGTGCTCGAGGGTCAACGTGGAGCCGGCGATCGCGCCATTGGACTTGAGTCGGGCGTGTCCGTCGACCACGTCCACGTCGAGCGCGCCGAGCTTGTAGGCGCCGTCCGGGCAGTCGGTGGCGGCCATCGCGTCGGTGACGAAGGCGATGCGATGCGGCGCGAAACCAAGGCCGAGCCGCAGCATCGGATCCTGCACATGGAAGCCGTCGCAGATCAGCTCGATGGTGACGCGCGGATCCTCGACCGCCGCCGGAATCGGACCGGGCTTGCGATGGTGCAGACCGTTCATCGCGTTGAACATATGCGTCATCAGGCCGGCGCCTTCGTCAAAGGCGCGGCGGGCGGTCTCGTAGTCGGCATCGCAATGGCCGACCGCGGGCACGGTGCCGGCGGTCGCGAAGCTGCGGATGGCCTGGAGTCCGTGCGGCAGCTCCGGGGCGATCGTGATCTGGCGCAGGCAGCCGTCGGCGGCCTCGAGCATCCGGTCCACAATCTCGGGCACCGGGTCCTTGAGGCATTCCGGATCGTGCGCACCCTTGCGCGACAACGCGAGGAACGGCCCCTCCAGATGCGCGCCGAGGATATCGGGGCGTTGATCCATCTTGGCTCGCACATTGCGCAGATTCTCGCACTGCACGTCGATCGGATTCGTGATCAGCGAACACACCTGACGGGTCGTGCCATGCATCGCATGCCCGGCGCGCGCCACATCGATGCCATCCGGACCGTCGTCAAAGCTTTTCTCCCACGCGCCGTGCGAATGGATGTCCACGTATCCGGGGGTCATGATCTTGCCCGAGGCATCGATGACCGCATCCGTTCCGATGCCATTCGCACGGCAGGCGGCCTCGAAATCGTCATCCGACGTGCCTCGCGCCGCGATCGCGCCATTGGCGTCGGCCACGATCCAAGCATGTTCCTCGATGCCGCGGGCGTCGACTTTGCGCGCGTCCCGAATCGCGAAGGCCGACGGTGCGCCCTCCATCGAGTCCGTCACCTGCGCGACGATCTGTTGTCTGTCCATATTTCAAGCTCTTTTCAAATCGTATCCGTCATGGGATTTGGTCCACTAGCGTGCAGTCAGCGGACCAAATCCTACATCCCCAAGCGTATGGACTCAGATGCCCTGCCAGGACGGCTTGTGCGCGAAGGCGTACTTGTAGTAGCCCTTGTGGCGCAGACGGCTGGCGGCCGCTTCATCGACGATGATCGTGGCGTGCGGGTGCAGCTGCAGCGCCGACGCCGGGCAGAACGCGGAGACGCCGCCCTTGACGGTTTCGGCGATCGCCTCGGCCTTGCCCGCGCCGAAAGCGAGCAGCACCAGATGGCGGGCCTTGAGGATCGTGCCGATGCCCTGGGTGATGCAGTGCATCGGGACTTGGTTCACATCGTTGTTGAAGAAACGTGCGTTGTCGATGCGGGTCCGCTCGGCCAGCGTCTTGACGCGCGTGCCGGAGGCCAACGAGGAACCGGGCTCGTTGAAGCCGATGTGCCCGTCGGTGCCGATGCCGAGGATCTGCACGTCGACGCCGCCGGCCTCGGCGATCGCCTGGTCATACGCAGCGCCGGCGCCGGAGACCTTCTCGCCGTCGGTCAGGGGAGCACCCTCCAGAACGTCGCCGGGCACATGCACCTTCGCCGGGTCGAGGCCGAGCGGCTCGACCACGGTGCGGTGGATCGTCGAATGATACGATTCCGGATGCGTCAGTGGCAGTCCCAGATACTCGTCGAGCGCAAAGCCGCGCACCTGGCTCACGTCGTTCGATTCCTTCTTGACAAGAGCGGCGAGCGCTTGATAGGCGGCCAGTGGGCTCGAGCCGGTGGCCAGGCCGAGCACCGCGTCCGGCTTGGCCTTGATCAGATCGGCCACGGAGCGCGCGTAGATCTCGCCCGCCTCGGCCTCGTCCTTGACGATGATGACTTCCGCCATGGTTTCCTTCTTTCGTTGATATGGGGTTGGTGGATGGGTTATGGAGCGATGGGTGCGGGAATGACGGCGCGCGTCAGATGGCGCCCCTGCCGGCCAGCGCCGCGCCGATCGCGCCGACGGGCTGGTCCGGGTCGGTCAGGGACAGGCGGTCGGGCAGACGCAGCGAAGCGACGAAGCGGCTTGTCTCTTCGCGCCGACGCAGCTCGGTCGTGATGCAGTCGAGCAGCGGGCGGCCGGTTTTCGCCATGCCGCCGCCGATAATGATGTTGCGCGGGTCGATGGCCGTGGCCGCGATGTCGATGGCGTCGGCGATCGCGCTGACGATGGTATCGAGTGTTTCGGCGGCCTGCGCGTGGTCCGGCGCGGCCGGATTGCCGGCCTTGGCGATGATCGCCGGCATCGGCGGGTCGTCCTGCGGCCACAGGCGCGTCGCCGCGCCGCCGCTGGCCGCAGTTTCGAGGCAGCCGCGCTGTCCGCAGGCGCAGGGCCAGCGGTGCGGTTCGACCGGGACATGCCCGATTTCGCCGACATTGTTGCTGTATCCGTGGTCCAGTTCGCCGCCGCGGATCACCCCGACCGCCAGTCCGGTGCCGAGGTTGAGGAAGACGACGGTGTCCTTGTCGCCGGCGCCGTCGGTCGGCGGCAGCATGGCCGCGGCGCCGAGGGCAGCCGCGTTTACGTCGTTCTCGACGCGGGTGGGCACGCCGGTGCGCCGGGCGACCTCGCCGCCGAGCTCGACGCGCACGATGTCGAGGTTGGCGATGTTCTCGACCGCGCCGTTCGCCGCGTCGACCATGCCCGGGGTGCCGATGCCGATCGTTGCGATGCCCGCGGCGGCCGGGGCGTCCTTGGTCAAGGCTTCGACGACGGAGACGACGTCGTCGACGAGCTGTTCGGCGCCCGGCCGCGCCGGTATCGACCGCTCGGCCAGCAATTTGGGCTGCGCGTCGCCGTCCGCCGCCTCGGCGAGCAGTACGCCGGCGATTTTGGTGCCGCCGACGTCGATGCCGATGCGCAGCGTGTCTCCGCCTGCCTGGATTGCGCTCATATGGTCCTCCTTCGATTGCAAAAGTGATTGCAAAAGTGTGTTTTGTGGAATATGCGGTGCGTGAGGGTCACTGATGGTCCTCCTCTTTCGCCGGTCCCGCGTCGCTTTCGCGTATCGTCGGAACGCATGTGCGGATGACGACCACGGCCTGTCCCCGTAGCACAAGGTCCTCCCCCTGCTGGCATCGATACAATCGGGGTGCCGTGCGATTGCCGAAGGAGATGCTTGCGGACAGCTCCTCATTCATCGATCCAAGGAACGCTTCGCTGACGATTTCCGGAGGACCGTAGACCGCTATGTTGTCGAGGTCCAGCAGCCCGGCGGGGATTGCCAGCACCCGTCCGAGGGTCTGACCGGCTTCGGAGAGGATCTGCGTGCGCCGTTGTGGGTTCTCGGCGATCATGGCATGCAGCCGCGAGGAGGAGAGGAAGGTCTCCAGGCATCCCGGACGTCCACAGGCGCAGACCGGTCCGCTGGGATCGATGGTGATGTGCCCGATTTCGCCGGCGGTGAAGGCCTGCCCGTCCACGACCTCGTCGTTGACGCAGAGCGCCGCGCCGACACCCTGTCCAATGCGCACCAGCAGCGAGTTGGGGGAGCCCTCGCCGAAGAATCGTTCGGCGATCAGCGCCATCCGCGTCGAGTTGTTGACCGACACGGGCAGTCCCAGCGCTTCCTCGAGACGTGCGCGCAGCGGCAGATGGGACCAACCCAGGTGCACGGCGTTGAGCACCGTGCCCTCCGAGTCCACGATGCCGGGCAAGGCGACTCCCACGCCGAGCGTGGGCAGGTCGGATATGGAGCGGAGACGCCTGATCAAGGCGATGACATCGTCGATCGTGATGGCACTGGTGGTTTCGACGGTGCTTTCGACGCGTTGGACGATGCGCCCGCATAGATCCACCAGCGCGCCTCTGATGACGAAAGACTGCGTCAGATCGATGGCGATGACACGCCAGTACGCCGTGTCGATGGCGAGGACCGTCGAACGTTTGCCGCGGCCAGTGCGATTGTCGATGCCGGTCTCTCGGATGATGCGGTGGTCGGTCATTTCCTCGGTGACTTTGCTGATGGCCATCCGTGACAGTCCGATGTGCCGTCTGAGTTCGACGCGGGACATATGCGTGGCGGGAAACAGCAGGTTGAAGACAGCCATCGTGTTATTGGCGCGGATATCCGACGGCACCGTTTTTGTGGCGATGTTGGTCAAAGAAGCCTCGCTTATGGGTCGTTCCGATGCGAAATGCAGCATGAAAAGCTCCCGTCAGCGCTTGAAGAGGCGCTTTTCGATGATGCCAATACCTATTGTGTCATCTTTGCGGGCGGGCATGCGGCGTGAACTCCTTTTCGAGTCTTGTGCGCGGCTAATCGGCTCGTTGATAGGCTTCAATTGATGAATATAGCATGGTGAAATTAATTAGTCAAGATAGTTGCCTAAATATGTTGGGATGGATATAATTGAGAAATTTCAATATTTGCAACGATTTTGTGATGTTGCCTTGCGGTATGAAATGAGGATGACGGGGAAAGTGTCATTTATTAGATAGGTTACATACTATAATTGTCCGCATGAGCGACACCTTTGTTATTCGTGAGTTCAATGGCGACGATTCCCGACTGGAGATCAGCGATTACGGGGCTCAGGTGCTGTCGTGGGCGCCGGTGGGACAACCCTCTGTGATATGGCGTCCGTCGGCCTTGGTGCTGGAGGCTGGCGTGCCAATCCGGGGAGGCGTGCCGGTGGTCACGCCTTGGTTCGGGGCGGGATATGCCGACGGGCATGCGCTTGGTTTGAGTCCCAAGCATGGTTCGGCGCGGCTGAGTTTCTGGCATTGCGAGGATCCATCCGATTCGTCGGATGGCCGTGTGCGGTATCGGCTCGACCTGCCCGCCGATGCGGCGGACCCCAGTGGGCAGCCGTTGCGTGCGGTATATGAGGTCGGGGCTGGCGGGAGCCTGCGAATGACGCTGACCGTCGCCAATGTGGGCGAGGGGTCCGCGAGCGTGGAGATGGCACTGCACACCTATCTACGCGTCGGTGATGTGCGCCGTACGCGGGTGCGCGGACTTTCGGGCGTCGGATATTGGGATGCCGCGGCCGGCGGCGTCGATCGTGTGCAGCGGGAAGAGGACATCGCCTTCGCGGGCGAGGTGGATCGTGTCTATGGGGTCGCCCGTCCGCTCGAGGTGCATGATCCCGTCCTCGACCGCGTCATCCATGTACGTTCGGATGGTGCGGAACAGACTGTGGTGTGGAATCCCGGGGAGCGGATCGGTGATGCGATCACCGACATGGTGCCCGGCGAATGGTCTTCCTTCGTCTGTGTGGAGGCAGCGCTCTGCCGCGGGCATGCGGTCGAGCTGGCCCCCGGGGAGTCCTGTACGTTGGGTCAGACGCTGTCGTTGTGAGACTGCGCCTGACCCGGGCCGACGAAGGTGTTGGACCGGGCCAGGCGCAGCCCTTTAAATGACGCATGTGTCATATATGTATAAAAATTATTTCTTCACCGTGAACCATTGATATTTCAGTAATCTTTGAGTCTTTTGCGTGCGTTATTCTTAAATATGTCAACAAGGTTGACGAAATGATGTATACTGAATCACGCCAGCTATCACTAGCGGCATTCAGTATCGAGATTCAAAGGAGAAAAGGATACTTTCATGGTTGAATCACAGGTGGTTCTGACGCCACGGGCCCGAAAGGCCGAACGATATGCCACGACCCTTGCGCTCATCGTCACACTGGGCCCGCTGTTCTACGGATTCGAGGGCATGGTGCTCAATGGCGCCATCAGCGCTGTCGGCAGCGAATTCCAGCTTGGTTCCTTCGCCAAGGGCGTCGCAGGCGCCGCGGGCATCATCGGCGGTCTCATCGGCTCGTTGATCGCCGGCCGTCTCTCCGACTACATTGGCAGACGCGGTGTGTTGCTGCTGGTCGGTCCTTTCCTCATGTTCGAGGCCATCTTCGGCGCGTTATGCCCCTATCTGGGCGGATACCCGTTCCTGCTGTTCTGCCGCATCGTCGGTGGCATGGGCTTCGGCGCTGCGACGACCGTCGCCCCGGGATACGTCGCCGAGATCTCTCCGGCGCGCATCCGCGGACGCCTGATCTCCTTCCGCCAGCTCGCTATCATCCTCGGCCTGCTCTTCGCGGCGGTCGTCAATCTGGTGATGACCAATCTCGCCGGCGATTCTTCCGCCGAGGTGTTTCTCGGCATCAAGGCGTGGCAGTGCATGTTCCTGTGCCTGATCGTGCCGGCCCTGGTCTACATGATCCTCATGCCGTTCATCCCCGAGTCTCCGCGCTATCTGGTCTCCAAGGGCAGGAACGAGCAGGCCGCCAAGGTGCTTGAGCGTCTGTCCGGCACCGACGATGTCACCGCGCAGGTCGAGTCCATCCAGCGCTCGCTCGGCGGCGTCAACGAGGCCCTTGGCATCTTCGCCGTACTGCGTTCGAAGTGGCGTGGCCTCGTCTGCGTGGGCATGGCGCTCGCCGCCTTCCAGCAGCTGACCGGCACCAACGGCATCTTCTTCTACTCCAACACCCTGTTCGAAGCGGTCGGCGTCCCTGAGTCCGCGGCCTTCCAGCAGACACTGATCCTGACCGTCTTCAAGATCATCGGTGTGACCGCGGGCATCCTGCTGGTCGACCGCGTCGGCCGCAAGCGCATGCTGATGTACGGCGGCACGCTGATCTTCATCTCGCTGGCCGTGGTCGCCACCGTCTTCACCGTCGCTCCGAGCGGTCCCAATGGCCCCGACATCAGCCACAGCCCCGTGCTCGGCTTCCTCGCCGTCGCTGCCCTGTGCTGCTTCCTGCTCGGCTTCACCTCCTCCTGGGGTCCGATCTTCTCGGTGATGATGGGCGAGATGTTCCCGAACCAGATCCGCGGCAGCGCCATGTCCCTGGCCTCTGGCGCCGACTTCTTCGTCAACTTCCTTGTCGTGCTGCTCTTCCCCTACGTCGTCGAATGGTCGCCGGCCGTCGCCTACTGGGCGTTCTTCGTCTTCGGCGTGCTGGCGGTGATCTTCGCCAAGAAGTATCTGCACGAGACCACCGGCAAGTCCCTCGAGGAAATGGGCGACTGAGCCGCTTCCCCTCCGGCGGGCCGGTCCGTCCGGCCCGCCGCGTATCCCCATGTTCATAACAACACCCGCACCAACCAAAGGAGCTTCTCATGGCAGACAGCCAGACCAAACCGCGCGTCGTCCCGGACAACGTGCGCAACATCATCACCTTCATGACCGACCAGCATCGCATCGACACCCTCGGATGCATGGGCAACACCCATGCGCAGACGCCGAACATCGACTCCCTCGCCGCCGATGGATGCCTGTTCACCAAGGCCTTCACCCCCTCCGCGATTTGCACCCCCGCGCGTTCCTCGATGCTCACCGGCCAGCTGCCGTTCAAGCACCAGACGCTCGCCAACCCGGAGTGGAACATCGCCTATTCCACCGCCATCCCGGAAACCGACTGGACCTACACACAGGCGCTGCGCGACGCCGGATACAACGTCGGCATGGTCGGCAAATACCATTGCGGCACTAATCTGCCCGACAAGTTCGGCTGCGACGATGACACCTTCTGGGGCGCCGAGAACCCGGTGGCCAACGAGGAATACGTCGCCTGGCTCAAGGAGAACGACCTGCCGCCGGTCAAGGCCCACGATATCTGGCGCGGCAAGCTGCCGGGCAACCGTGACGGCCATATCATTGCGGCGCGGCTCGAGCAGCCGGAGGAGGCGACCTTCGAGCGCTTCATCGCCGACCGATCCATTGCACGTCTGCGCCAATACGCCAAGGAATACAAGGAGACAGGCAAGCCGTTCAGCCTGGATGTGCATTTCTTCGGCCCGCATCTGCCCTACTTCCTCCCCGACGAGTGGTTCGACCTCATGGATCCGAAGGATGTCATGCTGCCCAAGAGCTTCGGCGACACGCTCGTCGGCAAGCCGCCGGTCCAGCAGAACTACGCGACCTACTGGTCCACCTCCTCCTTCGACAACGACCAGTGGAGGAAGCTCATCGCCGTCTATTGGGGATATGTGGCCATGATCGACTTTGAGATCGGCCGCATCCTCGACGTGGCGCGCGAATTGGGCCTGATGGATGACACGGCCATGTTCTTCTGCGCCGACCACGGTGAGTTCACTGGCTCGCACCGGCTCAACGACAAGGGCCCGGCCATGTACGACGACATCTATCGCATTCCGTTCATCGCACGCATCCCGGGGCTCACGCACGGCACGAAGTGCGATGATTATGTGCAGCTCATCGACATGACCGCCACCTTCATGGAGATCGCCGGACTTGACCCGGCGCAGGTGGAGGACGGCCGCTCCGTCGTCGATTTGGCGCGCGGCGTCGAGGTCCCGGATTGGCGCAGGAACATCGTATGCGAGTTCCACGGCTTGCATTTCCCGATCCAGCAGCGCATGCTGCGCACCGATGATTACAAGCTGGTCATCAACCACGAGTCGCTGGATGAGCTCTACGATCTCAGGCAGGACCCGAGCGAGATTAACAACGTCTATGCGGCGCCGGCCTATGACAAGGTGCGCCGTGAGATGGCCGCCGAGCTTTACCGCCAGTTGGTCGAGCGCGGCGACAGCTCCTTCGCCAAGTGGATGGCCGCGATGACCGACTTCGACATTCCGCTGGAGAACACCGCGCGCTCCGACTGGGACCAAGTCGCCAAGTAACGCCGTGCTGCGGTCGCCCGACGCAACCGTCGGACGGCCGCCGTCCCATTCCCGTCCGGGGCAGATATAGGGATGGAGGAGTAGACATGTATCGACGGAATGCGTTGGATCAAGGAGTTCATATGACAATCGCGACGGCACCACGGACGATACGGGACGATGGCGGGGCCGCCGCCGGGGACGCGATTCCCGCGGGACCGCTCACGCGCCGCCAACTGCCGTTCTCCGTCGTTGCCAAGCCCACCGGCGCGGCATGCAACCTCGACTGCCAGTATTGCTTCTTCCTGTCCAAGGAACTGCTTTACGCCACCAAGCGACAGCAGATGAACGAGGAGACGTTGGCCACATATGTCGCCGAATATCTGGCCGCCAGTCCCGACGGCGAGGTGACTATGCTCTGGCAGGGCGGTGAGCCGACCCTGCGCGGCCTGCCATTCTTCCGCACCCTCGTCAAGCTGTGCGAACGCTATCGCCGTCCCGGGCAGCATGTCGTCCACGCGATGCAGACCAATGGCACGCTGATCGACGAGGAGTGGGCAGAGTTCCTCAAGGCCAACGACGTGCTCGTCGGTGTCTCGATCGACGGTCCCGAGCCATATCACGACGCCTACCGGCTCAACCGCGCCGGCCGCGGCACGCATGCGATGGTGATTCGCGGTTGGAACATCCTGCGTCAGGCCGGCGTGCGTTGCAATGTCCTGTGCACGGTACACCACGCGAACGAGGAGCATGGGCTTGAGGTCTACCGGTATTTCCGCGATGAGCTCGGCGCCGACTTCGTGCAGTTCATCCCCATCGTCGAACGCGTCGATCCCTCGCAGCTCGAGCGTGCCGAACACGACGGCTGGCGCGCCACCGGCGGGCAGGGCGTCGGCATGCTGTACCGTCAGGCCGGGGACGCGGTCACCTCGCGCTCCACGCGGCCGGCGCAATACGGGCGGTTCCTTAGCGAGATCTTCGACGAATGGATCTCGCGGGACGTCGGACGGGTGTTCGTACAGGACTTCGATGCGGCCCTCGGCGCGTTGTTTGGGCAATATGCCGTGTGCGTGCATGCGCCCGAATGCGGGAACAACTTCGCGCTTGAATTCAACGGCGACGTCTACGCCTGCGACCATTGGGTCGAGCCGGATTGGCTCGTCGGCAATGTGCTCAAGGAGGACTTCCACTCGCTGGCGCACAGCGAGATCATGCGCCGCTTCGCCAGGAAAAAGCGCATCGAGCTGACCGATCAGTGCCGCCGATGCCCGTATCTGCGCATGTGCAACGGAGGCTGTCCCAAGGACCGCTTCGTCAAGTCCGCCGACGGACAGGAGGGGCAGAACTACCTTTGCCCCGGCTACACCGAGTTCTACGGGCATATCCACCCCGATATTGTCGGCATGGCGCGGCTGCTGCGGGCGAACCGCGCGCCCGCCGAAATCATGGATCCGCAGGTGCGCCGACAGGTGCGCGCCTCGCGGTGACCGCTTTCCTCGTGTGGGAGCGGGTAAGAGGATGCAAGGAGATCGCGGATGGTTGAGTTGATTGTGGCGCTGGCCGTCGGATTGGGCGTCGGCGTCGTCGTCGGCGCACTGGGCGCCGGAGGCGGCATCCTGTCGGTGCCGGTGCTTGTGTATCTGCTGGGACAGGAGCCCCATGCAGCCTCGGCCGGCTCTCTGGTCATCGTCGGCCTGACCGCGCTGGTCTCGTTGATACCACGTTCGCGCGAAGGGCATGTGCGCTGGCGTGACGGGCTGGTCTTCGGCGTGCTGTCCTCGGTAGGCACTGTGCTCGGGTCGCGTCTGTCCGTGCTCGTCGACCCACGGACGTTGATGCTGCTGTTCAGCGTGCTGTTGGTCGCCGTGGGCGTCATGATGCTGCGCAAGGCGTTCCGAGCCCGCCGTGCCGATGGGAGCGGCGCCGCGGGCGCCGAGGGCGCGTCCTCCGGCCGACGTGGGGGGCGCGGTCTGCCTCTGCTGATCGCTTGTGCCACCGCGACCGGCTTCCTCACTGGCTTCTTCGGTGTGGGCGGCGGTTTCGCCGTGGTACCGATGCTGGTGCTGGCACTCGGATTCACGATGCGCGAGGCATCCTCGACATCGCTGTTGGTGATGATCATCGCTTCGGTTGTCGGACTGGTTTCGCGCATCGGCACCAGCATCAGCGTCGACTGGATGGTGGTCGTGGTCTTCGCACTGGCCTCGATGTGCGGAGGACTGATTGGTGCGCCGGCCTCGCGCCGTGTCAGGGAAAGCACCTTGACGCTGTTGTTCGGCGTGCTCCTGCTGCTGGTCGCCGTCGGCACTCTGGTTTCCACGTTGCTTGGAAACTGATTCGGCAGGCACGCCGGCATGACAAAACTCCCGAGCCAAACGGCTTGAACCGCACCCCGATTGTTGGACTGAAGAAATTCAGATCCGATGATTAGAGGTGCGGTTCTTCGTATGCGGGAGGATCGGAGGAAACGCTACGACGATGGGTTCCGGCGCGAGGCATTGGGGCTCATCAAGGCCGGCGTGGGTTACGTATCGCTTGCCCGCCGGCTTGCGATGCCGGCATATACCGCGAAACAATGGACCATGTTGTATAGGTCCGGCGGCGAGGAGTCGTTCATGGGCGCGCAGGGCAGCAGACGATACGACTGGGAGACGAAGGCCGCCGCGGCCCGCGACCATGTCGACAACGGCCTGACGGTGACCGAGGTCATGGCCAAATACGATGTGGCGAGCGTCGCGCCGCTGCGACGCTGGTGCCGCGAGTGGATTGGCTACAATGTATTAGACAGTCCGATGGGGGACGATTGACGTGGGATTGGAGGCCGGCGATGGCCGGCCCGAGGCATCCCCGCCACTACGAGGAGTCGTTCAAACGGCAGATCGTGCAGTTGTATGAGAACGGCAAGCCCTCCCGGGAGATCAGGGCCGAGTACGACATCTCGCATTCCACGCTGCGCCGTTGGGTCCAGGGCATCCGCGACAGCGGCTCCACCCGGGCCGCGGACAACCGCACGCCCGGGCGGAACGAGCCGGTCGGGCCGGGGAGGCGCAACAGGCAGTTGGAGATGGAGGTGGACGTTTCAGAACAAGCGGCGCCGGCATTCGCACGAAAGTAACGGTGATACGGGCCAACGCCTCCCGCTGCCCGATATCGGCGCAGTGCGGGATGCCGGGCGTTCCCCGCTCCGCCTGTTACTGGATGGTCGAACATCCCGAAGCCGAGCGGATCGATCCCATCGCCGGCGACGTGCGCGCGGTCCGGCGCGGCAGCCATGAGCGCTGCGGCGCCGGGAAGATCAAGGCCGCGCTGGAGCGGAGGGGCGTCACCGCGTCCGGGAGACGCGTCGTCGACATCATGCGCGAACGGGGCATGCGGGCGCGTACGCGCGCAGACGGTCCGAACCGCACAGGACGCGGGCCGACGAGGCCAGGCTCGCGAACATCCTCGGCCGCGGGTTCGACGGCTGCGAGCCGCGCACCCACCTGGCCGGTGACCTGACGTACGTGCGCGTCGGCGGCGAGTGGGCGTACGTGTGCCTGCTGGCCGGCCTGGCGAACAGGGGCATTACCGGCCATTCCGCCGGGCGGGCCCGGGACGCGAGCCTGGTATTGGGCGCGTTCGCCACGCTCGGCTTCCCCCTGACCGAGGTGGAGGTGTTCCACACGGACCGGGGCGGCGGGTTCGACAACGCGAGAATCGACGGGCTGCTCGACGTGTTCGACATCGGAGGATCGCCGTCAGGGAAGGGCGACCCGTACGACAACGCCGTGGTCGAATCCGCCAACAGGCTCCTGAAGAAGGAGCTCATATACCGGAACCACCACACCGGCCTGGAACAACCACGCTCCGACCTCAACGACTATGTGTGGTGGTCCGACGACCAAAGACTCCACTCCACCCCCGGATACCGGAGCCCCAACGAATTCACACAACAAGGACTCGTCCTCTAAAGAATTGTCCAACACGCCGTTGCCAATCCACTGGCGTTTCGCAATGGCCGTGGCGTCGATACGGAACGGTTGTCCCGTCTGCTGGATGGCATGCCGGTCGTCGCGGTCGACGGGCGTACCGGAGACAGCGCCAAGGCATTGGCCAATGCCATCGCGGCGGGTTTCCGGGAGCCCCCATTCCCCATGGGCTGGCCGCATGGTCCGGCATCACGGCCGATGCCGATGGGCGTACCGCCGATGACCTGCGCTCCTGGGCTGAATCACGGGCCGATGCCCGCCTTGGGATTGGACGATCGCGCGTTTTTGCCGATCATCGTCGGTTTCGGCTGCAATCTGCCGGCCTTGGCGGCCACCCGCACCCTGCCCGATTCCCGTCAGCGGGTGCTGACCGGCATGCTGGTGCCGTTCGTCGCGTGTTCCGCGCGCCTATCGGTGTTTCTGGTGCTCGCCCATGCGTTCTTCCCGAAATACGCGGGTCTCGTGGTATTTCTCATGTACGTCGCTTCGGTGATGATCGTCCTGCTGGTCGGCGTGGTGCTCCGCCACACCATGTTCCGTGGGCTTGAACCGGAGCCGCTCATGCTGGCGCTTCCCGCATACCAGTGCCCCGCGCCCTGCAGCTGGTTCGCTCGGTGCTGCTGCGCCTATGGGGATTCGTTCGCGGCGTCAGCGTGATCATCATCTCGATGATCGTGGCGCTATGGTTGCTGCAGGGCATTCCCATGACGGCCGGTGCCGGTGTTTTCACGTTCCGGGCAATGATGTGGTGCGCGGGAGCCGAGCTATTACGCTTGGCTCCCGTTGCCATGGAAACCGCAATGAGAGGAGAGGATCCCATGATCGCAGGAGCGTCCGTCACCACGTTGCTGTTGGTGCTCGTAGCCGGCGTCGCCGCCGGATTCGTCGGATACGCGGTCGGCGCATCCTCATTGGTCTCCTATCCGGCGTTGCTGGCGTTCGGTATTCCGCCCGTGCTGTCCAACACCACGAACACGGTGGGCGTGTGCGGCACCGGCATCGGCGGACTGCTCTCCGCCCGCAAGGAGCTCACGGGCCAGGGCGGGCGTGTGGCCGTCTATGCCTGCATAGGTCTGGTCGGCGGCGTCATCGGCGGCCTGCTGCTGCTTGAATTGCCCGCGAAGGTCTTTGAGTTCGCGGTGCCGCCGTTGATCCTGTTCAGTGCGCTCATCATCGCGTTCAATCCACGGAGGAAAGCGGCCGCGCGCGACGCCGTGGCGCGGGCGCTGCCGCAATCGTATCAGGCGGAGCGCGCCGCGCGGATCGCCGACGCGACGGCGAACGGCGCGTTGTGCGACGATCCGTGGTGGCTGTGGGTCGGCGTGAGCTTCGTCGGTGTCTATTCCGGCTATTTCGGCGCGGCCGCCGGCACGCTCGCCCTGGCGATTCTCGATTTGGGCAAAATCGGCCCGTTCCACCAGATCAACGCGTTGAAAACCGTGGTCGGCTTCGGCGCGAATATCTCCGCCGCGCTCATGTTCGTCATCCGTGGTTCCGTCTGCTGGCCGTTCGCCATCATGATGTGCATCGGCTGCACCATCGGCAGTGCGATTGCGCCTCCCATCACCCGGCGTATTCCGGAGAACATCATGCGGGCCGCCGCCGTGTTGACCGGCATCGTCCTCGCCGTCAAGCTTGGCTGGAGCACTTACCTGTGATGGCCTTGGCTGTTGGGGCGTGCCGAACGGTCGCGGCGGTGCGGTGATTCATGGGCGTGGGCGAATATGACGATCCCGTCGGATGGAAGGCGTGTTCCGTCCGACGGGATCGTCGCTCGATCGGTCGATGATCGATCAGTTGTGCATGGCTTCGATGTTGTTGCCCTCCGGATCATGCACGAACGCGGCATAATAGGTCGGACCATAGTTCGGGCGCGGGCCGGGCTGGCCGTTGTCGGTGCCGCCGTTGGCCAGACCCGCCTCGTGGAACGCCTTCACGGCGTCGTCGTCGGCGGCTTCGAACGCCACGTGGGCCGGCGCGACGGCATCGCCTTCAGCGGCGGTGGAAACCCACACCGACGAACCGTCCTGCGCCACGAATGCCTGAACGCCTGGGAAAGCGGGGCCCTTGCCGTAGCCCAGCGGTGCCAGGGCGGCCTCGTAGAACGCCTCCTCCTTGTCGAAATCCTTCACCTTGACGGTCACATGGTTGATCATGATCTGTCCTTTCATGTGTTCGGTGCGTTGTGCATCCGAATTCCATGATAGACGGCAAACGATGTGAATCGGAAGGGCGGCGTTCTGGAAGGTCGCGAAGTCCGGGCCGTTGCCGCCCGTGCCGCGATGACCCTATAGCCCGTGGATGCTCGCCCCGAACGGCCAGAGCGCGAGTTTGGCCATCTTGAACGCCTGAATGCCCAGAGGAATGCCGATGATGGTGACGCATAGAACCAATCCGATTAGTACCCAGGAGATCGTGATCGCCAATCCGCCCAAAACGATTCATAGGATATTGCCGATGATTCTCATAGCGGGTTCCTTACGCTCGACCATCTTCCGAAAGACGCCGGATGGTATATCAGACCTTCATTCTATGGTACTGGTGTGAGATGAGGCGGGGCCGGGAACGGGCCCATGCGTGCTGAAGCGATGAGTAGATTGGAGCGACCATGCCCGTGACGTCCGATGGGGTGGGCGGGTCCGGCGCGTATGCCGGGGCCATGGCGAACGAGGGGGCCGATGCCGCGTGGATTCGGCGTGTGGCGTTGCTGCTCGTCGGTCAGGCGTTTTCGCTGTTGGGCTCCAGCATCGTGCAGTACGCCATCTGGTGGTGGATCGTATTGCAGACCAGAACCGGTTCGGCGATGCTGCTGGCCACCCTGTTCGGCGTGGTGCCGCAGGCCGTGGTCTCGATCTTCGGCGGCTCATGGGCGGACCGCCATAATCGCAAACTGCTGATCATGCTGCCGGACATGGTGATCGCCGCCGTCACCGTCGTGTTGTCGTTGGGTTTCGCGATGGGATGGGCCGGACTGGCCACGATCTTCGTGGTGCTGCTCATCCGTTCGGCGGGCGGCGGCATCCAGACGCCGGCCGTGCAGTCGTTCATCCCGGACGTCGTGCCCTCCGGCAAACTGTTGCGCGTCAATTCGATATACGGTGTGATCAATTCGGCGAACATGATAGTGGCGCCGGCGGTGGCCGCCGTGCTCATCAACATGGTGCCGTTGTGGTCGATCCTGCTGATTGACGTGACCACGGCGGTCATCGGCGTCGGGTTCGTAGCGTTGATCAAGGTGCCGAAGAGACACGCGACGGCGGAGCGTGCCGCGCACGCCGTGCCCGAAGGGGAGGGACGCTCGCCGCTCGCCGGCGTCCGCCGTGTCTTCGCCGATCTCAAGGTGGGATTCGACTACACGTGGCGTCGGCCGAATCTGCGCAACGTGGTGTTGGGCGACGCGCTGACCTGTTTCATCGCCGTGGCCCCGATGAATCTGACCCTGCTGCTCATGACCCGCGAATACGAGGGGATCGATTTGAATCTGGGATTCATCAACCTGACCACCGCCTCCGACAAACTCGCGGCCAATGAGCTGGGCTGGAGCATCGGCATGTTGCTTGGCGGCGCGTTCATGTCCACCGTCGGGGCCAAGGTCGTGCGCGACAACATGCGCATGGTCGCGTTCGGCGTCACCTTGGTCGGCGTGACCGTGATGGGTCTCGGGGTCGCGCCCAATCTGCTGGCGTACCTGTTTGTCGACGTGGCGAATGGTGTCGCCTCCGCCATCTGCGTGGGTCCGATGCGTACCATCATGCAGACCGAGTCCGATGAGAATGTGGTCGGCCGCGTCTTTGGTCTCGACACCACGCTCAGCACGCTGGGCATGCCGCTGGGCATGCTGGTCTTCGCGCCTCTGGCCGACCTGATCCCGATTTCGCTGGTGTTCGTCATCGGCGGTGTGTTGACCTTGCCCATCGGCGTCTATCTGTTCGGTCAGACGCGCGGACGTGCCGGGGCGGCGCCGGTCCGGGGGTGATGACCGTCGGGCAAGCCCCCAAAAAACAGTGTTCATGTGAAATTCACCGCATATTCGCGCTTTTGCCGGTCTGCCATGATTAGCCTTGAACAAGGAACAGCAGAGTAGAAGCAGAGGGTATGCGCGTATTCGATTTTGACGGAACCATCTACGACGGCGAAAGCCTGTTCGACCTGTACCTGTATTCCGCCCGACACGACCCGAAGGTGTTCCGCTTCATCGCACCCGTGCTGCGGTACGCGGTCAAATACAAACTCGGGCGGGCCACGCTTGAGCAGATGGAATACGGCGTGGGCAGGATGGCCGAGGGCTATCTCACGGAGCTGAACCGTTCCCGGCGTGTGGCGAGCGTCGAACAGCTTGTGAACGATTTCTGGGATCGGAACTACCCGCGCATCAAGCCCTGGTACCAGCCCGAACCGAATGACGTGATCCTCACCGCGTCCTTCGACCTGACGGTGGGGGAGGCATGCCGCAGGCTCGGCGTGCGGAACCTCGTGGCCAGCAACGTCGATATGGAGACGATGAAGGTCACGTATCTCAACTTCAACACCAACAAGGCCAGACGATTCCGCGAGCTGTACGGTCCGGACGCCGTCGTCGACGAGTTCTACACCGACTCGAGGTTCGACCAGCCGATGATCGATATGGCCCGTCGTGCGTTCATGGTCAAAGGGAACACCATAACGCGGGTGAAATAGCGGACGGCGCGGAACAACGAAGCGTCACCGACAACGAAGGAGGAGCACAGATGAGCATGCCGCTCGATCTTTACGTAATCCGACATGGCGAATCCGAAGCGAACGTCATCGTCGAAGCAGGCGAACAAGGCGACGACTCCCTGTACACGCAGGACAACGTCACCGTGCCCGACCGCTCATGGCGGCTCACCGCCACCGGCCGCAAGCAGGCCGACTGCATTGGCCGTTGGCTTGTCAGCCAGCAGCAGCTGTTCGACCGCTACATGGTCTCGCCGTATGTGCGCACCCGCGAGACCGCGGCCACCATGGCCTTGCCCAAAGCCAAGTGGGAGGAGAACCGTGTGCTGCGCGAACGCTCCTGGGGCGAGATCAACACCATCACCAAGGACGAGTTCAAAACCAACTACGCCCGCAACTGGAACTTCAAGAACACCGACCCGTTGTACTGGCGGCCGCCGGCGGGCGAATCCATCGCCGACGTGGCCGAGGACCGCGTGCATAACATCCTGACCTCGTTGAGCCGCAAATCCGACTCGGAGTCCGTGGTCATGGTCACGCACGGCGACTTCATGCTCGCTCTGATGCTCACCATCGAGGATCTGGCCGACGAGGAGTTCCTGCATCGCGCCGATTCGGACGACTGGAAGATCACCAACTGCACGTGCCTGCATTACACGCGCCGAGACCCCGAAACCGGTCGCACGTCCAAGCGTGTGCGTTGGGAGCAGACCGCCCGGCCCGTGCTTGACGAGGCGAGCGGACGTTGGGAGGTCAAGGTGGAGCCGTGGCGCGAATTCAAACGCCCATATCTGTCCAATGGCGATTTGGTGGACGTGGTGCAGGCCGTCGACCCGCACCTGCTGGAGTATTACGGCAAATAGCTTGCGCAAAGTGCGTCTTCGCAAAATCTCTATGAGATACAATGGCGCACAGCGCGGTCGGATGTGTGTGTATGCCGTGCCTGACGCCGAGAGCGAGGAGAGTAGTAATGTCCAATATCTTCCAGTGGCAATTGCATGGCGACGGCAAGACGTTGCAGCCCGGCGAGGTGGTCGAGCCTGATGAACGTCTGACTTGGACGCGTACCGCCGGCATCGGCGCGCAGCACGTCATCGCCATGTTCGGCGCCACCTTCCTGGTGCCGATTCTCACGGGCTTTGATCCGTCCGCCACCCTGTTCTTCACGGCCATGTCCACCGCACTGTTTTTGCTCATCAACAAGAACGTGCTGCCAAGCTATTTGGGCTCGTCCTTCGGCTTCATCGCCCCGATCACCGCAGTCACCACCGCCAACAAGGGCATCGCGGTCGCCAGTTTCGGCATCATGTGCACCGGTATCCTGCTGGCTTTGGTCGGTGTGCTCGTGCATTACGCCGGTGCCAAGTGGATCGACATCATCATGCCGCCGGTGGTCAACGGTGCGATCGTGGCCATTATCGGCTTCAATCTGGCGCCCTCCGTATGGACCAATTTCAAGGCCGCGCCTGATACCGCAGTCGTGACTTTGCTGGCCGTGCTGCTTATCGCCGTGCTGTTCAAGGGACTGCTTGGTCGACTCAATATTCTGGTCGGCGTGATCATCGGCTACGTTTATGCCTGCTTCCGCGGCCAGGTCGACTTCTCCGCCATTAATGACGCCGCATGGATCGGCTTCCCGAAGTTCCACCTGCCGCAGGCCGACTTCTCCATCCTGCCTATGTTCCTGCCCGTCGTGCTCGTGCTTGTGGCCGAGAATGTCGGCCACGTCAAGTCCGTGGCCCAGATGACCGGCCGTGACTACGACAACCAGATCGGCACCGCCCTGATGGCCGACGGTCTTGGCACCACGCTTGCCGGCTTCGGCGGCGGCTCCGGCACCACTACCTACGGCGAGAACATCGGCGTTATGGCCGCCACCAAGGTCTACTCCACCGCCGCCTACTGGTGCGCTGCCGCCTTCGCCCTGATTCTGAGCCTGTGCCCGAAGTTCGGCGCCGTTATCAACACGATTCCCGCCGGCGTGCTCGGTGGTGTGACCACACTGCTCTACGGCATGATCGGCATGATTGGTATTCGCATCTGGGTGGAGAACAAGGTCAACTTCGACAAGCCGATTAACATCATGGTCGCTGCCATTACTATGATCATCGCCATCGGCCAGTTCGCGTTCACCATCGGCGGCACGTCCTTCAACGGCATCGCCATCGGTACGATCGTGATTCTCGTGGCCTACCACGGCCTCAAGGCTATCGGCAAGGCCACCGGCACCATCGCCAAGGACGATCCGGACGTGCTGTAGGTGCCCGTTTGACCGTCTTATCTTTATCAGCGACAGAAATTCAGGAAAAGAGTGGCTTCGTCCTGAATTTCTGTCGCTGAGTCATAGTGAGCGACAGAATTTTAGGAAATCACACCCATGCTCCTGAATTTCTGTCACTGAGGGTGTCTCAATGACAGGATTTTAGGATGAGTGGGGTCATTTCCTGATTTCCTGACGCTAAAGAACACATATGACGCGGGCTAAAAAGTGATTCATGAAACGTTGAAAGCAAGATGTGCGAGTAACGTCGTGAAATAGCAAGATCCGTGGTATTCACAAGCAAAGTAGGGGCCTTACGCTAGGTTTGGAAAGCTTGCGTAATTTGCGCAACCTTTGACATGAAAGGCCATTGTGCCCCGTAACGATTTTGATGATTTCGAGGATTCCGCCGATTTCCCGATGAATGACGGCGAGGAATTCAAACCCATTACCTTTGGTGAACTTGGCGTACCCGGACTGTTGGTACGCGTGCTCGCGGCGGACGGGAAAAAGACCGCGTTCCCCATTCAGGCCGATACTTTGCCCGACTCGTTGGCCGGGCGCGACGTTCTCGGCCGAGGCCGTACCGGTTCCGGCAAGACCCTCGCCTTTTCGATTCCTCTGGTCACTCGTCTTGGATCCTATGATTCGCTTGGCCAAACCGCGATGAAGGAATTCCGCGATGAAATTAAGCGTCGCAAGAAGGCAAGTCTTGAGGAGCGCCGCTCCGATGATTTCCTGCCCCATCCGCGCGGACTCGTGCTGGCCCCCACCCGTGAGCTGGCCAACCAGATCAATGACGTGCTGATGCCGTTGGCCCATGCGTTTGGGATGAATACCACCACGATTTACGGCGGTGTCAAGTACATCCATCAGGTGCGTGATTTGAAGGCCGGCGCCGATATCGTGGTCGCCTGCCCGGGCCGTCTTGAGGATTTGCTGCGTCAGAAAGCGCTCACGCTTTCGTCCGTCGAAGTCGTGGTAATCGACGAGGCCGACGAAATGGCCGACATGGGCTTCCTGCCGCCAGTCAAGCGACTGCTTGAGCAGATTTCTCCCAACGCCCAGCATATGCTGTTCTCCGCCACACTCGATCATGGCGTGGATGAAGTGGTGAACACATTCCTGCATGATCCCAAGGTGCACGAGGTCGATTCGGCCACCGCCGAACCTGACCTGATGACCCACCATGTGTTTGAAACCACGCGCGGTGACAAGCATGAGCTTGTACGTACGTTGGCCTCCGGTACTGGCCGTCGTATCCTGTTTACCCGCACCAAGTTCCAGGCCAAGAAGCTCGCCAAGAACCTGACTCAGAACGGCATTCCGGCCGCCGAACTGCACGGCAATTTGAGCCAGAACCAGCGCGACCGCAATCTCGCTGCCTTCGACTCCGGTGATGTGCGCGTCATGGTGGCCACCGACGTGGCCGCCCGTGGTATTGACGTCGGCGGCGTGGAGCTTGTGGTGCAGGTCGAGCCGCCGGCCGACCCGAAGTCGTTCGTGCACCGCTCCGGTCGTACCGCCCGCGCCGGCAAGGCCGGCGACGTGGTCACCCTGGTGCTGCCAGAACAGCGTCGTGAAACGCGCCGACTGCTGAATCAGGCCGGTATCAAAACCAAGATGATTGAGGTCACTCACGATTCGCCCGAAGTGCTTGAGCTTGTGGGCGACCGAGCCGAGCGCGTGGACGGCTGGAGTCTCGACAAGTCGCAGCCCGTCGGCAACCCGCGCAAGGGCAAGAACAAGGGCGCCAAAAATATGGCTGGCGATGAGTCTGGCCGCGGCAGCAAGCGTAAGCATAGCCGCAATCGCAACCGTGGCGAGCAGAACGTTGCCGAGACCGAAACTCGCTACGAGAACGTCGGCGGCGAGTCCTACGATGATCAGCCGCAGCACCAGCCCGGCGGCAAAGCTAACAAGAAGGCCATGAAGAAGAACCGCAACCGTGCGGAACGTCGCGCCGGCATGAGCAATCCCGAGGCCGAGCGTCGCGATTATCTGTTCGAGCATGGCGATGAGCGTCGTGGCAATCGACGCGAGGATCGTGCCGACACTCGATATGAGGATCGCCGTGATCGCCGTCGCGGTAAGAAATCTGATGACCGTTATGATGACCGTCGCGGCGATAAGTACTCCAAGAACGGCAAGTCCGATCGGCGAGACAGATTCGATTACGATCGAAGCGATGAGTTCGGCTCGCGTAAGCATGAAGGTAGCAAGCGTATCCACCGCAAGAACGAGAACCGCATCGTGCGTGATGAGCGTTCCGAGGGAGCCAAGCGTCACGAGCGCCGTATGATCGCCAAATACGGCAATACACAAGGCCCGAAGCGTCACCATTCCAAGAAGAACAGCTCGCCATTCCGCTCGTCCGGTACCCGCAACGGACGTCGATGACGTTCCTTGGCTCCCTTCAGGGAGGGGGCCAAGCGCTGGTTAATATTGGTACGCTACGGAGCCGTCGGCGTTGTGGATGGTGAAGGTGGGGGATTGCTCGATGTTGAGGTCCACGGTTAGGGAGTGTTGCGCGTCGGCGCTCACGGAACGATAGATGAAGTGCTTGTTTTCCAGCTTCACGGCCTCGGTTCGTGCGTCAATCAGCCATGGGTTGCGGCGGCGCAGCGCGATCAGTGCCTGATGCAGCCGGTAGGTTGGCTCGCCCAATGTGGAGAGCTCGGCAGGGGAGTCGGGGAACTTCGGACGGATATCATCATCGCCGCCGAATCGCTCTTGCTTGACGCCCACATAGCCCTGTTCGTCACCGTAATAGATGCTCGGCACGCCGCCAACCGTCAGCAACACCGCCACCGCCAACGCCGCTTTGGCCGAGCCTATCTGCGAGGCGATGCGCGTCACATCATGATTGCCGATGAACGTCTGTGGCACGAAGGAATCCAGGAACGAATTATGCCGCTTGAGATTCCAATCCAACTCAAAGAAGTTCTCCGTCTCCAGCGCATGCTGAATCGACTTCCACAGCTCATACTGCGTGACTGAATCCATCGTGGATTCCTCGACGATGCGCGGGTAATCGCCATGAATCACCTCGCCGAAAACCCACGAATCCGGATGCGTGGCCTTGACCTGTGGCAACACTCGCGCCCAGAACGCGCTCGGCACCGCATACGCGGCGTCAAGTCGCCAACCGGCAGCCCCGCGATCCAGCCAGTAGTTCATCACACGGGCCACATAGTCAACGGTCTTATCGGACGAATGGTCCAGCGCTACCAGATCGTCGTGCCCCTCGAACACATCCAAAGTGGGTTCGCCATTATCGCCGACATGCGTGCGGACCAGACCGTGCCACGGGTTATCGGCCGGATCCAAGCGGCCGGTGGTCTCGTCAAGCGCCGCCCGGACGGCCGGATGATCGCGGCTCACATGATTGAACACGCCATCCAGCACCACCTGCAATCCCATGTCCCGGCAGGCCGCAATCAGCTGGTCGAACGCGGCATCCCCGCCCAATCGCACATCGATGTGCATATGGTCGAGCGTGTCGTATCCATGCGTCGCCGACTCGAACACCGGACCCAACAGCAGGCCGGACGCGCCTAGATCGCGCACGTACTCCAGCCAAGGGATCATCGCGTCAAGGCCGCGGCCATGGAACTGGCGCGGGCCGGCGGGCCTGATATCGGCACCGCAGAAGCCCAGCGGATACACGTGCCAGAACACCCCGTACTTCACCCAATCGGGCATTGTGCGGCTCGAATCCGTGCTTACAACCACTGTGCACCTCCTGATTGACACCGTGTCCATTTTCGCACACGCATGACCGAATCCTCGGTAGATGACGAGAGTTGTCGATGCAGGCGCCGAATCGAAGCATACGACTGTCCCGCTCTGTTTTCACGAAAGGATGCGCGGCGCGCAACATAACAACACCATATAATCCGCGCGCCATGGGAACTACGTAGCCATTCTTCCGTTACAATCAGTGTGACGGCTTCCGCCCCCGAAGAAGAAGGTGTTGATTCCCCTTGGACGTCTCACTGGCGCATTTCTTCCAACAAGTGCTTTCCAACCCGGCTCTGACCGTCACAACGTTGCTGACGCTGGGAGTCATCTTCGTCAACGGCTGGACCGACGCACCCAACGCCATCGCCACCTGCGTGACCACGCGATGCATGCGCGTACGCTCCGCCGTCATCATGGCGGCCATCTTCAACTTCCTCGGCGTCTTCATCATGACGCAGCTCAACGCTTCCGTGGCCTCCACCATCAGCAACATGGTCGATTTCGGCGGCGACACGAACGCGGCGCTCATCGCCCTATGCGCGGCGCTGTTCTCCATCGTCGTATACAGCGTGGGCGCCTCGCTGCTCGGCATACCCACCTCCGAAAGCCACAGCCTGATCGCCGGCCTGTCCGGAGCGGCCATCGCCATCCAAGGCGGCATCGGCGGCATCAACATGGGCGAATGGGTCAAGGTGCTCTACGGTCTGGTCGCAAGCCTCCTGTTCGGCTTCGCCGTCGGCTGGTTGGTATGCAAGGCCGTGACCCTGATTTGCGCTGGCATGGACCGCCGCCGCACCAACGGGTTCTTCACCTACGCGCAGATCGTGGGCGCGGCGGCCATGAGCTTCATGCATGGCGCGCAGGACGGCCAGAAGTTCATCGGCGTGCTGTTTCTTGGCATGGCGTTCTGCAACGGTCAGCCCAGTGTGGTGGGCGTGATGATCCCGGTCTGGCTGATGATTCTGTGCAGCACCATTATGGGCGTGGGTACGTCCGTGGGCGGCGAGCGCATCATCAAATCCGTGGGCCAGGACATGGTCAAACTCGAGAAATACCAGGGCTTCTCCGCCGACCTGTCAAGTGCGCTGTGCCTGCTCGTCATGACCGTGCTCGGCATCCCCGTCTCCACAACGCACACCAAGACCAGCGCCATCATGGGCGTGGGCGCGGTACGCCGCCTCTCCGCCATCAACTTCGGCGTGGTGCGCGACATGATGCTCACCTGGGTGTTCACCTTCCCCGGTTGCGGTCTCATCAGCTTCGTAATGGCCAAACTGTTCATGGTCGTGTTCTAGAAAGGATTCCACCCATCATGGCGAGACAAAAAGACGTGTTCTACTTCGACGGATTCCGCCGCAGCGCGGACTACGCATGCCAGGCCGCGAAGCTGCTGTCCGAGGTCATGCACGACTTCAATCCGGACCAGCTGCGCGAACGCATGGACAGCATGCACGCGATTGAGAAGTCGGCGGACGAGGTGCGCCACGACATGATGGACGAACTGGTGACCGCGTTCATCACGCCGTTCGACCGCGAGGACATCGACGGGCTTGGCCACGTGCTCGACGATGTGACCGACAGCATCGAAGGCGTACTCAACCGCATGTACTACGACAATGTGACCGACATGCGCGACGATGCGGTCCAGATGTCGGATATGGTGGTGCGCGCCACGGAAAGCATCTGCGAGCTGGTCAACGAACTGCCGCGATTCCGGCATTCCAAGACGTTGCGCGAACTGGTGTTCGCCATCAACACGATCGAAACGGACGCCGACCACCTGTTCATCGAGTCGATGCGCACGCTGCACACCACCTGCACCGATCCGCTGCAGGTGTTCGCCTGGCATGACGTGTACCGTCACCTCGAACAGTGCTCCGACGACTGCGAGCGCGTGGCCAACACCATCGACAGTATCGTCATGAAAAACAGCTGAGGTTGGTTTTTCATAACCTCCCTCTGATGAGCCGAGCCGTGAAGAAAACGCCGGAGGTGTTTTTAGGCAAGGGTGAGTGACAACGAGCGAATAAGAGGTCAGCTGCAAGCTGTCCTGAATCGCGTTCGAGGTGGCATCGCGAAGCGATGACGGAGGGAGAGACCTACTTGACCAAAGGCCCCTCACCGATGGGCGTTGAGCCAGAGGATGGCGAGTTGGGTGCGATTGGTCAGGCCGAGCTTGTCCAGTATCGCGCTGATGCGATTGCGGACCGTGCCTTCGCTCAGGAACAGTCTGGCGGCGATGTCGCGGTTATCGAGGCCCTCGGCGACCAGCGCGGTGATCTCACGTTCGCGCTCGCCAAGCAGGCCCTCGATGGAATCGGCGGTATCTCTGGAATCGTCGGAATCGGCAGGATTCGGAGTCCGTTCGGTGAGCTTGCCGAGCACTTCCGCGCCGAGCACCACCTGACCGGCCATCACCGCCTGCAGCGCAGGCCCGACCGTCGCCACATCCTGTTTGATGAGATAGCCCTTGGCACCAAGCCCCATCGCCTGCGCGATATACGACTGGTCCGCAAACGTGGTCAGGAACAGTATGCGCGCGGCCGGGTCCGTGGCCAGAATCTCGCGCGCGGCATCCAAACCGCTGGTGCCGGGCATCTGAATATCGATCAGCAGTACGTCCGGTCGGCTCGCCGGCGTCTCGAAATAACGGCGCACGGCGGTATCGCCGTCATTTGCCGTCCATAGCACCTCGGCCGTGCCGGTGGCCGTCAGAATCGTCTCCAACGACTGGCAGACGATCGGATCATCATCCACGATTGCGATTCTCATCAATCCCTCGATTCCATGGTCCAACGCCTCTTCGGCACGGATACGAACACACGCCAGCCGTCCTCATACGGCCCGCAGACCGCGGTGCCGCCAAGGGCGCGCACGCGCGATTCGATATCCGCCAAACCCATGCCGCGCATCAGCTCATCGGCCGAACCGCGCATATCGGCAACACTGTCGGCGGCGAGTCGCGAGCCGACGCGCGTGGCACACATCGCACGCGGGCGGACAGCGGCCGTCCGGGACCCATCGGACTCGGACACGGCCGGCCCCGGATCCTGAATGACCAACTGCCAGAACGCGGGGAAGTCGCGCAACGTCACGCTCGCCTCGTGCGCCGCACTATGATGCACCACGTTCGACAATGCCTCGCGAATCACGGTCGCGAAACAGCGCGAGACCGGCGCGGGCGCCTTGGCGATGTCGTTGGCCAGCGTCACGGCGAAACCGGGGGAGATGCCGTCGAACGACGTGACGGCATCATCGATCTGCGCGGCGAAATCAGTGCCGTCATCCTCAAGATCATGCACCGAACGGCGCACCATCGTCATCGCATCATCCAACGTCGCACCCAACGTGGCGAACCCTTGCGCGGCGACCGTATCATTTGTCGCCTCGGCCACCGTCCTGCCGGCCTGCGCCTGCATGATCGCGCGGGTCAGCAGATGGCCCACATTGTCGTGGATCTCCCGGGCGATACGCGTGCGCTCGCCGAGGGTCGCCATGCGAATCGACTGGGCGCGTTCCTCATCGATGTCGGCGATGCGCGAACGAGTGGCCCGCGAGGATTCGCGCGCCCTGTCCTGCGCGTGCAGCAACGCGCGCCGCGCCTCGTCCGAGGAGGCGCGGGCCCGGCCCAGAACGAATCCAAGCAGGGCGACCATCGTCATCACCAGCGTCTGGAGACGGTCGGTGCCACGGGCGAACCAGAGCGCGATCAGCGGCAACACCCATATCCAGCGCGCGGCGACCGAAAGCCACGGGGCCGAACGTATTGCATCGGCAAGGGAACGGCGAGAGGCCGCGGTCCGCGAGACACTGGGGGAGCGTCCGCTTGCCGCAGTCCGTGCCCCAGTTCGGGCAACGGTCGAGGCGAGGGCCGGCAGCTGTGCAGTATCGTAGGCGATGAGCGGCATGAACGCGCACCATGAAGGCACTGCCACGACGATGACGAGATACGCCGTACACAAGACCCAAGACCATTGCGCGGGACGCAGCCATTCCACCAATCCGGCGACGGAAACGGCCAACAGCAGGCCGGCGATGAACACGCCATCGAGCCGCACCCCGACAAGCCAGGCCAAAGCCAGGCCCAACACGAGCAGCAAGACCTTTTCGACCAACACACGCATGGCACCTCCCTGGCTTGATGCTCTTCCACCCACCAGTCTAGCGGTGCGCGGAACACAACGAACTTGACGGGCGTGCGGAATTATTCGCATGACGGTCCAAGACAACGGGTCTGCACTTCCCGAATAGATGAGGCACAAGCGTCGGATGTTGTCGACACAACCGTAAAGGGATGATACCGATGATTGCGCAAAGCCACAGGGCGTCCAACTATTCGATGGACGAGATCAGCCTGATGCCGGTCGATAAGGTGTACAAGGCCATGCAGACCGACGCCGAAGGGCTGTAATGACAAATGTCACGGCCTGTACGGCCAAGTCGTGACGTTTGCCTGTGGCGGCGTCTGGCCCCTTCTTGGGATGATGGAATCACCAAGGAAGGGAGTGGCTATGGCAACCGACAACAGAGCTTCCGAACACGACTCGACAACCAACCCGGCTCTGGCCGTGCACGTCAGCCAACTGGTCAAACGCTACGGCGACATGGTGGCGCTCGACTACTTTGACCTTGACGTGAACCAGGGCGAGATTTTCGGCCTGCTTGGGCCGAACGGGTCCGGCAAAACCACTGCGATCAACTGCATCCTCGCATTGCTCACCTACGATTCGGGCACGATTCGCGTATTCGGCCAGCCGATGACGCCGACCTCATACGCGCTGAAGCGCCGTATCGGCATCGTGCCGCAGAACGTGGCCGTATTCAACGAACTGACCGTCACCGAAAACATCGACTACTTCTGCTCGCTGTACGTGCCGAAGAAAACTGACCGCGCGCCGCTGGTCGAGGAGTCCATCGAATTCGTCGGACTCCAGGACTTCCGCAAGTTCCGGCCCGGCAAACTGTCCGGCGGTCTGCTGCGACGCCTGAACATCGCCTGCGGCATCGCGCACAAGCCTGACCTGATCTTCTTCGACGAACCCACGGTCGCCGTCGACCCGCAAAGCCGCAATTCGATTCTGGAATGCATCCAGCGGTTCAACCAGGCCGGCGCCACGGTGATTTACACCAGCCACTACATGGAGGAGGTCGAGCAGATCTGCGACCGCATCCTCATCATGGACCACGGCCGGCACCTGGCGCTCGGAACCGCCGACGAGCTCAAGAACATGATCGACACGGGCGAGCGCATCACCATCGAAACGCTCGATCTGGCGGATTCGGCGATGGCCGAGGTCCGTGCGCTGCCGTGCGTGATCGAAGCCACCTACGACGGCAAGAAACTCGACGTGCGATGCCGTCGCGGCGAACACAACCTGACCGACGTGCTCGACGCGGTGAAACGCTCCGGCGCCAACATCGGCCACCTGACCAGTCGCCCGCCCACCCTCAATGACGTATTCCTGGAACTCACCGGCAAGGCGCTAAGGGACTAACAATCTTGCCCCCGCTAGCGGGGCTCCCGCGAAGCGAGTGGGGGTGGCCTTGCAACAACCACCCTCAGTCGGCTTCGCCGACAGCTCCCGTCAGCGGGAGCAGGTAAGGAGACATCATGTGGACCACATTTCTGGTCGCATTGAAAGCGAACTTGCGCAACCGGTCGGCGTTGTTCTGGATGACCGTGTTCCCGATCGTGCTGGCGACCATGTTCAACGGACTGTTCGGCGGGCTGGCCGAAGCATATGAACTCAAGCCGGTGCCGATGGCCGTCATCGAAGACACCCGTTGGCAGCAGGCGGACGGTGCCCGCACCTTCGTAGACGCGCTGGCCGGGGAAACGGAATCGGCCTCAGACGACACGACCTACGCCGGAATCGACCAAAAGCTGCTGACCATAACCACAGTCGGCACCGTGAAGGAGGCCGAACAACGGCTCGCCGACGGCACTGCCAACGGCTATCTGACCGCCGACAATAACGGCCGATTGGCGATGACCGTGAGCCGGGAAACCGCCGTCACAGCCAAAGACTCCACGCAAAGCAGCGGACTGGACATTAGCCTCGCGGCCCTGCGCGGCGTCATCGACCTGTACAACCGCACCGACGCCGTCACCCGGCAGACCATCGCCGACAATCCACAGGCCGCGCTCAGCCGGAACTTCTGGAACAGCGTCGGGCAGAACGTCGACATGACCCATGAGACGACGCTCACGCATTTCCAGCCTGACGCGATCGCCCGATACTATTACGCGCTGCTGGCCATGTCCTGCATGATGGCCATGGGATACTCCATCAGCACAGTCGCCGCCGCACAGGCGAACCTGTCCGCGCTGGGCATACGGCGGACCGTAGCGCCGCTGAGCCGGGCCAAACAGCTCGTCGCGGGCTTCCTCTCCTGCTGGCTGTGCTCGTCGGTCGCCCTGTCCATCGCATTGGCCTATATCCGGCTCGCCTGCAACGTCTCGCTCGGCGGACGCGAACCGGCAGCGATTTTCGCGGTCATCATCGCCTCGTTCATGACCAGCTCAGCAGGCACCCTGCTCGGCGCGGTACCGAAGCTTTCCTACGACACGAAATACGGTTTGTCGAGCGGAATCGCCTGCATATTGTCGCTGTTCACCGGACTGTACGGCGGCTTCGCCATGCAGATCAGTGACTGGATAGCACGCAACGCGCCCATCCTCGGCACCATCAACCCCGCGCAACAGGTGACGAACCTGTTTTACGACATTTTGTACTACGACAGCTACCAGCCGTTCATCACCACTTGTGCCATTTTGCTGGCGATGAGCGCGGTATTCCTCTTGGCTGGCATCGCAATGCTGAGGAGGCAACGCTATGAACACCTGTAAAGCCACATTGCGTGTACTGTTCTCGCACAGGGCCTACCTGTTGATTTACCTCGTGTTCGTGGGCATCATGATGCTGTCTATCAGCTGGTCGATGCTGTCTGGCACATCCGATTCCGCAGCCGCGGCATTCGAGCCGGCCAAAATGCGTGTCGCCGTCATCGATCGAGACTCGGACAGGGGCGGCATCGCGTCATCGATGCGCACATACCTGTCGGATTCCAGCGAACTGGTGAACGTTGACGATGCTAGTGAAACTCTGCAACAAGCCGTCGCCTCGAACTGGGTGGATCTGATCGTCATCATCCCCGATGGTTTCGCCGACGATTTCATTGATGCCGCGGCGACAGGCGAGAATCCACCAAGCGTGGACACGGTCACCAGCTATACGTCCGGCGCAGGCTCGATGGCCCGGATGAACGTCATCGGGTTCCTTTCACTCACGCGTACGGCACTGATTGGCTCGCATACGACGGTCGATAGTGCGGCGCTCGCAGCTATGGCCGGCATCGACATTGGAGACACTGCGGGTGATTCGTCTGAAGATGGCATGGGCGGGTTTGGTGAATTCTCGAATCAGGACATGCTTGATATGCTGCCGGCCGGTCAGATTGAGAAACCCAGCGTCGGCGATCTGTTCGAGGCATCGAAAGCGGCTGCCGCATCGGCGAGTGACATGGACGCGAACCATAAGGTCGCTGTGATCGACACGGCAAGCGCGGACGCGGAAAGTGCTTCGGACATGGCGGCCAGCGGATTTGGCAACACCATGAAAACCGCGCTGTATCCGCTGTTTTTGGCGATGACCGTCTGCGGGTCAATGATTCTGGGCATATTCACCACCGGGGAAGTTCGCCGTCGTCTCACCGCATCCCCACAACGCATGTCGTCGATGGGACTCCAGCGGTTACTGACGCTCAGCGGATTCGCGCTCGTCGTATGCGTCGGTTATCTGGTGCTGGCGGTCGGTCTGATGGTCGCGGCAGGACTTGATCCGTTGACATTGAGCGCCGAAGAAGTGCTGATGACGTTCTGCGCAACCTGCGTATATGCGCTGATGACCGTCGCCTGTGGATTCATGCTCAGCGAATTCGGGTTTTCGGAGGCGGCTGCCAACGGGTTCGCCAATATCTTCGGCCTGCTCATCATGTTCACATCGGGAGTTGCGTTGCCGATCGACATGATGCCTGCCGTGATGGTGACTATGGCCAAGTTCCTGCCTGGCTGGTGGTATTGCCGAGCAATCGACAATGCGCTCGGCTTCGGCACGGCGGAGGAAACCGGCATAAGCGTCGCCGGCTGGGCCGGCTCGCTGGGATTGGTCGCACTGTTCGGTGTGATGTTCATCTGCATCGGCCTGGCCGCCGGCCGGTTCCGCCGCTCCCGCCCCGCCCTGGCCGCGCCCGCCACCACGCAGCTGGCCGAGTGAGAAATCAGCCTTTCAACCGATACCGCTGTACCGAGTCGTCGGCGAACTTGACTCGGGCGACCCGCCCTTCCTTCATCAGCTCGCGCATACCGGATGTGGCGGCCAGCGGCGTCAACTGCAGTTCGCGCATGATCTCCTTGACGCTCATCGCCGAATGCCGCTCCAGTACGGTCATAATCGCCTTGACCACGTCGCCCGGCGAACTGTTCGCCATCGTGCGTTGCTTGGTGATGGTCATCGTGAACGTGTTGATGTCGTTGCGCGTGGTCGCCGGCTCGATGCCGGCCTCGCGCAACGCGGCGGCGATACGCTGGTAGCCGTCGCCGCCTTCTGGGTTCACAAACCCGCCGCCCGGATACGGCGTGGACTCCAGCAGCGTGAACAGGAACTGGTTTCGGGTGGAGACGAACGGTGCACCCGTCACCGGATGTGGACTCGCCAGCACATCATGTGTCACCATGCCGTACAGGCCACCCGGATTGGTGATCTCGATGCGATCGGTGAACACGCTGATATGCACCTGCGTGCCGCGCGCATCGGGCGAATAATCACGGTGGGTGAGCGCGTTCGCAATCGCCTCGCGCAACACGAGCGGCGGATAATCGGGCTTCTTCGCGCCAATCCAACGCATCAGCGAGTCGACCGTATCGTCGATCATCACCGGAATCGAACCGACCACCGACTTCGAGGCGACCAATCGTTCGTCGCCCCGGAACACATCGTCCCGGCTCGTCCCCGGAAACACGGCTATCGAAATGCCGAGCCGCGGATAGAACTTCTGCGGATAGCGGCCCAACGCCAGCAGTCCGGCCAAGGTGGGACGCAGTATTCCGCCGACCTCCGACTCGTCGGAATCATCATGGCGCAACACCTGCAGATCCAGCAGCACATCGATGCCGTCCCGGTCGGCGAATACGCGCGGATGCTGTTCGCGCACGCGCGCCAACAATCCGGCAACAAGCTGCGGGTCGAGGTCATCGGTCGTGGCGCCGGGCACGATATCCAAATCGTACGTGGGCTGCAGATGTTCCTCGATGAGCCGGTCGACCTCATAGGAGGTCATGCGCCGGTCGCCGTCGCCGGTGCGGATGAACGAGCCGCCGTGCGGTCCGAGCGCGGTGGTGAAGCAGGGCTTGTCGCGCGGCAGCATCTCGTCGATGCGCGCGAACACCAGATTCACGCCTTCGAACGGGCAGGTGACGATCACGGGCCGCACCACCGGCGTCATCTTCTCGCACGCCTGGCTCAACGCCTCCTGCATGGCGCGCGCGTCGAATCCCTCGACCGGCGTGAACCCGTTCTTTTCAGACAGGCCCAGGATGATCCAGCCGCCGGAGCCGTTGGAGAACGCGGACAGCGTATCGGTGATGGTCGAGGAGATCTTGCGCTTGCATTCCTTGACCTCGCACTGCTGCGTATCGTTGCCGATCAGACGCATGAGTTCGATCAGCTCAGTCATTTTGGCAGTATAGTCATCGACCATGGCGCCTCCTTGACACCATTGTGCCCCATAATCCGCCGCCCGCTCGCCTCCAGCCCCGCCGGTTCACCCCAATTCATCCAGAATTCATGGGCCAAACTAGACGAAACGAATGTCGATGTAGGGTTCGATTCCGCGTGTTCGCTGATGATCGGCCGGTCGAGGCGGGCGGACTATGTTGGGTGGCGTGGACGGCCAGTCGAAAGGCATTATGCCGCTGCTTGCCGCGCGCGTCGCAAGCGTACCGGTCGGCCGGTGGCCTGGCGTACGGTCGACAAGCTCGGCGCGACCGCTCGACGTGTGCGCTACCGGATGATCGGCGATATCAATGACCGGCCGGATGTGCTGATCGTGTGCGTGGGCAGCAACGACATGCTCGCCGGACGTTCGGTGCGTGAAAATGGGCCGCTGACATCACCCCGGTGCTGGACGCGGCCAAGAACAAGGCCGGCAAGGTGGTGCACTCTTTTGCTGGTCACCCCATCCACCACTGCCGCGAAACCATCGGTGATGATCAGCCCGTCCTCATTGAGCGACTGGTCAGACCTCTTGCCTTGGCAGTGCTGTTCTATGATGTGCATAGCGATTTTCGATTCCATGGCTGTCAGAACGCTTAAAGGCGTCTACTGGCTCATTATGATAGCAGCAGTGACATGCGGATATGGGGGCCGCTGTCTAAATGAAAGTGCAACACCCTTTAGATTGGAGATTGTCCAGATAGCCAGTGAAAGGGTGTTGCACTTTCATTTAGACAGCGGGGGGACGATTGAGAAGTCATAATTCCGTTACACTGGCAAGGACAAGGAACTAAGGTATGCGAGGATTATCGGTATTGAGCAGGGCGTTGCGATGGGCGTTGGTGGGTATGACGTTTTCGATGCTGTCCAACGCGATTTTCGAGGGGTCGGTGATTCCTTCGATTCTGATCGTCGGACTGCCGGCATGGGTGATCGCGTTCCGCAAGACGTTCAATCTGGTCATCGACTTCGCTTCTCCGATATCCGCATGGATCGTGCAGCGGTTCGGCTCGTTCCGTTCGCTTGCGACCACGGAGGGCGTGGAAGGCGTACTGTGCCTGGCGGTCGCGCTGGTGCCCAACGGTTGGACGTATTGGAAGTGGCTGCTGCTGGCCCTGTCATGCCTGCTGCTGATGACCGGGCAGGTCATCGACGTGGCCTCCGAAGTGTTCGAGGTGGATGCGGCCGGCGACGACGATGACATGCTCGTCAAGTACAGCGGCTACGTCGCCGTGATTGCCAGCGTGGCCGGTACGTTGCTGGGCCAGGTTGCCGGATCGGCCTTGGCCAACGCCTCCATCATGGCCATGCTGCTCACCTCGTCGGCACTGTCATTTGCCTGCGCGCTGACGCGATTCCGCACCCGCGAGTTCATGCCGGGATTCGGCAACGATGGTGAGGGCGGCGATGACGGCGACGGCTCCGCCGACGAATCCACGGCGGCCGACACGTCACACGCGCTGCAGCGCACTCCGGTCACCCGCTTGACCCGGGTCAGACTGCTGATCGCATCGCTGCTGCTTGCGCTGATTCCGTCGCTGTGGGCAAGCTATGCGTTGCTGGGCATCGGCTCCCGGTACGGCAGCGATATGCTGACCGTGGTCTACGCATTCGGCGGCGTGGGCAGCATCATCGGATCGTTTGTCTACATGCGGCTCTCCGCAAAACTCGGCATGCGCGCCGTGTCCGCCATCGGGGCAATCGCCACGGCGATTTCCCTTGCCGCCGTACTGGTTCCCGAGTTTGCCGCGGTGTGCGTCGGATGGCTCATCAACAACCTCGGCTATGGCCTGCTGGCGCATGGCGTGATCGTATCGCGACAACTGCTGCTGAGCGGTGGTGACCTGGCCAAATTCAGCGGCCGTGCCAGGTTCGCGTATGCGATCGGCGGTGCCGTCGGCACGTGGGGCGGCTGGCTCGGCTCCGCCCACTGGCAGATACTCGCCGTCGTGGCCCTGGTACTGTGCGCCGGATTCATCCCGTTGCTCAAGGCCATGCCTGGCCCGGTACGGCACTGAGGTGACGGATGGGGCCGGCTGGCATCTCGTGCGCCGGGCGATTTCGGCAGATTTTGCCGTGCTGATGTACGCAGGTGTTGACGTTCGGCGAGGTTCCCAACCACATTGCTGTGTGATTGATGCCGCTCGATAGGCATGTCAGGCCGGACACACCACGGCGATGCCGAATGGGCGACGGGCCGACGACCCGCATCATCGCAGCAACCGGGTTTTGCCATCCTTGACAAGCAGGGCCTGCCGGTTGGTGAGGGGCTTGAGACTGAGATTAGCACCATACCGGTCGAGAATGCGTTGTGCGGCGTGACCCATGGCCGTTGCATGATGGTGGGGGACCACGTGGAAATCAGCCAAGTCCAATCCTGTGTAATCGGTGAGATCGGGGGCTTTGTCCGTGCGATCCATGAGCTTGATATAGCCGATGTTGGGCGCCGTGATGACCGAGCCCGCGGACTCGCCGATGTACAGCGTGCCGGCGCGCACCTGATTGATGATGGCCCGGTCGGCACCGGTGCGGCGCAACTCCTGCAAGAGAAAGAACGTGTTGCCGCCGCCCACATAGATGCAATCAGCCTCGGTGATTTTGTGGGTGATGTCCTCGGCGGAGTCGCTCGGCATGTTTTCCACATCCAGTTGTTCGACCTCGAAGCCGAGCCGTTGTAGCGCGTGTTTGCTCAATGCCGTATGAGCCGGTCCCCACGGTTCCACAGCGCTCGCCGTTGGAATGAAGACGACCCGTTTGCCCTGTGACCGCGGCTCGATCTCATGCACGGTGGGCGAGATGTTATGGAACATCGAAGTCAGCAGCATCGTAACCATAAGCGCCTTCCTTACACATCGACTATGCGGCAGTGTAAGTCCTGAATATGTGGAAACAGCTATGCGTTCGCTGCGGGTATATCCGAATCGATCAGCGCAATGCCGGCTGCCGCCATCTGTTTGCGGGCCGCGACACCGAGCTCCTCGCTGACCGGTACGGTCAGGTCCTCGAACACGGTGACCTCGAAACCGAGCTTCCTGGCATCGAGCGCGGTGTCCTTGACGCAATGCGATTCGGCGATGCCCACCACATCCACGCGACTCACGCCGGCCGTCTTCAGCGCGTCGGCTAGTGTCTTGCCGGCGGCCTGTTCAGCCGAGACCTCCTCACGGGTCTGGATGCGGTCAGTATTGTCCTCGATACCCTCAAACCCGGAATATGCCGCCGAATACTGTCCCTTCTTGAAATGATGCTCGACGCCCAGCGCCTTGATCGCCGGATGCAGTTCGGCGTTCGACGTACCGGCCGCGCCATGCTTCGGCCATGTATCCACGAAATCCGGCTCAGCCGACCAGTGCGCGCCTGGCTCGATATGCCAATCCTGCGTGGTGGCGATATACGCGTATTCGCCACGATGCGCATTCACATAATCGGCGATACGCTCGGCGACCGCGTTGCCACCTTCAACACCCAGCTCACCGCCCTCGCAAAATGTCGGCTGCACATCCACCACAATCAACGCCTTGCTCATAGATTCCCCATTTCTTTTGAATAGGCCTGTAATGTGCTTTTATCTTAGTGGTTTATTGCTGAATAGGGGAGTGCCGGATTCGTCAAAAGTTAGACGTTTGATTGCCTGATTAGACCAATGTGACGGTGATGGTCTGCTCGACGGTTTCGGTTCCTGTCCAAACACCATCTTTGCGATTCCATTCCATGCCGTTCGCATGCAATGCGTCGATGCCGTATTGGCGGGCGTGCGTGACCAGCCAGCCCGTAACTTGCCAGCACAGGCGATTATGGTCGTCTGCGGACAGGCCGTCGGGCAGAGCCACGGTGATTGTCGTACCGTTTGATGAATTATTACCGTTTCCCTCGGCAGTTGCAGGCGCAGTAGCGGCGGTAACACTCGGATAGGCAACAGGAAGCGCAGCGATAAGCCCATCGGCATCCGACGATGTTGCCGGCTCCAGCGCGCATGAAATAGTCGCTCCGAATTCACCGGTCAGTCCCGCAGCCCAAGCGTGTGCCATGGCGTCCCATGTGGCGTACAGATCCGGGTATCCTGAACGCTGCACTTCCTGGGCCGCGTCCTCGATGGGAATCGTCTCCCAGTCCGGCACCTGCATCAGATGGTCGTAGAAGATGTTCGTGGCATACGTCATGTCGGACACCTGTTCCACGGTTCCCCAACCTTGGCTCGGCCGCTGTTGGAAGAGTCCGATGGAATCCAGATCACCATAGGAAAGGTTCGTGATTCGCGATTCCTGCATGGCCGTGGCGATGGCCACCGTCGCCGCATGATCCGGCAGTCCGCGATTGATGGCGATGTTGGCGATGAGCTCCGCGTTCTGGGCCTGTTCCGGCATGAGAGAATAGCTTGGGCCGTCGGCTAGTTTCGCCGAGCAATAGGCGTCGTCGGAGGCGCGGGAAGGGGTGCCGGAGGAAAAGAAAATGCGTGGCAGATAGATGAGCGCGGCCAGAATCGCGACGATGACGCAAGCGACGATAAACACCAGCACCCATCTGCCGCCCGAGCGGCGACGAGCCCGGTATCGCGTTCGCCGAACCATCTCGCCTCCTTCCGGGCCTTATCGGTCTTCGCCTGATTGCGCGTCTGTGTCATATCGTCACGTCAATCTGATCACCACCAGTCAGAGTGTCATATCTGCCTGATGAATGCTCATAGCACCGATGACTTTGCCATAATTCTTCACGCCTTTTGACTCTCGCACAAGCCGAACCGAGAAGGATGTTCCAATGTCCGTGTTTCAGCGTGGCCAAGATTGATAATCTGGGTTGCAATCGTCTATTTCCGCTTCGAGGGGCTGATGCGCCATTTCCAGAACATCTACTTCCGTTTCAAGGGGCGGATGGTTAAGTAGACAGATCATGAAAATGGCGGGATGGCGTTGTCGTTACGCCGTTTCTACTTTTGGTTTGAGCTTCGACCAGCCCCTCGAAGTGGAAGTAGATGTTCCCGGATAACAGAATCAGCCCCTTGAAACCGAGAATGCCGTTCGAAACTGTTTCGGCGGCGAAGGAACCGTAGACGCTATTGTGTGAAATACACCCAGTCCCGGTTTGAGAGAGGAACGTATGGCACAGCCGCAGCCGTATTACGCCATCGAGGGCAATGATAATGGATTGTCCGTCGTGTTTGTGCATGGCATGGGTGTGGACCATCGTTCGCTGATGATGCTCGATGAAGCATTCGACGGCAATGATTCGATTCGCCGCATATATCTGGACCTGCCCGGCTTTGGGCGTACGCCGGCACTGCCCGAGAATGCCTGTGGACTGCCGGAAATGGCTGATTGGCTGCAAACGGTCATTGACGGCCTTGTCGGCAAAGCAACCCCATTCGCCATGGTCGGCAACTCGATGGGCGGTGCGCTTGTCCGTGAAGTATTGGCGCGCGAACCTCGCCGAGTGGCCGGCATGGCGCTGATCGCGCCGGTTGTGGACCCGCAGCATGCCGGCCGGCATGTGGCCGAACACGTGGTTGCGAATCCCAATCCCAGACTGACGCACTCCCTGCCACAGGAACAGGTGTTCGACTTCATTACCATGGGCGTCAACCAGTCATTCGATGCATGGCGGCGCTACCAGCGGTTCATCTTGCCTGGTGTGGCGTTGTGTGACCGTGCGGCGTGCGAACGACTGGATCAACGCTATTGGCTGGATGACGACCCCGAGGAAACGCTCGGCACATATGCAGGTCCGGTGCTCATCGTCACCGGCAAACAAGACCAGATCGTCGGATACGAAGACCAGCAAGCCCTGTTGCCGCACTATCCCAACGCCACCTTCGTGACGTTAGACAATGCCGGTCACAACACGCACATCGACCAACCCGAAGCCGTCATCACGCTTGTACGCGAATGGGTGGCTCATATGGCGTTCGCTCCGTTGAGCTGACGGTCTGCCGAAGCCTATATGTATACGAGCGACCAATGCCAGTTGACGCAATACACCTTGCATGGTATATCGTTTTTCGATATAGTCATATCGATGTTCGCGGTGTCGTCAAAAACGTCGGCACCTGAAAGGACCGGGCTATGAAAAACTACATGAACCGATGGGTGTTGCTCGCGTTGAAAGCCATCGTGATTCTGGTCTGGCTGGCCTGCCTATGGGGCCAACTACTCGCTGTACCGGGATTGAGCGGCGCGCTGGCCGGCCTCTACCCGAGCCAGACGTCGATGCACTGGCCATATCTCATTATGGGCGTGCTGTTCCTGCTCTGCATCGAAGCGGCGTTCGTGGCCGTATGGAAACTGTTCTCCTTGTCCGGCTCAGGAGCGAACTCGAGCAGGTGATTTGAGATGACGATTCGCATCAATCTCGACGTCATGATGGCCAAACGCAAGATTGGCGTCGGCGAGCTCGCCGAACAAATTGGCATCACGCCCGCCAACGTGTCCATTCTGAAGAACGGACGTGCCAAAGCCGTCCGCTTCACCACATTGGACGCCATCTGCAAGGCGCTCGACTGTCAACCCGGAGACATCCTCGAATGGGAAGATGACGATTGATCGACACGCCACCGGCTCGAACTCATGGTTCAACTTGTAGTCTCTCCCAAAATCAATGATGCCCTATCATCCTGCAAGACGATAGGGCATCATCATGTGATTATGCGCAGCTGATATGTCGCGTTGTTATCACTCGGCGTCCGCGGCCGGTGCCTCCTTGGGCGCGGAGAGGAAATGCTCCTCACTGGGCAGCACGGCGTTCAGGATCACGGCCACCACGAACGCCACGGCGATGCAGTTCGAGGCGAAGATCTGCTGGAACAGGGCCGGGAACTGCGCGAAGATGTCGCTCACCTGGGTGAAGCCGATGCCGATGGTCAGCGAGAGCGCCGCAATCGTGATGTTGCGCTGCGTGAAGCCCGCTTCGGCGATCATCTGGAAGCCGGAAAGAATGATATTGCCGAACATCATGATGGTGCAGCCGCCGAGCACCGCCTGCGGCAGCGAGTTGAACACCTCGGCGATGGCCGGCACGAAGCTCGCCAAAATCAGAATTACGCCACCGGAAAGAATGACCTTACGATTGACGACCTTGGTCATGGCCACGAGTCCGATGTTCTGCGCGAAGGAGGTCAGCGGCAGGCAGCCGAACAGGCCGGAGACGGTGGAGATAAGGCCGTCACCGGCGATGGCGCCAGCGGTCTCGCGTTCGGTCGGCGTACGGTTCAGACCCACTTTGGCCAGCGCGGCTGTGTCGCCCAGCACCTCAACAGAGGAGACGACATAGAGCAGGCCGATGGAGATGATCGAACCCCAGTCGAACTCGGGCTTGAATGGCATGATCTGCGGCACAGACACGATGGCAAGGTTCTGGAAACCGGAGAAATCGACCTTGCCCATGCAGATGGCCACCACGTAACCGACCACCAGACCGAATAGCACGGACAGCTGCTTGGCCGTGCCCTTCATCAACAGCTGGAATGCCAAGCAGGCGACCAAAGATATAAGCCCGAGCGTCAGATTTTGCCAGTTGCCGAAGTCCTTGGCGCCGCTGCCGCCGCCGAAGCTCGTGGCGCCCACGTTGAGCAGGGAGAAACCAATGGAGGTGACCACGATGGCGGAGACGATTGGCGGCACGAACCGACGCCAATATTTGGCCGTTAAGCCCAGCACGAGTTCCAGCAGGCCGCCGACCATGACCGCGCCGACCACGGCGCCATAGCCCTTGTCCGCGCAAATCGCCACGGCGGCCGCCACGTAGGTGAAGGAGATGCCGGTGACCATCGGTAGCCGGGAGCCGATGAGCCACGCGCCATACAGTTGCAGACAGGTACCGAGACCTGCCACCAGCAGACCGGACTGAATGATTGTGGCCGACTGGGCCGGCGTCATCTTCGCGGCGGATGCGACGATGAAGATCGGGGCAAGATTGGCCACGAACATGGCCATCACATGCTGCAGGCCGAACGGAATGCCCTTCCAGAAGGATACGGGCGCGTCCAGCGAGGACAATGCCTCAAATGATATGGAATTCTTGGTTTTCTTCTCTGACATGATTCTCTTTTCTCTGTTCCCTTTTTGTTTGCTCCCGCTGGCGGGAGCTGGCGGCGTAGCCGACTGAGGGTGGTCTGCGGTCAAGATGAACCACCCTCAGTCACTGTCGTGACAGCTCCCGCCAGCGGGAGCGGGCAATAGTCCTCAGTGCCTAAAGGTGATCTCGCCGGTTCCGGGATCCATGGATTCGACAATGGCCAACGAATCTACGTCGTAACCATCGGCGCGCAGCGCGTCGCCGCCGCCCTGGAAGCCCTTCTCCACGGCGATACCAATGCCCTCGACCGTGGCGCCGGCCGCCTTGCACAGATCAATCAGGCCGCGCAGCGCCTTGCCGTTGGCCAGGAAATCGTCGATCAGCAGCACATGGTCGCCCGCATTCAGATACTTCTTGGCCACGATCACCGGAAATTCCTTCTGCTTGGTGAAGGAATACACGGTGGTGGTGTACTGGTCGCCGTCCAGATTGATGGACTGCGCTTTCTTGGCGAACACCACCGGCACATTGCCGAAATGCTGGGCGGCCACGCATGCGATGCCAATGCCGGACGCTTCGATGGTCAGAATTTTGGTGATGTGCTTGCCGGCGAAATGCTTGGCCCACGCGGCTCCCATACGGTCGAACAGACGTACGTCGCACTGGTGGTTCAGGAACGCGTCCACCTTGAGCACGTCACCTTCCTTTACCGTTCCCTCGCTCTGGATTCGTTCCTCAAGTTCCTGCATCGGACCTCCTGTCATCGTGTGCCACAACCGATATGGATGATATGGATATCTGCAAGTGTACGTTGTCCGATGCGAGGGGCGGTGCGGCGGCGGTTCTTCGCCACATGATGAGCCGGCTGCCGGAACACCAGGAGCCCGTGACAATTCGGGTGCCAGACGCCCACCCCCGAGCCGGTTCTTCAGCTGCCGCTGACCCGTGCATGTGGTAAACATGATTGTCGCGATTCAAAGGGAGGCAACAGTGTACGACGAGCCGGAAGTCATCGCCCGCAGCGCGCAGGAACTCGTAGGCGACCTGAACCCGCAGCAGGCCGAAGCCGTGCAATACCGCGGCCAGGCGCTACTGATCGGAGCCGGCGCCGGTTCCGGCAAAACCCGAGTCCTCACCCGACGCATCGCATGGATCCTGAGCCAGTTCGGCGCATGGCCCAGCCAGATTCTGGCCATCACCTTCACCAACAAGGCCGCCGCCGAGATGCGTGAACGACTCGGCTCGCTGATTGGCCCGGTGGCCCAGCGTATGTGGGTCTCCACCTTCCACTCCGCCTGCGTGCGCATCCTGCGCCGCGACGGCAAATCCATCGGCCTCAAATCCGGCTTCTCCATCTACGATTCCGCCGACTCCGAGCGACTCGTCAAGATCATCGCCACCGAATTCAACCTCGATATCAAGCGCTACACCCCGCGTTCGATCCTCGGCCACATCTCCGACCTGAAAAACAACCTGACCGGCTGGAAGGAAAACCTCGCCGTCCATGCGCCCGACTTCACGCCCGGCCAGCGCGGCTACCAGTTCGGCGCAGTGGGTGACCTTGAAGCCATCTACGCGGTGATATACGCCGAATACGAGCACAGGCTCGCCCTGGCCAACGCCGTCGACTTCGATGATCTGATTGGGCGCACGGTCGAACTGCTGCGTACCGACCCGGCCGTCGCCGAGTACTACCATCACCGTTTCCGCTACATTCTGGTCGACGAGTATCAGGACACCAACCACGCCCAGTATGTGCTCGTACGCGAGCTGGCCGGCGTGGACACAGGGGAGAAGGCCATTCCGGGTGCGCCGAACGCCGGCAAGGCGGGCCCTGCTTGGATCACCGTCGTGGGCGATTCCGACCAGTCCATCTATGCCTTCCGCGGCGCCGACATCCGCAACATCCAGGATTTCGAACAGGACTTCCCGAACGCCAAGACCATCATGCTCGAACAGAACTATCGTTCGACGCAGACCATTTTGGACGCTGCCAACGCGGTGATCAGCAACAACGAGGGACGCAAGCCCAAGAAACTGTGGACAGCACTCGGCAAAGGCGAGCCAATCGTCGGCTACGCGGCGGATAACGCCCAGCAGGAGGCCCAGTGGGTGGCCACCGAAATCGCCCGACTGCACGCCGAAGAAGATATCGCCTACTCTGACATGGCGATTATGTATCGCGCCAACGCGCAGTCCCGCTCGCTCGAAGAGGCGTTAATCAACGCAGGGCTGCCGTACCAGCTCGTCGGCGGCACCAAGTTCTACGAACGCCGTGAAATCAAGGACGCGCTGGCCTACCTGCAGGCGCTGGTCAACCCGGATGATGACGTGAACCTGCGTCGAATTTTGAACGTGCCCAAGCGCGGGCTCGGCGATCGCGCCGAGGGCATCCTGCTCGCCTATGCGCGCGAACGTGGCACCAGCTTCTTCTACGCACTCATGCATTTGGATGAAATTCAGGACGTGCCCACACGTACCGCCACGCAGCTCAAGGCCTTCCGTGATTTGATGGGTGAGCTCTCGCAATTCACGCGAGCACATGACGCCAAGCCCAGCGAGATTGTGGCCGAAGTGCTGGAGAAGTCCGGCTTGCGTGCAGAGCTGGAAAAGTCCGTGGACCCGCAGGACGCCTCCCGTTTGGAAAACCTCTCCCAGCTGCAGTCCACCGCAGCCGAGTTCGAGCAGAACACGCCCGACGCCACGCTATCCGCATTCCTGGAGACCACCGCGCTCGTGGCCGATTCCGACCAGCTGCCCGGCGAGGCGGAGGATTCCGGCAAAGTGACGCTGATGACCCTGCACACCGCCAAAGGCCTCGAATACCCGGTGGTGTTCCTGACCGGCATGGAACAGGGCACGTTCCCGCATTCGCGTTCGATGGAGGACACCACCGAACTGCAGGAGGAACGCCGACTTGCCTATGTGGGCATCACCCGCGCCAAGCAGCGCCTGTATGTCACGCGCGCAGCCGTACGCTCCCAGTGGGGGCAGGCCGCCGACATGATGCCCAGCCAGTTCCTCGACGAGATCCCCGATTCGCTCATCGATTGGAAACGCCGCGAGGCCGGCGTGGAACGCATGCGCGCCAACTGGGAATCCGATGGATTCGCCGACGATTACGGCGGCTGGGATGATGACGATTTTGGCGGTACGACGTTCGGTGGGTCCTCGACATTCGGCTCTCGCGGTTCGGGTTCGTCGTATGGCTCGAGATCTCATTACGGCTCGTCAAGCTATGGGTCTGGCTCGTCCTATGGCTCCCGCTCGGGCGGTTCATCGTATGGCTCACGTTCCGGCTCCTCCTACGGTTCCCGCTCGCGCTCGGGCTCGTCCTATGGTTCGGGTTCCGGCTCTTCATATGGTTCTCGTTCCCGTTCCAGTTCGGCGTCCGGCGGCACTCGTGGCGGCAAGGTCACTACGCGCCACACCACGCCGAAGTCCGGTTCCGCCGGATCTTCCATGCCAAGTTCCAAGCTCGCTAAAGATAATGGACTGAATATCTCTGACTTTGCTGTGGGCGACATGATCAGCCACGATCAGTACGGTCTCGGCAAGGTCACCGACGCGCAGGACAAGGGCCGCAATTCGGTCATCACCGTGGACTTCGGGTCAGCCGGCGTCAAACGCCTCATGCTCCGCGTGGCACCGATCGAAAAGCTGTGAGCTGAAAACGCATACCAGATAATTTCATAAAAAACAAGACTTGTGTTCCTCATCACACTGTGGCCATAATGCGGAGGTTGTGCTCACGAAACCCTGGTAGCAGGGGAGAGGAAGGAAGTTATGAAGAACAAGCTGTTCGCATCCGTGCCCAATATTCTGTTCGGTGCGCTTATTGCCATCGCACCCCAGACCTTTGCTCACGCTTGCTCCGGCCATGACATGCCAGGCGCCTGCCATTACTCGCAGCAGGCCGCCACCGGCATCGGCGTCGTGGTTCTTGTGCTCGGCGTCGTGGCCCTGTTCGTCAACGTCCAGATTCGTATTGGCCTCAACATCGCCGCCATCGCTAACGCGTTGCTGCTGCTTGCTGTGCCCACCTTCCTGATCGGCATCTGCAAGGGCGCTATGATGCACTGCCGCATGGTGATGCTGCCCACGCTTATCGTGCTCGGCGTACTCACTCTCGTATTCGCCGCCATCGCCATCTGGCTCGATTCCCGAGCGGCCAAGCACTGAACTTGACCTCGTGCGACCGGGGCCCGATTTCATTCCAGGAGTCGGGTTCCGGTCTCGCTTATTGCAACCGCACCATAATCAATAAGGACCCCCATCGTGCCATCGCATATCGCATTGCGCGGCCTGCCGCTTGAAAATCTCAAGCGCAAGCCATTCCGCACCGGCGCTCTGCTCGCCGTCGTCACCATTCTTGCGCTGACTTTCTTCGGCGGCACCATGCTGACCATGAACCTCAACACCGGTATGACCAGCATGGAGAAGCGCCTCGGCGCCGACCTGATGGTTGTGCCTCAGAACACCGCGCAGAAAGCCGAAGCGCTGTTGACCAACGGCAACCCCAGCACGTTCTATTTCACCAGAGACATCGCCACTGAGGTCAAGCAAGCGGATGGCATCGAACAAGCCAGCGAACAAACCTACATATCGTCACTGGCCGCCGCCTGCTGCGACGAAAAACTGCAGATCATCGGCTACGACCCGTCCACCGACTTCGTTATCGAGCCATGGGTTGCCTCCCAATTCAAAGGCACCCTCGAAGACGGCAAGATGATCGCCGGCGCGAACGTGAATGTGTCCGCCGATGGCACCATTGAGCTATACGGCCGTAAATGGCCGGTGGTCGCTCAGCTGGCCAATACCGGCACCAGCCTCGACAATTCGGTGTTCATCAACCAGGCCACCGTGCCCGACATGGTCGCCGCATCGTCCAAGGTCTCCAAGCAGGTCATGCCCATGGAATATGCGGGCAAGGCCGTCTCCACCGTGATGATCAAGGTCAAGCAGGGGTATGAGGCGCAAACCGTGGCCGAGAACATCAAACGCATTGACTCCCGATTCGCCGATCTGGGCTACGTGTATCCTGGCGGCATCACCGCCAATACCAAGACCTCGCTGACCGCATTGGTCACCTACCTCAAGGTGTTCGTGGCCGTGATCTGGGTGATGGGTGTGATCGTGCTGCTCGCCGTATTCGCCTCTTCGGTGAACGAACGCAAGCGCGAGTTCGCGTCCCTGCGCATTATGGGAGCCACGCGTGGCATGTTGAACGTCATCATTCTCAAGGAATCGGCCATTATCGGACTGACTGGCGGTGTAATCGGCGTAGGCGTGGCGAGCCTCGTGATCTTCCCATTCAGCTCGCTGATCGGCAAACAATTGCAATTGCCATATCTGCAAGCCGGACCGGCCGCCGTTATCGGATTCATTGCCATAACTATTGTGTGCTCAACCGCTATCGGCATTGTCGGCTCGTTGCTGACCATGTGGCGGCTTGGCCGCCCCGAAGCCTACCTGACCCTGCGAGAAGGGGAGTGACATGACCGAAACTGCATCTCATCTGCTGGAATTGGTGGATTTGACCCGCCAGTTCGTCCGTCGCGGCACGCCGTTTGACGCGGTCAGTCACGTCGATCTCACGATTGACGCTGGGGAATTCGTCGCCATCGTCGGTCGCTCAGGTAACGGTAAAAGCACCCTGATTAATATGGTCGCCGGATTGGTGCGCCCAAGTTCGGGAACCGTGCGTGTGGATGGGCGCGAAGTGACTGAGCTGAGCGATAAGGAACTGTCCCTACTGCGCAACCGAACCATCGGTTTCGTGACCCAAAGCCAGACCCTGCTCGGCAATCTCACGGTGCTCGACAATGTGATCCTGCCCGCGACGATGTTCCCGGATGCTCTGCCGTTCATGGAGGCTGAGAATAAGGACGATGCAGCCGCGCAAAAACAGAACAATATGGCCAAGACCGAGCCTTGCATCGAATCTGAGGCCGATAACGGTTCCGCATCCGATGAAAACAGTACTGAGTCTTCCACCGAGCCGGATCCGTTTATGCCGGATGTCATCGCGCCGATTGCAGATGCTGACGGTAAACCGTCAAACTCAGCTGCAAGCCAGCCCGACTTATTTACCGAGCGCGCCAAGCATCTGCTCACCCAGCTCGGTGTCGCCGATTTGGCAGACAGCTATCCGCGCGAACTATCCGGCGGTGAGATGCGGCGTGTCTCCATCGCCCGCGCCCTGATGAATCAGCCCAAATTGCTTATCGCGGACGAACCGACCGGCGATCTCGACCAAGAGAGCACTGACATCGTGATGCAACTGCTGAGAAGCCAAGCCGATAACGGTACGGCGATTCTCATGGTCACGCATGATCCGGATGCGCTGGAGTATGCGGACAAGGTATACCGCATGGATGCCGGAGTGCTGTCCATGGCTGCAGTGTAATATTGCTCGTTGGTGTCTGCCAACTGGTAGATACCGTCTGGAGTCATAGCCCGTCAACGGGTCGGCGGTAGGCGATCGCAAGAACGCCAACCCGCTCGTGAGCAATCACGACGAAGCGTTGGAGAGGCCCGACTCAGCGCTTGGAATCGCATGAAACCGAGCGTTCCGTTCAGATAACGACAGAAGGAATAATCCAATGACGAACGTTCAGCGTTCTCGCCGTCAGGTGCGCCTGTCCCGCGCCCTCGGCATCGCACTGACCCCTAAGGCTCAGCGCATTTTCGAAAAGCGTCCGTACGCTCCTGGCGAGCACGGCCGTGACCGTCGCCGCACCGAATCCGATTACGCGGTGCGTATGCGCGAGAAGCAGCGTCTGCGCGCTCAGTACGGCATCTCCGAGAAGCAGCTCCGCGCCGCTTACGAGAAGGCTACCCGTACCGCCGGCCAGACCGGTAACGCCATGCTGACCGACCTCGAGACCCGTCTTGACAACCTGGTTCTGCGTGCTGGCATCGCCCGCACCACCGCCCAGGCCCGTCAGTTCGTGGTGCACCGTCACATCCTCGTTGACGGCAACGTGGTGGATCGCCCGTCCTACCGCGTCAAGCCCGGCCAGACCATCCAGGTGAAGGCCAAGAGCCAGACCATGGTTCCGTTCCAGATCGCTGCCGAAGGCGTGCACCGTGATGTGCTGCCCGCGGTTCCCGGTTACCTCGACGTGAACCTTGCCTCCCTGAAGGCCACCCTGACCCGTAAGCCCGAGGTCGAAGAGATTCCGGTGCAGGTCAACATCCAGTACGTGGTCGAATTCTACGCCCGCTGATTCGGGCCCCCTTATCTGAAACATCAGAATCAAGGACATACCGCTTGGACCCCGCTCCCGCAAGGGACGCGGGGTTCTCGCGTTCTGGGGTGCGGGCGTTTTCCCGGAGACTGAATGAACGGAATCACGCCGTTCTGCGCAGGAGGAATGGGGCGGACTTTGGGCTTGAGCTGCGGCGCCGGGCGCTCATCTCGGTCTTGTCACCTGCATTGTGGGTGATCTGGATGTTGTTGTTGCGATGAGTCCGTTCGGCACATTGATCGAATATCTTCTGGTCTACGGATGCGGGCAAGCCATTTCTTGGAAGGCGTTTCGTCGAGATTGGCGGGAGCTTGCGTCAGCAGGCGTCGATGAAGGCGCTGAGGATGCGACGTTGGTTGCTATCGGCGCGGTGGGAGAACTCAGGATGCCATTGGACGGCCCAGACGAAACGCTTGGCCGGCATCCAGACCGCCTCCACGATGCCGTCCGGCGCGGTGGCCATCGGTTCCAGTCCCTGGCCCAGCGTGCGAATCGCCTGATGGTGATAGCTGTTGACGCCCAGCGTATAGGCGCGCGGATGATACGGCTTGCCGAAGGAATCGACCTCATCGGCCTCCGCCTCACTCGGGCCGTTGTCTCCCAGCGGCCACAACGCACGGGCCAACGGCGAATCGGGCGCGATCGACACTTCGTGGACCACCGGGTCATACGGCGGCTTGTCGCCATGATGCACGACCGGGCTGGGATGCTCGTCCGGCAGATCCTGCCACAGCGTGCCGCCCAAGGCGACGTTGAGGCTCTGGATGCCGCGGCAGATGCCCAGCAATGGCTTGTCCGTCGCGATGACGGAGGGGATCAGGCGCTCCTCCATCCGGTCGCGGGCCTTGCATAGTTTGACCGTCTTGGGGCCGGCCGCCTCGCCATACCGTTCCGGATCCACGTCGTGGCCGCCGGTGACCAGGAACCCATCGCATTGGCCGACCAGCTGTTCGATTGTAGTCTCGTCGTCGGTCAGCGGCAGCATCACCGGGATACCGCCGGCTTCGATGATGCCGTCGAAATAGCCGGGCAGCATCCACAGGCTATTCAGTGTGTCGTCCCACAACGGGACCACGCCGATAAGCGGACGATGGGCCATCGATACCTCCAAATACAGACTTACTGATAAAGCGACTCAACTTGCTACAGTCTCAAACCTGAAAATTGTACCACTGTGACTTGCGGGCGGAGCCTACTGCATAGCTTAGGGAGGTAGGGATTTCAATCGAGGGCGGCTTATCGCTCGTAGTGTTCCAATTCGGCGAGTGGATACACCTGAGTCCAATGGTGCGGCTGCAGGTCGCGCAGCGGCACGAACAACGGATGCTCTCCCTGATTGTTGTCTGAAACGGCGCACATCACGTCGTCGCCCCAATAGCGCAGCCGTTCCTGACAGATGCCGCATGGAGACAACACGGTGAACGGGGCGTGTTCGTCATCGCGTACGACGCAGATGGTGTGGGTGACACGGCGATCAAGCTTCATCGCCTCGCACATCGCTCCGACCTCGATGCATAGCGAAGCGGCGGCATTGGGTGTCTCAATCGCCACGCTCGTGACGATAAGTGCCTCCGAGCCGTTGCTTCCGTCATGTTTACCGTTGTCTTTGCCGGCGAGTCGCATCGCCGCCGCGCCTCCCCATCCTGTCGGATACCTTCGCTCGATCAGTTCCACGGCACTGCGATACAGCGCTTCCTCGATATGACGCTCCACTGGAGCCATATGGTCACCTCGCGTAATCGACCTGCCATCGGTGGGCAGGCGGGATTCAAACCATTACTAGTCTAGGTGGGGGGAGATATCCTTGACGCATGCTTATCGTCGAAGTAGTTGTGGCCGTGGTCGTCGGCGTGTTTTTGGTCGGGGTCTATCGTGATGCAAAGAACGGAACGTTGCCTTTGCAGAATTCGGTAGGCATCAAAACGCCGGCAACAATGTCATCCGAAGACACATGGAATCGGATTCACAAGCAGTACGCTCCGATATTCCTCGTTGATGCATGTGCCCTGTTCCTCATCGCCCTTGAAATCATCATTGGCGGGGCCATGGAGAAGAACTTCAATAACATGGCATTGGAGGCATTGATTGCGTTGGTGGCCACGCTTGTTGTCATGGTGCTGGCCAATCTGGTATCGTTGTTTTGGCAGATCGGTCTGCACGAAAATGAGATAGCTTGGTGAGAAGCCGCTATGTCGGACTTGCTGAAACAACCAACCTCGCAACGGGGTAAAAAGTAAGAGAGCGACGAATCGGGATTCTCGGAGGTGTTATATGTTGGATATTCAAGATGATATCAGTAGCTACCTTGCCTTTTCGCACTATATCGATTGGAATGACCGAGTGTGCAAAGAAAAAGCCAAGGAACTAAAAGACTCCGCTGAAGGCGAAATCGAACTGGCAAAAGCCGCCTACTATTTTGTTAGAGATGAAATCAAGCATTCATGGGATGTCCAAGACAAAAGAGTCACGGCAACAGCCTCAGACGCATTAAGGGAGGGCGTCGGTATTTGTTGGGCAAAATCTAATTTATTGGCCGCCCTATTAAGAGCAAATGGCATTCCTGCCGGAATATGCTATCAAAGGCTTACGTTAGGCAGTACGCCTGAAAGCGGATACTGCATCCATGCCTTGAATGCCATTTATCTGAGATCCATTGACCGATGGATTCGGGTAGATGCAAGAGGGAATAAAGAGGGTGTACAAGCAGACTTTTCTGTTGACGATGAACGTTTGGCTTTCCCCATTCGGAAAGAGTACGATGAGGTGGATTGTAAAACTGTGTATGCCGAACCGTTGCCACAGACAATGAGCATTCTTGAAAATAGTACAGATGCTCTATACATGTATCTGCATTCGCTGCCCGAAAGAATTTGACGAATTCATTTTTATCGGGAGGCAGCGGCTGGTTCGGACTGCATTAGCGGTTAGCGGGGAACGATCCGCCCGCGACAACAGCCCATCACGCCAAACTTGACAAGAGTGACGTCGGTGACCCGTGCTGCGGCAAGCACCTCGACAGGGATGGTGACGGTATCGGTTGCTCTCAGGCTAGTAGGCCCGGATAGAGTTCGTTGATCGCCCAGGCGACGCGGCCGGCATCATATGCCGAAAGTCTTCCTGTCGGGCCGTCGTCGAGGAAAAGATTGCTTGGCAGCCGCAGCAGTTGCGAGCATCGCACGGCGCTGGGCTTGCTCAGTCCCGCGTCCTGCCAGTCACGCAGCACCACATAGCCCGGTTCGTCGCGCCAGGTGTTGCCGGTGACCTTGGTCACCAAGGCGATGCGGGTGCCGTCGTCCCATTGGAGAATCACGCTGGGACGGTTCTTCGCTTTGCCTGGCTTGTCGGGAAAAGCGAACGGCACCCACCATATCTCGAACTGGCGCGGATCAGTCTTCATCATCGTCCCAACCCTCCGGCAGGATCACGGCACCATCACGTATCTGGGGCGTCACGATGCGGGGATCATCCATGTTCGCTTTGAACAGGGGATATCCCTCGTTGTCTTTTTCGAATGAAGGGCGGACGCTTGGCGTGAATGGCAGACGCCCGTCGCGTACCAATTGTCTGAGAGACATTTCGACAAACGTGCTCAGGTTCAACCCCATGGCGTCAAGTATGGCGATGCCGTCACGCTTGGTCTGCGCATCCAGACTGATCGTGGCCTTCTCCTTGATAGCCATCATTACTCCTTATAACAGTGGTATGACATACGTATATCATACCTCAAATCAGTCATGTCAGCTGGGGCCCCGTTGTCTAAATGAAAGTGCAACACCCGTTAGATTGGAGATTGTCCGGATAGCCAAACGGAGGGGTGTTGCGCCTTGGGCCAGGTGTATTCGCACCTGTCGGAAGAGGAACGCCAGGTCATCCAGATCTAGATGGGCAACGGGGATCCTGCGTTTTAGCGGACTGCGGTAGCATGGGAACCATGATTCTGCATTTGCATCTGGTTCGTCATGGGCAAACCACGTTCAATAAATACAACCGTCTTCAGGGATGGTGCAATGCGCCGCTCACCGCATCCGGACTTGCCGATGCCGACAGGGCCGGGCACAAACTTGAGGGCTATGATTTTGCGGCGGCATATTGTTCCGATACTTCTCGCGCCGAAATCACAGCGAAGCGAATTCTCGATATCAATGAGGCTGCCGGACATGCACGGCCAGAACTCACGGCCGATATGCATTTCCGCGAACAATGCTACGGATACTTCGAGGGTCAGGACATGTCGCTGGCTTGGACCGCTGCGGGTGGGCCTCACGGCGCGAAGGACTACTACGACATCGTAGCCAAATTTGGTCTGGCCGCCTCCCGTGATTTCCTGAAAGAGGCCGACCCCTTCCATGACGCGGAATCCGATGAAGAATACTGGACGCGCGTCGAAGGAGCATTCCAGCTCATCGCCAGCAACCCCAATCTCAAGGATGGCGATGATGTGCTTCAGATTTCGCACGGTAACACGCTGCTCAGCCTCGGCCACCGTTTCGGAGGCCCCGATCTTGACCTTAGCGAACGACCGGCCAACGGCTCGGTAACCGTACTCGACTTCGACACGACCAAACCGTTTTCGCAGGCCGTGACCATCGTCTCATACGGCAAATAGCGTATTTCATCGTCAGTTGCACGGGTAAATAGGGGAGGAGTGCTACCCTTATCCGAGTAAGTGTGACCTCAAGGAGGCAACAATGGGAGTCGGAGAGATCGCAGGCCTGATTGCGGCCATCGCGTTCGCAGTATTGGCCGGATTCATGATCTATCCGCTAATTCGGTTGGGCAAGATGTTCGACCAGATTTCGCAGACCGTTAAGGAATCCGGTGAGCATGCCATCCCCGCATTGGATGAGGGCGTGACCACCGTCAAGCAGGTCAACAAGTCGCTTGAGGATGTCAACAAGATTTCCGCTGCGGCCTCCACCACCGCCAACAACGTGGGTGCCCTGACCGATTTGTATGGATCCTTCCTTGGCAAGCCGGTTATCAAGGTCGTTTCGGCCTTCTATGCCTTGAAGGCCACTGGTCAGTCGTTCCTGGCTCAGAACGCCAACAAGACCGCTCAGAGGGGGGAGTGATGTTCAAACGCATCTTTTGGGTGGGCGTCGGTGTGGCCATCGGCGTGATGGCCGTCACCAAGGCACAGGCCTATGTCAAGGCCAATACGCCTGACGCGGCCCGTCAGTTCCTGCTTGGTCCCGATCAAGACAATGTACCGATGAAGACGCTCGAAGGCCTGGTCAATGAATTCAATGCGACCCGTCGAGCCCGTGAGGCTGAGCTCAATCGTCAGTACACTGAGCGCGCCAACTGACACGCGCACGGCCTTACACAATCCTTTAATCCATACTTTCCACTGATAGTGGCGCAATTGCGCCCGAAACAAACCTACAAGGAGTTCATCCGCTCATGCGCACTGCGGACATCGCCAAGCGATACCTCGATTACTTCGCCAAGCACGACCATCTCGTCATGCCTTCGGCGTCCCTTATTTCCCCGAACCCCACCACGCTGTTCACTATCGCCGGCATGGTGCCGTTCATCCCCTACCTGCTTGGTGAGCAGACCCCGCCGAAGCGCCGCATGACTTCGAACCAGAAGTGCGTGCGCACGCTCGACATCGACGAGGTCGGCAAGACCACCCGCCACGGCACCTTCTTCCAGATGCTTGGCAACTTCTCCATCGGCGACTACTTCAAAGAAGAGGCCATTCACTACGCCTGGGAGCTGCTGACCACCCCGCAGGACCAGGGCGGCTATGGCTTTGACCCGGAAAAGCTGTGGGTCACCACCTTTACCGACGACGAGGAAGCCCGTTCCATCTGGAAGAACGAGGGCTTTGATCCCGAGCACATGCAGATTTTCGGCATGGAAGACAACTTCTGGACCACCGGCGGCCCTGGCCCCGGTGGCCCCTGCTCCGAGATCTACGTGGATCGCGGCCCCGAATACGGCCGTGATGGCGGCCCTGCGGCCGACGAGACGCGCTTTATCGAAATTTGGGATCTCGTGTTCGAGAACTACGAGGTCGACAATGTCAAGTCCAAGACCGACCTGCACATCGTCGGCGAGCTGGCCCAGAAGAACATCGATACCGGCGCCGGTCTGGAACGTCTGGCCTACCTGATGCAGGGCAAACAGAACATCTATGAGACCGACGAGGTCTTCCCGGTCATCGAGGCCGCCGAGCGCCTGTCCGGCCGCAAGTACGGCGAGGACGAGGCCGCTGATGTCAAGTTCCGTGTCGTGGCCGACCACGTGCGTTCCGCGCTGATGATTATGTCCGATGGCGTGCGCCCGTCCAACGTCGGCCGCGGCTACGTGCTGCGTCGTCTGCTGCGTCGTACCGTACAGGCCATGCGCGTGCTTGGCGTGACCGATCCGGTGATTCCCGAGCTGCTGCCCGTCTCCAAGGAGGCCATGGTCGCCAGCTACCCGGAGCTTAACGACACCTTCCACGATGTCTCCGAAGCGGCCTACGGCGAGGAAGATGCGTTCCGTCGTACGCTGGAGAACGGCATCGAGATTCTCGACGTGGCCGTCAAGAAGGCCAAGAAGACCGCCGACCCGGTGGTCTCCGGCTCTGATGCGTTCACTCTGCACGACACCTACGGCTTCCCGATCGAGTTGACTCTCGAAATGGCCGCCGACCAAGGCGTGAAAGTCGACGAGGCCAAGTTCCGCGAGCTTATGGCCGAGCAGAAGTCCCGTGCCCGCGCCGACGCCCTCAAGAAGCGTCACAACGTGGACCTGTCGGTCTATGACGACTTCAAGAAGACGCTCGCCAAGCCGATCGACTTCCTCGGCTACACGGACATGTCCGCCCGTGCCAAGGTGATCGGCATCATGCAGGAAGGCAAGGGCTCCGTGCCCGCCGTGACCGGCCCGGCCAACGTCGAGGTCATCCTCGACCGTACCCCGTTCTACGCGGAGGCCGGTGGTCAGCTTGCCGATCAGGGTGAGATTCTCTCCGATGACGGCGCCGTGCTCGAAGTCGACGACGTGCAGAAGCCTATCAAGGACCTCATCGTTCACCAGTGCCGCCTGACTGAAGGCACGCTGGTCGTGGGCGCTGAAGTCAATGCGAACATCGATCTGGCCCGCCGTGGCGCCATTGCCCGTTCGCACACCGCCACGCACATGGTACACAAGGCGCTGCGCGAAGAGCTCGGCCCGCAGGCCACTCAGCGTGGTTCCGAAGACGCCCCGAACCGTCTGCGTTTCGATTTCCAGTGGTCCAAGGCTCCGGCCAAGTCCGTGATTTCCGCTGTTGAGGAGCGCGTCAATGACAAGCTGCGCGACAACCTCGCCGTGACCACCAAGGAAATGAAGTTCGACGATGCCATCGCCCTCGGTGCCATGCACCTGTTCGGCGAGAAATATGGCGACATCGTGCGCGTGGTCTCCATCGGCGAAGACGGCTGGAGCCGTGAGCTGTGCGGTGGTACCCACGTGGACCACGTCGGCAAGATCGGTATGGTCAACATCCTCTCCGAGGCATCCATCGGTTCCGGCGTACGCCGTGTCGATGCCGTCGTGGGCCAGGGCGCATACGATTTCAACGCTCGTGAGCACGCGCTGGTCTCCCAGCTGTCCGACAAGCTCAACGCCCGTCCGGACGAGCTCGCCGAGCGTGTGAACACCCTGCTCGCCAAGCTCAAGGAATCCGACCGTCGACTTGCCTCCATGTACGAGGCCCAGCTCGCCGCCGCTGTTCCGGCTCTGGTCGAAGACGCCAAGAACTCCGCTGCTCCCGTCAAGGTGGCCATCAAGAACGTGGGCCACTTCGGTGCGGTTGATGCCCTGCGCAAGACCGTGCTCGACGTACGCGGCCAGCTCGGTGAGGACGCCCCCGCCGTGGTGGCTCTCGCCGGTGTGAACGAGGACGACAAGCCCATGGTCGCCGTGGCCACCAACGAAGCCGCCCGCAAGGCCGGCATCAAGGCCGGCGATCTGGTGCGCGGCGCATCCAAGATCCTCGGCGGCGGTGGCGGCGGCAAGCCGGACTTCGCCCAGGGCGGCGGCGCCGATGCCTCCAAGATCAACGAGGCACTTGAGGCGCTCAAGCACGAGGCACAGAAGGCCTGATAACGCCCGTGGTGTGGTTAGGCGTTGATTTGGGTAACGCCCGGGTCGGACTCGCATTGTCCGACCCGGAGCTTACCTTTGCGCACCCAGCCGGGAACATTCATGTTGCCGGTGACTATTTCTTTGCCATCGATGAAGTGCTGAATGTCGTTGAGGACGAGCACGTGACCCATATCATCGTGGGACTGCCGTTGCAGATGGACGGCACTGAAGGCAAAAGCGCCAAGAAGGCGCGCAGATGGGCCGTAAACCTTGAGAAGCGTTTGCGTTCCGAGAGAGAAGAATCCCAAGAACCCCAGATTCCGCAGGTAGTATTGGTAGATGAGAGATTGACAACGGTCAGCGCTCATCGTCAGCTGTTTGAGGCTCAGAAGGCTTCGACCAAGCATAGGCCAATGGTGGACCAGCAGTCGGCAGTGGTGATTTTGCAGACGGCACTTGACCGTGCGGGGGAACAGTGAGGGACCGGTTTTATGGCAGACAATTTCAACGATTTCTTCGACGAGAACACGCATTGGGTCGAAGGGAACGCGAATCCGCCCAGCGGCTCGCTGGAACCTCCGCAGCCGCCGAAGTCCCGCAAGGAGATGCGCAAGCGCCGCGAGAAGCGTAAGCAACGCCATACCATGGTCATCATTGCGGTTATCGTGGTTATCGCACTGATTGTGTGCGGCGGATATTTTGGTGTGAAGAAGCTCAAGTCTATTCGAGACAGCCAGAACCAGACGACCGCTGTCATCGCTGATTATCCAGGTCCTGGCGATGGCGACGTCCAATTCACTGTGGAAGAGGGACAAGGTGCTGATGTCATTGCGAAGAACCTCTTCAAGCAGAAGATCATCAAGTCTGCCGCCGCGTTCACCAGCGTGGTCATGGCCAATGATGCCAAGCTGTACCCCGGCACGTTCTCGCTGAAAAAGCACATGGCAGCCAGCGACGTGTTGGCCATTTTATCTGACTCATCCAACGCTTCCGGATTCCTGGATGTCAAGTCGGGCGAACGTGTCACTGACGTTCTTGATGCGGCCGCAAGCCTGTCCGGCATTGATCGCAGCGAGTTCGATACCATCGTGAACGGTGGAGGATCCGGCATCCTACCGGCCGAGGCCGCTGGCAGCTTTGAAGGATGGTTTGAACCAGGCAGCTACAACGTGCAATCCATGACCAGCGCGTCGGACATCCTCAAGGCCATGGTCGACAAGCGCATCGCCAAACTCGATGAACTGGGAGTCCCCAGTGGCAGCGATCGTGAACGGGTGATGATCATTGCATCCATCGCTGAGGCCGAGGTCAATAAATCCGACTACTACGCCAAGGTGACACGTGTCATTGAGAATCGTCTCGATCAGGGCATGGCCTTGGGCATGGACTCTACGGTGGCCTATGGCAATAATGTGAAGTCGGCAGAAGTCACTACTGCTATGACGCAGGATGCCTCCAACCCGTATAACACATATCAGATTGCCGGATTGCCTCCCACTCCGATTAGCAATCCTGGCGACAACGCTATTTCGGCTGCGCTGAACCCCGAACCGGGTGACTGGCTGTACTTCTGCACAGTGAATCTCGACACCGGCGAAACCAAGTTTGCCGCCACTGCCGACGAACACAATCAGAACGTTGCAGAGCTGCGCCAGTGGCAGGCTGCAAACGGGCAGTAGTCCATCCCTACTAGTCCCTCTAGTGGAGAAAACGGCAGGTGGCCCATTCTTGTAGCCCCCTCTGATGAGGGGGCTCCCGCGAAGCGGGTGGGGGAGAGAACTTACAAGACAACCCCAACAACAATCGCTACAGCGGCTCCCACCAATATCACCGGCGCATACGGCACTTTGCCCGCATACGCCGGTGATTTGCGTTGCGGGTCGAACCTCGTCCACCACGCGATCCACGCGATACCGCACACACCCATGGCCAGCCACCACACCACCACAGGCAGCAGTCCGAATAAGCCGACGGACAACCCCATAGGAACCAATGCGGTCACGTCACCGAATCCCAGTGATTTGGGCACAATGAGCGCCAATGCAAACTGAACCAAGCAGCACAACACGGTAAACAGCAGTGCCTGTAACAGCACGAACAAATCGTTTGCCACCACGCCATAGGCAAAATCCGCGGCCAGTTGCAGCAATGCACCCACCGCGACCCATGCAATCGGCACCCGCCTGCGCCGCACATCTTCGATGGACAGTGCAAGCCCACATAGCAGACCGGGCAAGGTGAACAGGTATGGCATGGCTTAACATTAACCCCTAGTTACTGAACATACGAAACGAGGGATGCTATGTTGCGCTGGCAGACGGCAGGGGAGTCGCATGGAGAGGCCTTGGTGGCCATGATCGAGGGGCTGCCGGCCGGCATTCGCATCAGTACCGACGACATCGTCTCCGCGCTGGCCCGCCGTAGGCTCGGCTATGGTCGTGGCGCCCGTATGAAGTTCGAACAGGATCAGGTGCGACTGCTCACTGGCGTACGTCATGGGTTGACGCTCGGCTCTCCGGTGGCCATCGAAATCGCCAACACCGAATGGCCCAAGTGGACCGAAGTGATGAGCGCCGATGCCCTTGACCACGATTTGCCGCGTGAAGGTCGCAATGCGCCGCTGAGCCGTCCGCGTCCGGGCCATGCCGATTTGACCGGCATGCGCAAGTATGGCTTCGACGATGCCCGTCCTGTGCTCGAGCGTTCCAGCGCCCGCGAGACCGCCTCCCGCGTGGCTCTGGGTGAAGTCGCCAAGCAGTTCCTTGAGCAGGCATTCGGCATTCGTACCGTGGCTCATGTGGTGGCGCTCGGCGGCGTGCAGACCAACCCCGACCTGCCGCTGCCCACTCCGGATGACTTGGAAGCCCTTGACGCTTCTCCCGTTCGTACCTTGGACAAGGGAGCCGAGACGCGCATTATGGAGCGTGTTGATGAGGCCAAGAAGGCTGCCGATACGTTGGGCGGTGTCATTGAAGTACTTGCCTATGGTGTGCCCGCAGGCATCGGCACCTACGTGGAATCCGACCGGCGTTTGGACGCGGCGCTGGCCTCGGCGATTATGGGAATCCAGGCATTCAAGGGCGTGGAAATTGGCGATGGCTTCCTTGAAGCGGCTCGCCCCGGTTCTCAGGCTCACGATGAGATCGTGGTCAACGCGGACGGCCGCATCGACCGACTCTCCAACCGTGCAGGTGGCATCGAGGGCGGCATGTCCAACGGCCAGGTGATTCGCGTACGTGGCGCCATGAAGCCGATTCCCTCCATTCCGAAGGCTCTGCGTACCGTCGATGTGCTGACCGGTGAATCTGCCGCGGCCATCAACCAGCGTTCCGACAGCACTGCAGTGCCCGCCGCCTCCGTGGTGGCCGAAGCCATGGTGCGCCTGACGCTCGCCAAGTATGCATTGGAGAAGTTCGGTGGCGACAGCGTGGAGGAGACTCACCGCAACCTTGAGGCGTACCTCGCTTCATGGCCCGAGCACATGCGCTGAGTCGCCGGAACACGATCAAGAAGGTTCATACGCTATGACAGCACGTCCCCACGCCGTAATCATCGGCATGATGGGTGCCGGCAAAACCCGCGTTGGCAAGGAAGTGGCGCACATGCTGCGGCTGCCATTCGCCGATGCCGATGTGGAAATCGAGCACGAGGTGGGTATGAAAATTCCCGCCTATTTCGATAAGCATGGTGAGCCCGCCTTCCGCGAGGTTGAGGCCGATCTCATCGCTGATTTTCTTGAGGATTTTGACGGCATTTTCTCGCTTGGTGGGGGAGCGCCCATGACGCCTTCCACACAGGAAGCACTGGCGGACTATATCGCCCAGGGCGGTTGCGTGGTGTATCTCGATGCTGACCCGAAAGAGGCGATGGAACGCGCCAATCGTGGCGGCGGACGTCCCATGCTCAATGGTGACGCCAATGCCCGCTGGAAGAAGCTCTTCAAGGAACGCGATCCCGTGTTCCGCAACGTGGCCAATGTTCATGTGCATACCCGCGGACTTACCCCGCAGGGAGCAGCCAAGAAGGTGATAGATATGGTTTCCCAACGAACGGTGCATGTCGATGGTGCCGCCATTGAACCTTATGACGTGGTCATCGGCGAAGGCACGATGAACCGTCTGGTCGATGTGTTGGGTTCCAAGCCGGTCCGTATCGCATTGATTCATACTCAGCCGGTGCAGCGGCACTCCGACCGTGCTCGTGCATTGCTGCGTCAAGGCGGTTATGAGGTGTCCGACATCGTGATTCCGGACGCCGAACCCGGTAAGACCATCACTGTGGCCAATCGCATTTGGGAACGTCTCGGCAACGAAGGCTTCACCCGCTCCGATGCCGTGGTGGGGTTGGGCGGCGGTGCCGCCACCGATTTGGCGGGCTTTGTGGCGGCTACGTGGATGCGTGGCGTACGCTATGTAAACTGCCCGACCTCCCTGCTGGCCATGGTCGACGCCTCCACCGGCGGCAAAACCGGCATCAATACCCCGCAGGGCAAGAACCTTGTCGGATCGTTCTACACGCCGGCCGGCGTGCTGGCCGATATGAACTCTCTGGCCACCTTGCCCAACGACATTTTCATCGAAGGTCTCGGAGAGGTCGCTAAGTCCGGTTTCATCCGCGACCCCGAAATCCTGACGATTCTTGAACGACATGCCGCGCAACTGCGCGCTTTCGACGGCTCCACATTCCTTGGCTCGCCGTTGGAAGATGTGGTCGCCGAACTTATCGAGCGCACAGTAACGGTCAAGGCATACCATGTCTCCTCCGATCTCAAAGAGAAAGGCCTGCGTGAGTTCCTCAACTACGGTCACACACTGGCCCATGCCATTGAACAGCTGGAGCACTTCCGCTGGAGGCACGGCAATGCTGTGGCAGTCGGCATGGTGTATGCCGCTGAACTGGCGCATCTGACCGGTCACATCGATCAGGATCTGGTTGATTACCATCGTTCGCTGCTCACTTCGCTGGGCCTGCCGACTTCATGGAACGGTGGCTTGTTCGATGACGTGCTCGCTTTGATGCACCGCGACAAGAAGGCCCGCGGCAACGAGCTGCGCTTCGTGGTACTCGACTCAATCGGCCACGTGGTTCATCTCGATAACCCGCCCGCCGATGCCGTGGAAGAAGCCTTCCGCCGTATCCAGCAATAAATCTGAGCAACCGTCCGCTCCTGGCTCCCCTTAGTCTCGCTACGCGAGCCAGCTCCCCTCAGGGAGGGGAACCAGAGAAGACCTTGGCTCCCCTCCCTGAGGGGAGCTGTCAGCGAAACTGACTGAGGGGAACCTGACGAAGGAGCAAAACATGACCAAAGTAATCGTCGTCAACGGCCCGAACCTCGGTCGTTTGGGCGTCCGTCAACCAGACGTCTACGGCCGTCAGGATCTCGACACTTTGCGTGAACTCTGCACCCAGTGGGGCAAGGAGCTTGGTCTCGAAGTCGAAGTGCGTCAAACTGACGACGAAACCGAAATGGTGCATTGGATGCATCAGGCCGCCGACGAAAAGACCCCTGTGGTCATGAACCCTGCGGCCTTTACCCACTACAGCTACGCTCTCGCCGACGCTGCCCACATGGTCATCGACGAAAATCTGCCGCTGATGGAGGTCCACATTTCCAACCCGTCCGCCCGCGACGAATTCCGCAAGCGCTCGGTCATCAGCCCTGTCGCCACCGGCACCATCACCGGCATGGGCTTCTACGGCTACAAGCTCGCCCTCGACGCCGTAGCCCATCTCATCAACGACTGATTGCGCCACATCTGTTTCGTCGTACTGATTTTTTCGGCAATAGTCATCTATAACCGGTCCCTTCAGCCTCTTCGGAATTATTCAGCGCAAAGATTTCTCGTAGAGAACCGCCATTTCGAGAGATCTTTGCACTGAGTTGCGCTTAGTGCAATAAATTCTCGAAATCAGGGTTTAGTACGAGAAATCTTTGCGCTGACGGTTGCTTAGCGCAATAAATTCTCGAAATGGCGGTTTTCTACGAAAAATCATTGCGCTAGCGATATTGGTGATGGGCATCGTACTGCGAGAGGATCAAATTCTACAGCATCAAATGTGTCCAAAGACATACAATTCCGCATTGATCTTGAATCAGTAGGAGTCGTCATTGCCCGATTGAGATTGTCGCTACCGCAATCTCGGAACACCCGCCTTTGAGAGCATTGCCGTCATTCTTTTCGGATTCATGACATCCTCATAGAAAAGATGCACGATGGTGGTCACTCCTTGTGCCTTCAGATTGTGTTCCCGACGACGCTCGTACTCCATCTTTGCCTGAAGAGAAGCTCTGCTTTGATTGGTGGTATCGGCATATTTCGCCATACCGTCATATTCGGCCACGATGATGCGTCCATCGGCAAGTTTCCAACAGAAATCAACTCGATATGGAGCTGCGGGATTGTCGGGGTTTTCGAATTCCACCTGCAGCAGCGGCACGGCAAAATCGCAAAGGATAATTTGACCACGAGTGAATGATTCTCCACCATTTTCGCTTGCAGGATTAGCGTAACGCAGTAGTTTGGCTACCGCCGCCTCATCACAATTCGTTTGAATTGCTAAGGTATTGATTTCTTCGACAGTGACGTGACCAGAGCATAGTGCCGAATCATAGATTGCTAAGGCAGAGGAGAAAGAGAATGTGGAACAGTCGACAAGCGTCCGTGCCGGAGATGTGACCAGAATACCTTGACACTTCCAGAGCGGAATTCGAGGCATGTATATGCGATTCAATTTCGAGTGATCCCTGCCGGTAATACCACTATTGCCAGCAATATGTACTGAGCCATCATGCAAGGAGTATGCATGCTGATAGCCATATACGCATGCGGCACTGAGACCCGCAAACGTCCACTGTGGATGGAGCGTCGCCAAAGCGCGAATCATGTGTAGCGACTGCTCTTCAGCGTTGAGCTGAGTCCAATAATCGGTTCGGGCGAACAGAGTGGGGTAGGGAGATATCAGCTCGCATGATTTCACGCGACGCCGTAACGCATGATAGAGAGCGCTGCTGCTGCTACTTAGCGCGCAACGCTGTTTGGCCTCGGCCTGTTTGAGTAAAGAGATGACTCCTTTGTGCTCCTTCATATTTCGACGTTAGGGGAGTCAAAATCCATCGCGCAAGCTGAACAGACAATGTGGATACAGCTTGTCGTTCCCTGCTCAATGTGGATAACTCGGCTGTCTTTTCTCGGTGCGCTGATATGCGCACATGAATGCCATCGAAGAGATGTCGGTAACACGCCGGGTCATACGCGGATGATAGAGTGAAATTCCATGGTTAGAAGAACACATGGTAATTCTCAAGAACACGTCACCAAGCATATTTTCGTCACCGGCGGCGTTGTTTCCTCTCTCGGTAAGGGTCTGACTGCCTCGTCTCTGGGTCGTTTGCTGCGCAGCCGTGGTATCAAGGTGCTCCAGCAGAAGCTTGACCCGTACATCAACGTCGATCCGGGCACCATGAACCCGTTCCAGCACGGTGAAGTCTACGTGACCGAAGATGGCGCCGAGACCGATCTCGACATCGGCCACTACGAGCGTTTCCTTGACGTTTTCCTCTCCCAGAAGGCCAACGTCACCACTGGTCAGATCTATCAGGAGGTGCTGCGTAAGGAGCGCGCCGGCGAATACCTCGGCCAGTGCGTGCAGGTCATCCCGCACATCACCAACGAGATCAAGTCCCGCATGCGCGCCCAGGCTTCCGATGATGTCGATGTGATCATCACCGAAATCGGCGGTACCGTCGGCGATATCGAATCCCAGCCGTTCCTCGAGGCCGCCCGCGAGGTTCGCCGTGATCTCGGTGCCGAGAACTGCATGTTCGTGCATGTCTCCCTGGTGCCGTACATCTCCGCCGCACACGAGCTCAAGACCAAGCCCACCCAGCATTCCGTGATGATGCTTCGTCAGCTTGGCATCTCCCCGGATGCCTTGGTGCTTCGCTCCGACCGCCCGCTCAACCAGTCCATCAAGGACAAGATCAGCCTGATGTGCGATGTCGATGCGGAAGGCGTGGTCAATTGCGTGGACGCGCCGAGCATCTACGACGTGCCGAAGATCCTGTTCGAGGAGGGCCTCGACGCCTATGTGGTGCGTGAGCTGGGTCTGCCGTTCCATGACGTCGATTGGGACGAATGGGCCGACCTGCTGGAGCGTGTGCACCACCCCAAGCATGAAGTCAACATCGCCATCGTCGGCAAGTACATCGACCTGCCGGACGCCTATCTGTCCGTCACCGAGGCCATCAAGGCCGGCGGCTTCGCCAACTGGGCCAAGGTCAACGTCAAGTGGGTTGCGGCCGACCGTTGCGAAACCGAGGAAGGCGCTGCCGCCGCACTCGACAACATCGACGGCATCGTGATCCCCGGAGGCTTCGGCATCCGCGGTATCGAAGGCAAGATCGGTGCGCTGAAGTTCGCCCGCGAGAACAAGCTGCCCGCCCTCGGCCTGTGCTTGGGCCTGCAGTCCATGGTCATCGAGTACTCCCGCCACGTGCTGGGCATCGAGGACGCGAACTCCACCGAGTTCGAGCCCGATTGCGCCAACCCGGTGATCGCCACCATGGAAGAGCAGAAGGACATCGTGGCAGGCAAGGGCGACATGGGCCACACCATGCGTCTCGGCTCCTACCCAGCTGACCTCGAAGAAGGCTCGCTGGTTGCTGAGCTGTACGGCACCACGCATGTCACCGAGCGTCACCGCCACCGTTACGAAGTCAACGTGGCCTACAAGAATCGCCTGCGTGAGGGCGGACTGCGCATTTCCGGTCAGAGCCCGGACGGCGAACTCACCGAGTTCGTTGAGCTGCCGCAGGATGTGCACCCGTTCTACGTGGCCACCCAGGCCCACCCGGAGTTCAAGTCCCGCCCGACCAAGCCGCACCCGCTGTTCGCCGGTCTGGTCAAGGCTTCGCTGGAGCACCAGGAAGCTCGCGGCTGAACCCGGACTATTGACGGCAATATCAACGTGATGTAAATCGCGCCAGCCTATGACAAACCATGGCCATGAATCACTTGGAATTCATGGCCATGGTGCATAATGGCCTCAAATGCATAATGCCGCATATAACCAGTAAACGAGAGAATGTGTAACAGTTCATATGACCGATAATTATGAACAGCCTGTGGGCGGATCGCAGCCGAACATTGCGGGGAGCTTCAGCGATGCCGAAGCGACAGCGGTATTCACCCCGTTCGATGTAGCTCAGCCTATGGATCAGTCGATTGATGATGGCGACGCCGTGAAGGCCAAGCGCCGCAAGCGTCACGTATGGCCTTGGATTGTATTGGGTGTTGTCGTAGTGCTGGGTGCCGGCTTGGGCGGAGGCTTCTGGTTCTTCCAGTCCCACGCCTTGCCGGGAACGACTCTGTGGGGCAACCCCATGATGGGGCGCAGCCAGTCCCAAATCGCTGCCACCATTGATGACACGGTGAACAACACCACTGTTCCGGTATCGTATGATGGCAAGACCGCCAAGATTTCATTCAAGGATCTGGGTCTCAGCGTCGACTCGGATGCCCTTGCATCCGAAGTGGTGAACGCCAAGCGCGGCGACGATTTCTGGCAGCGTTACGCATTCTGGGTGAAGAAGGACGTGACCACCGCCCCGGCCAATGCTGGTGCCGCAGTCTCCGATACGCTCAACCAGAAGCTCGGCGTCAACGAAGTCAAGCCGGTAGATGCAGCTGTGCAATTGAACGGTGACCAGACCGGTTTCGATGTTGTTGCCGGCGCCCAAGGTGAGGGTGCTGATGTCGCTCCCGTGGCCGATGCAGCAGTAAAGTCGGTGCAGTCTCTTGGCTCATATGAGCCGAAGACCGTCAACGTCAGCCTGAAGGCCACCAATCCGGTGGTGACGGACGATATCGCCAACCAGGCAAAGTCCACACTGGACACCTTGCTGCAGAACCCTGTGGCCATCAAGGTTCAAGATCATCAGATTGCCGCCATCAACGCACCCGCACTTGCCGCGGCTATGAGCATCAACGCGAACGAGAACGCGAAGCTGACCGATGGCCAGACCCGAAACGGTTATGTGGTGTTCGACGCTGGCAAGCTGCAGCAGTATTACAACGACGCCATCAAGGCCAATCTGAAGACCGATCATGAGGACCGCGAAGTCATCGTCAACAATGACGGCGACGAATTGCAGGTCATCAAGGAAGGTCATGACGGAGTCACCCTTGCCGATGGCACCGACTCGAACGTTGGACAGCAGGCCGTCGAAGCGCTGGCCAAGGGCAACGGGGCAGTCACTCTTGACGGTACGGTTGACCCGATGCAGACCAAGGCCACCAAGCGGCATGTGGTCGTAGACCTCTCTGATCGTCTGGTACACGTGTACGAGAATGATCAGGAGATCAAGACTTTCCATGCTTCCGTGGGCCAGGACAACAACCGCACCACCGGTGTATGCCAGGGTGACCTGTGCACGCCGACCGGCGACTTCAAGGTCTGGCTCAAGTACCCCACACAGGACATGAGTGGCAACCTGACCCTGTCCGACGGCTCGGTCAGTCACTGGAGCGTCAAGGGTGTGGGTGACGTCAACTACTTCTCCAAGGATGGTTGCGCCATTCACCGTATCGCCAAGTCGAGCTTCACCAGCGACGCCACCATCGCCAACATGAACAACATCTCCCACGGTTGCGTGGGCATCGGTTGGGATGTGTCCGACTGGTTCTATGACTGGTGCCTGAACGGCACTACCGTGCACGTGCAGCTGTAGCCGTACAATCGCATATGAATCGACTTCGGAGCCCGTCTGCGGACGGGCTCTTGCCATAGCTGTGCACGTGTGCGATACATCACGTATGCGCATAGCCAATATTCAGTCGGGTTGGTAGTGTTTCAGCCTGGGTTCTGTTAGGTTTACGTAGGACTATGTGTGTAACAAGGAAGGCAGGATGGTGACCGAAAACACAGCACCAAACGCCGCCGCTGACGTGGAGATGAGCCAGTATGTGGCCGATCGTACTCGCGTCAACGAGGACAAGATCAAGCAGGATGACGAGATCATCAGCCAGTTCGGCGATTACAGCTACGGCTGGCATGATTCCGACGCCGCCGGCGAAGCCGCAAAACGAGGCATAGACGAAAACGTCGTGCGCGCCATCAGCGCCGACAAGGGCGAGCCGCAATGGATGCTCGACATGCGTCTGCGCGGTTTCAAGGCGTTCCTCGACAAGCCCATGCCCGATTGGGGTGTGGATTTGTCTGGTTTCAATGCCGATGATTTCAAGTATTATGTCAAGCCGATTGAGAAGCAGGCTAAAAGCTGGGACGACCTGCCCGATGACATTCGTTCCACCTACGACCGACTCGGCATCCCCGAAGCCGAGAAGAACCGTCTGGTCTCCGGCGTCGCTGCCCAGTACGAATCCGAGGTGATTTACAACTCGATTCGCGAGGACCTGAAAAAGCAGGGCGTAATCTTCGTCGACACCGATACCGCAGTGCGTGAATACCCCGAACTCGTCAAGAAGTATTTCGGCACCGTGGTACCTCCGGAAGACAACAAATTCGGTGCGTTGAACACTGCTGCATGGTCCGGTGGCTCGTTCGTGTATGTGCCGAAGGGCGTGCATGTGGACATCCCGCTGCAGGCCTACTTCCGCATCAACACCCCGGCCATGGGTCAGTTCGAACGTACGCTGATCATTGCCGACGAAGGCTCCTACGTGCACTACGTGGAAGGCTGCACCGCTCCGATTTGGTCCGAGGATTCACTGCACGCCGCCATCGTGGAGATCATTGTCGAGAAGCACGCTCGCGTGCGCTACACCACCGTGCAGAACTGGTCGAACAACGTGTACAACCTGGTCACCCAGCGCGCCTACGTGCGCGAGGGCGGCACCATGGAATGGGTCGATGGCAACATCGGATCCAAGGCCACCATGAAGTACCCGGCTTGCATTCTCGCCGAGCCGTATGCCAAGGCATCCACTATGTCCCTTGGCTTCGCCGGCAAGGGCCAGTATCAGGACACCGGTGCCAAGATGATTCATTTGGCTCCTCACACCAGCTCCACCATCGTGGCCAAGTCCATCTCCCGTGGTGGCGGACGTTCCGCCTACCGCGGCCTCGTCAAAATCGTCAAGGGCGCCTATGGCTCCTCCAACTCGACCGTGTGCGATGCTCTTCTGGTCGATGACTTCTCCCGCTCCGACACCTACCCGCATGTCGACGTGCGTGAAGACGACGTCTCGATGGCCCACGAAGCCACCGTCTCCAAGATTTCCGAAGACCAGCTCTTCTACCTGATGAGCCGAGGACTCACCGAAGAGGAGGCGCGAGGCATGATCGTGCGCGGCTTCGTTGAGCCGATCAGCCGTGAGCTGCCTATGGAATACGCGCTCGAACTCAACAGACTTGTGGAACTTCAGATGGAAGGATCGGTGGGCTGATTCCAATGACCGATAACACAGCACCCGTCAAGGAAATTCAGATTCCGGTCGCCGACCCCAACGACCCGTACGCGGTTCCGGCCGCCATGCCGTCTTCCGTGGATCATGCCGTGCGTTCCTTCAACGCCAGTGATTACCCCGAACCGAACCGCAAGCAGGACGATTGGCGTTACACGCCGATTGAGCGCATCAACGAATTCTTCACCGTGTTCAAACCCTCCGGCGAAACGCAGATCGAAGTCTCGATGATCGACGGCTCACCACTCGCCGAAGGCATCAAGCTTACCCAGGTCAAGATGGGCGAAGGCCTGTCCGGTACTGTCTCCAAGCCGAATGACCGCGTCTCTGCGGTCGAGTGGGAGTCCGGCGCCACCGCCACCATTCTTGAGCTCACCGGCGAGATTGCTCAGCCTGTGCTGGTCAAGGTGCACGGCGCAGGAGCCGATCTCGATGCCTTCCATCTGGTGATCGCCGCTGCCGACAAAGCCCATGCGGACGTCGTCGTGGAACACGACGGCGACGCACGCCTGGCCGAAGGTGTGGAAATCACCACCGGCAAGGACTCGCATGTTTCCACCACGTTCATTCAGGAATGGGCCAAAACCGCCAAGCATGTGGGCAACCATCGTATCCACGTGGGCAAAGGCGCATCCCTGCGTCACTCGGTCGTGACCTTGGGCGGCGATATCGTGCGCATCCGTATGGATCAGGACTTCGGCGGCGAACAGGGCGACCTCAACATGCTCGGCATCTACTTCGTCGATCCCGGCGAGCACATCGAGCACCGCACGATGGTGGTGCACAATCACCCCGACTGCAAGTCCCGCGTGGTCTACAAGGGCGCGCTTGACGGCAAGGGCGCACACTCCACCTGGGTGGGCAATGCACTCATCCAGCCGACCGCACCCGGCACCGACTCGTACGAGCTCAACCGTAACCTGGTTCTGACCCCGGGTGCCATCGCCGATTCCGAGCCGAACCTCGAAATCGAGAACGGCAACATCATCGGTGCCGGCCATGCCTCTTCGGTGGGACGCTTCGATGACGAGGAGCTGTTCTACCTCGAATCCCGCGGCATTCCTGAAACCGATGCCCGCAAGCTTGTGGTGCGCGGCTTCTTTGGTGAACTTGTTGAGGAGATCGGCATCCCGGCCATCTCCGAACATCTGATGACCGTAATCGACCGACGACTGGCACGTGGCGAGAACGATGCCATGGCTCAGGTTCTCGAAGACAAGTAAGAACAGCATTTTTTAGGAGCACAACAATGTCAACACTCGAAATCAAGGACCTGCACGTCCACGTCGAAACCAAGGAAGGCATCAAGCCGATCCTCAAGGGCGCCAACCTGACCGTTCACTCTGGCGAAACTCACGCCATCATGGGTCCCAACGGCTCCGGCAAGTCCACCCTCGCTTACACGCTGGCCGGTCACCCCAAGTATGTGGTCGACTCCGGCGAGGCCCTCCTTGATGGCCAGGACATCCTCAAGATGACCCCCGATGAGCGCGCCAAGGCCGGTTTGTTCCTTGCCATGCAGTACCCGGTCGAAGTGCCGGGTGTCTCCATGACCAACTTCCTGCGCACCGCCAAGACCGAAATCGACGGCGAAGCCCCCGGTATCCGCCAGTGGGCCAAGGATTTGTCTGCGGCCATGAAGCGACTCAAGATGGACCCGAAGTTCGCCTCCCGTTCCGTGAACGAAGGCTTCTCCGGCGGTGAGAAGAAACGCGCCGAAGTCCTCCAGCTTGAACTCCTGAAGCCGAAGTTCGCCATCCTCGACGAAACCGACTCCGGTCTGGACGTGGATGCCCTGCGTATCGTCTCCGAAGGTGTGAATCGCGCCAAGGAAGCCAACCAGTTCGGTATCCTCATGGTCACGCACTACACCCGTATCCTGAAGTACATCAAGCCGGACATCGTGCATGTGTTCGCCGACGGCCACTTCGTCAAGACCGGCGGTCCCGAGCTGGCCGACGAACTCGAAGAGAACGGCTACGACCAGTACCTGCCCGAAGGCGCCGACTCCGAGTCCGCACTGGCCTGATTTTGACCGATTAATGTAGCTGACGCGTTGGGCCGTGATGTTCTGTTCCCGGGACCGCTCCAGGCCGCTCGGGCCATGCTTTACGCCCGGGAACAGAACATCCCGGCCCAACGTTACCTGTAGGAAAAGCTATATCTCGTAGGAATTGGAAACATCGGAGGGGAAAATAGTGGTTGATTTTAAGGAGATTCGGGCACAGTTCCCGATTCTGGATCAGGAGATTCATGGGCATCCGTTGGTGTATTTGGATTCTGCGGCCACCTCGCAGAAGCCGAATGCGGTGATTGATGCCGAAGCGAATTTTTATCGTACGATTAACGCCGGCGTGCACCGCGGCGCTCATGAGCTTGCCGCACGCAGCACTGTGGCCTTTGAGGAGGCCCGCGCCAAGGTAGCCAAACTCGTTGGCGCGAATGCGGCCGAAGGTGAGGAAGAGGTCGTCGTCACCGGAGGTGCCACGGCCGGCCTGAACCTGCTGGCCACTGCCTTCGGCAACGCTTCGCTGGGCCGTGGGGGAGCAGCCGCCAAGCGTTTTGCCTTGCAGCCAGGCGACGAGATCGTCGTATCCAAGGCGGAACATCATTCGGTGCTGCTGCCATTCCAGGAGCTGGCCTACCGCACCGGTGCCACCTTCAAGTGGATTGACCTGACTGAGAATGGCCGTGTGCGCACGGACAATCTCGATGAGGTCATTACCGAACGGACCAAGGTCGTGGCCGTCACCCATGTGGGCAACACCACGGGTGCCATCACCAATATCGCTCCGATTATCAAGCGTGCGCACGAGGTCGGCTCGATCTTTATTCTGGATGCCTGCCAGTCAGTGCCGCATCTCAAGGTCGATTTCCATGCTCTTGATGTGGACTTCGCCGCTTGGAGCGCACACAAGATGTATGGCCCGACCGGCGTGGGCTTCCTGTACGGCAAGCGTGAGCTGCTTGAAGCGCTGCCTCCGGCCAACTTCGGTGGCTCCATGGTCGAGCTCGCCTACATGGACCATGAGGCTCAGTACATGGCTCCTCCCGCCCGTTTCGAGGCCGGCACCCAGCCGGTCGCCCAGGTGGTGGCCGCAGGCGTCGCCGCTGAATGGATGATGAACATCGGGCTGGAGAACATCGAAGCCCATGAAAAGACCATCGCGGCCGAGCTGCTGAAGCTTGGTGACATCGAGGGCATCCGTATTCTTGGTCCGCGCGAGAATGTGGACCGCATCGGTACCGTGGCCTTTGACGTGGCAGGCGTGCATCCGCATGACGTGGGACAGTTCATTGACGCCCAGGGTATTGCGATTCGTGTTGGCCACCATTGCGCGCAGCCAGTACATCGTCACTTTGGACTGTATGCTTCTAATCGTGCCTCGTCCGGTGTTTACAATTCGGTTGAGGACGCGCAAGCGTTGGTCGAAACGGCCAAGGGCATCCGCAAGTTCTTCGGAGTGGAGTAAAACGAGAGAACATGAATGATTTTGGCATGAGTGGCGACGACCTCGAGCAGATGTACCAGGAGGTCATCCTCGAGGCATCTAAGCATCCGCACGGCAGAGAGTCCTTTGCACCTGACGCCGCATTCGAGCAGTCCGGTGAGGCAGTGGCGAATATTACGGTTCGCGCCAGCCACGAGTACTGCACGCCCGGCGAATCGCACCAGTTCAACCCCACCTGCGGCGATGAGGCAACCATCCATGTTGAGGTTTCCGACGACGAGCCGTACACCATCAAGCGATTGGTCTGGGACGGCCATGGCTGCTCCATTTCACAGGCCAGTCTGTCCGTGATGGTCGATTTGGTCGACGGTAAAACCGTGGACGAGGCCATGGATTTGGAACAGACCTTCCATAAGCTGATGGAATCACGTGGTGCCGGTCTGGACGATGATGCATTGGACGACAAGCTCGGCGATGCCGTGGTGTTCCAAGGTGTATCAAAATACCCTATGCGTATCAAATGTGCCCTGCTAGGCTGGGAAGGGCTCAAGGATTCCATTGCCAAGGCCCTAGCCGCCAAGAACTGAGGAAACAATGACCAACGATAATCTGGTTCCCGAACCGCAGCCTTCCGTCTTCGACGCTGTCAATGGCGTACTGCAAGACGAAGAGGCGGCGCGCCGCGTAATGGCTAATCCGGCTTTGGCTAAAGGATTCCCCAATGGTCGCCCGGTTGAGCGCATATCAGATGACGATACCTGTGCCTGCGGCAATCATCACGGCAAGTGCGGCTGCCAGGATGACGAGTCCGATGGCAGCGACATTCCGATTAAAGCGATTGATGACATCGGCCGCGCCACTGCCGAGGATGTGCGCGAGGCGCTGCATCAGGTCATCGACCCGGAACTGGGCATTGATGTAATCGATCTGGGCTTGGTCTACGGCATTGAAATCGACGAGCTTGGCCGTGCCATCATCACGATGACGCTGACCACACCGGCTTGCCCGCTGACCGATCTCATCGAGGACGAATGCGCTTCCACGCTGGCTGGTCTGGTTGAGGAGTTCCGTATCGACTGGACGTGGGATCCGCGTTGGACCATGGAGCGTATTACTCCCGAAGGCCGCGATCAGCTTGCCGCGCTCGGCTTCAACTTCGAAAACATGCCGAAGTACTGAGTTTGATAGTTCTGGCTCTCCCTCTTTGAGGAGAGCTGTCAGCGAAGCTGACTGAGGGGAGTCGACTACCAATACGAGAAAAGCCCCGCATTATGCGGGGCTTTTCCATACCTAGACCGTCAATCAGTCATCGACAATGGTGTTCTTCGGCACGACCGTGATGCCGTCCGGCGTGACCGTGAAACCACGGGCCAGATCGTGCTCGGTATCGATGCCGACGGTGGAGTTCTCGGTGAGCACCACGTTCTTGTCGAGAATCGCCTTGTATACGCGGGCACGACGGTTGATGACCACGCCGTCGAATAGCACGGAGTCAACAATCTGGGCCCAGGAATGAATGTGCACGTTGGGGGAGAGCACGGAGTGATGCACTTCACCGCCGGAGACGATCACACCGGGGGAGACGATCGAGTCGGTGGCGTGGCCCAGGCGGTCACGACCGGCATGAACGAACTTGGCCGGCGGCAGGTTGCCGGACATCGTGTAAATCGGCCAATCCTGGTTGTACAGGTTGAACTCAGGCACATAGGCAATCAAATCCATGTGCGCATCGTAGAACTGCTTGATAGTACCCACATCGCGCCAGTAGGCGTGATCGGTGGCGGTGGAGCCCGGAATCTCGTTCGAGTTGAAGTCATAGACACCGGCTTCGTTACGGGAAGCGAAGTATGGCGCAATATCGCCGCCCATGTCGTGCTTGGTATCGGGAGCCTTCTCATCGAGCGCCAATGCCTCAAACAGGGCCTTGGTGTTGGCAACGTAGTTGCCCATGGAAGCCAGAATCTGGTTGGGGTTGTCCGGCAGTCCCGTGGTGGTGGCTGGCTTCTCCTGGAAGTTCTTGATCATGCTCGGGTGGTCCGGGTCGACCTCGATCACGCCGAACTGGTTCGATTCCTCGATGGGCTGACGGATACCGGCCACCGTGAACTCGGCACCGGACTCGATGTGCTGCTGCACCATCTGCTCGAAGTCCATGCGGTACACGTGATCGGCGCCCACGATCACCACGATGTCCGGCTGGACATCCTCGATGATGTTGATGGTCTGGTAGATGGCGTCGGCGGAGCCGAGATACCAATGCTTACCGAGACGCTGCTGAGCGGGCACAGGAGAGACGTAGGAGCCAAGCAGCGGCGAGAAACGCCAGACCTGGGAGATATGGCGGTCAAGCGAATGAGACTTGTACTGGGTGAGCACCACGACCTGACGGTATCCGGAATTAACCAGATTGCTCAACGGGAAGTCGATCAAACGATATACGCCGCCGAAAGGAACGGCGGGCTTCGCGCGATCGCGGGTTAACGGCATCAGACGGGTCCCCTCGCCGCCTGCAAGCACTATCGACAGAATCTTAGGATTCTTGGCCATCGTAACTGTCCTCTCTGTTACCGAGCGTCTTTTGACACCGCACTGCTTGCCGGATGCTTCATTGCATTCGGTCTACATAGTTAATAATTGCAGAAAAAATCGAACACGCAAGGCTTTCGCTCCCGCGTGCCGTGAACTTGCGATGAACAGTTATGGGATTTGCTGGTGGTTTGGCGAATCGAGCCGATAAAAAAATGAAGAAAGCTACCTCGTGGCATAGAATGCCACTGCGCTGGATGCGGCTACGTTGAGACTGTCGACTCCATGGCTCATGGGAATCTTAACGGTCAGGTCGGCGCGAGCGATGGTGTGGTGGGACAGCCCATCGCCTTCGGTGCCGAAAATCAATGCCAGTTTTTCGATATGCGTCGGATCTTCGGCCGGGGCGTGCAGGCGTCTGGTCAGTTCGTCCAGCGAGATCGAGCGATCCTCAAGTGCCATCGCCACAGTGGTGAAGCCCAGCGACTTCAATTCGTCGATGCCTTGGAATGGCCAGTAATGTTTGTTCTCGGTGCCGTCTTCATTGCGTCCGGTGATACGGGTCCAAGGAATCTGAAATACCGTGCCCATCGATACGCGGGCGGCGCGGCGGTAGAGCGGATCACCGCAAGAGGGCGTGACCAGCACGGCATCCACATCGAGCGCGGCCGCGGAACGCATCAGCGCACCCACATTGGTGTGATCCACAATATTCTCCATCACAGCTACGCGACGAGCATCCTTACAGACCTCGGCCACGGAGGGCAGCGGCCAGCGGCGCATGGCGCACAGAGCTCCACGATGCAAACGGTAGCCGGTCAGTCGTTTGAGCTGTTCGGGAGAGGCCACATAGACGGGGATATCGGCACCCCAGCGGTCATCGATGAAGTCGAAAGTCTCCGTCATGCCTTCCAACCAAGGTTCTTCGACCAACAAAGAGAGCGGCTCACGGCCGGCTGCCAGAGCACGGTCAATGACCTTGGGGGATTCGGCGATGAACACGCCTTTGGCGGGCTCGAGCCGATTACGCAGCTGCATTTCGGTGAGGCTCACATATGCCTCAACGCGCGGATCGTCAACGGTATCCAACGTGATGAACTGCATGGTGGCCTTTCGTGTGAGCAGATAACGAAAAACCCCTTGCATTGCAAGGGGTCTATCTGTGCCCGAGACGGGACTTGAACCCGTACGCCCGTTAAAAATAGGCACTAGCACCTCAAGCTAGCGCGTCTACCATTCCGCCACCCGGGCAGGTGTCGTTGAGACAACGAGAGATAAGTCTAGCATCAAATCACAAGTATGCAATTCGGGTGTGTGCCGCGCGTGTCGCGTGTAGCCTAGAAACCATGACCGATGCCCTTTTTCTCTTCAACCCGCAGGTCGATGACGTACCGGTGAACAGTGACGAGCTGCATACCGGGTGGAAACTGACCCTCCCCGCCCATATCAAACGCCATGCCGTGCAGGCCATGAGGCTTAAGGCGGGAGACAGCCTCCAGCTCTCCGATGGTAGGGGACTGCGTATCCACGCCGTGATGGCTGATCCTGAAGCGGGTCTTGCCGAAGTGGTCACCGTTGGCCGTGAGCCTGAACCGTTGACACGTCTTGCATTGATTCAGGCGTTGGCAAAGACCGGGCATGATGAACAGGCCGTTGATATGGCCACGCAAATCGGCGTCGACCAAGTGGTGCCATGGCAGGCGGATCGATCCATCGCCAAATGGAAGGCCGGGCGCACGGATAAGAAGTGGAACGCGGTGCTGGACGCCGCTACCGAGCAGGCGAGGCGCGCGTACAAGCCGCAGCTGGAAGCATGTGCAAACAGCAAAGAGGTCGTAGCGATATGCCGCAGGGCATGCGTGCACGGTGACTTGGTCATCGTGCTGCATCAGGATGCCACCGATACCTGGACTGGTGTGGAGGCCAAAGTTGCACAGCTGGTGGAACGTACGTTGTCGGACGGCAAGCCGCGCACGGTAAGCGTGGTGGTCGGTCCGGAAGGTGGCATCAGCGAACAGGAAGTGGCTGACTTCACCAAGGCCGGGGCGGTGAGCTGCGTGTTGGGCAGCAATATTCTCAGGGCAGCCACTGCAGGGCCCGTGGCCCTTTCGCTGCTGTCACGCGCGCTTGGCCGGTATGAGTAGCGGCGAATACCTCTGCGGACGCTGTATTGGCTGAAAGCCGATTCATGCAATGCAGAGTAACGTCCCCGCGCTAAGCTGGTGCATAGCAACACAGTAAACCAAGGAGCATGATGAGCGAATCCGACGATTGCCTGTTCTGCAAGATCATCGCAGGGCAGATTCCCAGCAGCAAGGTGTACGAGGACGAGACGACCTACGCATTCAACGACATCGACCCCAAAGCCAAAGTGCATGTGCTGGTAGTGCCGAAGAAGCATTATGCCAACGTTGCTGAACTTGCTGCCGCAGATCCGGCCGAGCTGGCTCATATCGTTTCGGTCGCCCAAGGCATTGCCGATCATGAATTCCATGGCGCGTACCGTTTGGTATTCAACACAGGTCTTGATGCGGGTCAGACCGTGTTCCACGTGCATGCGCACGTGATGACTGGCGAAAAGCTCGACGAGTAGTAGGAGAATTTCCGCTTCGTGGCAACGACTACACGCACCATCACCATTCCACCTCAGCTCGATCCCGTGGCCGTGCTTGGCCCGGTTGACGAGGTTCTTCGTGAGGTTGAGCGCGCTTTCCCTGAGCTGACGATTATCGTGCGAGGCAACCGCGTGGCAATTGTCTCGCAGTCTAAGCAGACCGAGGCTCAGGCGGCACAAGCCGAGGATCTGGTTAACACCATTATCCAAGCCGCTTACACCGCTCCCATGGACGCCGATACCGTGAGGCGTATGCTCGATCAGAATGTGCTGAAAAATCGCGTTCGACTTGAGCACCCCGGTCATGGACCGGCACATGACAAATTCGTGCAATCGGCCACTGCGGCCGATCGTGGCCATTCGCGTGGCTCGGGCACGCATGACCCGTTGTACCGCAAGCCTTCGGTTCCCGGTGTGATCACGTTTGCCGCAGGTGTGCCGGTTCGTGCCAAAACCGCTGGCCAAGTGGCCTACGTCAATGCGATTGAATCGCATACCATCACTTTTGGCATTGGCCCTGCAGGTACCGGTAAGACCTATCTGGCCGTGGCGAAAGCAGTGCGTGCTTTTCAGGACAAGCAGATTCGTCGCATCATTCTCACCCGTCCGGCCGTGGAAGCCGGCGAAAACCTCGGTTTCCTGCCCGGCACGCTCAACGACAAGGTCGACCCATACCTGCGACCGCTCTATGATGCGCTCGGCGATATGCTTGGAGCCGACCAGCTCAAGCGGTATATGGATGACGGCACCATCGAAGTGGCTCCTCTGGCGTATATGCGTGGTCGTACCCTGAACGATGCGTTCGTGATTCTCGATGAGGCGCAAAATACCACCGAACAGCAGATGAAGATGTTTCTGACCCGATTGGGCTTCAACACCACGATGGTCATCACCGGTGATATCTCCCAGGTTGATTTGGCGGTGCCTCGTTCGGGTCTGGCCACTATTGAGCGGATTCTGGAGGGCATCGGAGACATCGCATTTGTTCATCTGGGAACCGATGATGTGGTGCGTCACCAGCTTGTTGGACAGATCGTGGCCGCTTACGATCACTATGATGCCATCGCCGGCGATCATCGCGACATTGAGCGCAGGCTGCGTGGACGCAAACACCGTCAGGAAGCGGATAACGGCAACGATAAGCAATCCATGAATCGAAGCGAGACAACCGATGAGCGTTGATGTCACTAATGAAACCCAGTGGGTCATCGATCCCAAGGTGTTCTCCGACCTGGGTATTTGGGTGCTTGATCAGATGCGTGTCAGCACACAATCCGATCTGACCATCATGTTCGTGGACCCCGATCCCATCGCCGAACTGCATATGCGTTGGATGAGTCTTGAAGGGCCGACCGACGTGATGAGTTTTCCCATGGATGAGCTGCGCCCCGGCGACGGCAAAACCGTGATGGAAGGCGTGCTCGGCGACATTGTCATCTGCCCGTGGGTGGCCGCCCAACAGGCCGCCGCAGCCGGTCATAGCACCATGCAGGAAATGCTGCTGCTCACCATCCACGGTATTTTGCATCTGCTTGGCTATGACCATGTGACTCCTGAACAGGAACGACAGATGTTCGGACTGCAGCGGCAGTTGCTATTGACCTTTTTTGCCCTGCGAGGCGATGCAAACATGCAGGCCACTCTTCCATCTGGCACTCCCGATGCGCTGGCTCTTTACGATGCCGCGCACGGCAAGGGCCGTGACCTCGATTCCAGGAAATAAAACACAAGGACACCAGAAACCATTATGGAGTATTCCAGTACCACCTTGATCGTTATTACCGTCATCCTCGTTGTGGTGGCGGCACTGTTCGTCTGGTTCTCGTTGACCATGGCCGCTGCGGAAGGTGCCGTGGCACGCGTGACACGAGCCAGCTTGAACAACCTCATTCTTGAGGTGCAGACTGACTCCGAGTCGAGCCAGTTCATCAAGATGAAGAAAATCGACAAGATTCATCGCGTTCAGCGTCTCATCGCCGACCGGTATGCCACGGCCGGCAGTTGCGCGTTCTTCCGCATCGCCTGCAATGTGCTCGATGGTGTACTCGTCTCCTCGATTGCGGCTCTATGGGGCGCCGAGCTGTGGGTTGGTCTGCTCGCCGGTTTCCTGTTCGCGATTATCGTGGCCGTGGTCTCCGTACTGGTGCGCCCGCGTACCGCCGGCATGACCAAACCGGTCGACATCATGATTGCCCACTCGCGCATTGTGGACCTTGGCTGCAAGCTCACGCCGTTCGCTCGCATTGGCGGCGACAAGTCTTCAGTCAAAGGCCCTGGTCGTCGTTCCAAGGATTCCAGCTTGTCCGATGACGAGGAGCTGGAGAAGATTCAGCTTGAACAGGGCAAGGCCGCGATTGATCGCTTGGTGGAATCCAACGATTTCGATCCGGAAGTCTCCGAGATGCTCCGCAATGTGCTCACTTTGTCGGATACCTTGACCCGCGAAATCATGGTGCCTCGTACCGACATGATTTGCATGGAGCGGGATACCACGCTTGCTTCTGCTCTGAAACTGTTCTCCCGCTCCGGATTCTCCCGCGTTCCGGTGATCGGAGAGGACGTGGACGATCTGATTGGTGTGGCCTATTTGAAGGATGCGGTACGCGCCACGGCCTTCAACCCGGCCGCTATGGAACGTGATGTGGAGTCCATCGTTCGCCAGCCGATGCTGGTACCTGAATCCAAGCCGGTGGACGACTTGTTCCATGAGATGCAGCGTTCCCGTCAGCATGTGGCAGTGGTGGTCGACGAATATGGCGGCATCGCCGGCATGGTCACCATCGAGGATGCCATCGAACAGATTGTCGGTGAGCTTGAGGATGAGCACGACCGTACGCAGCACACCGAACCGGAGAAAATCGGTGAGAACAAGTGGAAGATGCCTGCGCGAACGCCGATTGCCGATTTGGAAGAGATCTTTGAGATCGACATTGATGAGGACGACGTGGATACCGTGTACGGTTTGCTGACCAAGATTCTTGGTCGTGTGCCGATTGTGGGGGCTTCCGCTGTGACCCGCGGCCTGCGTCTGACTGCCGTGGATTCGGCCGGACGCCGTAAGAAGGTCTCCACCATTGTGGTTGAGCCGGCCCACGTCGAGGGCATCAAGGAAGATGGCAAGACCAATGAAGAAGCCGGCGGTGAGACCGCTGAGAGCGATGAAACCGCCGACAAGGAGTGATATGGACGACCGAAACATCTCAAACGATGGCGATGCCGCCGCTGCCAGCGAGTCAGTGAGACAGGAAGTGCCGTACCGCTCTGGCTTTGTGGCTGTGGTCGGCCGACCGAACGTTGGCAAGTCTACGCTGATTAATGCTCTGATCGGCAAGCAGATTGCCATCGCCTCCTCCCGACCGGAGACCACGCGTAAAGCCATTCGCGGCATTCTGACCACTGATAATGCACAGCTTGTACTCGTGGATACGCCGGGCATTCACCGTCCGCGCACGCTGCTCGGCCAGCGTCTGAACGATGTGGTGGAGGAGTCGCTGTCTGACGTGGACGTGGTGGCGTTCTTGTTGCCGGCTGATCAGGAAATTGGCCCTGGTGACAAGCGTATTTTGTCCCGTCTGCGTACCGACTTTGCCACCAAGCGAGAGGACGGCTCGTTCGCGTGGCGCATCCCGCTGATCGCCATCGTCACCAAGATTGATGAACTCGGCCGTCAGCAGCTCATCAACAAGCTTATCGAGATCAACGAGTTCGCCGACTTTGCGGACATCGTGCCGGTGAGCGCCCTGAAGCATGACAATCTGGCCGAAGTGCGCAACGTGCTCATCGACCACACGCCCGAGGGACCGCAGATGTATCCGGACGACCAGATCAGCGAGGAGCGTCCCGAGGACACCATCGCCGAACTCGTGCGAGGCGCGTTCCTGGAGACGTTGGATGACGAGTTGCCGCATTCCCTGGCCGTGGTGGTCGATTCCATCGACTATCCGGAAGACAACGAGACCGGTCAGGGCTACGATGGCAAGGCTCAGGTCAATGTGTCCATTTATGTGGAGCGCGACTCCCAGAAGCCGATCATCATCGGCAAGGGCGCCTCGAACCTCACCTACGTCAAAAAGAAGCTGCGCACCCCGGTCAACCGCATCGTCGGCCAAAAAGCCAAGCTCGACCTCCACGTCAAGGTCGCCAAAGGCTGGCAGTCCGACCCCAAGCAACTAGAACGCCTCGGCTTCTAGGAATCGGCCTTCGGCCGGTTATAACAAAGGGAGATTCCAATGGAATCTCCCTTTTGCTGTACTCAAGCCCTGCTTACTTCTTCTTGGTGTACATCTGGGTGTTGAGGAGGGTGGAGTAGCGCTTGATGACCTTGGGGCGGATGACCTTCATGGAGGCGGTCATCAGGCCGTTCTCCTGTGTGAACTCCTCAGGCAGGATGATGAACTTACGCACGGATTCGGCGCGGGAAACGCCTTCGTTGGCCTGATCGATCCACTTCTGGACCTCAGCGCGTACGGCGGCGTTCTGAGAGGCGTCCTCCAGAGACATGTTCTCGTCCAATCCCTTGGTGGCCAGCCAAGGACGCAAAGACTCCTCGTCCAGCGTAATCAGCGCGGAGATGAACGGACGCTTGTCGCCCAGCACCAGTGCCTGGGACACGAACTCGCAACGCTGAATGACCTCTTCAATCGGACCCGGCGCCACATTCTTGCCACCTGCGGTGATGATGAGATCCTTCTTGCGGCCGGTAATGTACAGGAAGCCATCGTTGTCGATACGGCCCAAATCTCCGGTGGCATACCAGCCATCTTCGGTGAACGACAGCTCGGTGGCCTCATCGTTCTTGTGATAACGCGGGAACACGGCGCGACCCTTGACCTGGATCTCGCCATCCTCGGCAATACGCAGCGAGAAGCCGGGGAACGCGACGCCCACGGACCCGGCGTGGAACGGGGTTCCCAGCGGGTTGAACGCGCATGGTGCGGTGGTTTCGGTCAGACCATAGCCCTCGTAGACAGGCACGTTTGCGCCGCGGAAGAACGCAAGCAGTTCAGGGTCAAGCGGCGCGCCGCCGGCCACAATCCACTTCATGCGTCCACCCAGCACCTCACGCAGTGAGGAGTAGACAATCGGATCGAAGGCCGCGCGGCGGGCACGGGTCAATGCACTGGCCTTGCCGTTGGCGGAGATTTCCTTCATGTAGTTCTGGGCAGCCACCACGGCGGAGGCGAACACCACGCCCTTGGGGCCATGGCCGGCCTTCTGGGAGGCGGCGTTGTACACCTTCTCCAGCACGCGCGGCACCACAATCATGATGGACGGCTTAGCCACCTGCAAATCACTAATCAGCGTCTTGATGCCGGCGGCGATATAGATATGCATATTCGAGGCCACGACGATGTAATTGATGGCGCGGGCAAAGGAGTGGGCCTGCGGCAGAAACAGCAGGATGGTGTTCTTCTTGTTGTGCAGCAGCTCGGGCATGTAGTCCGGCAGGTTCAGCGCGGTCTGGCAGTAGTGCTCGTGGGTCATCTCCACGCCCTTCGGCGCGGCGGTGGAACCAGAGGTGTACACAATGGAGCACAGATCGGTTTTCTTGACCGAATCAATGCGCTCATCCAGTTCCTCGTCCGAGATGCCGGCACCATAGGCCTTGATCTCATCAAGAGCGCCGGTCTCGATGCATAGGATGCGCTCGAGTGAGGGGCATTCCTCCACGGCGCCTTCCGCCTTCTCTCGCATGGCGGAATCCTGCACGATGAGCAGACGCGCGTCAGAATTGTTGACGATATTGCGGATCTGTTCGGCCGAGTCGGTGTCGTAGATGGTGGCCAGCACGCCGCCGCAGGCCATGATGGCCGCATCGGTCAGATCCCAGTCATAGGAGGTGCGGCACATGAACGCCACGCCGTCGCCCTTCTTGATGCCGTAGTGCAGCAGGCCCTTGGCCACGGCACGCACTTCGGCGAGGAACTCATTGGCGGTGACGGTCACCCATTCGTTGTCGGACTTGTAGGTATACAGCGGTTCGTCACCCATGCGCTTGGCGCGATCCGCATACAGGTCGTAGATGGACGTGCCGTCGTCCAGAGGCGGATTACCGGCAGTGGACGTGGTGAGCAGTCCGGTTTCCGGGTCGATGTCGGTGACGGTCAGATGGCCGTCACCCCAATCGTAGCTGTGCGGCAGTTCGATGTTGGCTTCCTGCGGCACATCGGCATTGGACAGATAATCGGGCTCGTCCGGAGTGTCGTCGTGAACCGGGTGAACGAAGTCGGATCCCAGCCTGAGTGCCTTGCGGGTCAGATTGATGGTGTGCTGCGTAAAGGAATTGATAACCGACAACTCTTGCTCCTGTAAAAACCTTTCAGTGCCGTTCGAGCATAAGCCGAACGCTCTCAAACCTTAGATTGTAATCGTTCACATCGAACTCGTCACCTTACGCAACCGTAGGAAAAGCCTACGCAACCGTAGGCTTTGGGAGGTTCTATGTGGTGGATGGACACTGGCGCTCTGATTGTTGGGTAACAGACTGCCGATAGTGGTTGGAGATCGTTCGACTACTGCCTAGATGTCATCCAATCGAGTTGACGCAGCAGGGATGCGAAGACGAAAAATGCGGGTCTTTTGCCCCGATTGTTCCGCCTAACGAGTCGAATCGCCCATATCCTTCACTTTTCGGCTACAATTGCGCCTCGGATAACCATGTCCATTCAAAGTAGAACAAGAAAGGGCTCTCATGGCGCAAAACCCAGAAGCCACCGTGGTGTTCGGCGTTTTGAATGAAACGTCTGAAACCGAATCCCGCGTCGCGTTGACGCCGGATATCGTCACCCGGCTGAAGAGGAGTGGAGTCTCCTCGATTATTGAGGCCGGTGCCGGCATTGTCGCCGAATACACCGATGAGGATTACGAAAAGGCCGGCGCAAAGGTGACCAGCCGTGACGAAGTGCTCGCTCAAGCCGACGCGCTCGGTTTCGTGGACCGTCCGTCCACCGATATCGTGAGCAAGCTCAAGGCAGGCCAGTGGGTGATTGGTATGCTCGGTTCCTTTACCGACGCCGATTACGTGGCCGCACTCGAGCAGGCCGGTCTGGTTGGTATCGCCATCGAGAAGCTGCCCCGCAAGCTTTCCAGCGCCCAGTCCATGGATGAGATGACCTCGCAGAACTCCGTCATGGGATACAAGGCCGCTATCACCGCCGCCGATGCCTATGGCGCATTCCTGCCGATGATGACCACTGCTGCCGGCACGATTCGCCCGGCCAAGGCTCTGGTGCTCGGTGCAGGTATCGCCGGTCTGCAGGCCATCGGTACATTGAAGCGCCTTGGTGCGGTCGTCACTGCATACGATGTGCGTCCCGCTTCTCAAGGTGAGGTCGAATCCCTGGGCGCCAAGTTCCTTGATCTGGGACTTGACTTTTCCAAGGGCCAGGACGAGGGTGGTTACGCTCGTGCGCTGACCCCCGAAGAGCAGGCCCAGCAGCAGGCGGCTGTCGATGAGAAGGCCGCTGGCTTCGACATCATCATCACCACCGCCAAGGTTCCGGGCCGCAAGCCTCCGGTGTTGCTCACTGCGGCCGGTGTCAACGGCCTCAAGCGCGGTGCCGTGATTGTGGACTGCGCCGCTTCTGATCTTGGTGGCAACGTCGAGGGGTCCGCCGTAGGCGAACAGGTCACCGAGGGTGGCGTCAAGCTGATTGGTGCCCCGTACCTGGCCTCCGGTGTGGCCACCACCGCGTCCAACCTGCTTGCACGTAACGTGGCTGACATACTCGTGCACTTCGTGCGTGACGGCAAGCTCGGCCAGGATCTTACCGAAGAGCTCGACGACGCACTGGTGGTCGCCGGTCGCGCAGGGGCTCCGGCTGCTGCCGCCGAGTCCGAGCAGTCCGAGAAGTAAGGAAGAAGGAATATTATGCCTACTCTCGTTGTTTCCATTACCCTGTTCGTCCTCGCGCTGCTTATCGGTATCGAGGTCATCGGCAAGGTGCCCGCCACCCTGCACACGCCGTTGATGTCCGGCGCAAACTCCATCCACGGCATCGTCATTGTCGGTGTGGTGATTGTGGCCGCCGAGGCCAACACCCCGCTGGCTTACGTGTTCATCTTCCTGGCCGCAGTGCTCGGCACCATGAACGTCGTCGGCGGTTATGTGGTCACTGACCGCATGCTCGAGATGTTCAAGTCCAGCAAGAACGAGAAGAAGGGGGAGTCGAAGTAATGACCTCCGCAACCGTTGGAGCCATCGACATCGTCGCATGGTTCGTCTACCTGTTCTCCGCCGTCCTGTTCGTGGTCGGTCTGCATTTCATGAACTCGCCGAAGACCGCCCGAAAGGGTAACCAAATCTCCGCGTTCGGCATGGTCGTGGCCGTGCTCATGGCATTCATCGTGCTCTTCGCCAAGGGCTTCGTGAACGTTGTGGCCGTGGTGGTGCTGGTCGTCGGCATCCTGATCGGTGCCGTGGCCGGTGTCGTCTCTGCCAAGAAGGTGAAGATGACCGACATGCCGCAGCTGGTCTCCGTGTTCAACACCGTGGGTGGTGGCGCCGCCGCGCTCGTGGCCCTGAACGACATCCTGACCAAGGAAGGCACTCCGGACATCGTGGTGCTCATCACCGCTGGCCTAGGCATTCTCATCGGCTCCGTGACCTTCACCGGCTCGCTGATCGCAGCCGGCAAGCTGCAGGGCATCAAGTGGGTCAAGAAGCTCACCATGCCGGGCAAGGGCGTGTGGAACATCCTGTTCATCGTGCTGACCATCGCCAGCTTTGTCATGCTGTGCGTCCAGCCCGAGCAGCGACTGCTCTGGTCGATCCTGACCACCGTGTTCGCCCTGTGCTACGGCCTGGTCTTCGTGATCCCGATCGGCGGCGCCGACATGCCCGTCGTCATCTCCGTGCTCAACGCCTGCACCGGTACGGCCGTGGCCATGTCCGGTCTGGCGATTGACAATGTCGCCCTGATCGTGGCCGGCGCGCTCGTCGGTTCCGCCGGTGTGACCCTATCCATTCTCATGGCTCAGGCCATGAACCGTCCGCTGCTGTCCGTGCTGGCCGGTGGCTTTGGTGGCGGCTCCGATGCCGCCGCTGCTGGCGACGGTCCGGAAGGCACCATGAAGGAAACCACTGCCGACGATCTGGCTGTTCAGCTTGTTTACGCGCAGAAGGTCATCTTCGTACCCGGCTTCGGCTTGGCTCAGGCCCAGGCCCAGCGCGAGCTCGCCGACCTCGGCGAACTGCTCAAGGGCCACGGTGTGGAAGTCTCCTACGCCATTCACCCGGTCGCAGGCCGTATGCCCGGCCACATGAACGTGCTGCTGGCTGAAGCCAACGTGCCTTACGAAGAGCTCGTGGATCTCGATGAGATTAACCCGCAGTTCCCGCAGGCCAACGTGGCCTTGGTTGTGGGTGCCAACGATGTGACCAACCCGGCTGCCCGTCGCCCTGGCACCCCGGTTTCCGGTATGCCGATTCTCGACGTTGACAAGTCCCAGAACGTCGTGGTCATGAAGCGTGGCCGTGGTATGGGCTATGCCGGCATCCAGAACGAGCTGTACTTCGAAGGCAACACGCAGATGTTGTTCGGCGACGCCAAGGCCAGTCTGCAGGCCGTGATCGCTGCGGTCAAGGAGCTTATCAGCTGATGGTGCCGCGACGTTCGCGCATTGCCGCATGAGAATATGAGTGGGGGTGTGCCTTCTTGTGAAGGCACACCCCCACTCATTTCAATGGGCGGTCACATAAAGCCGGTCAGTTCGATTGAGCGGCGGCGCGCTTGCCCTTCGTGCCGAGCACCACGGCGATGATGGACGCGAGAGCGATGGCGTACAGCACGGTGATGATCGGGATCAGCGCGCTGTAGCGGTGGGCCGCGTCCGCCGTATGGGAGACGACGAAGGACGCCAGCTGGTTGCCGGACAATCCGGCGAACGCCCACGCACTCAGAGCCAGCCCGTGCACGGTCGACACCGACTTCATGCCGAAGTGCTGCTCAAGCAGCACCGGCAGCGTGGAGAATCCGCCGCCGTATCCGGCGTTGACGAGGAACAGCATCGTCACGATCAGCCACAGGGTGCCGTTGTCGATCGAATGCGTGAAGATCTGCAGCGCGCACACCGCGATGGACATGATGAAGATCACCAGATATGCGGTCTCACGGCGCTTGCAGTGGTCGGACAGCGTGGAGAACCCGACACGTCCGGCCGCGTTGAACACGGCGTCGACGGCCAGGACGACGCTGATGCTTCCCGCGATGGCCGTGGCCAGCTGGGCCGCGTTCAGCGATGCGTACTTCGGAAGAATGGACAGCGCATCATGCAGGATGTCCTTCTCCTGGGAGATCAATGCCAGACCGCAGGTGATGTTGAGGTAGAAGGCCAGCCAGATCGCCCAGAACACCGGCTTCTTCATGATGTCGCGACGACGGATGCGGGTCTCAGCGGAGTACACGTATCCGGCGGGGCGCTTGATCAGCGTGAATCCCAGCAGCATCATCACCGCATAGACGGCTGCGAGGATGTAGAACATGGGCGCCAGTCCGACGGTGGAGATCAGCCACTGCATGACCGGGCTTGCGATGGCCTTGGCCAGACCGAATCCCGCGACGGCGATGCCGGTGGCGAGACCCTTATTGTCGGCGAACCACAGCATCAGGTTCTTCACCGGCGTCAGATAACCGACGCCGAGTCCGATGCCCATGATCACGCCATAGAAGATGAACACGCCGGGGAGCCATCCCGCCGCGATGCTGACTCCGGTGCCGGCGAATCCGCAGACGAAGCAGACCGTCGAGATCAGGGCCGATTTCTTGATGTCCTTTTCGACGAAGGGTCCAAGGAAGGCGGCCGACATGCCAAGGAAGAAGATGGCAAGCGAGAAGCCCCATTCGACGATGCCTGGCGCCACGTGCATCTGATCGGCGATCAGTTGTTTGAACACGCTCCAGCAGTATACGGTGCCGATTGAGATGTGAATGAGCAACGCCGGAATAACGGCGCGCACCCAGCGGTTTTCCCCATGCTGTTGATTGACCATGTACTATTCGTTCCTCTCTTGTTGTGTTCGCCCTGCGGCGAACAAGCAACAACGTAGTTGGAAGAGTGGCCCGCCTCGATATGCGTGGACGGTGGCGGAGGGGACTTGTGGAACGTTGGTATCACTGGGTTTTTTGGAAAATGAACATCGTTGATGTTCGCTCCGGGAGTAATCATGAGGAAAATCTCATGTGAGTATCGTCACGGTTCTCACGGGGCGCGTCGAGCCGTCGCCGCCATTGTCCGGCGCGTGCGTATAATTCATCAATGTTGTCTTGGCGAGGGAGGCGCATGCTTCCGTAATCGACTCGGCGTGTGGTTCGCAAACCCCCTTGGGGTTTTCTTCACGGCTCGTTGATGCGCCGAAACACCATGAACGAAACACTCAAGGAGATATATATGGCTACCACCATTAAGCTTGAAGGCGAAGTCCGCAACGAGTTCGGCAAAGGCGTTGCCCGCCGTCTGCGCGTTGCCAACAAGATCCCGGCCACCATTTACGCCGGTGGCGCCGACCCGGCCTTCGTGACCCTGCCGATGCGTGAGACCACCCTGGCTCTGCGCCACACCAACGCCCTGTTCACCATCGAGTTCGGCGGCGAGTCCAAGATGGCCGTTGTCAAGGACGTGCAGAAGAACCCGGTCAAGCGCATCATCGAGCACATCGACTTCTTCGAGGTCAAGGCCGGCGAGAAGATCGACGTTGAGGTGCCGGTGTTCGTTGAGGGTACCCCGAAGGGTGCTGCAGTGGCATTCGTCGACATTCAGGAGCTCAAGGTTCGCGCCGACGTCTCCAACCTGCCCGAGAAGATCGTGGTCAACGTCGAGGGCCTGACCGACGGCACCAAGGTCTTCGCCAAGGACATCGAGCTGCCGGAAGGCGCCGAGCTGGACGTCGAGCACGCTGAGGAATCCGTCGTCACCATCGAGGTTCCGGAGGACGCCACCGAGTTCACCTCTGCTCCGGAAGCTGCTGCTCCGGCTGACGCCGATGCCGCTGCTCCTGCCGCCGACGCTGACGCCAAGTGATGAAACCGGTCGTCTTCATGGCGGCCGATCTGAATCATAATTGCAACAGAGGAACCCGTAACCGTGGAAACGGTACGGGTTCCTCTGTTTTCACCATGTGAACTCTGCCACACGAGCAACACATGGGTGTGTAAAAGTATGCAACAGAGCTCGCGCCACAAGCGCACAGCACATACCCCATCTGGTGGCCTTCGGGCCGCCAAAGTCAAGAAGAAGTAGCCAAATGACTGAAAACACGCACCACGATCCGGCAGCGCTCGATAAGCTCACCGAACCGTTCACCGTACTGCCGAACGACAACCCCGCATCCGATGAGAAGCGTCAGTCCCTCATCGACAAGCCGGCTTTCGGCCAGGTGTTCTCCGACAACATGACCCACATGACCTGGACCAAGGGCGAAGGTTGGTCCGACCGCCGCGTCGAACCGTACGCACCGCTCAAGATGGATCCGGGTGCTTCCGTGCTGCACTACGCACAGGAGTGCTTCGAGGGCCTCAAGGCTTACCGTCATGCCGACGGCTCCACCTGGCTGTTCCGCCCGGATGCGAACGCCGAGCGTTTCCAGAACTCCGCCAAGCGTCTGTACCTGCCTGAGCTGCCGATTGACGACTTCCTCGGTTCCGTGGCCGCGCTGGTCAAGCGCGATGCCAACTGGGTGCCGTCCCGCCGCGAGTACACGCTGTACATGCGTCCGTTCATGTTCGCTTCCGAGCCTTTCCTCGGCGTGCGCGCTCCGCAGGAAGTCGACTACTGCGTGATCGCTTCCCCGTCCGGCCCGTACTTCCCGGGCGGCGTCAAGCCCGTGAGCATCTGGGTCGAAGACAAGTGGTTCCGTACCGGCCCTGGCGGCACTGGTTTCGCCAAGTGCGGTGGCAACTACGCCGCCTCCCTGCTCGGTGAGTATAAGGGTATCGAGAACGGCTGCGAGCAGGTCTGCTTCGTGGACGCCGCCACCAAGACCTACCTCGAAGAGCTCGGCGGCATGAACATGATGGCCGTGCACAAGGATGGCCACGTGGAGACCCCGTCCCTGACCGGTAACATTCTGCCGGGTGTGACCCGTCGCTCCCTGATTCAGCTGCTGCAGGACAAGGGCCACGACGTAGTCGAGACCATGATCGCCCTCGACCAGCTGCTCGAGGACATCAAGTCCGGCGAAGTCACCGAGGTGTTCGCTTGCGGTACCGCCGCCATCATCACCCCGATCGGTCGCTTCAAGTCCGAGAAGTTCGATGTCACCGTCGCCGACGGCGGCTCCGGCGAGCTGACCGTTGCCCTGCGTGACGAACTGCTCGGCATCCAGCTTGGTGAGGTCGAAGACCCGCACAACTGGATGTGGAAGGTGTGCTGAAACAGCGCATTTTATTTCTGACTAAGACCCCTTGGAACAGCAACAATTCCAAGGGGTCTTGGCGTATTTAGAATATTCTGTATCTGGAGAGATTCAGATGAGGGAAGCAATATTTCGCAACAAATAATATGATTTAGGTTTCTGTGCGTTGCGGAGGCTTGTTCTGGTGCGTCCAGATGAGAAAAGGAGCAAAAAGCTATGAGTAAGATCAGTGGCGAGACTGGATACCATAACTCAGACTATCGTCTACCGGGAGGCTTCGAACACTGCTCGAAGTTGAAGCCGGTGGTTGAGGCAGCGACGGCGTTGGACCGGGTCAAGGCTGTGGTGGATGTGCTGTATTCGCCGGGCGGTTGCCCGTGGGATGGCAAGCAGACGAATGAGTCGCTGCTCAAGAATCTGCTCGAAGAAACTTACGAATACATTGACGCGGTGGAAACTCACGACCGCGACAATATGCGCGAGGAACTGGGTGATGTGTTGTTGCAATCCGTGTTTCAGGCACGTGTCTGCGAATCGGATGCTGAGGATCCGTTCGATATTGATGAGGTCGCCGACCGTCTGGTGAACAAGCTCATTACCCGTCATCCGCACGTGTTTGCGGCTGATGATGCTGCCGATTCCTCTGATGATGACGGCAAAGATGGGGGAGCGGCCTCCCAATCCGAATCCCCGGAAGCCGTGCTGGCACTGTGGGAAAAGATGAAGCAGCAGGAGAAGCATCGTAAATCTGTATTAGAAGGTATTTCTCGGGCTCAAGGTGCATTGCCGCGTGCCGCCAAGGTAGTCTCGCGCATCTCCAAATCACCGAATGCTGATGAATTGTTCGCTGCATTTGTTGATTCGTCTTCGGCTAGCACGCAGCAAGATGTCGAGCAGACCCAAGCGGCAAATCAATCCGAATCGAACGGAGGCAATTCCGTTGAACGGGGAAAGGCCGATGCCTACGCGGATGAGATTTTTGCTATCGTGCGCGAGGCCCGTACCGACGGTATCGATATCGAGACAGCGCTGCGCAACCGCTTGCGTGATATCGAAGAAAAAGTTGCCTTGATCGAATCAGAAATCAACAACGGTTAAGTCGTGATTGGCTTTTGATTTTGATTAATTCACCTAGCGGTGCCTTTCTGCCAAAGACTGGCATGTTAGCACCGCTATACATGCCTCAATGGTGCTAACTTGCCAGTGCTTGGCAGGTTGGCTTCATTCCTAGGCTCGTTCATGATTCATTCTCGGGCTTTTTCTTCCTTATCCTGTCTCGGGCAAGGCTTGGGGTAGGCTCGGGCACGGCGGACGGCAGCGCCGAATGAGGATAAAAGAGAACAGAACGAAGACGGACTGAGACGAACCGAAGTGGTACAAGAGGGGAGCGGCTCATGCAGGTGGCGTTGGAGAACAACATCGTTTTTGTGGTCATCGACTACCTCGCTATTTTGTGTTGGGGACTGTCCGGCGGACTTGCCGCCATTCGCAAGGGCTATGACATCTTCACCATTATGCTGTGCGGCTGGCTGACTGCACTCGGCGGAGGTCTCGTGCGCGATGTGATGCTCGGTGCTCTGCCTCCGGTCGGCATCACCGATAAAGGGTATGTACTCACCACGCTGTTCTCTGGCGTCATCGCGGTGGTGGCTCATCCGGAAATCACCAAACTCAAATGGACGATGACTGTCATCGATGCCTTGGGCCTCGGTCTGTTCGCGGTCAACGGCACTGCCAAGGCACTGGCCTACGGATCTTCAGGCATGACCGCCGTATTCCTCGGCATGTTCACCGCTCTCGCCGGTGGCCTTATTCGAGATCTCTTCATCGGTGACGTACCGATGATTATTCGTGATAAGCATCTCTATGCCGTACCTTCGTTCATCGGCTGCATTCTGACCGTACTGGTATGGCGTGGCGTGAGATACGGCTGGTTTGATATGCGCTCGGAAATGCTGCTTGATGTGCTGATTGTCATCATTGTGGTGGCATTGCGACTGCTTTCGGTCGGTTTCAATGTCACCTTGCCCGGTGCCATCGAACGGCGACATGTGTATTTGCCTAGCGAAAATCGGCATATTCAGCAATCAGGTGGCCGAGGTAACGCTAATACCGTGGATGATGAGGATACGCCTCAGGATGGTTCAAGGCTATCTCAGGGCTAACTGCCTTCAAAGAGGTATATTTGGCCCTCTGCAGAATGCTAACTGCTTTCAAAGAGGTGTCTAAAGCACGAAACGTTGAGTATAAGTGTTGCAATGACGGTGTTTATACTTGGGTTTTCCGTATTCGGTACCTCTTTGAACGGAGATACAAAAAGTCCCGCAAATCACATGACTTGCGGGACCTTCTAAAACCTCAAGAGGTTTATGCTCACAGAGCGTTGATCGCAACAGCGAGGCCGGACTTGCGGTTGGCGGCCTGGTTCTTGTGGATCACGCCAGCGCCAGCAGCCTTGTCGAGCTTCTGGGCGGCAACCTTGTAGGCGGCCTCGGCGGCAGCCTTGTCACCGGCGGCGATGGCTTCGCGGGTGGCGCGGATGGCGGTCTTCAGGCCGGTCTTCACAGCCACGTTGCGAAGGTGCGCCTTCTCATTGGTGAGCACGCGCTTCTTCTGCGACTTAATGTTTGCCACGTTTACTCCAAACGATGTGTGTTATAAGGACATACAAATAGAAGAGGATAGCATGTGCCCCGGAAAAACCCGTGCAATGCCACGCCGAATACAGTCCCTCGGCTACACTAGGTGAAGTTTGAGTATATGCCAAGAGGAGGAATGCGTTGGTCGTCCAACACAATCAGCCGGGTTCCACCGATCAGTCGGTGATTCGCAACTTCTGTATTATTGCGCACATCGATCACGGCAAGTCCACCGTGGCCGACCGCATCCTGCAGCTGAGCGGCATTGTGCCTGAGCGTGAGATGCGCGACCGCTTCCTTGACCGTATGGATATCGAGCAGGAGCGCGGCATCACCATCAAATCCCAGGCCGTACGCGTGCCGTGGACCTTCGATGGCACCGAATACACGCTCGGCATGATTGACACCCCCGGTCACGTGGACTTCACCTACGAGGTGTCCCGTGCGTTGGCCGCGTGCGAGGGTGCGGTGCTGCTCGTCGATGCGACCCAGGGCATAGAGGCGCAGACCCTGTCCAACCTGTACATGGCCATCGACCATGATTTGGCCATCATCCCCGTGCTCAACAAAATCGATTTGCCGTCCGCCGAACCGGACAAGCACGCCGAGGAAATCGCCGGCCTGATCGGTTGCGAGCCAAGCGACGTGCTGCGCGTTTCCGGCAAGACCGGCGAAGGCGTGGCCGATTTACTTGACCAGATCGTCATGGATGTGCCTGCTCCGCACGGCGATCCCGAAGCGCCCGCCCGCGCGCTTATCTTTGATTCCGTCTACGACTCCTACCGTGGCATCGTCACCTATATTCGTATGGAAGACGGCGAACTGCGCGACCGTGAAAAAGTGCACATGATGGGCATCGGCATGACCCACGATCCGATCGAAATCGGCGTGATCAGCCCCGACATGACCCGTACCAAGGCACTTGGCGCCGGCGAAGTCGGCTACATCATTACTGGCGCAAAGGATGTGAGCCAGTCCAAGGTGGGCGACACCCTGACCTCGGCCGTCCGACCGGCTACTGAGCCGCTGCCCGGCTACCGCGACCCCAAGCCGATGGTCTATGCCGGCTTGTTCCCGATCGACAACGCCCAGTTCCCCGAACTGCGCGACGCGCTCGACAAGCTCAAGCTCAACGATGCCGCCCTGATCTACACGCCGGAAACCTCCGTGGCTCTGGGTTTCGGCTTCCGCTGCGGCTTCCTGGGTCTGTTGCACATGGAAATAGTCAACGAACGACTGTCACGCGAATTCGGCCTCGACCTTATCCAGACCGCTCCGAACGTCACCTACGACGTGACCGCCGAGGATGGTAGCGAACACCACGTGACTAACCCGAGCGAGTTCCCGGACGGCAAGATCAAGAAGATCGTCGAGCCGATGGTTGCCGCCGACATCATCACGCCGAAGGAATTCATTGGCGCGGTGATGGATCTGTGCCAGGACCATCGCGGCATTATGGGCACGATGGAGTACATTTCCACCGAGCGCGTGGAAATGCATTACCGCATTCCGCTGGCTGAAATCGTGTTCGATTTCTTCGATCAGCTGAAGTCCCGTACCAAAGGCTATGCCTCCCTTGATTATCATGAGGACGGCGAGCAGTCCGCCGACCTGGTCAAGGTGGACATTCTCATCCAGGGTGAGAAGGTGGACGCATTCAGCGCCATCGTGCACCGCGACAAGGCCTACAGCTACGGCGTGATGATGACCAAGAAGCTGCGTGGCCTGATTCCGCGTCAGCAGTTCGAGATTCCAATTCAGGCCGCAATCGGTTCGCGCATCATCGCCCGCGAGAACATTCGCGCCCTGCGCAAGGACGTGCTCGCCAAGTGCTACGGCGGCGATATCACCCGTAAGCGCAAGCTGCTCGAAAAGCAGAAGGCCGGTAAGAAGCGCATGAAGATGCTCGGCCATGTGGAGGTGCCGCAGGAGGCGTTCATCGCAGCCCTGTCCACCGGCGAGGACTCCAACGACCGTGACACCAAAGACAAGATCCGTGCCGCTCAGAAGACCGAGGGCTAGTGTTCGAGGTCTACATCCACGTCCCGTTCTGCTTGCGGCGCTGCGGTTACTGCGACTTCAACACCTACACGGCTACGGATCTTGGTGCGGGGGCCTCGCGCGGCAACTATGCCAATATGGTCATTCGGGAAATGAAATTGACCAAGCAGTGGCAGCTCGATCACGGCATCGCGGAGCCGCCGGTTTCTACCGTATTCTTCGGGGGTGGTACACCCACGATTCTTGCCGCTCGTGACTTGGTAGCCATGCTGGATGCTATCCGCAAGACTTGGGGTATCGCGTCCAACGCGGAAATCACTACCGAAGCCAATCCGGACACCGTCAACGAGTATTACATCAATGAGCTCGCAGCCGGCGGCTTCACCCGTGTTTCCTTCGGTATGCAGTCCGCCGTACCACATGTGCTCAAGACTCTCGACCGCACACATACGCCGGCCAATGTGGCCGCAGGCGTCAATGCGGCGAACAAGGCTGGGCTGCGCTCAAGCGTGGATTTGATTTACGGCGCTCCGGGGGAGAGCCTTGACGATTGGCGTACCTCGGTTACGACCGCCATCGATCTTGGCGTGAACCACATCTCCGCCTACGCACTGACCGTGGAGCCGACCACGAAAATGGGCCGTCAGATTACCGCCGGCACGTTGCCCAAACCCAATGACGATGACGAGGCCGCTAAATACGAGATCGCTGACGACCTGTTCGCCGCCGCCGGCCTCGAATGGTATGAGGTCTCCAACTGGGCCCGCCCCGGATACGAAAGCCAGCACAACCTAGGCTACTGGCGCAATGTCGACTGGGCTGGCGTAGGGCCGGGTGCTCATTCTCATTACAACAATGTGACTGAGATTGACCGCCCCCAGTCAGCTTTGCTGACAGCCCCCGCCAGCGGGGGCACAACCGAGGCCATCGCCCCCGCTGGCGAGGGCTGTCCGGCGGAAGCCGGACTGGGGGTGGTTCCCGTCTCCCACGGCCTGCGCAGCTGGGATATTGCGCACCCGCGACTGTGGGGAACTGCCATCAACGAGCATCGCATACCGTGGGCCGATAGCGAGGCAATCACTGCGGAGGAGAACCTCGAAGAGCTCATCATGCTTGGCCTGCGTTTGCGCGAAGGCCTTGACCTCGGCCGCATCAATCAGGCCATCGCAGCCAACGAGAACACTTCATGGCAGACCATTGCCGTCGATTCGCTTCGACCGATGGTTGACGAAGGTCTGATCACCATATCCGGCAATCGTGTCATCCCCACCCGCCGAGGGCGCCTGCTCAATGATTCGGTTATCGAACGGTTCTTCGGCCTTGCCGGCATCTGACCGGCTCGTCCTCGATTGCAGTGGAATCAGGGGAGAATCACGGATGCCACTGCCAACGCCATGGCTTGCCTCTGATTACAGTGGCATCAATTGTCGGATGTCTTTTTCATAGCAGGAGATTTCTTGCTTACCGACTCATAGGGCGGAGTCGGCGTAACGAAATGAAGATGCCGGTTGGAGAAATTCACAATCACTAAGAAATAGAAAAGTATATATGGACACCGTTGTCCGGTTATCGTTCAGTTATTGCGATATTCAATTATCGAATTGGCGAATTGACGCCGGGGGATTGACGCTCATTAATAACGTGCAATCTCATATGGAACGCTGTGCTGAAGTGATTCAGCGAGCGTCCTTGTCGTCACCCTTCATGAGGTCAACGAACACCTTGGAGCTGGCGTGACCGTACTGGCTCATGGAGCTCAGACCGTACATAGCGAAACCGCGAATCATGGAATCCTTGAAGGACATGGCTGTTTCCTTTCATTGGTCAAAGCCTTGCAGCTTTGATTTGTTTCTTTGGCTTCTTTCTGAAACCGGTTTCAGAATAACGCATATCAATGACGAATGCAAGAGATACGGCCAACCTTCGGTGTTTCTCATTGGTTCCGCGCATGCTACGGAGTCAGCACCCGTTGTCTTGCGTGTACATTTGTATGAGAAGCGTAACGACTGAGACGAGTCGGCGAACAATGGGGGCTCGAAAACAATGGCGAGAAGTACGGGACGCACTCGTCCGGTAATCAAAGACGTGGCCAAGCTGGCTGGAGTTTCAGCTCCCACGGTGTCTCGTTATCTCAATGGCACGGTCAATGTGACCGAGGACAGGCGTGCGCGCATCGCCAAAGCCATCAAGGAACTGGGCTATGAACCCAGCATCGTGGCCCGTGCCTTGTCGAACCGGGAAATGGATTCGGTAGTGGTATTCGCTGCCAATCCCGCCGCCTTTTCCACCTCCGAAACGAATCATGGCGTTGAGGCCGCCGCCCGCAAACGTCGATTCCTGCTCAACATCGTGTCCCTGGATGAATCCGACATGGAATCCGTCGAGGCACGTGTGCGCATGGGTCTGTCGATCAGACCGGCTGGAGTGGTTGTTTACGAATACGATCAGGCCGGTATCGCGGCACTTGACTATATTCCCAAGGATATGCCGAAGGTCGTGGTCGGCGGCAGTTTCGGCGACGGCGACTACCAGATCATCAACGCCGAACGAGATGGTGGTCGTTGGATGACCATGCATCTGTTGGATCTCGGCCACAAAACCGTCTTCTACGTTGGACGGGTGCAAGGAGCTACTGACAACACCCGTGCCAATGGGTGGAAAGATGCGTTGGAGGAGCGGGGGATTGAGGCTCCCGACCCCATTGTTGTATCCGACGGCAATCTGGAGAAGGCCGTCAAGGCAGGGCATGAACTCGGCCGTCGTGGCGAGGCGACCGCGATTTTTGCCGACAGTGACGAAACCGCGATCGCTGTGATTCGTGGTTTGCGAGAGACCGGTCGACGTGTGCCGGATGATGTCAGCGTGGTCGGATTCGACGATCGTAATTTCGGTGCCCTATGGGAACCCTCTCTGACCAGCTATACCCAGAATTTCTTGGACATGGGGGAGCGATCATTCCGCATGCTGTTTGAGCAGATTCAGGCCAAGCGTACGGGTGCCGACATGCCACCTTCCCAGATTGAAGTAGTGCAGGGGCAGCCTTGCCTACGCGCTTCCGAACGAGAGATCTGAAGGGTCTGGGGTTTTCCCGATTACTACTTGCTCTGCGCTGCAGAATTGCGGTCAGTCGTCGCGGGCCGAAGCCGTTGCCATTGCCGTTCCGCTTGGTGTTTTGCTCATCAGGGTGTGGCGCTCCCAGTACAAAGAAGCGCCGGCAGCCAGCCTGCCATAGAGGCTCCGCTGCCGCCGCTGCGCCTCGCGCGCATATAGTATCCATGGAGTTGATGTTGACAAACGATTCGCGATTACCGATGACCAATACCGGCTTGCCTGAACCATGATGTAGCACCTGTTCCTCGTGACCGGCCTGCATATGATGATGCAGTATGACGGCGATCACCTCCGTCGGTTTGCTCGACATTCATTGAGCGAACTGTTGATTGCTGTTCACAATACGGACGTTTCTGTGTCGATTTTTTTGTGGTCTAGTAGACATTGCGAGCTAAAACGCCCGAAACACCCCATAATTGGCTATAACAGATTGCTTGAGAATCACTATTGACTTTTATGGCGACTCGGTATATGGACACGCGAAACGTAAATGACATGACGCAACGGTACTGTGTCAACAGCAATGAACGAAGAGGCACGATTCCCTTACGTGCCCACAAGCAATTGAGGTGATTTCGGTGACATTCAAAGCCCCGCTCGATCTCACGGTCCACGCTCCGGACGGTATGTATGACCCCTCCAATGAGCATGACGCCTGTGGTGTGGGTATGGTCACCACTTTGAACAAGCGCCCCGAGCGCAAGATCGTCACCGACGCCATTGAGGTGCTGGTCAACCTCGATCACCGTGGTGCCGTCGGCGCCGAGGAGAACACCGGTGATGGCGCAGGCATCCTGATGAGCATGCCGGACGAGTTCATGCGTGCCACCGTGCCCGCCGAACTGCCGGAAGCCGGTCACTATGCAGCAGGCATCGCCTTCCTTGACCGCGACATCGAAACCTCCGGTCAGCAGGAACAGGCTATCGCCAAAATCGTGCGCGAGGAAGGCCTTGAAGTTCTCGCCTGGCGAGTAGTGCCCACCAACCCGGACGGCCTTGGCCTGCAGGCCCTTGCCGCCATGCCGGGATTCAAGACTCTCGTGGTCGCCTCTCCGGACGGTGCTCTGGCCGGCGTGGACTTGGATCGCAAGACCTTCCGCGTCCGCAAGCGCGTCGAGCATGAGGTAGGCGTCTACTTCGCTTCCCTGTCCGCCCGTACCATCACGTACAAGGGCATGCTCACCACCATGCAGCTCACTCACTTCTTCGAGGATCTGAACGACGAGCGCATGAAGGCCACCATCGCCATCGTCCACTCCCGTTTCTCCACCAACACGTTCCCGAGCTGGCCGCTGGCTCAGCCGTTCCGCCTGCTGGCCCACAACGGTGAGATCAACACCATCCAGGGCAACCGCAACTGGCTCTCCGCCCGTGAAGGTCGCCTGAGCAGCGAATTGCTCGGCGAGTTCGAGCCGCTGCTACCCATCACCACCCCGGGCTACTCCGATTCCGGCACCTTCGACGAGTGTCTCGAACTGCTGCATCTCGCCGGCCGTTCCCTGCCGCACGCCATCTGCATGATGCTGCCGCCGGCGTGGGAGAAGAACCCCGACCTCGACCCGGACGTGCGCGCCTTCTACGAGTACAACAATACGCTGATTGAGCCTTGGGACGGCCCGGCCGACATCGTCTTCACCGACGGCACTCAGGTGGGTGCACTGCTTGACCGTAACGGCTTCCGCCCCGGCCGCTGGCAGCTCACCGACGACGGCTACATCGTGCTGGCCTCTGAGGCCGGCGTGATTCCGGAAATCGAGCAGGAACACATCGTGTCCAAGGGCCGTCTTGAGCCCGGTAAGATGTTCCTAGTCGACACCGCCGAAGGCCGCATCATTCCCGATGAGGAGATCAAGAAGACCCTCGCCTCCCAGCACCCGTACCGCAAGTGGGTGGAAGGCAACTCGGTCGAGATGAGCGACCTGCCCCGCCGCGAGCACGTGAGCCACTCCGGACAGTCCGTCCAGCGCCGTCAGCGCGCCTTCGGCTACACCGAAGAGGATCTGAAGCTGCTGCTCACCCCGATGGCCAACACCGGTAAGGAACCGCTCGGTTCCATGGGCAACGACACCCCGATGCCGGCCTTGTCCAGCCGCAGCCGCATGCTGTTCGATTACTTCACCCAGAAGTTCGCGCAGGTCACCAACCCGCCGCTGGATTGGGAGCGTGAGGAAATCGTCACCTCGCTTGAATCCGCCATCGGCCCGGAACCGAACCTGCTGTCCGATTCCGAACTGCACGCCAAGAAGATTCTGATTCCGCTGCCCGTGGTCAACTCTGATGAGATGGCCCAGCTCAAGCGACTTGACAAGGCCCGTATCCTCGGCGGCTACTACCGTCCGTACGTGGTCAAGGGCCTGTACCAGGTCGCCGGCGGGGGCAAGGCCCTCCAGGAGCGTCTTGACGAGATCTTCGCCGAAATCGACGAGGCCATTGATAACGGCAAGAACTTCATCGTCCTGTCCGATCGTGAATCCAACCACACCTGGGGCCCGATTCCGTCCCTGCTGCTGACCTCCGCTGTGCAGCACCACCTGTTGCGCCGCCACACCCGTACGCAGATCTCCATGGCCGTCGAGGCCGGCGACGTGCGCGAGATTCACCATGTCGCGCTGCTCATCGCCTACGGTGCCGCCTGCGTGAACCCGTACCTGGCATTCGAATCCGTGGAAGACCTGGCCCGCAACGGCTACCTCAAGGTCGACGCGGACACCGCCGTCAAGAACCTCACCAAGGCCCTGTCCACCGGCGTGCTCAAGATCATGTCCAAGATGGGCGTCTCCACCATCATGAGCTACCGTGGCGCACAGCTGTTCGAAGCCGTGGGCCTGAGCAAGGAAGTCATCGACGAATACTTCACCGGCACCACCTCCCGTGTGGGTGGCGTGGGCCTTGACGAGATCGCCGAAGAAGTGGCCATTCGTCACCGCGTGGCCTACCCGAACCAGTGGAGCGCATCCCCGCACCGCAACCTGCGCACTGGCGGCGACTACAAGTGGCGTCGTACCGGCGAGGACCACCTGAACGATCCCGAGGCCATCTTCCTGCTCCAGCAGTCGACCCACCGTGGCGACTACCAGATGTTCAAGAAGTATTCGCACCACATCAACGACACGTCGAACCGACTCATGACCCTGCGCGGCCTGATGAAGTTCAACAACAACCGCAAGCCCATCGACATCTCCGAAGTCGAGCCGGCCACCGAAATCGTCAAGCGCTTCTCCACCGGTGCCATGAGCTACGGTTCCATCTCGCAGGAAGCCCACGAGACGCTCGCCATCGCCATGAACTCGATTGGCGCACGCTCCAACTCCGGCGAGGGCGGCGAATCCGACGACCGTATCAACGATCCGCAGCGTTACAGCCGCATCAAGCAGATCGCATCCGCACGTTTCGGCGTCACCTCTGATTACCTGGTACACGCCACCGATTTGCAGATCAAGCTCGCCCAGGGCGCCAAGCCTGGTGAGGGCGGCCACCTACCTGGAGCCAAGGTTCCGCCGTGGATTGCCAAGGTTCGCCACGCCACCCCGGGCGTGGAACTCATCTCCCCGCCGCCGCACCACGACATCTACTCCATCGAGGATCTGAAGCAGCTGATCAACGATGCGAAGATGGCCAACCCGAAGGCACGTATCCACGTCAAGCTCGTTTCCGAGTTCGGCGTCGGCACCATCGCCGCAGGTGTGGCCAAGTGCCATGCCGACGTGGTGCTTATCTCCGGCTATGACGGCGGTACGGGTGCAGCCCCGCTCAACGCCATCAAGCACGCCGGCACCCCGTGGGAGATCGGTCTGTCCGAAACCCAGCAGACGCTAATCCTGAACGGCCTGCGCTCCCGCATCGTCGTCCAGTGCGACGGCGAGCTCAAGACCGGTCGTGACGTGGTCATCGCCGCCCTGCTTGGTGCCGAGGAATTCGGCTTCGCTACCGCAGCCCTGATCGTGGAAGGCTGCGTCATGATGCGCGCCTGCCAGAAGAACACCTGCCCGCAGGGCATTGCCACCCAGGATCCTGAGCTGCGCGCTCGTTTCCGTGGCAAGCCTGAGCATGTGGTCAACTTCTTCATGTTCATCGCTGAGGAAGTGCGCGAGATTCTCGCCCAGCTCGGCTTCAGGACTCTTGAGGAGGCCATCGGCCACGTTGAGTGCCTGGATCAGGACGAGGCCATCAAGCGCTGGAAGTCCGGCGGCATCGACCTGACCAACGTGCTCAAGCAGGCTGGTCCGGTACCCGGCACGATCCTGCACCAGACCATCGAGCAGAACCACGAGCTGGAGAAGGCGCTAGACAACAAGCTCATCGAACTTGCCCGGCCGGCCCTCGAACACAAGGAGCCCGTGCGCATCGAAATGCCGATTCGCAACGTCAACCGTACGGTCGGCACCATGGTCGGCTACGAGATCACCCGCCGTTACGGCGAGGAAGGTCTGCCGGACGACACCATCGACATGACCCTGCACGGTTCCGGAGGCCAGTCCATCGGTGCGTTCATCCCGCGCGGCGAGACCATGCGCATCTACGGCGAAGTCAACGACTACGCCGGCAAGGGCCTGTCCGGCGGTCGCATGATCGTGCGCCCGGAAGATAGCGTCACCTTTGATAAGCATGACAACGTCATTGCAGGCAACGTCACCGGCTTCGGTGCCACTTCCGGCCAGATGTTCGTGGCTGGTCGCGCCGGCGAACGTTTCGGCGTTCGTAACGGCGGTGCCACGTTTGTGGTCGAAGGCGTGGGCGACCACGGCTGCGAGTACATGACCGGCGGCACTGTTGTGGTGCTCGGCCCCACCGGACGCAACTTCGGTGCAGGCTTCTCCGGCGGTAACACTTATGTGCTTGACCTCGATATGAAGAAGGTCAACCCGGGTGCCATCAAGTCCGGTGCACTGCTCTTCGAGTCCCTGAACTCCGAAACTGCAAAGGTGGTGTACGACCTGGTCAAGCAGCACGCCGAGGAGACCTGCTCGCAGTTCGCCGCTGCTCTGCTTGAGGACTGGAACGAGACTGTGAAGCGATTCACGCACGTGGTGCCGAAGCAGTTCGTGGCCATGACCAAGGCCATGGAAGAAGCCAAGGCCAACAATGTAGATTTCAATGCGCCCGGCGCCTGGGAAAAGGTGTACGAGCAGGTTATGGAAGGAGCGCGCTGACATGGGCGACCCGAGAGGATTTCTGAAGGTCCGTACTCGCCGGGAGCTGGCCGAACGTCCTGTTGAGGAGCGTATCAAGGACTGGTTTGACGTCCACGCCGAGTCAGGCGTGCAGCCGTGGACCCAAGAACAGGCGGCCCGCTGCATGGACTGTGGCACCCCGTTCTGCATGACCGGCTGCCCGCTGGGCAACCTGATTCCTGAGTGGAACGATCTGGTCCGTCAGGGCAAGTGGGAGGACGCGTACAACCGTCTGTCCATGACCAACAACTTCCCTGAAGTCACCGGTCGTATCTGCCCGGCCCTGTGCGAGCAGTCCTGCGTGCTTGGCATCCACCAGCCGCCGACTATGATTAAGCTGGACGAGCAGACCATCATCGATCAGGCATGGGATTTGGACTACGTCAAGCCGCTGCCGCCGCAGCGTCTGACCGACCAGACGGTTGCCGTCGTCGGCTCCGGCCCTGCTGGCCTCGCCGCCGCACAGCAGCTCACCCGCGCCGGCCACACTGTCGTCGTCTACGAGAAGGACGATGCCATTGGTGGTCTGATGCGTTACGGCATCCCGAACTTCAAGCTCGAAAAGGGCCTGCTCGACCGCCGCGTCAAGCAGATGGAGGCCGAGGGCACCCGCTTCCGCACCAATGTGGAAATCGGCAAGGACATCACGTGGGATGATTTGCGTGACCGTTACGACGCCGTCGTGGTGGCCATCGGCTCTCGCGTGCCGCGCGACATGAAGATTCCGGGCCGTGAACTCGACGGCATTCACTTCGCCCTTGACTTCCTGCCGGACGCCACCCGTCGTATCTTCGGTGTCAAGCCGGTGCACGACATCACCGCCAAGGACAAGCACGTGGTGATCATCGGCGGTGGCGACACCGGTTCCGACTGCCTCGGTACCTCCATCCGTCAGGGTGCGAAGGACGTTACCGTGCTGCAGATCATGCCGAAAGAGCCGACCTCTCGCCCGGATAACAGCCCGTGGCCGACCTTCGCCCGCACCTACCAGAAGACCTCCTCCATGGAAGAGGGCGGCGAGTACATCTACTCGACCGATTCCGTGAATTTCGAGGGCACCGAAGAAGAGAAGGCCAAGGTCAACATCGATAACTCGACCACTGCCGAAGGCTTCGTGGCCGACGAGCGCGGTCACGTCACCGGCCTGAAGGTCGTCTCCGTGGCCCCCGGCGAGAACGGTCCGTTCACCCGCCAGCCCGGCACTGAGCGCGTGCTGCCGGCCGATCTGGTCCTCATCTCCGTGGGCTTCCTGCACCCGGACACCGAGACCATCCTCGACCAGATGCCTGTCGAACTCGACAAGCGTGGCAACATCGCCCGTAACGACAGGTTCGCCACCTCCCAGGACGGCGTGTTCGTGTGCGGTGATGCCGGCCGTGGGCAGAGCCTCGTGGTCTGGGCCATCGCCGAAGGCCGCTCCTGCGCCTCCGCTGTGGACGAGTACCTCACCAAGGAAAAGAGCGAGCTGCCGGCCCCCATCAAGGCCAGCCAGCGCCCCATGATGCTGCCTCGCTGAATACTTTCCTAACAAAAGTATGAAAATCCCCTCTTTGGAGGGGATTTTCGCGTTTCTGGGATTAAATATTGCCTTAATTCTTAAGTAATGTCTATATTTCGAGAATATTGCATACACGGTTAATATGAAGCTCCTATGGTGGCTTTCGTCGCCAAGAGACGACACCACAACATTTGGGAGAGATTCATGAACACACGTCATGCCACTTCACTGGTCGCGGCCGGTGCGGCAATTGTCATGCTGCTCAGCGGCTGCGGATCGACTGGTACCTCCAATTCCAGCAATGCTTCAGATTCCAACATCATTTCCGTGTACGGCAGTGAGCCGGCACACCCACTATTCCCCGGCAACACCACTGAGGCCGGTGGCGGCAAGGTTGTAGACCAGCTGTTCGCAGGTCTGGTGACCTATGATGCGCAGGGCGGCATCCACAACGAGGTAGCAAACAGCATCACCTCCAGCGACAACGCCACGCATTACGTCATCAAGCTCAAGAGCGGATGGAAGTTCACCGACGGCACTCCGGTGACCGCGCACTCCTTCGTAGACGCGTGGAATTACACCGCCAACAGTGCCAACAAGCAGGCCAGCGCCAGCTTCTTCAGCACAATTGAAGGCTATGACGATTTGCAAAAGCCGGACGTGGACCCCAAGGCCACGCTGAGCGGCCTGACCGTCGTTGACGACAACACCATCGATGTCAAGCTCAGCCAGCCCGACTCGGCATTCCCGGTTAAGGCCGGCAGCCACGCCTACATGCCGTTGCCCGAATCCGCGTTCAAGGACCCGAAGAAGTTCGGTCAGCACCCAGTGAGCAACGGCCCATACAAGTTCGTGTCCTGGCAGCACAACCACAGCATCGAAATGGTGAAGAATCCTGACTACAAGGGCAATCGTGTCGCCAAGAACGATGGCCTGAACTTCAGGATCTACACCTCGCCTGATTCGGCATACGCCGACCTACGCGGTGGCAACCTGGACTTCACGAACACGATTCCTGACACCGCACTTACCTCCTTCCAATCCGACAAGTCGCTGAAGGCATACAACGAGCCCGGTGGCAATACGCTCACCTTCACCATTCCTGAATGGCTGGAACACTTCGGCCAGAACGAGGAAGGCAACCTGCGTCGTCAGGCCATTTCCATGTCCATCGACCGCAAGACCATCGCCGAGAAGATCTTCCACGGCACCGCCACGCCCGCCGTCGACTTCCTTGCAGCCCCGATTAGCGCCTACTCCAAGGAACTCAAGGGCAATGAAGTGCTGAAGTACAACCCGTCCAAAGCCAAGGAACTGTGGGCCAAGGCCAACGCCATCTCCCCGTGGAGCGGTGAGTTCGGCATTGCATACAATGCTGATGGCACTGCGAAGAACTGGGTTGAGGCAATCTGCAACTACGTCAAGAACACGCTGGATATCGATGCCAAGAGCATCCCGATGTCCACTTCCGACGAATTCCTGTCCAATGTGGATTCGGGCAAGATGACCTCCGCATACCGCAGTGGTTGGGGCCCTGATTATCCATCCGCGGACAACTATCTGGTACAGCTGTACGATTCCAGTTCGGCCGACGGCAAGGGCGGCAACAGCGGCAACTACAAGAACCCCGAGTTCGATGCCATGATGGACAAGGCTCTTTCCGCCCCGTCCACCGAGGAAGCCGACAAGTATTATCAGCAAGGTGAGGAGATTCTGCTGCAAGACCTTCCGGCTATCCCGTTGTGGAACCAGAATGCCACCGCAGCCAGCACCTCCGCAGTCTCCGGTGTCGCATTCGACTACGGCGGCGGCCCAGTGTTCACCGCACTGACCAAGAAGCAGTAAGTAATAAACAGACAGCGCTAGCCCCCCGCTGGCGGGGGCTGTCGGCAAAGCCGACTGGGGGTGGTCTCAAAACAGCAGACCACCCCTAATCTTGTTATATGGGCGCGCTCCCGTAAGCGGGAGCAATCGAGAACATACAGGAGCACTTTAACTATGGAATTCACCGTATCTGGCACTACCGTGCGATTCGATGAACGAACGATGCAGTTCGCTTTTACGCGCGACGGTGCCGAATGGAATACCTGCGCTGATTTCAAGCCGACCCTGCAATGCACGCAAGACACCTTCGCGTTCGCCGATGCCACTTCCATCACCCACGAACAACGCGAAACCGGCACGGGAACCGGCATTCGCAGCATCTTCACCGGCTTTGGGCACAGCGCATACTCCTTTGAAACCTATGTATGGGTGGAGCGCGCCTCCGGCGATGTGCTCTTCGAATGGATTCCGCTCAATGAGCAAGGGCTGACCGTCACCGGTGTGACGTGGCCTGCGGCAATCGCCTTCGACCGTGACGACTCCCACGACGTGACGCTTATTACCCACGAACAGGGCGTGATGATTCCCAACACATGGCCTACCGCCGTGAGCACCAAAGATATCACCTTCGACGGCCGCTTCGAAACGGCTGGCGGTTACATGCCGTGGTTCGCGCAGCTTCGCGCAGACGGACACGGGTATATCGCCATCTGCGAAACTCCATGGAACGCCGGTTACGGCATCGACCATCCCAGCAATGGCCCGTACACCCATATCAATACTTGGTTTGAGCCAAGCCTCGGCACAATGAATTATCGCCGCGTGGTACGCTACCAGTTCCTCGACCACGCCGATCATACGGCGGTGTGCAAGGCCTATCGTTCGTACGTCAACGAACGAGGTCGCTTGCGTACGCTCGCCGAAAAGGCGGCGCGCAATCCCTCCGTGCGTGACCTGATTGGTCGTTCATGGGTGCACGTCGGCATCAAAACCAAAGTGCAGCCCGACTCGTTCTACTATGACAAGGACCACCCCGAAAAGAACGATTCATTGGTCACCTTTGCGCAGCGCGAGAAGCAGATGCGCACACTGCACGGCATGGGTGCAGGCCGACTGTACATGCACTTGGACGGTTGGGCACAGCCCGGATACGACAACGCACACCCCGACTATTTGCCGGCTTGTCAGGAGGCAGGCGGCTGGGAAGGCATGAAGTCGCTGGTCGACGCCTGCCATGAGCAAGGCGATATTTTCGGCACGCACGACCAATACCGCGATTACTACTTCACCGCGCAAACCTTTGATGCCAACAATGCGATTCGGCTGGCAGACGGTACGATGCCCGAACACGCACGCTGGGCGGGCGGCCACCAGACCTACCTGTGCGCCGAGCTCGCACCGGACTACGTACGCCGCAATTTCACCCAGATTGCCGCGCATGGCATCACGCTCGACTGTGCATACTTGGATGTTTTCACCTGCAACGAAGGCGACGAATGCTCGAACCCCGAACACCGCATGACCCGCCGCGAATGCTTTGACCGCCGCACCGAATGCTTCGAATATCTGCTCTCGCACGGCATCCTCTCCTCGTCCGAAGAGGTATCGGACTGGGCGGTGCCGAGCCTGGTATTCTGCCATTACGCGCCATACGATTTCCAGATGCGCTCACCCAACGAGCCGCGCCAAGGTGTGCCGGTGCCGCTGTATAACCTCGTCTACCATGATTGCGTTATCGAACCGTGGATGATGGAGCGTGTGGTGGACGGCGACGATTACATGCTGTACGCCTTGCTCAACGGCGGAGCTCCATACCTGATTCGCGATGCCGCATACATCGGCGTTGACGGCGACATGGACGACGAACAGCGCGCTCGCACCGAAAACGACATCGAACGCTGCCATACGGTCGCTGCATTCCATGAGCGGGTCGGCATGCAGGAACTGGTTCGTCACGAGTTCGTGGATGATGATCCGCTGGTGCAGCGTTCGGTATTCGCGGACGGCACTGCGGTCACTTGCGACTTCCATGCGCAAACCTATCGTATCACCGACTGCCCGCACCACTGACTGAAAATACAATGACACACAGTGGGTTCCGATGGACTGGTGGCAAATTGCCGCCGATAAGCGAGTAATATGGCCAACAGTGTCACCGTCGAAACAGGAGTAGTGAAATGCCGAATCGTGCAGAACGCCGTGCCCAAGCCAAGGCAGGCCGCAGGGGAGTGCCGTCGCAGTATGACCAGACCCGTGGTCGTGGCCGTTCGGGAATGATTGACGAATATCAGCTGCAGCAGAAGTCCCAGCGTCTGCAGGACGGCACCGACGGCACCGAATGGAAGCCCAGCGGCGGTACGATTGCGGACACCGAAACCCTGCTGACCACTAACCCGAACTACACGAATCCGAAGATGTTCAAGGCACCGCATTCGCTGCGTCAGTGGTTCCGCGTGGGCAGCTGGACGCTGATCGCCATCGCGATTATCGCGTTCTTCGTGGTTATGTGGCTGCCAAGCCATCCGATGTGGCTGATCATCACCGTTTCCGCGGTGTTCATTGTGGGTGTGCTGAGCCTGTTCTTTACGGCTGGCGATTCCAAGCATAATCCGAATTTGGATCAGAACGGCACGGCTGTCTGATCTTTTGCCTGGTAAATCCGGCTTGAAAAGCAAAACGCACGACGGAAGTTGTGCGTTTTCTTGTATGCGGTGCCCTAAAGTAAGAAGTGCTTGAGTTTCTTTCTGACGCACGAAGGAGAGGCAGTCCGATGAAAGTTGATATTCTAACCCGCGAATACCCGCCGCATGTGTATGGCGGTGCCGGCGTACACGCCGAGGAGCTGTCCAAGGTTTTGGCCGAGCGCATTGACGTGACCGTGCGTGCGTTTGATGGCAAGCGCACCGAGGCTGATATCCCCGCGATTCCCAATGCCGCTAATGCCAAGGGCAGTCTGAAGGTTGTCGGATACGATACGCCGTCCGAGCTTGCCGATGCCAATCCGGCATTGAAGACCTTCGGCGTGGATCTGCAGATCGCCAACGACGTTGACGCCGATATCATCCACGCACACACATGGTACGCCTGCCTGGCCGGCTACCTGGCCAAGATGCTGCACGGTACGCCGCTGGTCATCACCGCCCACTCCTTGGAACCGTTCCGCCCATGGAAGCGCGAACAGCTCGGCGGCGGCTACAACCTGAGCTCCTGGGGCGAAAAGGAAGCCTACGAGAACGCCGACCGTGTAATCGCCGTGTCCGGCGGTATGCGCAAGGATATTCTGACTGCTTACCCGAACCTCGATCCGAACAAGGTGGTTGTGGTGTACAACGGCATCACCATGGCCGACTTCGCTACCCCGGCACCAGACGATCCGAGTTGGAAGGTGTTCGAGCGTTACCACATCGACCGCTCGAAGCCCACCCTGCTGTTCGTAGGCCGCATCACCCGTCAGAAGGGTCTGCCATACCTGCTCAAGGCCCTACATCTGATTTCCAAGGACATTCAGGTGGTGCTGTGCGCGGGAGCGCCCGACACCCCGGAAATCGCCGAAGAGGTCAAGACCGCGTTCGCCAAGCTGGATGAGGAGCGCGGCAACATCGTCTGGATTGAAGAAATGCTGCCGAAGCCTGAGCTGAATGCTTTGGAACACGGCTGTGATGCTTTCATCTGCCCGAGTATTTATGAGCCGCTCGGCATCGTGAACCTTGAGGCCATGGCCTGCGGTCTGCCGGTCGTCGCATCCGCCACCGGCGGTATTCCGGAGGTTGTGGTCGACGGTGAAACCGGCTATCTGGTTCCGATTGACCAGTTGCACGACGGCACCGGCACTCCCACCGATCCGGACAAGTTTGTACACGATATGGCCGCCGCTATCGACAAGATCATGGCTGACCCCGAACTCGCCAAGAAGATGGGCCAGGCCGGCTACGAACGCGCCCGCGACGTGTTCAGCTGGGAGACCATCGCCGACAAGACCGTGGAAGTCTACCAGTCCGTGCTCGACGAGCAGAAGAAGTAAGTAGCGCTGCAACGAGTGCTCCCCTCAGTCCGGCGCAGGTGACTGAGGGGAGTTCTCAGACCGCGAATCATAGCTAGTATTTCACTCATGACAAACACCGTCCTCCAACTCGACAACGTCGAATTCCGGCGCAACCGTCGCGTCATTATCACCGACGTGAACCTCACCATCAACGCGGGGGAGCGTTGGGTGCTGTTCGGTCCGAACGGCATCGGCAAATCCACCGCGGTCGGCATGCTGGCTACCCGCACCTTCCCCTCAGAGGGCCGCGTATTCATCCTCGGTCATCAACTCGGCAAATACGACGTATTCAAACTGCGCACCCGCATCGGTCTCGCCTCTGCCGACCTGGGCCGGCAGTTCCCCGAGTTCGAGGACCCGCTGGACGCCGTGGTCACCGGCCTGTCCGCCGTGACCGGGCGCTGGCGCGACACCTACACGCAAGAGGAATACGCCCGCGCCCGCCATCTGCTGCGCGATTTTCGCGTCTCCTATCTGGAAGGCAAGGAGATGTGGCGACTGTCCGAAGGCGAACGCACCCGCGTATTGATCGCCCGTGCGCTGATGGGAGATCCCGAGCTGCTCATCATGGATGAACCGACCACCGGCCTTGACCTGGGCGGCCGCGAGCAGGTGATGCGCACATTGAGCCGAATCGGCAAAGAGAACTCCGAGCGTGCCGTGGTGCTGGTCACCCATCGCTTGGAGGAGATTCCGGCCGGTTTCGACCACATCGCTATCATGGGACGCAAGCCGATTCCTGCCGAGGACGCCACCGAAGCGGGCGTGGATTCAATGGGTAATCCCGGTGCTGGCACCATCGTCTACACTGGTTCGTTGGAGAATGGCCTGACCGACGAACGCTTGTCGGAATTGTTCGGTATGCCCATCGAAGTCCAGCACACCCACGGCCGCTGGGCCGCCTACGCCGTGTGATACTTGTAGGTTTTTAGGCGGGATTTTCTTCGCCCCCTCTGGAGAGGGGCTGTCAGCGTAAGCTGACTGGGGGCAACCAGTTACGAAGGCAACCATGACAACCAATAGCAAACTCGTATTCATCGATATCGACGGCACCCTAGCCGACGAAAACCACGTCGTACCCGAATCTGCCAAAATCGCTTGCAAACAAGCCCAGGCCAACGGCCACAAGCTCTTCATCTGCACCGGGCGTTCCGTGCCGAAAATTGAGCGCAGCATCCTCGACCTCGGTTTCGATGGCGTGGTTTCCGTGGCGGGCGCTCAGGCGAATATCGGAGACAGGCTGCTGTTCCGGCATCTCGTCCCTCCTGAAGCGGTCGATGCGGCGATGGCGTATTTTGCCAAGCATCATATCGAGAGCTACCAATGGCAAGGTGCGGATGGCATGTACATCTCGGAAGGCTACCGTCAACATCTGGAATCGAAAGGCAAGACCTGGAATCGTGGCGAATTCGCGCGATTCTGGCACCTGTTGGATGAGGTGGAGGTGCCGGCTGGCTCGACTTTGGGACAGACGATCCGTGTGAGCAAGGGGTCATACTTCACCTCGCCGAATCCTGACGTGACTTTCGAGGAGACTCAACATGATTTGAGCCCATGGTTTGAGCTCGTGCATGGTTCGTATGACAAGATTTCCCCGAACAATGGCGAGTTGCTGATTAATGGCATCGACAAAGGTACCGCTGTGCGCGACGTGGCTTCTTTGCTGGGCTATGCCATTGCCGACACCATCACCATCGGAGACTCCGACAACGACACTGCCATGCTCAAGGCCGCCGGCACATCCGTAGCCATGGGCAACGCCATTCACGGCATCCAAGCCTTCTGTGACTTCACCACCACCGACATTCACCAGAACGGCCTGGCCAACGCCTTCAAGACGTTGGAACTGGTGTGAGGCTATGTCGTTTGCTCTCAGACGAAGGATCCTTTCGTGCTGTAGTATCGCTATTGAAGCATTAAAATCTGGAATGTCATTTACAGAAGTTACTTATTACCTCAATCAGCTTTATTTCATGCATCAAGGAACGTACCCCTTCGTCTGCTGCACACGGAAGCTACCAGATGAACTCACAAACTGCAACCTATCCTGTAGTTTCCATTCAATCCAAGCTATCAACGGTAGTGTTATTGCAATAGTTCCCTCATGGATAAAAGGCAAATGTTTTCGCTTACCAGAAAGTCTCTTAGTCTTTTCCAATAAGAAACTGGAATATGAAACGCGCTCGGTAAAATCGTTGAAGGATGAGCAGCGCCGGATATGCTCATTTATCCGTTTTTTGAAGATTTTTCTTCATACCTTATTTTGAATCAATACTTGAATGACGAGATAGCAACTCTTCTTCAAAGAATCGCTGATCTGTTTAGGCAGAGGCTTCAGAACATCAATATCATGGTCATCCAAGCAAATCGATTCAAAATAATTAGCAAGGATGAGTACTACGAACTTTTTTCACTATTGACTAAAATGAAAGAAATTGTAGGAAAGCAAATACGTTTGCTTTCAAGCAATGGATACCTATTTGACCAGTTTGAGGCATTCGTACGCAGCAATAACATAGGGTATCCAGTCAAAATTCCTACAGAACGGTGCGGCAGGTGCTGTTCAAAAATAGATTTCTTTGATTTTTCAAAAACGCATTCTTACCAACTATGCATGAGGACATGTCCCATCTGCGGAATCTATTCCATCCAAGTGGGCAGCGAAAAGTTCATTCAGCATTATTCTGTGACTAATGAAGCAGGGAATACAGCATTCTCGATAGCCACTACAGGGTATGAATTTTACTATTTCCGACTGTATGATAAAACTCATGGCACTCTTGCATATGAGCAATTCGGAGAGTGTGGTGAGAACATCAGAATGTACACGGACAGCCTGTCTCCCGATGTACCCTCTTATAGGGTTGTTCTGTTTGGTGGGGATGGGGTCGCGTATTCACATGGAAAATTTATCAAGGAGGGGGAATAACTGGGTTTATCTGCTTTCCGTTGTAAGCGACAATCTCGGCAGTTCGTTGATGACTTTCGTGTTGCCGCTTATCGTGCTCGACCTTACCGGTTCCGGTATTCATCTTTCGATCATCTCTTCGTTCGAGACGCTGCCGTTCTTGCTGCTGGGTCTGCCTTTCGGCGCTATTGTGGACAGGTGCGACGTCAGGAAGGTGCTCATCCGTTCCGATGCCATCAGATTCGGAGGATACGCGTTGCTCGCGGCGGTTCTTTCGGCTCGGAGCAACGCGACCGTGACGCTGATAGCCATCTATCTCGTCACCTTGGTCATAGGGTGCACCAATGTGTTCAGCTCCGTTTCCGAGATAACGTTCATCTCGTATTTCGTGTCGAAATCGGATTATTCGAAGATGAACAGCATCGTGTACGGCATCCAGTACACGGCCGGGCTGCTCATCCCGCTTGCCGGCGGGGCACTCTACTCCGTGGTGCCGATGGGGCTGCTGGCCCTGATCTGCGCCGCGTGTTTTCTTCTCAGTGCGGGTGCCATTCTCCTGATGAGGGTCGGTTCCTCGAAGGGCGCCGGCGGGTTGAGTGGCCCCGTGCCGGCCGCGGTGCGAACGGTCATCGGCGACACCCGGCAGGGGCTTTCCTATCTGAAGACCAGGCGTGTGGTTCTCTACCCGCTTGTGCTGGCCGCGTTGTTCAACGTGCTGACCGGGAATTTCCAGAACGACAGCCTCGTCATCATGCGCAAAAGTCTGAGCTTCACGTCGGGCCAGGTCGGCTTGGTCATGTCGGTTACGGCCATGGGCGCGTTGGCGGGGACCTTCATCGTCAACCTGCTGAACAGAAGCTTCAAGTTCGAAACGGTCCTGATCGCGAACTTCCTCGTCCAGATGTGCTTCCGTCTCCTGTTTGTGGCGTTCGGCAACATCTTCGCGGTGGCGGGCGCGCTGTTCGTGGTGGACCTGTGCCAGTCCGTGCTGAACATCATCATTATCACGAACCGGCAGAATCTGGTCGAAACCCGTTACCTCGGGAGGGTGACGAGCATATACAAGGCGGTTCTGATCGGGGTCAATTCGCTCGGTTTCATATACGGAGGCACCCTGTCGAACACCTTCGGCCCGAGGAACGCCGTCCTATGGTCAGGCGTCGAAATCCTGATACTGACCATGATTGGTATCGGAGCCTACGCTCATCTCAACAAAGAAAGAACCACCGATGAGTAATGTCAAAATCTGGTATGTAAGAGAAAGCTTGGTCATAGCTAAGAGCCTCAAATCGATCAACATATTGTGGCAAATACTTTTGGGCTCTTTGTATATTGAAATTAGATACGTCGCATGCATATAAGTTCCATCCCCCTGAGAGGAGTGGAAACGCATTCCTTCCGCTTCCGCAGCCTATGTAGAGTCCTTTGTCCAAAGGAGAAGAAAACAGTCTTACATAATCACAGATTGGAAGAGGCGAATTGTGCGAATTATGATTTTCTATCAATGAGGTATACACGATTGTTATGCTTTTATTCGGATTTTCTAGGTAGCGCAGCAGCGAGCATAATGGCAATACCCATAGCAGCAGGAAGCACACAATTAGCGGCAGTAATCGTGCTAGCAAAGAGTGATGGCCCTACAATATTCTGGAATTGTCCACCAAGATTAATAGCGCTTAAGTCAGTAGTCAGATAATCTTTTCTGCTCAGCAATGCCATATACATGGTAATACCTGCGGTGCTGAGCAGTTCAGCGATAATCTGCAGCATGGCAAGCAACATAACCAGTGCTATGAAGGGAAAACCATGTGACCGGAAAGGTATGCAGGCTACAGCAATAAATGCAATTGCCTGCAGTAGTCCACTGCAGCGCCAGGCCAGCGCATAATTATGTGCTTTCGTGGCCCAATGGTTGACAGGACCTTGGGCTAGTGCAATAACTACCGTATTGGCAACGAATATGGCTGGCGCCTGCCATGTGTCGGTAGGCGCGTAATGAATAATCAGTAATGGTAGATACACATTGAGCAGTGTACGATGAAACGAGAACAGGAAATTTTCGATAATCAGCCGAGAACGAGACCTTGAAGTTAGTGCAGTGCGAAAAACCGTCCACGAAGTTAGCGGTGAACGTTTCACCTTTGCAGCGGTTACATTGCAACCTTTGAGCGCTCTGCGATATAGCATAACTACGACAACGAACGAGAGTGAATTTGCTGCCACTATGATCACATTCCCGTACTGGATAAGCAGCATCATTGTGCTTAGTGCCGCGCCAAGCGCGTAACCGACATTCGTCGGTAATGCCATGCGACCCAAGAGTATTGTGGCTTGCTCTCGGCTCAGCGGTGCGATAATCAGTCCTCGTGTAAGCGATGCTGCTGAGCGGTCGATAATACCGAACAGCGTCATATAGACAAGAAATGCAACATTACCAGAGATAGTAAGCCATCCAAGCATTCCTACCGCTCGTAGCAAATACGAGTAAGTGAAAACGCGCAACCCTCCGATACGGTCGGCGAGATACGCAGCAGGCATCGAAGCAATCATGCCAGAAACAGCTGAAAAGGTCAGTCCAAGACCAATAATGCCTGCAGAAACATGATTATATGAAGAAAAAATTACCGCCGCAGCGCTGACAAACGAGCCCGTACCAAACGCATCAATACCAGAAGCCAATAAAGCAGCGCGTTGCAGCCGTTGTTCAATAGAATTCATTTACCTGCTCCACAAGAAGGACAATGTGGATCTTTCGGAATAGGAAGGCGATAATAATCGTTTTGAAAATTGGAACAGGACATCAAATATCCGCGTGCTCATTCTCCCTTTCCTAGGAGTATTTTGAGAACTTCATTTGCTCCCATCACTCCCGCAATACCTGTTGCTGGCCCCCAGACGGCCTTCGGCAATACCACGTAACTTGACGTCTACCATAACAACTCCTTTCTTCACCTAGCTGGTTATTATTCCCCTCAACGGTATTCCTTCAATTGTTACTTGTATTTCACATTTGTTAAATGATAATGCCCGCTTCTTTGCGCAGATTGGCTGTTGGCCAGCTGTTGGCGTGACTTTCATGCCGCTGCGCCTAGGTTGTCATCGAGCCGGGACGTGTCCATGTATCGCCGGTCCGACCACGAGCGTGAGGTGACGTAGCGGATTCTGGCGCATACGAGCATGAGCGCGCTGTTGGAGTCGGGGAAGCCGCCCACGACCCGGGTGCGCCGGCGGATCTCCTTGTTCAATCGCTCGATCATGTTGTCCGTGCGCAGCTTGATCCTATGGTTCGCGGGAACCCCGGCAGGAGGCAGGTGGCGGTCCCGCCGACGCCCTCGCGCAGGCGGTTCGCGGCCGACTTGAGCTTGCGTTCCTCCATTTCGCCCGCGACCGTCCCCGCCTTGGCCATGGCGGATTCGCGGTTTTCCTGCGCGACGACGGCCTTCAGGGCGGCGGACGCCCATTCCCTGTGACCGGGCGGCGTCTTGGAGAGCACGTCGCGCATGAAACGCACCATGCACCACTGGCATCTCGCGTTCGGCAGCATCGAGTCGACCGTGGAGACGAGTCCGGCGTACCGGTCGCCGACCACCAGTCCGACGCCCCTCAACCCGCGTCCGATCATGCTTCGGAAGAACCGCTCCCAGCCGGCCGCGTCCTCGCGCATGCCCTCGTCGACCGCGATGACCTCGCGCCGGCCCTCCGTGCCGACGCCGATGGCGACGAGGACGCCCGCGTTCTCCACGTGCCCGCCCCACAGCAGCCGGCCGGTGTCGTCCACCCTGCGTGTGCTCACGCCCGCGAGGTACATCTCCATCAGCGCCTCCTCGACGCTGGATTCGCGCCTCCGGCAACGCTCGATCACCGCCGACCCGAACAGGGCGCCCTTCAATTCAGGCACCTTGAGACTCAACTTGCCGGCCTTGGCGGCCAGCGTGCGCCCGTAGTGGCCGGCGCGGAACGCCTTCCGGCCGGTCCTGCGCTCGTATCCGGCGGCGTTGGCGATCTCGTCGGCCTCGGCGTCGAGCATGGCGTTGATGGTCCGCTCGACCTTCTCGCGCGCCATGGCGTCGAGCTTGGACTCGAACATTGCCGGTGTTGCAGAATCGCCGTTTTGCCGATCCGCAGTTGTGTGACTGACCTCTGAATAACTTTACTAGCGCTGTTGATAAGGGTTCTATGATGGGAATCATGACCACTACTGTTGATAGCTCTGATTCAATGCCGGAACGTCTGCAAGAGGGGAGCGCGGCGCCCGATTTCACTCTGCCGGCGGTTATACCTGGGTTTACAGAGAGCGGATCAATCAACCTGTCTGACGTGCTCGATGCCGGCCGCAGGGTTGTACTGTACTTCTACCCGGCCGCGATGACGCCCGGATGCACCACCGAGGCCTGCGATTTTCGAGATAATCTTGCTCGGCTGGAATCGCAGAATGTTGTGGTGCTCGGTGTCTCCAAGGACTCGCTTGACAAACTGCGCAAGTTTGCACAGCGCGATCATCTCACATTCCCGTTGCTGTCTGATCCCGACCTGACCGTGCACAAGCTGTACGGCGCATACGGCGAAAAGAAGCTCTACGGCAAGGTGCACGTAGGCGTGATCCGCTCGACGCTCGTCATCAATCCCGATGGCTCCGTGGCGATTGCGCGCTACAACGTGCGTGCCAAAGGACATGTCGATTCGCTGTTAAAGGCACTGGAAAAGTTGGAGAAGCTGGAGAAGTAGTGCGTTCTCGTTGTTCGGACACAGTGGTTCGTGCATAGCAGTTTCGTGCGGCATGTGCCGTATGAACCACTGCCGTATGAACCACCGGTTGACTTCTCGGACTCACCGGCAAATAGTGAGACCGTGGGCGCGCAGTACGTCTATGGCTAGCATGTAATCGAGCGATGTTGCGGTGGGATTTAGCATCAGTTCGCGGATGGCGGCGGATGCTGAGGACTCGCTTGTCTTCGAGGATTCTGCGGCCGGGAAGAGAGCGTCGGCGATTAGGGAGATGATACGGGAACGTGCATCGCCGGCATTGGCATTGTTGCTGCTGTTGCCGGCGTCGGTAGTGGCGGAGTTGCCAATAGTAGCGGAGCTGTTTTGTAGAGTCGTATCCAACGCTGTGACAAGCGGCTCTAGGTTGTTCTTTGTCGCCTCGGCAATGTCATCGAGCTGATCGAATAAGGCGAACAGCCATGCACGACTTCGCTCCTCATCGTTGCCGGTCGCAAGCCTTTCATTGGTGACGCGCACGAGTTCGTCAATCGGTACTGCTGGCATCTTTGCCGGATCGCGATGCTCACGGTTGTCTTCGATATCGCCCATAAGATGCTGGATTTCGCACTCGTCCTGCAATACGGTGGTCTCGGCAAATGCGGTGGCGATGGCGTCCGCATCGATGAACTTGCCACCTTCGGACTGGAAGCGCACGCGCTTGGGCTCACTGTAATAATGCGACATGCCGAATGTGATGTACTGAGGCATCTCATCCTGCAATTGCTTGACCGCTTCGGCCGCCTTGCGCATATCTGCCAGATGTTGGTGCAGCACGATGAAAGCGAGCACTGCTTTGGTGTCGGTAAGAGTGAGCGGCTGACCGATGCTGGCTCCATGATGGTGCTCATGATGCGCAAACATGTTCTTCAGCGAATCAAACAATCCCATAATGTCCTCCTTCGGACTGGGGCACAATCGGCTACATCTGCCGCTTACTGTAGTCCTGAATATGTGGGAATGGTCCATGGAACGCCGAAAGCGAATATTGGTTCCGGGCGATGCTCGCAGCAACTGAAAATATCGCAGGACATGACAAAAAGCGGGTGACAAGCGTTATCCTGAAATACATAGGGCAAGGAGGCCGTATGACAGCAGAAGTGGATGACGGTTTCTTTCAATTGTTTGAACGCAGGATTTTTGTGCGTGGAGAAGCTTATTACGATGCCGGCAAGGTTGATCCGCCGGTCATGATTGCTGAGAATCTTTGGCATACCGTGGTTCGCGGGAATGACGACTATCAAGTGGACATTCGTTTGCGCCATGGCAAAGTGATTTCTGCCGCCTGCGCATGCCAATATTCCCAACGTGCAACGTACTGCAAGCATGTGGCTGCGGTGCTTATCTTCATGCGTGAGAGCCGACGTCGGGAATTAGATGAATCGCAAGACCAAGTTTCAGAGTTTCCTCATGAAGCATTGAATTGTGTGAGGTGGTATACGATGCATGAATTCCCGAAATATCGCGGATTGACAGAGGGAGATTGGCATGCTGTCAAGCGAATATTTGAGGTGTTGTACTGTATCCCCGATCTTGATATTACATATACACATGAGGTAATGGATACCGTTTGGTGACATCCATCTCGTAGGTAAACAGTTCGCTGTGGCCAAGACGCTGAGTCTCAGGGATATTCTCGTCCGCACCGAGTCCCACTGCAATCACACGCCAACCCCGCACAGCGAGCATCCGCGCAGTCGCCTTGCCGATGCCGCTCGTGCCGCCGGTGACCAATGCCACCGGCCGTCCGTCATCCTTGATTGGTTCCGTGTGTACCATTATCGCGTGGTGGTGTCGGAATCACGGCATGGTGATAGCAGCCGCATGGAACAAGCTACTTGCTAGGCGAAGATTGAGCATCGTCATCCGTCTTACGAGCATTCAGATGCCGGTGCTCGTATTCCTCGAAGTCATCACGGACGGCTTCCGCGGGATACTTGCTCTTGGTCTTTGCGAGCTTGCCCATGACGATGTCATCCATATCCACACCAAGCGCATCGGCCATCATGATGCAATACGTAAGCACATCCGCTAGTTCTTCCCTGACATGTCCCTCATCCATGGATGGCGACTGCGGCGTCCACTGGTAGCATTCCAGCAATTCCGACGCCTCGATACTGATGGACTTCGCCAGGTTCTCAGGAGTGTGGTATTGGCCCCAGCCACGCTCCGACACAAAATCACGAATCGACTGAATGGTACTGTCACTGATCATGACTGACATTATAGGACTTGCTGAATGTTGGTCATGTACCAGAGCTCATGATGGACCATAATATGATTATGAACAGTGAGAGCTTGGCGCCGTTTGTCATCAACCTGCCATATGGTCAATACAGTAGGGAAGCTTTTGAAAAGGCTTTTGACGAATCCCTCGAGAAGCAGATGGGGCGCAGTGTTAATGATTCCGATCTGGAACATTTCATGCTGCGATATGTGTTGGCATATCCAACGGTTTATGTCGTGTATTCAGGAAAGACCAATCGCTATTCGATGAAGAACGAATATACGGTGTACGTCGGTGAGACCAACGATATACGGCATCGTACATTCCAGCATCTTGAAAGAGATGCTAAAGAACGCGAGGATTGGAAAGCTGTAGCTGATGCTGTCTCGCGGAATGATGATGCATATCGGCAATATGTTATTTCACATCCCAAATTCAATAAGTCGTTAACCCTGGATGTCGAAAACCGTCTTATGCACTATATGTCCAGTACCGATTCGGTGAAAAGGCTCAACAATCGACGGACCAATGCGCAAGGCGATTATTACACCGCAGACCAGTTTGATCGGATTTTCTCGCAAATCTGGTTGAGATTACACAAGGAAGATTCTGACCTGTTCCCGGCGGAGGAGATCATCCGAGATTCCGCGTTGTTCAAGGCATCGCCTTTTCATAAACTCAGCGATAGCCAGCTCGAAGCCGAAGAATCTATTTTGGTGCAACTTGCCGCCTTGGTTGCCGATAGCCGGCAACAGAAGAAAGCCGATGAGCAATCTTCAGACCGCCATCCGAAATTAATCTTTGTTCAAGGTGCTGCAGGGACAGGCAAAACGGTCCTGTTAAGCCACCTGTTCTACAGAATCGCGGCTGAAATCGGCATCCAAGGCGACACCTATTCCGAAGACGAAGATTATCCTGAGCTGTCACAAACGGCGAACGGCCGGCTTTCCTCATACATTCTTGTCAATCATAAGGAACAGGTGCACGTATATAATCAGATTGCCACGAAACTGGGTTTGCAGAAGAAATCTGATGAAGTGGTCATGCTGCCCAGTCAGTTCATCAATCGATTCAGCTTACGCAACGAGCATGGTCGAGGCATTCCAGACCAACCGCAAGGCCTGGCGGACATCGTGCTCATCGACGAGGCCCATTTGTTGATGACGCAAGGAAATCAGGGATATTCCGGGAAGAACCAGCTGTATGACATTCTGCGCAGAGCCCGGGTGGTGATTGCGGTCTTTGATCACAATCAGATTATGCAGTCCAGCCAGCAGTGGGACCCAGCGATGCTGGAAAAACTTCAGCTGGACTCTGATTCGACTCAGATCGCATGCGCGACCGGGAAAATCGGCGCATTCAAAGCGGTTGATTTGGGCGCCGAATATCATCTGCCGTCCATTTCCGTGGACATTGCGCATGTCCATTTGAAAAAGCAATTCCGTATTGCCGCGAGTAAGTCGATGATTCAGTGGATTGACCGATTCGCTTCGGGGAAAGGTATCGGTCCTTTGCCCGTTGATACGGGCGAGTATGCCGTAGATGGTAAAGTGATTCGAGAACCTTATGACGTTAAGGTGTTCGACTCGCCGGTTGATTTGTTTAATGCCATTCACGCCAAAGCCCAGCTGAAGCCCGATGGTTGGGATGGGGCTGGACTGTCCCGTTTGTTGGCCACCTATGACTGGAAGTATTCGGCGAAATCTGAGAATCAGAATGATCCGCATGGCTTTTGGAATGTGGAACTGCATCGCGATACTTCCGGCGTATGGCGTATGGGACTTGCGGATGACCATGGATTCGATCATTCCGCAATAAGTTCTGACCAATTCTGCAAGCCTTGGAACTATCAGCTCGAAGATTCCGCTCCGAAAAGCAGGAAAGGCATCGACAAAGAACTGTCTTGGGCGGAGAAGCCGTACACCATAGATGAGATTGGCTCCATCTTCACCATCCAAGGGTTTGATTTGAACTATGCCGGTGTGATCATTGGACCCTCGGTGACGTATCGTAACGGGGGAATCGTGTTCGATGCAAAGGCCAGCCAAAACTATCTGGCAACCAATAAGCGCAAAGATTTAGGAGATTTTGCCGAAGAAAATTTGAAGCATGAGTTGAATGTCCTGCTCAAGCGCGGCGTCCACGGTCTGTACCTTTTCGCGGTGGACGAAGGCCTGCAGCAGCGTTTGAAGGAGTGCTGCATCCATTAAGGTATGTGACGGATATTGTGCTGAAAATGCACGCGAAGCGCACGCAGATGATGTTGAATGCGCTGAAAATGCACTCAACATGCCGGGTGTCGTCGTTCGCTATGCCAAAGGCAAGGGATTCCTCATGGACGAGCATTTGGCCAAGGTCTGGGTTTGCAGCCAGCTGACCAATATCATCAGGAATCTCAGCGAAGAACAGGCTGGCATTTCTCTGCATAGTCAATGGATATGTGCCGAATGCCGTACCGCGTTGCCAATGTCGTCACTACAACGCAAACGCCAGCTCCTCCCGCAACGCAGTACGATTCGGATAACGCTCGACAATCTCGTGTGCCAGCACACGGGTCTCCTCATCGCCGAACACTGCGGCGAAACGACGCAGCTGTTTGGCGATCTGCTGGTATGTGGCGCGGCGTGCCGTCAATGTATTGTCGACGCCACGTTCCACCGTAAACCGGAACACGGGCATGCCCATGGTGCCGTATGGCATCGCGTCGAGGATTATCGATTTTGCCGATTCGGGGTGTTCGATGGCGATGGTGCGCAGCAATGGCAGCGGCGGGTAATCGACGATGGCGCAATAAGTCAGGGCCGCGTCCGAAAGCCGCTCGTCCACGATGAGCTTCTCGTAAGCGGGATTGCGCCAACTGCTGTGGCGCTGTGTGCCGCCTTTGGTGGTTATTTCCGGCTGGTACTTGATGCGGTCGATGATGTTCCGGGCGCAATCTCTGGCCAGCCCATCAGCCACGTCATGCCATTCTTCTGCGCTAAGACCGCCGTAGATGCGTAACAGATTGCGTAGTTTACTCACGTAATGGGTATCGGATCTGTCGTTGCAGGAAAGAATGTAGTACCGATACACGTTGGCGAGCAGTCCAACGTCATTGAGTCCCTCGGCGCAGCATTCCATGATGGTATGCCATCCATGGGGCAGCAGGTCCGGCAGCAGACCGTTATGTCGGGCATCGATATCGACATCTTCCATATCCCGGCTCGACAGAAGGAAATCTTGTGCGAGCATGTATGCGGAACGCAAGTGCCCTTCATGAATCATGTTCGCAGCGTTCATCAGTGTGAGGGCCATTGACTCCGAGTATTCGCTCAGAAGCTGCTCGCGTCCAGCGTCATCGTTGGATAGAGCGTATAGGTCGTAGGCGCTCATGAGTGTGAACAACTGCAATACGTGTAACGATTCATCCGGAATGAAGTCGGTTTCGTCGTCTACTTCGCTCGTATCCTCGTTATCCTCATCCTCGTCGTCCTCGTCGCTTTCTTCGCTCTCTTCGTTGAACGAGTATTCCAGATTGCGCGTTATCGCGTTCTCGATCACGTCATAGGCCCATATGCGTTTGTTATCATATTGGGCGAAAGCGAGCGCGCTGGAAATCAGCAACATACTGTTCAATGGTTCGCATTGCCGCATGTCTTTGTCGTTCGCGGCCTGCGCAATGGTGTTCAATGCCTTGCCGGCGGTAGAGGAGTCGGCGAATTCCGCCACATTCTCCATATAGCATCGCACGCGCATCGCCAGATCATCCATAAGCGTGAGCAAAGGTTCGGAGCCATCATCGTTCTCGGACGAGAGCAGAAGCGCGTGGACTTCGTGTATGCACAGTCGCAGGTTGCCGCATGCGCTCGCGTAATCACTGGATTGCAGGGCATTGCCCGCGATAGCCTGCACGGTTTTGATGAATTCTGTGTAGTCACATGATTTGCTGTACGCATCGCTGTGTTTACTGATATGAATAATGAAACGTTCATGGCATCGGCGGATTGTGTCGGAGAACATGGTTTGTGCGTCGATCAGCGGGATTAGCGGTCGTTCTTCGTCTGGCTGGGCGCAGAACGTCTTTGCGGCTTCGCGCAGTTGGGTGGACCACAGGAACAGCAGATGGTCTTTGCCCTGCTCTGCGCGCGCGTCGAGGTGTTGCTGGATGGGATCCAGCACGGTGCGGGGGAGTGCGATGACGCCATCGTGAGCGTTGGCGGTGTCATCATTGTGGTGATTGCCGTGCGCGCCAATGAGCTGTTTGCGCAGTTCGTAAAGCACGGCACCTATATGCTTGCAATATGGTGTTCTCTGATACGGGCAGGTGCACGCGGCGGATTGTATGCGAATCGAATTGTCGTCGGTTGTGGATTCGTGGTCGGTGTTACTGCTGGTAGTGGCTTGGTCATCGGTGTTTGCTTCATTGGTGTTCTCGCCGTGAGCGTCTTTGCCGAGGCGGATGTCAACGTCGTAATAGTCATCGTCGCTGCCGGCCACCCGCGCGTGATACAGCTGCGGCGCAATCTCCTGCACCGAACTCACTCGGCCTGATTCCCAGTAATCGGTGGCGCGTTCGAGAATCAGCGGCGTGCCTTCGAACATGACTTCGAATTGAGCCAACGCTGGCTTTTGCGGAACAACCATACTGCTGATTGTAGCGGGTGGAGTGTTACTCGCCGCTTGGCGGTGCATACTGGTCTGATGTAGTCTTGTTTCCACTGGGTAATCGCATTCGGGGAAGAGGCGTCAATGGCTGTACTGACAGATGCTGAAGCTCGTCGTATGCTGGAACTGCTGAAGGAAGCTTTGTCTCCGAAGTCCATCACCCTGAATAAAGGCGAGAAGCAATTCCAATTGCATCAGATAAGTTTGTAGTCAAATGAATCGTAGTGTTTACGACGAGAAGAAAGTATGACGAGTTCTGATTTTGACTCATTAATTCGAAGTTACGGAAAATGGCTGTCTGATAACACGACTTATACGCAACTGGATGAGTGGTATGAAGTAATGTTCCACTTCTGGATGAAGACAACGACTATACGCAGTTCTATGTGAAACCCGGGAAGAACAGCGTAACGTTCTCTGATGACTGTGCCACATCACGCCGTTTGGAGTCGCATGGGATGACTGTGACGGAATCGCGTTTGGCAGTGCTCAAAGATATTCTGAATCAGTTTGGTATTGAACGTAACGGCGACGAGCTTACTCTGACGAGCGATACTGCTGATTTTGCTGATGCCGAGAATCGGTTCCTGCAAGCTATCATCAAAGTTGGTGATATGTCTATGCTGGCCAATCCCATGTGCAGACGTATTTTGCAGATGACATTCGTATGTTCTTTAATGCGAACAACATACGGTATGTGGAAGGCGCTCAGTTCCGTGGCAAGTCTGGTTTGCTGTGCCAGTATGACTTTGTATTGCCGTTCACGAGTAAACAGACGGAACGATTCTGCACATCTATTACGCGGCCTTCCCTGCGACTCATTTCCAGTACCTTATTTTCATGGGAGGATACGCAGGCGGCACGAAAGACACCAAGTGAACTGGTTGTTTTCCTCAATGATTCGGATCGGCGCATTGACAATCAGCTAATAACCGCTTTGGAAAAGTACAATGCGTATCCCATTAAGTGGAGTGAGCGGGAATTTAAGGAGAACTTGTACAAGCTTGCTTCGTGAGTGGTGCTTGTGGCTTTGGCCGGGAGCGAGGTTTCTGCTGTTTGCCGTGTCGACCTCCCCTCAGTCGCCTACGGCGACAGCTCCCCTCGGGGAGGGGAGTTGAGGAAGCTCTTAACGAGCATAGGGCTTCAGCCGCTCCCGATACGCCCGAATCGCGCCGAACGAATACACCGCGATCGCGACCCAAATCACCATGAACGCCGCATAGCCCTGCGCGCGCATCGGCTCGTGCAGCAGGAGCACAGTCACACAGAACTGGATCAGCGGGTTGAGATATTGGATGAAACTCACGGTCAGGTAATGGCTGTGCTGCACGCCGTAGGAGAATATGGCCAGCGGAATCGCGGTGGCCAGGACGGAGAACGCCACTAACAGCGCGACCATGGCCGCCAACGTGGCGACCAAACGATACGCGAGCACGCTGATGGCATTCATACTGGACAGTGCGCGCCAGTACAGCGGCAGCACGCCCCAGCCGATATTGGACACGAGCGGCGCGGCTATCCCCATTCGCGTCTGCTCGACGGTACGAACCGAAGTCACGTCTCACCACCATAGCGACTGATCACATGAGTGTCCCGCACCTGGTCACATGGCATATTGGACTTGCTGATGATGAACAGTACCGGTCATTGTTAGAGTCTTTTCCACAGGACACGGAGATTGAACAGATGATTCGGCCTTTTCTGAGGGCGCGAATCAGATTCGTAACGCAGTGGTTTGCCCCAGACTCTGTTACGGTGATAATAACTTCATCGTTGATAAGGGAGTCTTCATGGCAGGCAATGGCAACACGGCATTTCGTTTCCGAGTCACTTTGCGCCTTGACGGGCGTGAATGCTGGCGGGAGATTCTGGTGCCGGCACCATTGACGTTCTTCGATTTGCATGCGGTATTGCAGGAATGCTTTATGTGGTACGGCGAGCATCTGTTCTGCTTCTGCGCCACATTTCCGGATGGGAAGCAGGTGCAAGTGGAAGAATTGTGGGGAGAAGAGCCCTCATACCATGAGGCGAAATACGAACAATATATGCCGGTGGAGCCGTTGCCGGAAGTTCGCATTGCTTCGGAAACCGAGCTGGGCGACGTGTTTCCCAAGGCGCGTACCGCTCGCTATTACTACGATTATGGTGACGATTGGATCCATGACATCAAGCTGCTGCGTACCTACCACAGCGTGCACGTTGCGGATCCTCAGCTTTGGGATGGGGCGGGGGATGCGCCTCCGGAGGATGTCGGCGGGGCGTATGGGTTCGAGCGGTTCCTTGATACCTTGGGCAATCCCGAAGATGAAGAACATGATGGCACGGTTGAGTGGGCCGAGGACCAGATGTGGGATCGTTTCACGCTGAACCGCCATCGTGAGCGTCTGTTCCGTTGGCACAAGCACCGTGACATGATGTTGCAGTAGATGGCGTGGCTACAATATGAGCAGCTGTCAGCGGAATAGCCGTTTGTGGCTTGCGGGCTAGGGGCTGAAAATGCTATAAATATATTGCTTTACTCGGAAACGAGAAAGGCTCCAAGTCGCCGGGGGGCTCCCCCGGCATTTTTTGTCAACGGGGACGGGGGTGCGATGCCGTCTGTATTGAGCATCTTCGCTGATGAGAGCGGTGAGTGGGGTAAACGATCAGAATATTATTTAATTACTCTTGTTTTTCATGACCAGTCTAAGGATATTAGTCTTGCCTTAGAGCGGTACCGCCAGTCGTTGGCTGACTATGGACTTCCTGATGTCCCTTTCCATGCTGGGCCGCTGCTTACCGGGCATGATGCTTACGAAGGGATGAGCCTATCGGAGCGTAAGAGGCTTCTGGGTTTATTCGTTATCATGACTCGGCGGCTGCCGATTACATATCGGACGTTTGTGCATCGTAAAAATGACTTTGACGATAACCGCCAACGTTTTGAAGCGCAACTCAAACGCGATATTGTTAATCTACTTTTGGCGCATCTTTCGGATTTCCATTCTTATGGCACTGTCAAGGTGTATTACGACGGTGGCCAACAGATAGTTACTGATGCCCTGCGAGGCGAGATTGAGTATGCACTCTCCATAGATGCCATTGTCTATCGTGACGCTTCTCCACGCGACTACCGGCTTGAACAAGTTGCGGATTTTCTATGCACCCTTGAATTGACCTGTGAGAAATTCCGGAATGGGGAACAAACTGAAACGGACAACAAGTTTTTTGGTGATTGGAAATCCTTCAGAGTCAATTATCTTAAGCCGATCCGCAGGAAAAGATTGGAATCATAAATTTGGCAGTGCCCATATATATTCGGGACACAATTGAATAACACGAAATAGCAAACAAAATCCCCGGACCTACACAATCATCGCCACGACAATCTCAGAAAACACCGTTACGGCAATCAGTGGTGCGGTGCCGTCGATGAAGGCGGGCATGGGTGGCAGATGGCAGTAGGCGAGGTAGCAGGCCATGTCGGCGATAAGCAAAATCAGCAGGATGATGGCCAAAACGATGGCGGCGGTTGCCCCGAGAGCTCCGGAACTGTGCAACATAGTCAGCGCACATAGTTCCAGCGTGATCCACATGACGATGAGCAACAGTTCCGTGGTAGTCGGCCGTTGCAACAGTCGCGAAGTAAGCACGGCCAGAATGGTATAGGCGGCAACGCCACCGACCGCGAACCGCTGAATCTGCTGATTTCGCCGGCCCTATTAAGTCCCTCAACTCCATCAATCGCCGTCTGACCCATCACATCACGCTTTCATACACATTGCCGATTGACAGTCTTAGAACACAGTCTAGAACTGTCATGGCATGTTCACGCAGACAGGGGCTCCAACAAAATTGGCTAAAAGAGAACTCGGCAACCTATAACAAGGACGCGCCCGTGTGCCCTTACGTTCAGCTCCGCTCACGAATGAAATCGAAGATCACGTCGAAGACCTGCTGGCTCCAGAAATCGTACTCATGTTCGGCGTCGTCGACTAGCACCAGCTGCGCGTCCACGCCGTGCTCGACCAGCCGGTCGCGCATCTTGACGGATTGATGGTAGGGGACCACGGTGTCGGCGGTACCGTGCAACAGGAGCATCGGCGGATACTGTTGGTCATCCCGCACCTGCAGGTAGGGGCTCATGTCAGCCGCGCGCTGACGGACCTCGGCATTGATGCCGGTCTCATGGGTCGCGCCCACCACGGCCGCGAACGGGCCGAAATAATACAGCCGGAATGGATTGGTCTCATCGTCGAATGCGTCGACAGCTTCAAGCATGTCGGTGGGCGGGAAGCAACTGACCACGTACTTCACCGCATCGCTCTCATCGGCATTGGTGCCGTCCTCATACCGCGGATCGTCGGCGGTCAGCCCCACCAACAGTGACGTGTTGCCGCCGGACGACGTGCCCCAGATGCCGAGGCGGTCGGGGTTCACGTGCCATTGACACGCGTTTGCCCTGAGATAGCGGATGGCTGCTTTGACGTCCTCGAGATATGCGGGGAACACGTCGTGGGGATCGCTCGAGGCATCGCGATGATTCACCGTGGCCACCACAAAGCCTTCGCGGGCCAAAGCCGAGAGCTGCGGGATCTCGTAGTCGCGATGCGGCGTGGTCCAGGCGCTGCCTTGTACGAATACCACGGTGGGGTAGCGGCGGTTATCGTCATCGCCGGTGGATTGCGGGGCGATGATATCCATTACCAGATCATCGGCCCCGGTCTTGTACGCCACGTTGCGGGTCAGCGAGGCCAGCCCGGCAAGCGTGGGATTAGATGGAATATGGATGGCACCGTCCGAACCAGTGACGTTTTCGGCGGCTTTGGATGAGTCGATGGTCTGCATGGAATCCCCCTGGTTCTGTTACAATACAGGACATCATACAGATGATACGAGGCCGATCGCTGATGATCGCGCGACTACCGATACAACGCCAGAAATACAGAACAATCGGAGTCTCCTACGCCCTGCTCGGACTGTCCGCCTGAATGATTGCGATTGTTGGTGGCGAGAAACGCGTGTATCTCATCCCTAGCTACCGCGAGCGCTGCATCCCGCGGATAGCCGTAAATCCCGGCGGAAATCAGCGGGAATGCGATGCTTTCGCAGCCGAGCGACACAGCAAGCTCCATCGAATTGCGATAACAGGCGCGCAGCAGTTGTTCCTCACCGGCATCACCGCCCTGCCAAATCGGGCCGGCGGTGTGAATCACGTATCGGGCGGACAATGCGAAGCCTGGTGTCGCTACCGCGCAACCGGTGAGAATAGGGGAAAGTCGGTTACAGGCCTCCTGCATATCCCGAGCTCCCGCCGCACGGAAAATCGCGCCGCACACGCCGCCGCCCATCAACAACCGCGTGTTCGCCGCGTTAACAATCGCATCCACCTGCATGGTGGTGATGTCCTGATGCACAATTCGCAGTGGCATGACTGCTATCCCTTTATTCTTTAGAACGACGGCATATCAAGCGACGGTGCTTGACCTGTCGGGCTAGCCGATGCGCTGCCATCGTCATGTTCGCGGAACCAATCGATAACCTGCGCCTCGCTCACCGGCATCAAGTCCCATGCATCCAATCCGACGTTCAGAGCCTCCGGACGGGCCCCATCGGGCGAAAGCTGATGCGTGTGACCGTACAGCAGCTTGCGACCGTCAAACGGCAGGGCCTTACCGCTGAACTTTGCCACATCGTCGGGCCAGCTGTACGACAAATCCTCCCGATATGGGAAGTGGGACAGATTCACTATGCCAAGTCCTTCGATTTCGACCGTATCGTTCGGCTCAAGGCTCTCGAACAGGTTGAGCGCGGGCCGATCTTCAAGCCACCAATCATCGTGATTGCCGATCACACCATGCAAATGCTTGCAATTGAGCGCGCGTAGACAGTTCTTCAAATGCGTCAGTGACGTGCGAAAACCGATGTCGCCCAGAATCCACAACTCATCGTCCGGCCCGACCATCGCATTGATATTGTCCACGATCGCTTTGTCGTGAGCATCCGTATCGGCTGCCGTGCGGAACGTCGGCCCCGAGTCCAGCGTCGTCTCCTTGGCCCAATCCTCAGCGGCTTTGCGCCCATGCGCGCGCAGTATTTCCTCATAGCTTGAGCGCGTTGGATCGAATGTCGTAAAACCTCGTAACACGGTGACCAGCGGATGCCCGAAATGCGTATCGGTGGTGAAATACTTCATTGACGGTCCTCCTGCGGTGCTGTCCTTGCCGCAACCGGTGCAAGGACATTACGAATGACTCCATCCTAAGTCCATAAGCGCCATGTGAGGAGTCGCAAGGATGGCCATCAGCCCGTGTCTGTTCGTGTTGCCATAATAAGGCGCATTGCAGGGGAACCCGTGAACCAAGCCGATACCAGCCGAGCCGGTACGGTGCCATTCGCGCCGAGACCGAATCAATCGCCGACATGCGGGTTGAGAAAGGCATAAGGCCTGACCCTTGGAGCCTGTTGGACAACACCATCGGAGGGAGCAAATGATGACTTTTGACGCCGCCGCGTTCGGCCCGATCACTTTGGACCATCTGCCGCCGTTCGCGCAACGACTGCGCGAGGCCGCCAACTTGGTCTGGGAGGAGGGATACCGGCAGCCGTTCCTGCGCGAGCTGGGCAACGGGACGCTCGATCGCGAGCGCTTCGCATTCTATCTGCTGCAGGACTACCGTTACCTAAACGACTACGCCAAGGTCCACGCTCTGGCCCTCACCAAAACCCAGGATCCCGAAGTCATGCGGTTCATGGCCGACGTGCAGAACGGTATCTTCAATGTGGAGTCCGCGATGCACCGCAAATACATGGCAAGCTACGGCATCAGCGAGCAGGAAATGAACTCGGTTCGTCAGTCCGCGTTCGCCCGCGCCTATACGTCGAACATCCTTTCGATCGCATATGGCAATCCTTTAGTCGATGTTCTCGTGGCCGTGCTGCCCTGCGCATGGGTGTACGCCGACTACGGGCAGCGTCTCGCCGCCGAATTCACGGACACGCTTGATTCCAACCCGTACAAGAGCTGGGTGGACATGTACAAAACCGAGGAGTTCTGGAGCAGCTCCGCATGGCTGATCGAACATATCGAGCAGCTGACCGAACACCTGAGTGCGGAACGCAAGGACGAACTCGTGGACGTCTTTGTGACCGGCGTGCAGAACGAATACATGTTCTGGTCGAGTGCCTACGACATGCAGTACACATGGAAACCGGAATGGGATGTGTGAGGAACACGATGGATGAGCGGTGGGCGCGTGCCCTGCGTGCCAAAGGCATCAATGTCGGAGAGGGCAGTCAACACGGCTCCAGCGATAAGACGGAAACAGGGAAATTCCTCGAATCCAAAATCGTTGCGGCTAAGGGCAAGTCCCGACAGGCAGCGGCGAATACCGTATCTCGCGCCACACCATTCAAAGCCACCGGACATAAGGACGGCATCAGTCGGCAGGGGAATTGACCCTGTTGCGGGGCTGTTTCGAGATGAATGGGCTCGGGATGGGTGCAGCCAATGGGCTACTCCAGCTTCAAGGGGCTGATTGCGTGCTTTCCGGAGGTCCATCTCCGTTTCAAGGGGCTGATGCCCAAGTAGATGGAGGGCAAAAACGGCGGAATGACGTGGGCATGAGGCTGTTATTATGCTTCGTCCGGAGGATGACCAGCCCCTTGAAACGGAAGTGGACCTCCGGAACGGTTCAGATCAGCCCCTCGAAACGTGTGTTGCAGATTAAAACGCCGGTAACTCGGTTCAGAGAGGTACATTCGGCGCTTTGCAGAATGGTAACTGCCTTCGAAGAGGTACTTTGTTCGCGAAACCATGAGTATAATCGGTCAGACACCAACGCCATTCCGCCGTCTCTGAGCTGCTTCCACTTGGCTCGGTACCCCTTTGAACGGAGATGGCATTCCGCAAGAGGCCAAATGTACCCCTTTGAACGGAGATATCCAATATCGGGCTATGCCGACATCATATTGCGCGCAGAAAATCACGAATATCAGCAATTTCCTCGTCGCAAATGGCGTGAGCCATGTCGGGATACTCGCGATAGGTCAGAAGCCCGGCCCGTTCAAGGACCTGATGGGCCGTCTGCTGGTCGGGCGCGGGGATTGTGCGGTCATACGCGCCATAGGCCAGAAAGAATCGGGTAAGGGAGTCAAGCGCCGCCTGCTCCTCGCCCATGAACGAAGGGCTGAGCAGAATCGCCGAATCGAACACGGTCGGATACGCCTTGACCAGACGGTACGACAGGTAGCCGCCTTGGGAGAACCCGATAAGAATCTTCTTACGGTTTGCAAACGCCGAGGCGTCCAGCAACGAGGTCACCGCTTCGCCGACCGCCGCGCATTCTCGTTGCCGTTCCTCCACGCCGCAGCCGTCCGGATACCAGTAATTGCCGCCCATGTAAGGCCTTGGATAGGTGGCGCGGAATGAGATGTAACTCGGCCCGGTCTCACCATGTGCGGATTCAGCGTGATTGACTGAGTAGTCAGAATCAGCGAAATCAGAGGAACCAACGGGAGCGGACGAAAGTGATAAATCCGTATGGAACCGTGCCGGCGCATATACAGCGTCGAGAATCCGCACCATTTCGCTCTCATCGTTGCCATACCCGTGAAACATCAAGAAAATCGGGTCGTCGCCGCCGGCATTGATTCGGCTCGTCATCTGCAGTCGCATCGTCATCACCTCACTCAACGAGCTTACATGCATTAGACTTGTATCGTTTGACCGACCAAGAACACGCAAGGAGCAATCATGGGGCCGAGGCGCGGGACGCTGACCGCAGGCGAGAAGGTGCAGTTCACCGACCGCAAGGGCAAGAAGATCACCGATCAGCTGGTTGCCGGCGGCTCCACACAAACCGAGCATGGCTTGATTCTGCACGATGATGTGATCGGCAGGATCGAAGGCACGGTCATCCTCACCGTACACGCCAAACGAGAGGCTCAGGTCAATCAGGTCTACCCCGAAAAGGACAGGAACAAGCCGTGGAAGTCCTCGCGCGCCATCGGCGGCTGGGAGTATGCGGTGATGCGCCCACGTCTGGCCGACTACGTGCTCTCCATGCCGCGTGGCGCGCAGATCATGTATCCGAAAGACATCGCCCAGGTCATCCAGCTTGGCGACATTCGCTCCGGCATGCGCGTGCTGGAATCCGGCGCCGGCTCGGGGGCGATGAGCGTCAACCTGCTGGACGCCGTAGGACAGGATGGCCACCTGACCACCATCGAGCTGCGCCCCGAATTCGCCAAGGTGGCCCAGGCCAATGCCACGCTGTACTATGGCGAGCAGCCGCAATGGTGGGACCTCAAAACCGGCGACTTCGATTCCGTGGCCGCCGAACTGCCCGAACATTGGTTCGACCGTATCATGCTCGACATGCTCGATCCGTGGAACAGGCTCGAACAGGCCTATCACGTGATCGCCCCCGGCGGCGTGTTGGTCAGCTACGTAACCACCACCACGCAGATGAGCCGATTGGCCGAAGCCCTGCGCACGGCCGGCTGCTGGACCGAACCGCAGATCCAGGAAACCCTCGAACGCACATGGAAGGCCCAAGGCCTCGCCGTACGCCCCGACCACCAGATGATCGGACACACTGGTTTCCTTGTCATTTCGCGCGCCATGGCCCCCGGCTTCGAGGCACTGCGCAAACGCGACCGCGTGACCAAGGACACGTCCACCGACATCGACTCCCTCACCGAAGAGCAGCGCGAAGCCCAGATCGAAGAGCTGGAACTGCGTGATATCTCCGATCACAAACTACGTAAGGTGCTGCGCGATCTCGACCGTCAGGTCGGCCAGCTCGCCGACACCGACGAATAAGCGCCGAATGATGGGTCGCCGGCCGTTTCGACGGCCCTATACTGGAAGCAATACAGGGCCGAGCAGCGGTTCGTGAAGGGAGCCACGGATGGGCATCAAGCTGAACAAGGTCGCCAAGGCAGCCAAGGAATATGACCATGTCCTCATCATCATGAGGCATGCCAAGGCTGAGCCGTTCGGAGACAAGGGCGATGTCGAGCGTGAGCTCACCGAGAAAGGCCTCAAACAGGCCAAAGCCGTGGGCAAGGGTGTCGAAGCGCTGGGATTGGTGCCCGACCGGATTTCCTGCTCGTCCGCCACCCGCACCCGGCAGACGCTGGATCGCATGCTCAAGACGTTCGGTGACAAGCCGATCGTCGATTATCGCATCAGCCTGTATGACGGGGGAGTGCAGGCCGTGTTCGACGAACTCGCCCACGTCAAGGACAAGACCCATGTGTTCATGATCGTCGGCCATGAGCCTACCGTGTCCATCAGCGCGCAATGGCTCGCCTCTGCCGACTCCGATTCGGAACGTCTTGATCTGCTGAATCTGGGTCTTTCGCCGGCCTCCATCGTGATTATGGGCTCAGATAAGCCGTTCGATGAATGGCAGGTGCACAGTGGCGAACTGCTCGCCGTCATCAATGTGAAGGACTTCGACTGATTCCATCGCGTCGGCTGGTTTCCATGGTCCGGTGCCACCGGTGATGATGAGGCAAGTCCGCCAGCAATCTGGCGGACCGTTCGTGTTTTCCGGCATGAGGTGTAGTCTCGGCTTTACGCGATGACGCGAGGCCAGTACATGATGCTATAAGTTCCATCTATAACGACACTCTACGATCATTTATAAGCTGTGAATCCGGGTGTTTTGCTACCCTAAGTCGGGTTACGAACGCTTACATTGGAGGATTCATGTCCACTCTGACTTCCGTCTCCGGCTTTCCCCGCATCGGGCAGAACCGCGAACTGAAGAAGATCATCGAAGGCTACTGGAAGGGCGCCAACGACCTGGCCGCCGTCAAGGCCACCGCCGCCGAACTGCGCGCCAAGCACTGGAAGCTGCAGCAGGCCGCCGGCATCGACCTCATTCCCAGCAACGACTTCAGCTACTACGATCAGATGCTGGACACCGCCATCCTCCTCAACGTGATTCCGAAGCGTTACGAGCGTCTCGCCTTCGATAACCAGGAGGACACGCTCTTCGCCATGGCCCGCGGCTACCAGGGCGACAAGGGCGACGTGACCGCCCTGCCGATGAAGAAGTGGTTCACCACCAACTACCACTATCTGGTGCCCGAAGTCGAGTCGGCCGCGGAGATCAAGCTCAACTCCACCAAGCCGTTCGACGAATTCAACGAGGCCAAGGCGCTGGGCATCGACACCAAGCCCGTGTTCATCGGCCCGTACACGTTCCTGAAGCTCGCCCGCACCCCGGAAGCCACCGAACTCGAGCTCGACAAGGGCCTGGTCAACGCCGTGGCCGCCGTCTACGTCGAAGTGCTCGCCAAATTCAACGAACTCGGTGCCGCATGGGTCCAGCTTGATGAGCCGTACCTCGTGCTCGACAAGGAGCCGGGCGATGTTGAACTCTTCAAGACCCTGTACACCAAGATCCTGTCCGCCAAGGGCAACGTCAAGGTGCTGCTCAACACCTACTTCGGCCACATCGCCGACGTGTACGAGACCGTCAACCTGCTCGGCTTCGACGGCATCGGCCTGGACCTCAACGAAGGCCGCGAGGAGAACCTCGAAGCCGTCGCCAAGTACGGCGTGGCCTCCAACACCACCATCTTCGCCGGCGTGATCAACGGCCGCAACATCTGGCGCAACAACTACGCCACCTCCCTCGGCCTGGTCGACGCCCTGAAGCAGGTCACCGCCAACGTGGCCGTCTCCACCGCATCCTCCCTGCTGCACGTGCCGTTCAGCACCGAAGGCGAGACCGGTATCCCGGCCGAAGACCTCAAGCACTTCGCGTTCGCCGTCCAGAAGCTCGACGAGCTCAAGGAAGTCGCCGCCCTGGCCGACGCCACCGAGGACGAGAAGAAAGTCTCCGCCGCCCTCGCCGCCAACCAGGCTCTGTTCGACGGCACCCGCGTGGCCGCCGACCCGGCCGTCGCCGAGCGCATCGGCAAGCTGTCCGACGCCGACTACGTGCGTCAGCCTGCCCGCGAGGAGCGTCAGGCCCTGCAGCGCGAGGCCCTCGGCCTGCCGCTGCTGCCGACCACCACCATCGGCTCCTTCCCCCAGACCAAGGAGATTCGCGCCGAGCGCGCCAAGCTGCGCAAGGGCGAGGTCACCAAGGAAGCCTACGACGAGTTCATCAAGGCCCAGATCGACGCCGTCATCAAGAAGCAGGAGGAGATCGGCCTCGACGTGCTGGTCCACGGCGAGTTCGAGCGTAACGACATGGTCGAATATTTCGGCCAGAACCTCAACGGCTTCCTGTTCACCAAGAACGCTTGGGTTCAGTCCTACGGCACCCGTTGCGTCAAGCCCCCGATCGTCTGGGGTGACGTGTCCCGCGCCAACCCGATCACCGTGGAATGGTCCGCGTACGCCCAGTCCAAGACCGACCATGTAATGAAGGGCATGCTCACCGGACCGGTGACCATCCTCAACTGGTCCTGGCCGCGCGAGGACATCACCCACGAGGAGCAGACCAAGCAGCTCGCCCTCGCCATCCGCGACGAAGTGCTCGATCTCGAGGCCGCCGGCATCAAGGTCATCCAGATCGATGAGGCCGCCCTACGTGAGAAGCTGCCGCTGCGCAAGTCCGACTGGCACGTCAAGTACCTCGACTGGGCCGTTCCGGCCTTCCGTCTGGTGCACTCCGCCGTCAAGCCGACCACCCAGATCCACACCCACATGTGCTACTCCGAGTTCAACGACATCATCCGCGACATCGACGCGATGGATGCCGACGTGATCTCCTTCGAAGCCTCCCGTGGCGATCTGGTGGTGCTCGACGCCATTCACGACGCGCACTTCGAGACCGAGGCCGGCCCGGGCGTCTACGACATCCACTCCCCGCGTATTCCTTCCGAGAAGGAGATCGAGGATCGTATCTACGAGATCCTTGACAAGATGGACATCAGGAAGGTGTGGATCAACCCCGACTGCGGTCTGAAGACCCGTGGCAACGCCGAAACCTGGCCGAGCCTTGAACATCTGGTCGCCGCCGCCAAGGCCTTGCGCGCCAAGCTCGAGAAGTAGGACCTTATGAGGCCCCCGCTGGCGGGGACTGTCGCCACAGGCGACTGGAGGTGGTAATGACGCAATTCCAACCACCCCCAGTCCGGCATCCGCCGGACAGCCCCGCCAGCGGGGGCAACTTCATACGTGTAGTAAGGAACTCAATATGCATTCCCCGATGTTCACTCTCGAGGTATTCCCGCCCAAGCGCAACGCGCCGGTCGGCACCATCTACGACACCCTCGACGGGCTCGAGGGCCTGAACCCCGACTTCATTTCCGTGACCTACGGCCATGGCACCCACTCCGACCGCACCGCCACCGCACGCATCGCCCATACGATCAGCAAGGAATACGGCATACCAGCAGTCGCCCACCTCACCGCCCTGTACTCCGACAAGGCCAAGATCGACGAAGCGCTTGACATGTTCGAAGAAGCCGGCGTGAGCGCCGTGCTCGCCCTGCGCGGCGATTACATCGACGGTGAGCAGGCGGTCGGCGAATTCAACCACGCCAGCGACCTCGTATCCTACATCCGCTCCGTGAAGCCGGATCTCAAGGTGTTCGGCGCCTGCTACCCAGAAGGCCATTACCAGGCCGACACCATCGACCAGGATATCGAGAACCTCAAGATTAAGGTCGATGCCGGAGCCACCCATCTGATTTCCCAGCTGTTCTACGACAATGAGGACTTCTACCGTTTCCTCGACAAGGCGCGCGCCGCCGGCATCACCGTGCCGATCGAGGCGGGCATCATGCCGGTGCGTGGCGCCAAGTCCGTGCGTCGCATGGCCGAGCGCAACGCCTCGCGCATCCCGGACAAGCTCAACACCCTGCTGAACAAGTGGGAGGACGACATCCAGTCCCTGCGTACCGCCGGCATCCTCTACGCTTCCGAGCAGATCGCCGACCTCGTGGCCCACGGCGTGGACGGCGTCCACCTGTATTCGATGAACCACCCTGCCACCACGCGCCGTATCTGGCGCAATACGGAACCGTTGTTCCTCGGTACGCAAGGTTGACGCATATCGCGGCGCGGCGCATCTCCATGCGTCGCGCCGCACGTTAATCTGCTGGCGAAACCCAGAGTTCCCCCAGCGGCCATGGATATCATGAACGTGCAAGCCAACCAAAGCGATGGAAGGAAGTCCGTTATGTGCACTGGTGTCCGTTTCTCCGATGATGAGGGCAACACTTATTTTGGCCGTAATCTCGACTGGAGTTTCTCATATGGGGAGACCATCCTGGTCACTCCGCGCGGCTACCACTATGACACGGTGTTCGGTGCGGGCGGCAAGGCGAAGCCGAACGCGGTGATCGGCGTGGGCGTGGTCATGGCCGATAGGCCGATGTATTTCGACTGCGCCAATGAACATGGTCTGGCCATCGCCGGCTTGAATTTCCCCGGCTACGCCTCGTTCGTCCACGAACCGGTCGAAGGCACGGAAAACGTCGCCACGTTCGAATTTCCGCTGTGGGTGGCACGTAATTTCGACTCCGTCGACGAGGTCGAGGAGGCGCTCAGGAACGTGACGCTCGTCTCCCAGATCGTGCCGGGACAGCAGGAGTCTCTGCTGCACTGGTTCATCGGCGACGGCAAGCGCAGCATCGTCGTCGAGCAGATGGCCGATGGCATGCACGTGCATCATGATGACGTCGATGTGCTGACCAATCAGCCGACGTTCGACTTCCATATGGAAAATCTGCGCAACTACATGTGCGTCAGCAACGAGATGGCTGAACCGACTTCATGGGGCAAGGCCTCCTTGACCGCCTGGGGTGCGGGTGTGGGCATGCATGGCATCCCGGGCGACGTGAGCTCCCCGTCGCGCTTCGTTCGTGTGGCCTACACCAACGCGCATTACCCGCAGCAGAACGATGAAGCCGCCAATGTGTCGCGTCTGTTCCACACTCTCGGCTCCGTGCAGATGGTGGACGGCATGGCGAAGATGGGCGACGGCCAGTTCGAACGCACGCTGTTCACCAGCGGATATTCGTCCAAGACCAACACCTATTACATGAACACCTATGATGACCCCGCCATCCGTTCCTACGCCATGGCCGATTACGATATGGATTCCTCGGAGCTCATCAGCGTCGCTCGATGACTCCTTCCCGGCTCATGCCCTATTCGGAAGGGCATGAGCGTATATAGTGGAATCTTATGGAATTGTCGATGTTCAAACCCAGCTCCATGGACCTCATCAGGGCAGGTCTGCAAGACCTCGACAAGGCCCGCGCCTTGTTCGACCAGCTCAAGGCGGACGACATTCCCGATGAGCGATGCGCCGAACTGCTGAGCGTGCTGGCCCACGCCTGCGACCCCGATGTGGCATTGAGCAATTTCGTGGATATCGCCAACGCGATGCAATCCAGCCAGCGCGATCTGAAACACGTCATCCCCGACAACAACGCCCTGAAGCGTCTGGTCACGGTGCTCGGCGTTTCCGACGCGATGGGCAAGTTCATGCGCTTCAAGCCGCAGCTTGTGGAGGCCGCAGCAGTCGACAACTGCAACAGCCATCTGTTCAATCACGCGCAACGCCGTGCACGTCTGCTCAAGGCGGTCGGCGCGGACCCGGACGAACCGGCCATGCCCGTCGCCTCCAAGGATCTGGCCGAAGCGGCCACGGCCTTGCGTTCCAGCTACCGGAACCAACTGGCCGCCATCATCGCCCAGGATGCCGTGGCGGACGACCCGACCTCCATCCAACCGACCATCAGCCGCGAACTGTCCGACCTCGCGGACGCGGCGCTCGAAGGCGCGCTGGCCATCGCCCGTCACGAAACCAAGGGCAGCGAGCATGTGCGCTTCACCATCATCGGCATGGGCAAACTCGGCGCACAGGAACTGAACTACGTTTCCGACGTGGACCTCATCTACGTGGTCGAACCGGTCGACAAGGACGTGGACCATCAGACGCTGATTCGCGTGGGCACCAAGATGGGCACCATGCTGCAGCGCGTCTGCCAGTCCGCCATCATGGGCGTGGCCGAGCAGCCGCTGTGGCAGATCGACGGCGGCTTGCGCCCGGAAGGCAAGGACGGCGCGCTGGTGCGCGTGCTCTCCTCGCACAAGAACTATTACGAGCAGTGGGCCGAGAACTGGGAGTTCCAAGCGCTGCTCAAGGCCCGCCCGGTGGCCGGCGACCCCGACCTCGGCCAGGCCTACATGAACATGACCCGGCCGTTCGTGTGGAGCGCGTCCAAGCGCAAGAACTTCGTCTACGACTGCCAGAAAATGCGCAAGCGCGTGGAGGATTTGATTCCCGCACCCCTGAAGGACCGCGAGATTAAGCTCGGCCGCGGCGGCCTGCGCGATGTGGAATTCACCGTGCAGATGCTCCAGCTCGTACACGGCCGCACCGACGAATCGCTGCGCACCAGCAACACGCTCGACTCGCTGCAGCGCCTGTCCGAAGGCGGCTATGTCTCGCGCAAACAGGCCATGCGCATGTCCCAGGACTACCGCTTCGAGCGCGTGATGGAACATCGCCAGCAGATCTGGTCCCTGAAGCGCACGCACCTGTTCCCGGACCTCGGCCGGGCCTCGGTCGGAGGCCTCGAAAAGAAGCGCGACATCGACGTGGACGAGTTCAACCAGAACCAGGAGCTGCGCCGACTCGCCCGCGCATTCGGCCTGCACCCGGAAGAACTCGTCGACAAGTATGACGACACCCGCCGCGAAGTGCGCCACTTGCACCTCGACATCTACTATCGCCCGATGCTGCCGGTCAACGCCCAGATGGAGAACGACCAGATCGTCCTGAGCGTCGAGGCAGCACAGGAGCGATTCGAATCCATCGGCTTCGGCGACCCGGACGCCGCCATCCGCCACGTGCAAGCGCTCACCGCCGGCGTGGGGCGCGCGGCCAAAATCAACCGCATCATCCTGCCCGCCGTCTTGCAGTGGTTGGGCGAGGGCCAGAACCCGGACATGGGCCTGCTCAACTGGCGCAAACTGGAGGAGAACTTCGGCACCGAATCCGGCTACCTCGGCTTCCTGCGCGACTCCACCTCCGCCGCCCAGCGCCTGTGCCACATCCTGTCCAACTCGCGATTCCTGGGCGACGCGCTCAACAAGTCGGTCGAATCGATCAGTTGGCTTGGCGACGACGACAATCTGCAGGCCCGCACGCGCGAGGCCTTGGACGTGCAGACCGGTTCGGCGCTGGAACGCTTCGGCTCGAACATCAACGAGTTCGCCACCTCCATGCGCGCCATGCGCCGCCACGAAATCGAACGCATCGGCCTGTCCTGGATGAGCGGCGTAATCAGCGATTCCGACAGCCTCAAAGCCATGACCGACGTGTACGACGCGATCATCGACGCCTCCCTGACCTGGGCCGTGCGCCACCAGATCGCCGCGTTCGGCGTCGAAACCGCGCCGGCCGGCATCACCGTCATCGCCATGGGTCGTTACGGCGGGCGCGAAGTGAACTTCAGCTCCGATGCGGATGCCATCCTCATCTACCGTCCGGCAGACGACGCCGACGACGGCCAAGCCAACGCTTTCGCCAAAAAGGTCGTGGAAGACCTGCGCAACATTCTGCAAGGCCCGACGACGCTGGAGCCCAAGATCGAACTCGACCTGGACCTGCGCCCGGAAGGCAAGAACGGTCCGCTCGTGCGCTCCTACGCCTCCTGCGAGGAATACTACGAATCTTGGGCCTCGACCTGGGAGCGCCAGGCACTGCTGCGCGCCCGGTACGCAGCCGGCGACGCCGAACTGGCGCGAGACTTCCTGATCAACATCGCCGACCCGCTGCGCTACCCGACCACGGAGCTGACCGAGGCCGAATTGCAGAACATCCGCAAGCTCAAGGCCCGTATGGAGGCCGAGCGTCTGCCGCGCGGCGTGCGTCGAGAACGTCATCTGAAGCTCGGCAAGGGCGGCTTGTCTGACGTGGAATGGACCGTGCAGCTCATGCAGCTCCAGCACGCCGGCGATATCAAAGATCTGCGCGTCAACGGCACGTTGGAGGCATTGGACGTGCTGGAAGCCAAGAAGCTCATCAGCGCTATCGACGCGATTCAGCTGCGCAAGGCATGGACGTTGTGCACCGCGGCCCGCAACGGCAACTATCTGTGGAGCGGGCGCGCCAACCAGGCCGATATTCTGCCTGATGACATCTATTCGCTGGGCGGTATCGCTGTCTACCTCGGCTACGGCGCCCACCGCGGCCAGCATTTCGAGAACGACCTTTTGGCCGTGATGCGCAAGTGCCGTGACGTCTGCCAGAGGCTGTTCTACGGTCAGGTTGACGAAGATGCCCAGAGCGGTGGTACGCGTATGCATGTGCTGGCACCGCGATTGGAGCATAATCGACGCCTTGCACAGCGGTGAACGCCACAAGCTTCACATTCATTAGGTCGATTTGCCGTTCATTAGGTCAGTGTTTCACTTCATACGGTGTTGGAATGGCGCCATTCCAACACTGCTCTACAGAAGTAACCGACCTAATGAACGGCAAATCGACCTAATGAATAGTTTTTTCTGCATGCTTCACCACGCAAATTCAGTAATTCATTGTTCCCAAGGGTGAACACTCCGTGAACGCGGCTGTCCGAAAAATGGCGTAAGTTAAATTAGGTCACACAAGAGTGGCCACCTGAAACCACGAGCGAAAAGGTGAGCCTTGTCTGAAGAAACACCCATGGTCGGCAAAAGCGTTGTGACGCTGGACGGCCTGTCAACAAACCAGATCCTCGATATTCTGCATAAGGCCGCATATATTGACGGCCATCGTAAGGAAGTGGCTCACGCTTGTGACGGACGCGTGCTCGCCACATTGTTCTATGAGCCCTCCACCCGCACCCGTTTGAGCTTCGAGACCGCGATGCTGCGTCTCGGCGGCAAGGTCATCGGCTTCGCCGGCGCGCAGCTGGCCTCTGTGACCAAGGGTGAGTCCATTGCCGACACCTTGAAGACCGTGTCCAACTATGTGGACGTGGTGGCCATCCGCCATCCGAAGGAAGGCGCCGCTTTGGTGGCCTCCCGCGCCGCCTCCGTGCCGGTGATCAACGCCGGCGACGGCGGTCATATGCACCCCACCCAGACGCTGGCCGACCTGGCCACGCTACAGTCGCGCTTTGGCCGCATCACCGACCTGACCGTGGGTCTGTGCGGCGACCTGACCTTCGGCCGTACCGTGCACTCCCTGATTGAGACCCTGTGCCGCTTCGGTAACGTGCGCTTCGTGCTCATCAGCCCGGACGAGCTCAAGACTCCGCAGTATGTGATCGACCGCATCAACGCCACGCCAAGCTGCTCCTATGTGGAAGTGCGCGATCTGGCCTCCGTGATCGGCGACCTCGACGTGCTGTACATGACCCGCGTGCAAAAGGAACGCTTCTTCAACGAAGACGACTACCTGCGTCTGCGTGACACCTACATTCTCGACGAAGAGAAGCTGCAGCTCGCCAAGCCGTCCATGGCCGTGCTTCACCCGCTGCCGCGCGTCAACGAAATCGCCGTGGACGTGGACGCTGATCCGCGCGCCGCATACTTCGAGCAGGTCAAGAACGGCATGCTCGTGCGCATGGCCCTCGAAAGCACCGTGGTGGGCGACGAACTGCCCGGATACGAGCCGCTCAACCCCAAGGAGGTTCAGGCCTGATGGAAGTCACCAGCATCCAGAACGGTATCATCATCGATCACGTGCCGGCCGGCACCTCGCTCAAGGTTCTCGACTATCTGAAGATCGACCCATCCAAAACCAAGCTGGCACTCATCATGAACGCCGACTCCAAGCGCTACGGTTCCAAGGACATCATCAAGATCGAAGATGACAAAGACATCGACCTCGACGTGCTCGGCTTCGTGGCCCGTCAGGCCACCGTGGATGTGGTGCGCGGCGGCAAGATCGTCGAAAAGAAACAGCCGAACCTGCCCGAACATATCGTGGGAGTGATCTCCTGTGTGAACCCGCGCTGCGTGACCACCACCGAGCCTGGCATCAAGCAGATGTTCCACCTCGTGCACTCCGAACGGCTCGAATACCGCTGCGACTACTGCGACGAGGAAGCCAAACTGTGAGCATAACCCTACGCAACATCAAGGTCTGGAACACCGGAGAAATCATCGACCTCGTGGTGCCCGGGACCGCTGCCGCCTACTTCGCCGACACCACTGCCGTGGCTGATGGCGCCGACATCGATGCCACCGGCCTGACCTTGGCTCCCGGATTCGAGGATCCACACGTCCACTTCCGAGATCCCGGCCAGACATACAAGGAATCGATGGTCTCCGGTTGCCGTGCGTCGGCGTCCGGCGGATACACGAACGTACTCATCATGCCGAACACGTTGCCGGCATTGGACGGCCAGACCGTTACCGATGCTTCCGCTCCCGGCGCGAAGGAAGTTCTGGACGCCGGCTTCGACAACGTCATCGACTTCCTGCAGCAGTACGATGCCGCGCATAATGTGAAGCTGCCGGTCCGTTACGACCTGTGCGTGTGCGCGTCCAAGGATCGTGCCGGTCACGAGGCAAGCGATGTTGCCGATTGGCTGAAGTATGTGCCCGGCTTTGAGGACGACGCCAAGACACCAGCCATGCTGGCCCACCCTGTCACCGCAGTAAGCGATGACGGTTCCGCCGTGCCCCCGGAGATTCTGGATCAGGTGCTGGAGAACGTCAAGACTTCCGATCTGTATCTGATTGAACATTGCGAGCATCACGATACGGGTGCCGTCAACGAGGGACCGGTTTCCCGCGAACTTGGCGTACCCGGCATTCCGGAAGACACCGAACTCAAGATCGTGGCTCGTGACATCGAAGCGGCCCGCCGCACCGGTGTCCACGTGCACTTCCAGCATGTGAGCACCGCGATTTCGTTTGAAGCTATTCGTAAGGCCAAGGCTGAAGGACTGCCGATCACTTGCGAAACCGCGCCGCATTATCTGGCATTGAGCGATGAGGCGTTGCTCAAGTACGGCACATTGGCCAAGATGAACCCGCCGCTGCGCTCTGAAGCGGATCGCAAGGCCACCATCGCGGCCATCGCGGACGGCACGGTTGACCTGCTGGCCACCGATCATGCACCGCATACGTTGGAAGAGAAGGAACTCGGATTCCTTGAAGCGCCCAATGGCATCATCGGCCTTGAATGCGCGTACGGCGTGTGCCACAAGGTGCTGGTGGACGGCGGCTTCATCTCTGATGAGCGTTTGATTGAGCTCATGTCCGTGGGGCCGGCCGAACTCATGGGTCACGCACCGACCGATGTGGCTGCGCTGGTCGAAGACTATGCGGAACCCGCGCCTACCGGTGAAGACCCGGATGGTGTGATTGCGGGGGAGCAGGTGGCCGACGCCGCCGAATCCGGGGCTTCGCAGCGTGAAGGCGTCAACCGGCTGCTTGATTTCAGTCATGTGGACGATGCCGATGCGGTCGACCTCGTGGTTCTTGACACCGCCGAGGAATGGACCGTGGATCCCGAGCAGTTCCACTCCAAGGCTCGTAACACCCCCTTCGGCGGCTGGCAGGTCACCGGACGTCCCCTCGCCACAATCATCGGCTCCAAGCTGATGTTCAGCCGTTTGTAGACAACACAAGGAGCAGCATGGATCGCCTAATCGAAGCTATCGACAACACCCAGAACCCCAGCGTCGTGGGCCTTGATCCCACCGAGGCGTTGGTGCCGCCGCAGGTCGTGGCGAGCTTTGCCGACGAGGTACGCGATTCCGTGGAATCTCCGGAAGAGCTCGAATCCGCTCAGCTGGCCGTCGCCTACTTCGAATACAACCGCACGATTATCGACGCCATCGCCGATATCGTGCCCGCCGTCAAACCACAGATCGCCATGTATGAGGCGCTTGGCCCGGCCGGCGTGGACATCTACACAATGACCTGCGAATATGCGACCCAGCAAGGCCTCTACGTACTCGGCGACATCAAGCGTGGCGACATCGGCTCCACCGCGGCCGCCTACGCCCATCACCTGAACGGCGTGGGCGATTTCGACCCGTGGCATGAGGACGCGGTGACCGTCAACCCGTATCTCGGCACCGACGGCATCACCCCGTTCGTCGAGGCCGCCACCGAAGCGGACAAGGACATCTTCGTGCTCGTGCGCACCTCCAACCCGTCCTCCAGCGAACTGCAGATGCTTGATCTGGCCGACGGCACGAAAGTCTACGAACATGTGGCCGATCTGGTGGAAGGCTGGGGTGCCGAGACCATTGGCGACCACGGCTACTCCCGTGTGGGCGCGGTGGTTGGCGCCACACATCCGGAAGAAGGCAAGGCACTGCGCGCGCGCATGCCGCACACGTTCTTCCTTGTGCCGGGCTACGGCGCTCAAGGCGGTACTGCCGCGGATGTGGCCGGCATGTTCGATGAGCAGGGCAGCGGCGCCATCGTCAACTCGTCGCGCGGCATCATCGGCGCGTGGAAGAAGAGCGGCAAATACTCCGAATCCATGACCGCCGACGAGGCGTTTGGCTTGGTGGCGGACAGCGCACGCCAGGCGGCACTCGACATGCGCGATAATCTGCGGGTTGCCGTATACCGGTAAGTAGACGAGTGTACTCCCGCCCCCGCTGGCGGGGGCTGTCGGCAAAGCCGACTGGGGGTGGCCAGTCGTGGTCATAGAAAACCACCCTCAGTCTCGCTTCTCGAGCCAGCTCCTGCCAGCGGGAGCAATGCAGATGCTGAATAGGAACAACATGACAACTTTCACCCCCACTCATGATGTGGTTGCGGAGGCGACTGCGGCCGGATTCTTCCCGCCGCGTCACAACGTTGAAATCACACAGGTTGCGGAACTGACCGACCGCGTGATGCGATTGACGTTCCGCGACCCGTTCATCGTCTCCCACGCCAAGCCCGCCCAGTTCGTCAACCTGTTCACGCACGACGACTTCATGCTCATGCCGCGTCCGTTCGGTGTCAGCGAGGTCAATGGTGATGAGGTTAGCGTGATCTTCGCCGTAGTGGGTCACGGCACCGAACAGCTGGCACAGCTGCAGGCCGGCGACACCGTGGACGTGCTCGGCCCGCTCGGCCGCGGCTTCAACCTCAAGGAAGACGCCAACTACATCCTCGTCGGCGGCGGTCTTGGCGTACCACCACTGATCTACGCCGCGCAGAGGCTCGCCGAGCACGACGCCTCCTTCGCCACCGCCGTCTTCGGCTATCGCAACGACCACTTCGCCGAGGAATACGTTTCCCGGTACGCGGACTGGTCGTGGAGCATCGATGACGCCGAAGGCAACGTAGTCGACCTGCTCAACAAGCTCGAACAGGACGACGATTTGAAAGCCTACGATCGCAAACCGATCATCCTGTCCTGTGGACCGCTGCCGATGATGAAAGCCGTGGCCGCATGGGCCGCCGAACGCGACATCCCCGCGCAGCTGAGCATGGAACAGCGCATGGGCTGCGGCTACGGCACCTGCGTGCTGTGCACCATCGACACCGTGGACGGCCGACTCAAAGTCTGCTCCGACGGCCCGGTATTCACCCGCGAACAGCTCGGATGGGGGGAGTGACGATGAGCGCAAACAACCAGTCCGCGCAGGGCAACGACAACCACATCAACCTGTACGAACCCCACGTGTGGAAGCACCACACTAAGGTGGCCGGTCTGGAATGGAAGAACCCGGTCGGCACCGCCTCCGGTACATTCCAGTACGCCGCCGTCCGCTGGTTCTACGATGTCAGCCAGCTCGGCGCCGTATGCACCAAGGGTGCATCGCCCGTGCCGTGGGAAGGCAACCCCTCGCCGCGCGCCGCTGAATCGCCGGCCGCGAACATCAACGCCGTGGGCCTGCAGAATCCCGGCGTCGACCACTATTTGGCCGAAGACCTGCCCAAGCTCAAGGCCGCGGGCGCATTCGTCATCTCCAACGTCGCCGGACATTGTGACGACGACTATGCCGAAGTGGTGGAAAAGCTCGCCGACTCCGACGCGGACATGCTGGAAATCAACGTCAGCTGCCCGAACGTCTCCGCCGGCGGCATGAGCGTAGGCGCCAACCCGGTGGCCCTCGCCAATCTGATGGACCGTCTGCGCCCATTGACCGACAAGCCGATGATCGTCAAACTTACGCCGAACGTCACCGACATCACCGTGCCGGCCCGTGCGGCCGTGGAACATGGCGCCGACGCCCTGAGCATGATCAACACGCTCAAAGGCATGCGCATCAACATTCGTAACGGCGAGCCGATCATCGCCAACGTCACTGGCGGCGTATCCGGTCCGGCCGTATTGCCGATCGGCCTGGCCGCCGTATACCACACACGCACCGTGCTGCCGGACATTCCGATCATCGGACTCGGCGGCATCGACAGCGGCGAAAAGGCGCTCGAATACCTGTACGCCGGCGCGAACGCCGTCGAAGTGGGCGCGGCCGCGCTCTTCGACCCGGTAGCCCCACTGCGCGTCGCCCGCGAACTGGACGACCTGCTGGACAGCCGTCCCGAACTCGCTGCTAAACTGGCCGCAGGACAGACTTGGAGGTAAATCATGGCAGAAACACTCGCACATCGTTTCACGGAATTCCTGCTGGAATCCAATGCGTTGAAGTTCGGCGACTTCACACTGAAGTCCGGCCGTAAGAGCCCGTACTTCATCAACGCCGGCGCGTTCGACGACGGCAAGAAGATCGCCACGCTCGGCGCGTTCTACGCCGAGAAGATCAGCCAGGCCATCGTGCACAACACGATTCCCCGCAACATCGACACCGTGTTCGGCCCCGCCTACAAGGGCATTCCGCTGGCTGTATCCACTGCGATCGCACTGACCGCCGGCCACAACATGACCGTCGGCTACACGTTCGACCGCAAGGAGAAGAAGGACCACGGCGACGGCGGCTGGATGGTCGGCACCCCGCTGACCGACGGCATGAAGGTACTGCTCGTGGACGACGTGATGACCGCCGGCACCGCCGTGCGCGAAGTCATCCCCAAGCTCAAGGCCGAGGCGAACGTGGAAGTCGTGGGTCTGGTACTTTCCGTGGATCGTATGGAGAAGACCAAGGACTCCGACTTGTCCGCCGTCAAGGCCGTGGAAGCCGAGTTCGGTTTCCCGGTGCTTGCCATCGCCAACGTACGTGAGATCTTCGACGCCGCTGCCAAGATGAAGAACGCCGACAGCACCCCGCTGCTCAGCCACGACATCCAGCAGCGCGCCGCCGCCTACCTCGAAGAATACGGCGCCTGATCGTCTTCAATCTAAAACCAAAAGCGGGCTTGCGATCCCGCTTTTTTATTACGATTCATGAACAGCAGCACCATATTAAGGCAAAAGCTTTGGCAAGGAGCGTGCTATGAACTGGTTAGTTGGTATAGGGCTGTTTGCGCTCGTGGGGATATGCAGTTACTTCGGTATCGAGCATCATCTGGACAGCAAAGCGAACAAGTTGTCGCAAGGTAATGAAGAAGACCGCCGAGATGCTGCCGAATTACGTGATATCGCCGCCAAAATCGATCACGGCAAGTATTACCCGATGCTGTAACAGGCAATCTGGGCCTAAATTGATGCTATCTCCGTTTCGAGGGGCTGATGTCGTGGTTTCCAGAGGTCTACTTCCGTTTCGAGGGGCTGATGCCCAAGTAGAAGTAGCATGAAAATGGCGGAATGACGTTGGTGTGATGCCGCTTATACTCGGGATATGACGGATGAACAGCCCCTTGAAACGGAGATAAATGTCTCCAGAAGGCCAAATCAGCCCCTTGAAAGCGAGATAGGGTTCTAAACTCTGGGACCGACTCGCCTGTGATGAAAACCCGCGCGGCGTAGAATTACCGTAGGTTCGTTGCATTCGAACAAGGAAGGCCGCTATGGGGAACATCACCGACGATATTCGGCAACATTTCGACACTTTCGCCGAACTGCCGTTCACCGAGGCGGACAGCCTCGCTTTGTCCCAGTTGGCCTATGCGCGCATGCCGGATAACGTGCCGCGCTATCACGAGAATGCAGAGACCACTGACGGCGTGATTGCCACGGTTCCGATTCACGATTTGCTGCGTGCCGAATGCTATGACGACATGTTCGGCAAGGTGTGGTCGCCTTCGATGAACGTCGATCTGTTACGTGCGATGAGCGAGAGCCCACGTTGGAGGAACCTACGCGTAGGCGCATACGTGGACGAATTCGATGCCGAAACCACCAAGCAGTTCTCGGCCTGCGTGTTCGAACTGGGTAACGGCACGCTCTATGTGGCTTTTCGCGGTACCGACAGCTCGATCGTCGGGTGGAAAGAGGACTTCATGATGGCGTTCCGCCGCCCGGTCGCCTCGCAGGAGGCCGCCGCGTGTTATCTGACCGAGCTGGCTGGCCATTGGGCCGGGCCGATTATGGTCGGCGGCCATTCCAAAGGCGGCAATCTGGCGGTGTATGCGGCGGCCAATGTGCCTAGCGAGATTCAGGAACGTATCGCGGTCGTATATTCGCACGATGGACCTGGATTCGATGAGGCGTTCTTCGATGAAGACGGGTACGTACGCATTGCGTCGAAGATCCATAAATCGGTACCGGGCTCGTCGATTATCGGCATGCTGTTTGAGACTCGTGAGCATGTGGAAGACGGCTATACGGTGGTCAGCAGCGATGGAGCCAGCATCATGCAGCATTTCGCATTGCACTGGCAAGTCGATCATGGCCAATTCGTACAGGCTGATGGACTGACAAGTAGCGCGCAATACCTGGCACGCACGATCAACGGATGGATGGCAAAATACGACGACGAGCATCGCCGCAAGTTCATCGAAAACCTGTTCGCGATCTTCGAGGCCGGCGGATACGCCACATTCGGCGACCTCACTTCGCATTTGACACAGTCATTGCCGGTTATGCTCGCCGCGGCCCGCAACATTGATGTCGAAGATCGCGACGTGATGATCGAAGTGCTCAAAGGCTTCGCCGCGACAGCCGCCACGTCGGTAATCTCGGCCAAGTAGTCGGAGGCCATCAAACTGGTTTTGCCAGTCAGTCTCAATAGCGCAAGAGCCGGCCCCTGAGATACTCAGGGCGTCCGGCTCTTACTTCCATTTCCCCCAGCGGGGTTGGCTTAATCGCAGTGTATCTCACTGCTGACCATGCCTGTTTTACTTACTCCTAATCAATGAGTTTGTAGCCGTGATCGGCGACTACGGACTTGAGCTTGGTGAGGTAGGTTTCGGCGGCCTTGGAGAGCTTGGAGCGCTCGTTGGTGATCCAGCCGACCAGCATCGTCTCATCGGTGTCGAGCGGCACGGTGACGATCTTCTCGTTGTTGAGGTCGCCGTTGTCGATGCCGGTGCACACTGTGTAGCCGTTGAGGCCGATGATGAAGTTCAGGATCGTGGCGCGGTCGGTCACGTTGATTTGCTTGGGGGAGTACTCCGGCCAGACCGCTTCCTCATAGAAGTAGAACGAGCCTTCCTCGCCCTGCTCGTACTGGATGAACGGGTATGGCTTGAGGTCCTCCATGGTGATGACCTTCTTGGAGGCCAGTGGGTTGTTGCGCGAGATGAACACGTGCAGCGGCGCACGGAAGAGTGGATGGAATTCGAGGTGCTTCTCGCGCAGGAGCTTGCCGATCACATCCTTGTTGAAATCGGACAGGTAGATGATGCCGATTTCGGACTGCATGTTGGCGACCTGGTTGATGATGTCGCGCGTACGGGTCTCGCGGATGGTGAACTCGTATTCGTCGGACTTGATGGAGTTGATCATCTCCACGAACGCTTCGACGGCGAACATGTAGTGCTGGGTGGAGACCTGGCACAGCTGCTTGCGCGGCTTGGCGTGCTTGTAACGCTCTTCGAGCAGATCGGCCTGATCAAGCACCTGACGGGCGTAGGTCAGGAATTCCGCGCCGTCCACGGTCAGGGCGATGCCCTGCGAGGAGCGGGTGAAAATCTCGATGCCCAGCTCGTTCTCCAGTTCCTTGACCGACGAGCTCAGGGCCGGCTGGGAGACGTACAGAGCGTGGGATGCCTCGTTCATCGAGCCGCATTCGACGATTTTGACGATGTATTTCAGCTGCAGCAGTGTCATAAGGTCTATTTATAGCCTGAGGGATAGTCGGGAGAAGGGTTTATAGCCGTACTCCGAGCTGGGCGAGGGATTCGCGTGCCTGCAGCGCGTTTTCGAAGAGAAGTCCGTGGATGCCGACTTCGTTGGCTCCGACGATGTTCTTGGCGGTGTCATCGAAGAACACGCAGTTGCCGGCGGTCAAGCCAAAGTGGTTCAAAGCCAGCTCGTAGATGTCGGCGTTGGGCTTGTGCATTTTCTCCACGCCGGAGACCACCGTGCCCTGCAGCAGTTCCTCGAGACGCGGGAATTTTTCGAATGCCAGATGGAACGTCTCGTGAGACCAGTTGGTCAGCCCCCACACGCCGTAGCCATGGGCCTTGAGATCTTCGAGCAACTCGACCATGCCCGGCAGCGTGCGGGGTAGCGCGTCATCATAGTGCGCGATGTAATATTCAAAGATCGCGGCAAGCTCATCGCCTTGTTCACGACGGACGTCGGGCAGGATATCGGCCAGATCCTCGCCGGCATCCATGCGATCCTCGTAATGGAAAAAGCCACATGGATCATTGTTGGCACAAATACGGTTCACCACGTCGTCGGGAAACTTACCTTCGAGGCATGCGCGGGTATTCCAGTCCAGCAGCACGCCGCAGAAGTCGAAAATCACATCGGTGATGGGGGAGTTGGCCATGATGCTCCTTGGTTTGTGGGCTGTCTTCAGTGGTTCTTGTAATTAGTGTACGGGTTGATTGCCCGAATTGGGGTACATGGAGTTTAATTCTTGGCTCAACCTTTGCCAGGCTTTTCTCTCCCTCCGTCTCGGCGAGGCCAAGAACTACGCAATTACGTCGGCGATGGCTTCGGGAATCGCGCGAATCACGTCACTGGCTACAATCGGGTGTCCGAGCGTCATGAAGCGCTGATGATGTTCCTGGCCCACCAGTTCCGGTTCCTGCCAGCCCTGCTGCTCGGATTCCGAAGCGATTGCGGCGGCCATGCCATGCAGATAGGCCGCGGAGGCGACGGTCTCCGCTGTGGTAATCAACGCATCCTGCTGGGCGAGCAAGGCACCGGTAAGACCTGCCAGCACATCACCGGCACCAGCGGCGGCCAGCCATGCCGGCGCGCTGCCAGAAACATAGACATGATCCTCATCCACCACAATGGTCACCGCGCCCTTCAGCAGCACGGTCGCACCGGTCAGCTCATGCGCACGCAGAGCACAAGCCAACAGATGAATCTGCACATCGTCAACGGTGTAAGGTTCACGCGGCTCAGCATGTTCGGCCGCATCCTGCCGCACTTCCAACCGATTCAGCAACTTGGCCATCTCGCCGGCGTGAGGCGTAATCACTACCTGCCCTGGCACACGTTCGGGCAACAAGTCAAGTGCGCCGGCATCCACCACGATTGGTGGCATGTCATAAGCATTGCCGGCATCGTCTTCAGCAGACGCATCATAATGCTTGAGCAAGGCCGCTATGGTTTCGCGTTGCATATCCGTGCCGGCACCATCGGCATCGGCATCCGGTACACCGGAGCCGACGACCCAGGACTGTACATGTCCCTTGCCGATCACGGCTTCCGGCAGCGCGGCAAGCACCATATTCTGGGCACGTTCTGGTCCGAGATAGCGGACCATGCCGGTATTCGCGCGTGCGGCCGCACGGGACGTCAGCACCGCGGCACCCGGATAGGACTGCGAACCAGTGACCAATCCGACCACGCCGCGTGAATACTTGCCATCCTCAAAACGAGGAAGACGAATCGAGTCGGCGGCAAACGTGTTGTTCACGACTTCGACCGCAGGTTCACGCTCGTCAATATCGAATCCAAAATCGACCAACTCGATTCGACCACACGAGAACGTTGCGGGAGGCAGCACGGCGCACGGTTTCATCGCACCAAACGTCGCCGTGACCGTAGCCGGAATGTACGGGCCGGGCAACGAACCGTCGTTGACCCCGATGCCGGACGGCGTATCCACCGCGAGCACCAGCGGAAAGTCACCGGACGATTCGCGGTTGGGAAGAGCCGGCTCATCAGGGACCTCACCGTCAAGACCTAAGGCGGAAGCCAACGCTGCGGGGATTCCACGCAATGCGCCTTCGATGCCGATGCCGGTCATCGCATCGATAATGAGATGCGACTGCTGAGCCACAGACACCGCGGTTTGCAGGCGTTCACCCGCCTCACCAGCGGAGAAGCCGGACGAGCAGCCGGGAATTTCGGCGGCCGGGTCAAGTACCAAGACTTTGCCGCCAGCGCGAACGAATGCGGCGAATCCGGCCTCATGCAACGACTTGCCCACGGCTATTGCAGTAACCTTGGCACCCTCCTGCGCCAGAGCGGCGGCGGCGAACAGCCCATCGCCGCCATTGTCGCCGGCCCCGGCAAGCAGCACGATGGAAGTATCCTCGAGCGCCAGATCCTCGTCATCCAGCATGCCGGCGGCAATATGGGCTGTGGCCTGTGCGGCCATGCGCATCAGCGGCACGCCCTTATCCAGCAGCGGACGTTCCATATCCCGCACCGTGCCGGAGTCATAGGCACTATGCAATAACAGTTCACGGCGATCGACGTCATCGGCGTATTCCATGGCAGACCCCTTTGCGGTGCTTACGAACGAACACCATTGATTTTAGCCCGTTTGCCGAGTCACGCCGATAGCAAACATGAACATTCATGCTGTCGTCCACCTTCTTCATGGCTTCCGTTACTATGGTCTGTTGGTTTAACAGGACTCTATACGGAAAGCAGCAGGTGAAGCATGGCGATCGAGGCACAGGGTCTGGAGATTCAGATCGGCGCGCGCACCCTGCTCCATCCCACCAATTTTCATGTGTCCAGGGGAGACAAGATTGGTCTGGTGGGCCGCAACGGTGCCGGCAAGACCACGCTGACCCGTGTGATCACCGGCGACATGCTGCCGACCGCCGGCAAAGTACGTGTTTCCGGCAAGCTTGGCTATCTGCCTCAGGACACGCACGCTTCCGATCCCATGCAGACCGCGCTCGACCGCATGATGAGCGCGCGTGACATCGCCACCATCATCAACCGTATCCGCAAGGCCGAGAAGGAAATGACCGACCCGGATCCGGACGTGATGACCAAGGCCATGAACCGTTACGACAAGGCCATGCAGGACTTCGACAAGGCCGGTGGCTATGCGGCACAGTCCGAGGCGATTTCCATGGCGACTTCGCTTGGCTTACCGCAGGAGGTCATGGAACAGCAACTTGGCACCCTGTCCGGCGGTCAGCGCCGTCGTATCGAACTGGCGCGAATCCTGTTCTCCGACGCTGATACGTTGATTCTCGACGAGCCCACCAACCATTTGGATGCGGACTCCATCGAATGGCTGCGCGGCTACCTGAAGAAGTACGAGGGCGGCTTCCTAGTCATCTCCCACTCCACGGAATTGCTGGATGAAGTGGTGAACAAGGTGTGGCATCTGGACGCGCAACTCGGCCAGATCGACATGTATTCATTGAGCTGGAAGGCCTATCTGCACCAGCGCGTGGTTGATGAAGAGCGTCGCCGCCGTGAGCGTGAAGTGGCGGAGAAGAAGGCCGAACGCTTGATGAAGCAAGGCATTCGTCTGCATGCCAAGGCCACCAAGGCGGTGGCCGCGCAGAACATGATGCGCCGCGCCGAGAAACTGCTGGAGAACACCTCGGAGGCGCAGAAGGCCGAGAAGGTGGCGGATATTCGCTTCCCCGAGCCAGCACCGTGCGGTCGTACGCCGATTATGGCCAAGGATATTTCCAAGGCGTATGGTTCCAATATCGTGTTCGCCGGCGTGAATCTGGCTATTGACAAGGGCTCACGTGTGGTGATTCTCGGCTACAACGGCGCCGGTAAGACCACTACGCTGCGTCTACTGGCCCACATCGAGGAACCGGACACCGGTTCTGTGGAATACGGTCACGGCTGCAAAATCGGCTACTTTGCGCAGGAGCACGATACGTTGGATCTGAACGCCACTGTATTAGAGAACCTGCAACACGTGGCTCCCGAGCTCGACAACACACAGGCCCGTTCTATTCTCGGCTCGTTCCTGTTCTCCGGCGATGACGCGATGAAGCCGGCTCATGTGCTATCCGGCGGTGAGAAGACCCGTCTGGCCTTGGCCACGCTGGTCACCTCGCGCGCCAATGTGCTGCTACTCGACGAGCCCACCAACAACCTTGATCCGGCCTCCCGCGAGGAGATCTTGAAGGCCATCGCCAAGTACGAGGGAGCAATCGTGCTCGTCACCCACGATGAGGGTGCCGTCGAGGCTTTGAACCCCGAGCGCGTGCTGCTCATGCCTGACGGCGACGAAGACCTCTGGAATGATAGTTATTTGGATCTGGTTGCCGAAGAATAGTCCCATCTTGGCTCCCTCGCTGAGGGGAGTGACCTAACGAAAAGCAAAGGAGCCACCTGCCATGGCCACCACAACAGGCAAGAACATCGCCATCGTCACCGGTAGTGCCTTGGGCCTCGGCTACGAACTAGCCAGCCAGCTCATCGACAAAGGCTGGCTCGTAGCCGGCATCGATTTCAACGCCGAACGCCAGGCCGAGCTCACCGCACAATGGCCCGCTGATTCCTACCGTGCCTACATCGGCGACATCACGGATGAAGCGTTCGTCAAGGAATCCGTGGCGGATATCGCCTCACTTGGCCACATCGACCTGCTTGTCAACAACGCCGGTCAGCCCTCGTTCAAAGTACCCACCGCTTACGAAGCCGCCGACGTCGACAAATGCCTCAAGGGTCTTAAAGGCATGATCCTGTGGACCGTGGAAACCCTCAAGGTCTGCGGCGAACGCGACGTGAAAATCGCCCAGATCATGAGTACTGCCGCCACGCGTGGCAATGCGAACGAGAGCGTGTATTGCGCCACCAAGTGGGGCGAGAAGGGCTACACCAAGAGTCTGCAGGCCGCATACAAGGGCACCAGCGTCAAAGTGGTCGCCATCTATCCAGGTGGCATCGACACCGCCTTCTACCGCGACAGCCACGATTACGTTTCCGAAGACAAGCAGCACACCTTCATGCAGCCCGGTCCACTGGCTGAAGTCATCCTCTTCAACCTGATCAACGAGGCCAACCTCACCGTCACCGACATCGAAATCAATCGCAACAGCTGACTGTCAAAATAATCAGCCAAGAGCCACCGGAACCTCGTATAGGCGCCCGGTGGCTCTTCTGCTATTTACTGCAAGTGATGCAGGGCTCGGATGATGGCGCAGCGGTCCTCGGCGGTTCCCTCATTAGCGCACATGGTGGCGTACCAGCGTGGGTTGCGCAGGGTTTCGGTGCCGGTGGCCTCGTCCGTGGAGACGAGCGTGTGCAAGTCATTGGCGTACTGGAAGTGCAGGTGGCTGAGCAGACCGCCGCACATCAAGGCCGAACCAATGGTGACCCGCTGCTTCTGTCCGCCGGACAGGTGAAAAATGCTGCGATTCAGCAAGTGCTTGATACCGAAGCGCTCGGTCACAGCCGTGATACGGCGATTAATCTCTTCAGCTGGAAGTCCCATGTTTTCGGCAGGGAAGGCAAGTTCATCGGTGACGTTCGCGTTGAAGTACTGGGTTTTCGGGTTTTGGAATACGCTACCGAACAGCGGGGTGAGCCGGTCGATTGGCACGGTCTCCACGTCCATTCCACACGTGGTCTGGCGGCCGGCAAACACACCATGGGAAAACGAGGGGATAAGTCCGTTGACCACGCGCGTATAGCTGGTCTTGCCGCAACCGCTCGCCCCGCACAGCACAATGCACTCGCCTTCAGGAATGGTCAACGTGACGTCGCGCAATGCCGGTTCCGTGGCATGGTCGTAGGTAGAGGAGATATCGCGAGAAGCGATGGTTCCCGCGAAAGCCGTTGCATTCGACTGAGGCTGCTTATCTCCCATCACATCCCCCCGCAATATCCAGAGCGAGCGGCACGGTGACCACAATCATGACCAGCCAATCAATCACGGTCATGCGAATTTTCGTGTGCGAAGTGTGCTCGCCCTCACGTCCGAGCCCTTTGGTCAGCGCCGCCACCGAACCGGCCTTGATGAAGTGCTTCTTCATCATGCGCTGACCGAACCAGCCGCCGAGAATCGCGCATACCAGAATCGCGATCATGGAGATGAAGAACGTGCCGGTGTTGATGTTGTCGAACACGCCATCGATGTATGCCGCGTCCTTGCCACGCGCCTGAAGGCTCGCCGCGTAGGCGTCCTTCATGAACCACAGGGGCAGAATCGGGCCGGTCAGGCCGTAGGAGAACACCACATAGCTGACGAGCAGCAGCGCCTTGCTCTTGTATTTGCCGGCGCTGGCGATGAGATCGGCGGCCACCGGGAATATGATGCTGGCGATAAACGAAAGCACGAAATGTCCGGAAATGAAAAGGAACAGGCCGATGATCACGCCCATGACGGTGATGCCGCCGAACTTGCCGAGTCGCGCGGCCAGCAGCATGTACACGCAGCCGGAGATGAGGGCTGCAATGGCAGGCAGGAAGATGGAGCCGAAGCCGCCGGTAAACAGGGTGCTTACCAGCGTGGCGATGCACACCATCACGAAGTACAGGGCCGCGAATATGCCGATGGTGATGAGGTCGGAGACCTCCAGTTTGCCGGATTTGGCGGGTTTGCTGGGCTGGTCGGAGGTTTCGGCGGGCGTGTTCGGTGCGGTTACGATGTTTTCCGTTTTATATAATTGACAGATTTTCCTCTCGCCAATCTAACGATGATTCCACGCAAAGGCAATACCTTTTCACGAAGTTATTAGTGACTTCAATCATTCGTGTCCATAATGCACGCGGAATAACAAAATCGTCCGGCATCTTCAAGACACCGGACGATTCAAGAAACTAACGGTCTGAGCCCTCAGAGCCCATACACCTCGTGGGCGAACTTCTCGAACACGGGGATCGAACGCTTGACCTTCTCGGTGTCGATGCAGTAGGCCATGCGGAAGTAGCCGGGCACGCTGAAGCTGTCGGACGGCACGAGGATCAAGTCGTATCCTTTGGCTTTCATGCAGAACGCCACGGCGTCGTCCTCGAGCGCCTTGGGGAAGATGTAGAACGTACCGCTGGGGCGCACCACGTCGAAGCCGATGCCGGTCAGCGCATCGTAGAGCAGGTTCATGTTCGTCTCGTAGACGTTGAGGTCGGCGGTCTGGTCGATGACCTTGGCCACGCCCAGCTGAATCGAGCTCGGCGGGCAGTTGTGGCCGGTGCCGCGCGAGATCTGGCCCATCATCGGCACCAGCAGATCGGCGTCGGTCGCGTCCGGGTTAACGGCCACGTAGCCGATGCGCTCGCCCGGCAGGCTCAGTGACTTCGACCAGGAGTAGCAGGTTAGCGTGTTCGCGTAGAAGCTGGCCGGATAGGGCTGGGTACCGCCGTCGAACAGAATCTCACGGTACGGTTCGTCGCTGATCAGGAAGATGTCGTGGCCGTATTCGGTCTGCTTGGCGGTCAGGATCGCGGCCAGGCGCTTGAGCGTGTCCGCCGAATACACCGCGCCGGACGGGTTGTTCGGGGTGTTGATGAGCACGGCCTGCACGTTCGGGTTGAGCGCGGCCTCGAACGCCTCGAAGTTGATCTGGAAGTTCTCGGTGTCGGCCGGCACGATGGTCAGCTTGGCGCCGGTGCCCTTGACATACGGCCGGTATTCGGGGAAGTAGGGGGCGAAGGTGATGATCTCGTCGCCTGGCTTGGTCACCGCGCGCATCGCGTGGGACAGCGCGCCCGCCGCGCCCGTGGTCGGGAAGATGTGGTTGCCGGTGTATGCCATGCCGAAACGTTCGTTGAGGTTCTCAGCGACCGTCTCTTTGAAGGACGGGATGCCGAGCGAGGGGGAGTAGCCGTGGATGGCCACCGGGTCGCCGTTCTCATAGAGGTCAATCATGGCGTCGGCGAAGGATTTCGGGGCCGGTACGGAGGGATTGCCAAGGCTGTAATCGAACACATTCTGGTAGCCGATTTCGGCACCGCGGCTCGTGGCATACTCGCTCAGCTCGCGAATCACGGACTTGCCGCCAAGCATGGCCTTGTATTCCTCATTGATCATGGCATTCTCCTCGTATATACGTACTGATGCTTATCCCACTACTACCACCATGTTCCGTTTTGTGCCATCTGCCGCGCCGGACACACCCATCGAACATGTGTTCGAATTTGGTCGTGTGTTCGGGTATTCTTGGGGCAGGCTTTGATACGTGCGGTGTGATGCACGTGGAAAACAGCGAGACGGAAGGCGGGGATTGTGGCGGCAGCGCAGACTGGCACAAAGCGCGCAACTGGCGGAGCGGGCGCGAAAACCGACAAGGGCAAGAACGGCGAAGTCATCGTGGAAAAGGTGATGACCAGCGACTCATTCCTGAGCCGCGAAATCAAAAAAGCGCCGCTCGTCGAGCATGACGGTTCGCTGGTAGCGGACATCTCGCACATCCCAAACGACCTCAAGATCACCATTCAGGGCGCACGAGAGCACAACCTGAAGAACGTGGATCTTGCGATTCCGCGTAACCGCATGGTCGTGTTCACCGGCCTGTCCGGTTCCGGCAAATCATCGCTCGCGTTCGACACCTTGTTTGCCGAAGGCCAGCGCCGGTACGTCGAATCCCTGTCCGCCTACGCCCGCCAGTTCCTAGGCCAGATGGACAAGCCCGACGTCGACTTCATCGAAGGCCTGAGCCCAGCCGTCTCCATCGATCAGAAGACCACCAACCGCAACCCGCGTTCGACCGTCGGCACCATCACCGAAATCTACGATTACCTACGACTGCTATTCGCCCGCACCGGCATCCCGCACTGCCCCGAATGCGGCGAGCCAGTCGCCTCCCAGACCCCGCAGCAAATCGTCGACACCCTGCTTGATTACCCGGAACGCACGCGATTCCAGATTCTCGCGCCCGTGGTCAAGGGCCGTAAAGGCGAGTTCGTGGATATGCTTGAACTGCTGCGCTCCGACGGTTATGCCCGCGCGCTCATCGACGGCGAAATGAAGCAGCTGTCCGACGACATCAAACTCACCAAGCAGAAGAAGCACACCATCGAAGTGGTGATCGACCGACTTGTGGTCAAGGACGGCATCCGACAGCGCCTGACCGACTCGGTGGAAACCGCGCTGAAGCTCGCCAATGGCAGCATCGTCATCGATTTCGTGGACGAGGAGGAAGGCAGCCCCGCGCGCCGCCGCCCGTTCTCCGAACACCGCAGCTGTCCGAATGGTCATGTGCTCGAACTCGATGAGGTCGAACCGCGCACGTTCTCCTTCAACGCCCCCTACGGCGCCTGCCCGGCCTGCACCGGTCTCGGCTTCAAACTCGAAATCGACCCGGAGCTCGTGATCTCCGACCCGGATAAATCCCTGGCCGACGGTGTCATTGAGCCGTGGAGCGGCACCAAGATGACCTCCCAGTACTACGGCCACATCCTTGAAGGTCTGGCCAAGGAAATGGGCTTCTCTATGAAGACCCCGTGGAAGGATCTGCCGGCCGACGTCAAGCACGACATCCTCTACGGCCATGACTTCAAAGTCAACGTCTCCTACCGCAACCGTTGGGGTCGCCTGCGCGAATACTCCACCGGCTTTGAGGGCGTGGTGCGCACGCTGATGCGCCGCCACGACGAAACCGACTCGCAGTCCATGCGCGAATACTACGAGTCCTACATGCGCGAGGTACCTTGCCAGGTCTGCCAAGGCCGCCGCCTGAAGCCCGAAGTGCTCGCGGTCACCGTGGATGGCAAATCCATCTTCGACGTGTGCGATATGCCCGTCGTGCGCGAGCTCGCCTGGGTCAACGGGCTCAAGCTCGAAGGCTCGGCACAGATGATTGCTGGCGAAGTCCTGAAAGAGATCAAGGCGCGCCTCGGCTTCCTCAATGACGTCGGACTCGACTATCTGACCCTTTCACGCGCGGCAGCCACCCTGTCCGGCGGTGAAGCGCAGCGCATCCGACTCGCCACGCAGATTGGCTCCGGTCTGGTCGGCGTCATGTACGTGCTCGACGAGCCTTCCATCGGCCTGCACCAGCGCGACAACGAACGACTCATCGAAACCCTGCATCATCTGCGAGACCTTGGCAATACGCTAATCGTGGTCGAGCACGATGAAGACACCATCCGTCAGGCCGACTGGCTGGTCGACATCGGCCCCGGAGCCGGCGAGCATGGCGGCGAAGTCATCTACTCCGGCCCCGCCAAGCACCTCATCGAGGCGAAGCGTTCCATCACCGGCGACTACATCGCCCACCGTCGCGAAATCGCCGTGCCCGCCAAGCGCCGCAAGGTGCGCAAGACCCAGATGCTCAAGGTCGTAGGCGCACGTGAGAACAACCTCAAGAACATCGACGTGAGCTTCCCGCTCGGCGTGCTCACCGTGGTCACCGGTGTCTCCGGCTCCGGCAAATCCTCGCTTGTCAACTCCATCCTCTACCCGGTGCTCGCCGACAAGCTCAACGGCGCACGCATCGTGCCCGGCAAGCATACGCGCGTCGAAGGCGTCGACCAGGTGCGCAAAGTGATCCACGTCGATCAGAACCCGATCGGCCGCACTCCACGCTCCAACCCAGCCACCTATACCGGCGTGTGGGACAAGATTCGTGCACTCTTCGCCAAAACCCCCGAAGCACAGGTGCGCGGCTACGGCCCCGGCCGATTCAGCTTCAACGTCAAGGGAGGCCGCTGTGAAGCCTGCCACGGCGACGGCACGCTGAAGATCGAAATGAACTTCCTGCCGGACGTCTACGTGGAATGCGAGGCCTGCCACGGCAAACGATACAACCGTGAAACCCTCGAAGTCACGTACAACGGCAAAACCGTTTCCGATATCCTCGATATGCCCATCGAAGAGGCAGCCAACTTCTTCAAGGCCTACACCGGCATTTCCCGATATCTGAAGACCTTGGTGGACGTGGGCCTCGGATACATCCGGCTCGGCCAGCCCGCGCCCACCCTGTCCGGCGGTGAATCGCAGCGCGTCAAACTCGCCACCGAACTGCAACGCCGTTCCGACGGCAAGACCGTGTACATCCTCGACGAGCCGACCACCGGTCTGCACTTCGAAGATGTAAACAAGCTGCTCAAAGTGCTGCAATCCCTGGTGGACAAAGGCAATACGGTTATTGTCATCGAACATAATCTGGACGTGATCAAGGAGGCCGATTGGTTGATTGATCTTGGTCCGGAAGGCGGTGACGGCGGCGGCACCATCGTTACGCAGGGCACTCCTGAGCAGGTTGCCGAATGCGACGAATCCTGGACCGGCAAGTTCCTGAAACCGATGCTATAGCCCTTCAATTGCGGCTGACCTTGGGGTGGGCTGGGGTGTGCGTCGCTGGACACGCTCCGGGCTGCTCAGGCCAAGTCTTTACGGTCCAGCGACGCACACCCCAGCCCACCCAATCCTGAATCAATTATCTGCTGCTACTTGCGAGAGGAGGATTATGACGAACGATATCGAGCGGCATAGTCCGGACGAGTGGCGCAAGACTGCGGCGGCGTTGATGCCGGAAAGCTCTAGTGCAGGAGCCGAAGAAAGCGTAGCTGCGGCGAAGGTGAATGCGAATGGGGCGCCTTTGCTGGGGGATTCTCGTGATCTGTTTCGACCTAAGACTTCGGACATTCCGGCCAAGCCTGGTGTGTATAAGTGGCGCGATGGGGAAGGGCGCGTCATTTATGTAGGCAAGGCCAAGAACCTGCGCAATAGGCTTACCAATTATTTCCAGCCACTGTATCTGCTGCATCCGCGCACACAGACCATGGTGCTTACGGCACGCAGTCTGGAGTGGACGGTTGTTGCCACTGAGTTGGAATCGTTGACGCTTGAGTACACGTGGATCAAGGAGTTCGATCCGCGGTTCAACGTGCAGTTCCGCGACGACAAGACCTATCCGTATCTGGCGGTCAGCACGGGGGAGCGGGTTCCCCGCGTGTGGGTCACGCGGTCGCGCAAACGCCGCGATACTCGTTACTTCGGCCCATACGCCAAGGTGTGGGAGCTGAGGCACAGCCTCGATCGGCTGCTGCGCACCTTTCCGGTACGTACCTGCACCACGAATGTATTTCATAAAGCTCAGCTGACCGGACGGCCCTGCCTGCTGGCCTCTATCGGCAAATGCTCGGCTCCCTGCGTGAATCAGATTGAAGCGGACGAACATCGACGGCTGTGCGAACAACTTGTTGGCGTCATGACCGGACGCCTTGGACGGCCGTATATCGCGCAGTTGACCCGCGACATGAAAGAGGCCAGCGCCGAGCTTGAATTCGAGAAGGCGGCCCGTCTGCGCGACCAGATTCAGATGCTGGAGACCGTGGTGCAGCAGAACGCCGTCGTCTTCGATCAGGACGTGGACGCCGACGTGTTCGGCTTTGCCAGCGACGAATTGGAAGCCTCCGTGCACGCCTTCTATGTGCGTGCCGGCTCGATTCGCGGCGAACGCAACTGGAGCGTCGAACGGGTCGAAGACATCGCCGACACCGACCTTATGGCTGACCTCATCGTGCAGGTCTATTCGGACGCGGCTGGCGACAACCACCCCCAGTCGACTTCGTCGTCAGCCCCCGTCAGCGGGGGCGAAAACGAAGCCGTGCCCTCACTGGCGTGGGCTAGCACGCGAAGCGCGACTGGTGGCGCTGCGACCATCTCCACCAGTCGCGAGGCCATCGGCTCTACGCAGACCGTCACCGCCACGAACGCAATCGCCCGAGCCCAAGCCACTCGCGAGCGCAATACCCGTCAGGAAACCACTGGGCGTGCTGATCTGCTGGCACCCATTGCGCCGGTGCCGCGCGAAATCATCGTGCCGATCGAACCGTCCCGTCGTGCGGAACTCGAAAGCTGGCTGACCGACCAGCGCGGGGGAGCGGTGACCATTCGTGTGGCCTCCCGAGGCGACAAGAAGCAGCTCATGGATCGCGCCAACGAGAACGCCAACCAGGCGTTGCAGCGCAGCAAGATGAGCCGTATTTCGGATATGGGCGCACGCACCCAAGCCATGAACGATGTGGCTAAGGCACTGGGGCTGAACCAGGCGCCGTTGCGCATCGAATGCTACGACATTTCGAACACCGTGGGTGGCGCCTTCCAGGTGGCTTCCATGGTGGTGTTCGAGGACGCCATCGCCAAGAAATCCGAATACCGTCGTTTTTCCATTCGCGGCAAGGACGGGCAAGGAGCAGTGGACGATCTCTCCGCGCTCTACGAGACGCTGACGCGACGTTTCAAGCATGGCAATATCGCCGGGGATTCCGGCGAGAGCATCGACGCGGAGCAGCGCGCGGCCAAGGCTGAGCAACAGCAGGAACAATCCGTATCCGATGCAAATGGCACCAGCAGTACGACGCCGGCAGCAATTACCGATGCCTCATCATTTGCCGATTCGTCTGTGGTCCAGCAGAACACGAATCGTCATCACTTTGCATACAAGCCGAATCTCGTGGTGGTCGATGGCGGCAAACCACAGGTCATGGCCGCGGCCAAGGCTCTCGAGGATTGCGGCGTGGATGATGTGGCCGTCTGTGGCTTGGCCAAACGCCTCGAAGAGGTATGGGTGCCGGATGATGACTATCCGATCATCCTCAAACGCCAGTCCGAAGGCATGTACCTGCTGCAGCGCGTACGTGACGAATCGCATCGATTCGCGATCACCTACCATCGCCAGCAGCGCCGCAAAGGCGCGCTGCGCAGTGCGCTCGATGAGATTCCGGGTATTGGAGAGAGCTATCAGAAACGGCTGCTCAATCATTTCGGTTCGGTCAAAGCCATGCGTGTGGCCAGCGTCGAGGACTTCGAGCAGGTCAAAGGTGTTGGCCACGCCAAGGCCGAGGCGTTGTATGCCGCGTTGCATGACGAGTAGGCAGACTCAGCTGATTCTCTTCGGGATCTCCCCTCAGTCGCTTCGTGACAGCTCCCCTTCTGCGGGGGAGCCAATGCGGCAACAACCCATGACAGTTTCCCATACACAGTCGCGATAATCTCCTTCCCGGAGCCGGTGCCGCCACTCGGCATGAATTTTCGATTACGGATTGCGTAGCGTGACAACACCACGACAAGATGTCGGCTAGCATGGAAGAAGATATTCAAGGAGGGGATATGGCCAACCATCGCTGCGCAGTACTTGGCAAACCGATTGCGCATTCTCTGTCTCCGGTACTGCATAACGCGGCCTACCGGTCGCTGAATCTCAATGATTGGCTGTATGACAAGGACGAGGTGGGGGAGGATGACCTTGATGCTTTCCTCAAAGGTCTTGACTCCACTTGGGTCGGCCTGAGCCTGACCATGCCACTGAAACGCACCATCCAGCCATACGGCACCCCGGAGAACCTGTGGGCCAAGGAACTCAGGGTGGCCAACACCGCGGTGTTCGACTGGAATGACATCACCGATGATCCGGCCTGGCCTCACGGAAAGCCGGCCATCAAACTGTACAACACCGATGTCATCGGCATCCAACTCGCCTTCGACCATATCAACCGGGAGCTCGGCAACCATCATGCGGGCGATCGCGCCGGCACCGCCCTCATCATCGGCAACGGCAACACCGCCACCTCGGCATTGGCTGCGTGCTGCATGATGCCGGAGATCGGCCATATCACCGTCGCCGCACGACATCCCGGTAAGAACGCCGGATTGAAGCCCGTGGCCGAAAAATTCATCAACACGCATAACCCGTACGACGAAATCGAACTGAGCGACACGTCGGCCCTGCTCAACGCCGCACGCACCGCCACCTATGTCATCAATACCATTCCCGGTTTGGCGGCAAACGGCATCGCGAATGTCATCAACACAGACAGCGAATCGCACGCGGAACCGTATTCTGGCCTGTTGCTGGACGTGGTATACAATCCACGTCCCACCAAACTCATGCAAGCATGGCGGGCCCACGGTGGCCGCGCCATTGGCGGCGAGGAAATGCTGCTGTATCAAGCACTTATCCAAGTGCTGCTGATGACCGGCATATGGGACGACGATCCGCCCAGTGACGCCGACAAGCGGTTGCAAGGCACCACCACCGAGGACGATCATCTGGAAATCGCGATGCGCAACGCGCTCGAGGAGGCATTGTGATGAGTCAGCCATCTTCCATCCGCGATTCGGAAAATCGGGTCGACACCCATTCCGATTCCGCCGCTGCGGATAATCAGCCCAATCCGGCCGACGCATTCGAGGTATTGCTCATCACCGGCATGTCCGGCGCAGGCCGTTCCCGTGCCGCCGATTCGGTGGAGGATATGGGCTGGTACGTAGTCGACAACCTGCCGCCTAAATTGCTGGTTCCTCTTGTCGATATGATGACGACCTCCGGGTCAGACAGCGGCGTTCACAAGCTCGCCGCAGTCATTGACGTACGTTCCCGCAGCTACTTTGACGATCTGGCAGCCGTGCTCGGCCACTTGGATGATCTCGGTGTCAAAACCCGCATCCTTTTCCTTGATGCCAGCAACGACGTACTTATCAAACGATACGAATCCGTCCGCCGCCCGCACCCATTGCAGCACGGCAACCGTCTTATCGATGGCATTCTCGAGGAACGCCATCTACTGGAAAACCTCAAAGAGCGGGCCGATTGGGTCATCGACACCAGTTCCTTGAGCATCCATCAGCTGTCCACCAAGCTCTACGAGACAATGTTGGGATCCGGGCCCACCACCGTGGCCGTGCACATCTTCAGCTTCGAATTCAAATACGGCATGCCTATAGATGCCGATTTCGTGGCCGATGTCCGGTTCCTGCCCAATCCATTCTGGGTGCCCAGCCTGCGCGAGCTTACCGGAGCCGACAAACCCGTCGCCGACTATGTGCTGTCCAGCAAAGGCGCCAAGGAATTCCTTGATTCCTATGAACGCGCCATTGAAACGGCCATCGAAGGATATGCCCAGGAAGACAAGCACTTTGTGACCATTGCCATAGGTTGCACCGGAGGCCAGCATCGATCGGTCGCGATGAGCGAAGAACTGGCTCGCCGACTACGCGCACACGGCCTGAACGTCACCGTTTCGGCACGGGAACAACACCATCGACGCTCATCCTGAGTGACCACACTGCGAGAAAACAAAGCCCAAAATATATATCAAACGGGTTCGGTTGTCCACCAGATTAGGTATCACAGAAAGCCGATGGCTTCCGACTGCTTGATGGCCGAGGCGCCTAAGGCATTGAGAAGAACGGGACTGTAGGAGGTTGGATCTTTGGCTCTTCTGGACGATGTTAAAAGCGAGTTGGCTGCCTTTGAAGGTGACTCGCCTGCCGCGATCAAGGCCCAAGCAGCGGCCATGATTCGTTTTGGCGGTGGTTTGCGTCCTGTGCAAAACGCGTATGTGATTCAAGCCGTATTTACCTCATTGGATGCAGCCGAGTGGCTTCAAAACACCCTGAAGAACGTATTCGGTCATGAGGCAGAGGTCAATCACCTGACCCGCCAGACTCCGAATGGTCCGGTGGAAACCTATGTGGTGCTTGTCACCCGCAACGTGGTGGCCCTTGCGCTGCAGACCGGTCTGGTCGACCGCCGCAAGCAGCAGGTGCGCGGACTTCCCGCCGAAGTGGTCAACGGCTCCATCGCCCAGATTAAGGCCGCATGGCGTGGCGCTTTCATGGCCCGTGGCTTCCTGTCCGACCCCGGTAAAGCAAGCTTCCTGGAAATCGCCTGCCCCACCGAAGAGGCCGCCATGGCCCTGTGCGGCGTGGCCCGTCGTCTCGGCATTCAGGCCAAGCATCGCACCCTGCGCAGTTCCGAACGTGTGACGCTCAAAGATCCCGACGCCATCGAGCGCATGCTCAAGCTCATGGGTGCCACCCGTTCCGCCCGCGAATGGACCGGCAAGCGTTCCGACGGCGAAGCCCGCGGCAAGGCCAATCGTCTGGCCAACTTCGATGATGCCAATATGCGCAGGTCCGCCAAAGCCGCCGCCGAGGCCAGCGAGAAGGTGCAGCATGCCTTCGAGGTGCTGGGCGACAACATTCCGGACAATCTTCGTCAAGCCGGCCAGCTGCGCATCGACCACGTGGACAAGAGCCTCGAGGAGCTCGGCAAGATTGCCGAACCGCAGATCACCAAGGATGCAATCGCAGGCCGTATCCGTCGACTGCTCCAGCTCGCCGAGAAAACCGAAAAGGCCCGGGCTGCCGAAGGACGGTAAGAGGCAAACCGTCAAGATCGTCCAGCATATGCAACGACTTACGAAACACCGCATTCAGTCATCAGACGAATGCGGTGTTTTGTTCTGGAATGCCTGTAATATGCAAAGTGGCAAAAATTGGCCACTTTGACGTGAAATTCGTCAAGGAAAGGATATTCATGAAGACACTCAAGGACCTTGGAGATCTCAAGGGCAAGCGCGTTCTGGTTCGCGCTGATTTCAATGTTCCGCTGGACGGCACCACCATCACCGATGACGGTCGAATCAAGGCCGCTCTGCCGACCATCAAGACCCTGCGCGAAGAAGGCGCCAAGGTCATCCTCATGGCCCACCTCGGCCGCCCGAAGGGCAAGGTCGTCCCTGAGCTGAGCCTGGCCCCGGTTGCCGCCCGCCTCGGCGAGCTGCTGGGCACCAACGTGCCGCTGGCCAAGGACACCTACGGTGAGGACGCCCAGGCCAAGGTCGCCGCCATGAACGATGGCGACGTCGTGCTGCTCGAGAACGTTCGCTTCAACCCGGAGGAAACCTCCAAGGACGCCGACGAACGCGACGCCTACGCCAAGAAGATCGCAGCCCTCGGCGAGGCCTTCGTCTCCGACGGCTTCGGCGTGGTCCACCGCGCTCAGGGCTCCAACTACGACGTTGCCGCCGATCTGCCGGCCGCCGCAGGCCTGCTGGTCGAGAAGGAAGTCAAGGCCCTGTCCAAGGCCACCGAGAACCCGGAGCGTCCGTTCACCGTGGTGCTCGGCGGTTCCAAGGTCTCCGACAAGCTCGGCGTCATCGAGAACCTGCTCGACAAGGCTGACCGTCTGGTCATTGGCGGCGGCATGGTGTTCACCTTCCTCAAGGCCAAGGGCTACGAGGTCGGCACCTCCCTGCTTGAAGAGGACCAGCTTGAGAAGGTCAAGGGCTACATCGCCACTGCCGAGAAGAACGGCGTTGAGCTCGTGCTGCCGACCGATGTCGTCGTGAACGCCGGCTTCCCGGCCGGTGACACCCCGGTTGCCCCGGAGGTCGTTGCCGCCGACGCCATTCCGTCCGACAAGATGGGTCTGGACATCGGCCCGGATTCCCAGAAGCTCTTCCACGACAAGATCGTCGACTCCAAGACCGTCGTGTGGAACGGCCCGATGGGCGTGTTCGAGGTTCCTGAGTTCGCTGCCGGCACCAAGGCCGTGGCCCAGGGTCTGGTCGACGCCACCGCAGCCGGTGCGTTCACCATCGTCGGTGGCGGTGACTCCGCTTCCGCCGTGCGCAACCTCGGCTTCCCGGAGGATGGCTTCTCCCACATCTCCACCGGTGGTGGCGCTTCCCTCGAGTTCCTCGAGGGCAAGGAGCTCCCGGGTCTGAAGGTGCTCGAGTAAGTTTTATTCTGGCTCCCCTCCTCGAGGGGAGCTGGCTCGCGTAGCGAGACTGAGGGGAGTTACGGCGATGTCGGGCTCCCCTCAGTCAGCTTTGCTGACGGCTCCCCTCGCTGAGGGGAGCCAAGGAACGATAATGAGAGGGGAAATCATGGCGTCCAAGCGCATTCCTTTGGTAGCCGGCAACTGGAAGATGAACTTCGATCATCTGGAAGCCACGTACTTTGTACAGAAGCTGGTATGGCTACTGCGCGACGCTCATTTCGACTTCAAGCGTTGCGAGGTCGCCCTTTTCCCGTCCTTCACCTCGCTGCGCAGCGTGCAGGTGCTTGTCGAAGCCGACAAGCTCCGCCTCACCTATGGTGCCCAGTCGGTATCCGTGACCACGCAAGGCGCCTTTACCGGTGACGTATCCGCCGATATGCTGGCCCACCTTGGCTGCTCGTATGTCATTGTCGGACATTCCGAGCGCCGTAAATACCATCCTGAAGACGATGCCAATATCGTCGATCAGGTGCGTGCCGTACTTGCCGCCGGCATGCAGCCAATACTGTGCGTAGGCGAAAGCTACGAGGAACGCCGTAAGGGCATTGAGCTCGACTTCGCAGTCGGCCAGGTGCGTGATGTCACCCGTGATCTTTCCGATGAGGAAGCTGCCAAACTCATCGTGGCCTACGAACCGGTCTGGGCCATCGGCACCGGCATGGTCGCCACCCCGCAATCCGCTCAGGACGCAGCCAACGCGATTCGCGATGATTTGAAGACCACGTTCGGTCAAAAGGTGTCGGACAGCGTACGCATTCTGTACGGCGGCTCCGTCACCTCAAAGAACGCGGCAGAACTCATCTCCCAGCCTGATGTGGACGGGTTCCTCATCGGCGGCGCTGCCTTGGATGTCGAGGAATTGTCCAAAATCGCCCGTCTTGCGCTGAAAACAACATCTTCACGGTCGTAATACACTGGTTTTCCGATATGTGCGCTATGCTTATCAACAGTAAATTCAACTCGGAGGTACCCTGTGACCGCTCTTAAGATCACGCTGCAAGTCATCGTCGTGCTGCTCAGCTTCGTGCTGACCCTGCTCATCCTTATGCACAAGGGCAAGGGCGGCGGTCTGTCCGACATGTTCGGTGGCGGTCTGACCCAGAATGCCGGCACCTCTGGCGTCGCCGAAAAGAACCTGAACCGCTGGACCGTCATCATCGCCCTCGTATGGGTGGCTCTGATTATCGGCCTCGACATGATGACCAAGTTCAACCTCGGCTGATTGATTTTGTAAACTTTTCACGACCCATGACCGATATACCGGTCATGGGTCGTAGTTTTTCCATCGTTCATGGCTTGCAAAGGAGTGCACTATGGTCACTATGAACCGTAACAAAGTCGTCATTGTGGGCACCGGACAGGTCGGTGCGACCGCGGCCTTCAGCATCGTTACACATGGTCTGTGCAATGAGCTCGTGCTCATCGATCATTTTGCCGCCAAAGCTTTGGGGGAGGCCCGCGATCTCGATGACGGCAGCGAGTTCCAGGATCGTCACGTCAAGGTGCGTGCCGGCGACTATGCCGATTGCAAGGACGCGGATATCGTCGTCATCACCGTGGGCCGTAAGCCGCCGGCCAATTCCAACCGTATGGCCGAGCTCGGCTTCACCGTCGGACTCGTGGGCGAAGTGGTCGACAATGTCATGGCCTCGGGCTTTGACGGCGTAATCGTCATGGTTTCCAACCCGGTCGACGTAATGGCCTGGTACGCATGGAAACGTTCCGGCTTGCCGCGCACCCAGGTGCTTGGCACCGGTACCGCGCTCGATACCTCACGCCTCAAGACCATCATCGGCGAGGAAACCGGCCTTGATCCGCGCAATGTGGGCGGCTTCGTGATGGGCGAGCATGGCGACTCCCAATTCACCGCATGGTCCACCGTCTCGCTCGGCGGCAAGCCGTTCGCTCGCTTCCTGGCTGACAACCAAGACCGCTTCGCCTCCGTATCCACCGCCGAAATCGAGGAAAAGACCCGTACCCGCGGCGACGAAATCGTGGCGGCCAAGGGCGGCACCAACTTCGGCATTGCTTCCACCGTGGCCGGCATAGTGCAGACCATTCTGTGGGATGAGCGTCGCATCGTCCCCGTCTCTACGCTGCTGGACGGCGAATACGGCGAACATGACGTGTTCCTTGGCGTGCCCACCGAACTGCGTGCCAATGGTGCCAATGAAATCGTGGAACTGGAACTAAGCAACGAGGAAATGGCCAAAATGCATCACTCCGCCGAACTCGTCCGAGACCATTGCAAGGGACTGCTGTGACCACAACCATCAAGACGACAACTCGCCCCGAACTGCTGGTCGCCGACCTCGACGGCACTCTATTGCATGACGCCGAGGTCTTTGAGGATCGTTTCATCACCCAGCGCAGCATCGACACCATCGCTCGGGCTCACGACGCCGGCATGAAATTCGCCATCGCCACCGCGCGACCGGTGAGTACCGGACTGCAGTTTGCCGAGAAACTGCCCGTTGATGCTGTGATCTATCTCAACGGTGCCCTCATCGATTTCGACCCGGCCAATTCCGATTTCGATATGCTGACATCCGACTCATCACAGCAGAGCGAGAATCATCTCATTAAAATCGGTTTCTCCTCACAGCGCGCCTGCGAAGTCTGCCTGTTTCTGCTCGACCGTATGCCAAACCTCAAAATCGGCATCGTGATGAACGACGTGCGCTACACCAACTTCGATGTGCGCGTGTATTGGAAGACTCAGGCTTTCCAATACACGAACTTCCATGACGTTCCTGATGGAATCGCAGACAAAATCACCATCTTCCCTGAACCGGAACAATGGAATGAACTGCGTGCGCTGATTCCGCCGGACTTCGACATCTCCATCAGCGAAGGCGTGATGTGGATGCTCATGAATCCTCAGGCCAACAAGGGGCATGCGCTGCGCTTGCTGTGCGATCGTCTCGATGTCCCGCTTGAGCAGACTGCGGCCTTCGGCGACGATCTCATCGACATCAATATGATGAGCGAATCTGGCAGAGGAGTGGCCGTGGCCAACGCGAATCCGAAAGTGCTGTCCATCGCCGACGAGATTTGCCCTCCTAACAACGAGGATGGCGTCGCTCAGTGGATCGAGTCACAGCTTCGATAATTGCTGTGCCGTTCGAACACTGTAAACACGCCAAAAATTGAACACATATTGAACTAGGCGTATGCTTTGAACCGTTGTTCAACAAGACAATTGAACTTCCGGTTGGAGGCATGGGACTATGAGCGTATCGGTGTTTGCGGAACGACTGCGCAATGCGATGAACAGTAGGGAATTGAAGCAGGTTGATCTGGTGCACGCCGCTGAACGCCGCGGTGTCAAGATGGGCAAAAGCCACATCAGCCAATATGTTGCGGGCAAGACCATGCCGCGAGAGGATGTGCTGCTGTTTCTGGCTGACGAACTTGATGTCGATGCGAACTGGCTTCGTGGCCAATCCTCGGAAACAAAATTGAACTCCGACGCACAACCCGCTTCCCATATTGACACACCGAGCGGAGCTCCCACGTCGGCGGAAACGGAAATTCCTGCTGCTCGCCGCCGTACCTTTGGCAAATCACACAAGCTTGATGACGTGCTCTACGATGTTCGCGGACCAGTGGTTGATGAGGCGGCCCGCATGGAACAGGCCGGCACCCACGTACTGAAGCTCAACATCGGCAACCCTGCACCGTTCGGCTTCCGTACGCCGGACGAGGTCGTCTACGACATGGCGCAACAATTGCCTGAAACCGAAGGCTATTCGGCTTCCAAGGGCCTGTTCTCCGCGCGTAAGGCCATCATGCAGTATGCACAGCTCAAGAACATTCCGAACGTCACCATCGAAGACATCTACACCGGCAATGGTGTCAGCGAGCTCATCAACCTGTCTATGTCCGCGCTGCTCGACAGTGGCGATGAGGTGCTTGTGCCATCTCCGGATTACCCGCTGTGGACCGCCTGTGTGAATCTCGCCGGCGGCACTGCCGTGCATTACCTGTGCGACGAGAAGTCCGACTGGTACCCGGATATCGACGATATGCGTAAGAAGATCACCGATCGTACCGTGGCCATAGTGCTCATCAATCCGAACAATCCGACCGGTGCGCTGTATCCAAAGGAAGTGCTGCAGCAGATTGTCGACTTGGCGCGTGAGCACCAGCTCATGATTTTCTCCGACGAAATCTACGATCGTCTGGTTATGGACGGACTCGAGCATATTTCCATCGCTTCCATGGCTCCGGATCTGTTCTGCGTGACCTTCTCCGGCCTGTCCAAGTCGCATATGATCGCCGGCTACCGCGTGGGCTGGATGATTTTGTCGGGCAACAAGGCCATCGCCAAGGATTACATCGAGGGCATCAATATGCTCACCAACATGCGCATCTGTTCGAACGTGCCCGCGCAGTCCATTGTGCAGACCGCGCTGGGCGGCCATCAGAGCGTGCACGACTATATCGTGCCCGGTGGCCGTATCCATGACCAACGTGATTACATCTATGACGCGTTGAACTCCATTCCGGGCATCACCGCGGTCAAGCCGAAGGCCGCGTTCTATATCTTCCCGAAGATTGATATCAAGAAGTTCAACGTACATGACGACGAGCAGTTCGCCCTCGATCTGCTGCATGACAAGCGCATTCTCATCACGCGCGGTGGCGGCTTCAACTGGCACGAGCCGGATCACTTCCGTATCGTCTACCTGCCACGCATCGAAGTGCTCAAGGATGCCACCAACAAGCTCTCCGACTTCCTCAGCTACTACTGGCAGAGCTGATTTTTTCAATGCCGGCGAGTCCACTAATGCGCACTCGTCGGCATATCTTTATATGAATATCGATGTCGACGAACTGTACGGCACCGTAACCATCGACGCACCCCGTCTTTCTGCAAATCTACATCCCATTGTCGATGTCATCGACTGAGCGTGGGGGCGTAACGCCGAAACTAATAAAAATATGAGCCCGAGTGGGACCGTCTCCACATGAGGTCTTTATCGCACCAAAATACCTGCAATGACAATGAGGCCGGCCTTGATTCGTATGGTTTGCAGGTATAAAAGGTCGATCTGGAGTACCTGAACAGCGCTATTCGGGCTCAACTCCATAGATTGCAGGTATAAAGGTGCAAGTTAGAGCCGATTGTGCGCCGTAACTTGCACCTTTATACCTGCAACGCCGCAACAAGTACCGAAATACCTGCAACTGAATCGGGTTATGCCAAGGTGAAGGCGATGATGAACGCAGTGGCGGACAGTACAGCTGTTAACAGCAGGTAGAATATCGCGGCCTTATTCTGAAAACCAGCTGAATTAGCCGAATTATGACTGTTGCTCATGCTGCCTGTGGTAGCCATAACGGTTGCGATGGCCGAGACGAGGGAAAATATTGGCAGCACGTACAGCAAAACGGCTAGTACGATGAGAGGTCCTGAACCGGTGCAAAAAGCAATAAGTCCTGCTTTGTTCGTTGCTGCCAGCGCGGGGCAAAAATCGGTATGGCCGCCAGTGCCGTAACTGTAGGTCAGAAAAGTGATTACTGCCCAAAACAGGCCAAGAGGAACCGATACATGACTTACGGCAGACGCATTGATACTGATAACCCGAAACAGCTTATGCACAGATACAGGTCGTATGTCGCGAATCGTCGGCAGTGCTGAACCAACGTTATCTCGTGGAATATCGATAGAGATGAGATGCACCAGCGCATATGCCGCAAGTCCAAGTCCACAAGCGATGGTCACACCGCCGGTGGAATTGACCTCATCGGACACCGAGTATTCAGTGACGAGCACCGGCATCACGCCAATTTGCCACACGAGCAGCAGCCGCGTCACCAGAGACCAACCACCGCGCTCGGAGGCAGACTTATCCGAACCCGTCAGATTAGTCAGATCGGCTATATGCTGCTGCTGGATACTAGTGCTGTTGCGCAAATAGGCGGCAAGTATGGCGTAAACCAACCACGTTGCCGCATGTATCGCCCACAACATTACAATTTTGGTATTCGCGCTCAGCACCAATATGAACGCAACAGCCACTGCCGCAAGAAAAACACAGATGACCGTGCGAAGACGATGACGAGCAAAGCCCTGTACTCCTGCAACAGTCAGACAAATGATTGCAACGACGCTCAGCGCAGTCACCGCCAGAAACCACAGTGGCGAAGTGACGCAGGCTCCGTAATCACCAGTTGCCTGGCCAGACAGATAATAAGTCATTCTGCCAATCGTCGGACAGTTCGGATGCAGCATCATGCCGCCCCAGATTCGCTCATATAGTGGCGCGAACGATACGCCAGCACCGCTGAGCGCCGCAATAATCGCCATCACCATGGCCGGAATCAATCCAAGCTCGCGATTCCGGTCGGTTTCCGTTATCTGCCTATCACTGGTGTTCATGACGCACCCCGCCTTATGCCGTTATCGATGATGTCAGTATGACTATAGTAGATGAACGAAGGCTAGCAGTATACAGGAATTCTGTATGCCGCTTTATAGGCGTGATGCTGTGACAGCTAACATGACAACCGCTATCACTGGCCGACCGTCAGACTCCGTGCAAACCGGGCAACTACCGCCGGGGAGCATCGGCGATGCCGATGGCGAGGCCAATGATGGCCGGCATAACCCAGCCGAGTTGGTATTGCTGCAGGGGGAGCATGGCCAGTGCCGCGTCCAGCCAACTGATGGAACCGCCGAAGACGGCGGCCAGGCTGGAGATGCAAGTGGCGAAGGAGGCGATGCCCACCAGCAGTACAGTCCAGAAGTAGACACGCGGGAATCGCGCGCCAAGCTTCTTATGGGTAAGCGCCAGCAACACCAGCACAATGGCAATCGGATACAACGCGGACAACACCGGCACGGAGACTTTGATGATCGCGCTCAGCCCGGCGTTGGACACGATGAAGCTGAACACGGTGAAGATGATCTGCCAAGTGCGGTAGCTCAGCGTTCGTCCGGCGACGGTCTGGAATCGAGTATGGAAGTAGGTGGCGCAGGTGCAGATCAATCCGGTGCATACGTTGAGGCATGCGATGACGAACACGACGCCAAGGAACGCGGTGCCGAACGTGCCGAACAGGGAAGAGGTGAGGTTGGTGAGTACGGTGGCACCTGTGTCCTTGGCCGGGTCGATAGAAGCGATGGCGCCAGACACCACGCCCACATAACTCAGGGCGCCGTAAATCACGATAAGCAGCATGCCGGTGCCGAGCCCGGCATACGCGGTTTCCTTCTGCACTTGCGATTCATCATCGACTTGCTGGGCGCGGATATTCGCGGAAATCACGATGCCGAAATAAAGCGCGGCAAGCAGATCCATGGTCTGGTAGCCGTCGAGGAAGCCGCGTGCGATTTGGTTTGTGGAGTAATCGCCCATCGGTTTGGCCGGGGTGCCGATGCCGTGAACCAGGCATGCGATGAACAGAACCGCGATAAGCACCAGCAGTAAGGGTCCCATGAATCGGCCGAGCACTTTGGAGAGTTTCTCAGGATGTTGGGCGAACAAGAAGGCAAGCGAGAAGAACACGAGCGAGTAGATAAGCTGGGCTAGCCAGTCATAGGAAGTCGGCACGAAAGGTGCCACCATCATTTCGAATGAGGTGGTGGCCGTACGCGGAATCGCAAAACAGGGGCCGATGGTGAGCATGATCGCCACGCCGAGGAACAGGGCAAATTTGGGGGAGACCCGGCCGGCGAGCTTGTCGAAGCCTCCGGCGAAAGTGACCGCCAGTACGCCGAGAATCGGCAGGCCGACCGCGGAGACGATGAAGCCAATGGCCGCCGGCATGGTTGCGGAACCAGCTTGCGCGCCGACGAATGGTGGGAAGATTAGATTGCCCGCGCCGAAGAACATCGAAAAGAACGTGAAGGTCATGACCAACCGTTGGCGTGCGACAAGTTTGTTCAAGGTTCTCCTCTTTCTCTGTGTGCCAGCTACCCACTCTAGCAAGTTCGCCTCTAGTGTGGTCCCTTCGCACCATCCATATGCCGTCATCCACTCCCTAGCATACGTTTTTCCAGATTATTTTCTCCATCATCTGGAAAACGTACACTGACCGACAGTAAGCGTACGTTTTTCCAGAGAAGGCCTGAAATAGTCTGGAAAAACGTACGCTCAGGGTGAGTAAGATCCGAATATGTCGTAACAAAAGAAGGACGAAGCCCTATCCAATACGCAAAAAGCCCCGATCGGTTGGGGTCGGGGCTTCTGTGAGCTAATCAGTTAATGCGCTAGGCGCATCGACTAATAATCTCAGGCGTTCACGCGGTCGATGCCGGACTGGACGTCAGCCAGCACGGAATCCCAGGACTTGATGAAGGCGGCGACACCGTCGGCCTCCAGCTTGTCGGTGACGTCCTTGAGGTTGATGCCCAGCTCAGCCAGCTTGTTGATGACGGCGTGGGACTCCTCGTAGGTGCCCTCGATGGACGGAGCGCCGTTGCCGTGGTCGGCCAGAGCGTTCAGGGTCTTCTCCGGCATGGTGTTGACGATGTGCTTAGCAACGAGCTCGTCAACGTACTTGCAGTCGGAGTAGGCAGCGTTCTTGGTGCCGGTGGAAGCCCACAGCGGGCGCTGAACCTTGGCGCCCTTGGCAGCCAGATCGGCCCAACGCGGATCCTCAGCGAACTTCTTCTCGAAGAGCTCGTAAGCCAGGCGAGCGTTGGCCACAGCAGCCTTGCCCTCCAGAGCCTTGGCTTCGTCGGAGCCGTTGGCTTCCAGCAGCTTGTCGACAGCGGTGTCCACGCGGGACACGAAGAAGGAAGCGACGGAGCCGATGTGCTTCAGGTCGTGGCCGTTGGCGTCAGCCTGGGCGATGCCCTCGATGAAGGCGTCGATGACCTGCTCGTAACGCTCGAGCGAGAAGATCAGGGTGACGTTGACGGAGATGCCCTTGGCCAGGGTGGCGGTGATGGCCGGCAGGCCTTCGAGGGTTGCCGGGATCTTGATCATGGCGTTCGGGCGGTTGACCTTCTCCCAGAGTTCCACAGCCTGCTTGGCGGTGTTCTCGGTGTCATGGGCCAGACGCGGGTCGACCTCGATGGAGACGCGGCCGTCGACGAAGTCGGTAGCCTCAGCGATCTCGCGGAAGATGTCGGTGGCGTTGCGCACGTCGGTGGTGGTGAGCTCGCGGACAGCGGTCTCAACGTCAACCTTGCCGAGCTCCTTGAGCTGAGCGTCGTACGGGCCGACCTGGCTCAGGGCCTTCTGGAAGATGGACGGGTTGGTGGTAACGCCGACCACGTTCTTGTTGGCGATGAGATCCTGCAGGGAGCCGGACTCGATGCGGGAGCGGGACAGGTCGTCCAGCCAGATGGAAACGCCGTTGTCGGACGTACGCTGAGTTGCTTCAGTCATTTATTTCTCCTTATATTCCGTTATGGAACAAATCTTGTTAAAGCCCTCCCTCTTAGTGAGGGAGGGCAATGAAATCACTTGGCGGCTTCGACTTCGGCGATGGAGGCCTTGGCGGCTTCCACCACGTGCTCGGCGGTGATGCCGAGGTCGATGAGGTTCTGAGCACCGTCGCCCTGCAGACCGAACTGCTCGATGGAGACAGGCTTGCCGTAGGAACCGAGGTACTTGTACCACGGCATGGCAACGCCGGCCTCGACGGAGACGCGAGCCTTGACACCGGCTGGAAGCACGGCCTCCTTGTACTCGGCGTCCTGCTCCTCGAACCATTCGAGGGACGGCACGGAGACCACGCGGGCCTTGACGCCTTCCTCGGCGAGGGTCTTGGCGGCCTTGACGGCCAGCTGGACTTCAGAACCGGTGGCCATCAGGATGACATCCGGAGTGCCTTCGGTGTCGACCAGGACGTAAGCGCCCTTGCGGACACCGTCCTTGGCCTTGACAGCGGTCTCGGCGAGAACCGGGACGCCCTGACGGGACAGCACCATGGCAGCCGGCAGCGTGTTCTTCTTCTCGAAGAAGTAGCGGTAGGCTTCGGCGGTCTCGAAGGCATCGGCCGGGCGAACGACCTCAAGCTGCGGGATAGCGCGGAAGGAAGCAAGGTGCTCAACCGGCTGGTGGGTCGGGCCATCCTCGCCGACGGCGACGGAGTCGTGCGTCCACACGTACAGGTTCGGAATCTCCATGAGGGCGGCTAGACGAACGGCGGAACGCTCGTAGTCGGAGAACATGAAGAAGGTGCCGCCGAACGGACGGGTGTGGGAGCCCAGCAGGATGCCGTTGGTAATGCAGCCCATGGTGAACTCGCGCACGCCGAAGTGCAGCTGACGACCGAACTCGTTGCAGACTGGCCACTGCTTGGTGGCGCACTCAGCCGGAGCGAAGGTGGCAGCGCCCTTGAGGTCGGTCTTGTTGGAGCCACCGAGGTCGGCGGAGCCGCCCCAGAGTTCCGGCATGACAGCAGCGATGGCATTGAGCACAGAGCCGGAGGCGCCACGGGTGGCGACACCCTTTCCGACCTCGAAGGTGGCCTCAAGGTCATCGATGGCCTTGTCGAAGCCTTCCGGCAGCTCGCCGGCCTTGATGCGGTCGTACAGGGCAGCCTTGTCCGGGTTGGCCTTGCGCCATGCGTCGAACTTCTCGTCCCATTCCTTGTGGGCCTCGAGACCGCGCTCAGCAACCTTGCGGGCGTGAGCCAGAGCCTCTTCGTCAACGTGGAAGTTCTCTGCCGGATCGTAGCCGAGGACTTCCTTGAGGCCGGCAACGGCCTCGGCGCCCAGCTTGGAGCCGTGAGAGGACGGATCGTTGGTCTTGCCCGGGGTCGGCCAAGCAATCAGGGTGTCGACCTTGATGAGCTTCGGCTGATCCGGAGCAGCGGCCTCGGCCTTGGCGATAACGTCGGCCAGACCCTCGACGTCCTCCTTGTAGGAGCCGTCGGGCTGGATGAAGCTGAACTCGTCGGTGTACCAGCCGTAGGCCTGGAAACGCTTGAGCACATCCTCGGCCAGCACCAGGTTGGTGTCGCCTTCGATCTGGATGCGGTTGGCGTCGAAGATCACGGTGATGTTGCCGAGCTTCTGGTTGGCGGCAAGGGCAGCGGCTTCGCCGGAGATGCCCTCTTCGATATCGCCTTCACCGCAGATAGCCCAGATCTTGTGGTAGAACGGGGAGTCTTCCTTCGGGGTTTCCGGATCGAGCAGACCACGCTGGAAACGCTCGCCGTAGGCAAAGCCGATGGCGGAAGCGAAGCCCTGGCCCAGCGGGCCGGTGGTCATTTCGATACCGGGGGTCAGGCCGTACTCGGGGTGACCCGGGGTACGGGTGTCAGCGCCACCACGGAAGTGCTTGAGGTCGTCCAGGGTCAGGCCATAACCGGAGAAGTACAGCTGGACGTACTGGGTGAGGGAGGCGTGGCCACCGGAAAGGATGAAGCGATCACGGCCCTCCCAGTTGGGATCGTTCGGATCGTGCTTGATGAAATGCTGGTACAGCGTGTAGGCGATGGGCGCCAGGGAAACGGGGGAACCGGGGTGGCCGGAACCGGCGTTCTCCACCGCGTCAGCCGAAAGGGCCTTCGCCATCTTGATGGCGCGCTCGTCGAGCTCGGTCTCCTTGAATTCGGTCATGGATTACTTTCCTTCCAATTGGTCGGGCCGCGTATCCGGCTTGTGCCGGGCGCTTGACGCCCTCACATTGCGCTTACCATGCTAGCGATGGTTTGCGACGTTATGGTGCAATTTTGGCGTGTTTTGGTAGTTTGTGTTCTGTTAGCGTTCACAATTCACATCACTTCGCCGCAAACGAACGTATTAGCACTCGAAACCAATGAGTGCTAATACAATGAGAGAGCAGATTGCATACTGTAGATGTATATATAAGGAGGCGCGCATGACGCAATCACGTCGCATGCTGGTACTGCGCGCTGTGGTGGAAGATTACATTCGTTCGCAAGAGCCCGTAGGCTCCGCGGCATTGTCCAAGGAACGCGATTTAGGCGTCAGCTCTGCCACCATTCGCAATGATATGGCCGCATTGGAAGATGAAGGCTACCTGATTCAGCCGCATACGTCCGCCGGTCGCGTACCCACCGAAAAGGGATATCGTTATTTTGTAGATCGACTGGCTACGGTTGTGCCGCTCAGCGAAGCTCAACGCCGCGGTATCAATAGTTTCCTATCCGGCTCGGTCAGCCTCAAGGACGCACTGCAACGTTCCGCACGACTGCTCTCGGAAATCACCGGTCAAGTTGCCATAGTCGCATCGCCTTCATTATCCAAGGCGACGTTACGCCACGTGGAGCTGGTACCAGTGGCCATGAGCACGCTACTTGCCGTGGTAATCACCGATACCGGTCGCGTGGCACAGCACGGACTGATCGTCTCGGCCATGCCCACGGCCGACGACATCAACCGCCTGTCCAGTGCAGTCAATGAACAATGCAACGGTCAGTCCTTATCATCCGCATCCGAAACCGTGCGCGCCCTTGGTTGCGGCACCGGATTCGAGACAGTGCGGGAGGCGGCCGACGCCCTGGCCGACGCCTTCGCATCGATGGCATTGGACGAGCGCGCCAACGAATTGTATATGTCCGGCACATCGCATCTGGCGCATTCCCGTTCTCTGACCGATCTGGCACCGCTCTTCGACGCGCTGGAAGAGCAGGTGGTGCTCATGAAACTGATGAGCAACCTCAGCGAAGAGCCAAGCGCCACTGGCGTAGGCGTATCCATTGGCTCCGAAAGCCACACACCTGAACTCTTGCATGCCTCAGTGGTCAGTAGCGGTTACGGACGCAGTACTTCGCCCGTAGCGAACGATTCGGAACGCAACGAGACATCGCCCGATCAGGACGGCACCAACGAACCCATTGCTTTTGTGGGATCCATCGGCCCAACCCATATGGATTATGCGGCTACCATGGCCGCGGTCAGGGCAGTGGCAAGGTATCTCACTTTTTTTGTCTCGGAAAGCGGCTCCGGCGACTGACCGCAGGCTATGGCACAATGACCCGCAGACCAACGAATACAAAGGAACAAACAAGTGACAGATTATTACGAGACGCTGGGCATCGACCGCAACGCGAGCGACGACGAGATCAAGAAGGCGTACCGCAAGCTCAGCCGTAAGTATCACCCTGATATCGCGGGACCGGAGTTCGAGGACAAGTTCAAGGAAGTGAACAACGCCTACGATGTGCTGTCCAATCCGGATAAGCGCCGTATGTATGATTCCGGCGTTGACCCCAACGATCCGAACGCCGGTGCTGGCGGCTTCTCCGGCGCGGGATTCGGCGATATGGGAGACGTATTCTCCACGTTCTTTGGTTCCGCATTCGGTGGCGGCTCACAGGGCCCGGTGCCGCGCACACAGCCTGGACGCGATGCGCTGGCTTCCGCTTCCATCGACTTGAAAACCGCCGTATTCGGCGGCACGGCGCACGTCAAGATCAATACGTTCTCCCTGTGTCAGGAGTGCGGTGGCTCCGGCGCACAAGGCGGCGCCCAGCCGGTCACTTGCCCGGACTGCCATGGACAGGGCTTCATGCAAAAGGTCGTGCGCACTATGCTCGGCCAGATGATGACCTCCGCTCCCTGCGAGCGCTGCGAGGGTCACGGCACCATCATCCAGAATCCATGCCCGAGCTGCATGGGTCACGGCCGCGTTCGCACCACGCGTAATGTGGGTGTCACTGTGCCGGCCGGTATCAACGACAATGCTCGACTGCGCTTGGCCAACCAGGGTGAAGTCGGTGAGGGCGGCGGCGCTGCCGGCGATTTGTACATTGATATTCGTATCAAGGCAGATAAGCAGTTCACCCGCGACGGCGATGACCTGCATTGCTGGATTCAGGTTCCGATGAGCTGGGCCGTGCTCGGACACGATCTGTCCATTGATACGTTTGACGGCGAGCAGACCGTATCCATTCCGGCGGGCTGCCAGCCTGAGGACACGGTGACGTTGAAGGGTCTGGGCGTTACCAATATTCGCAATAAGGATGAGCGCGGCAATCTGGTTGCCCATGTGAACGTACTGATTCCCACCAAGCTCAGCGAGTCCGAGCGGGGACTGATTGAACAGTTCGCCGCCTCGCATGATTCCGATGCCACGCACGTCTCCCAGGCTTCCCGTCCGCAAACCGGTCAGAAGAAGGGATTCTTTAGCAAGTTAAAGGATGCCTTGAGCTGATTCGTTCTTGGCGCCCCTCTCCGAGGTGGGGGGGAACTGGCCGTGAAGCTGACTGAGGGGAGCTCGGGTACATCCGCAAGCTCCCCTCAGTTGTCTAGCGACGACAGCTCCCTTCAGAGAGGGATGCCAAGTCCGCTAACTATTTCAGCAGTGAGCGGCACATGGAGCGATATTCGCTAACGTAGCCGCCGCCGAAGAACACACAATGGCCGGCAATGGGATAGAGCTGCCAGAGCGTGATGCGATCCTGCCATCCAGCCTTCAGCGGATGCACCGACTGATAGCCCTCGGTAATCTGCGTCAAATAACTCATACCGAACAGGTGCAGCATGGCCAGATCCTCTTCACGGTGACCACCATGTGCCGCCGGGTCGATGAGCACGGCCTCGGTCTGTCCGGAATCAGCAGTCCACATCACATTGCCACTCCACAAATCACCGTGGATGCGGGCTGGCCTGTCTTCGGCGGCACGGCCCATGATGTCAGGCAATGCCTCGATTACCTTTTCCGTCAGATCGACATCACGCTGGTCAAGTTCACCGCGCTTGACGCCAAGCTCGACCATCGGGCGCAGACGGCCATCAGCAAAGTAGCTGATGGGATCGGTCCATTCGCCGGTATCCATCTTTACCGGATCCTGCAATGGCCCGAAGTAGCATGTGCCGTCATATCCTTCCGGCGCAGAACCGAAATATTCGGCACCGGCATCATGCATGCGTGCGAGCGCCGCGCCGAATTCCAATGCGGCCTTGGCCGTGGGGGAGGAGCTGTTCACTCGCTCGATGTCGAGATAGTCTTTGCCCCAGTCATAGACCTGCACCACACGCGGGCCACCCTGCGCATGCGCGGCACCCAACCATTGCAGTCCGCGTCCTTCGCATTCGAAGAATCCCTGAGGAGCAAAAGCCCTGCTTTTACGATATGTACTCATAGCCGTTCCCTCCAGCATGGTTGTGACGTTTTGCACTCGTATTCATTGTAGAAGCCGTGCATGTTACCAATTCCTAGTGCTGTTCTACACCCCAACCGGTAGGGTGTTCAACGTCATAACACATTACGTATAGAGAAATCTCGAGGAATTATGAACCTCTTCCAAGCGATTGTTCTCGGCATTGTTCAGGCACTTACCGAGTATCTGCCGGTATCGTCCAGCGCGCATATCCGCATCGTCGGTGATTTGATGTTGGGCTCCGACCCCGGCGCTGCTTTCACTGCCATCATCCAGATTGGTACTGAGCTGGCGGTTATTCTGTATTTCCGCCATGACATCGCCAATATTCTTACTCACTGGTTCGCATGCCTGTTCGGCAAGAACGGCAAGGACTGGAAGGCCCGCATGGGCCGTGGCGACAACTATGCCACGCTCGGCTGGAATATCATCGTCGGCTCGATTCCGATTGTGATTCTTGGCTTCACTCTGCAGAACGTCATCGAGACCACGCTGCGTAACCTGTGGATCACCGCGACCGTGCTGCTGCTGTTCGGCATTCTGCTGTGGGTTGTGGATGCCCGCGCCAAGCAGACCAAGACCATGGACGATATGACGTATCGTGATGCGTTCCTCTTTGGTCTAGGTCAGTCCATGGCCCTGATTCCTGGCGTTTCCCGTTCGGGCGGCACCATCACCGTGGGCCGTGCGCTTGGCTATGAGCGTGAGGCCGCTGTGCGTTTGAGCTTCCTGATGGCCATTCCCGCCGTATTCGGTTCCGGTCTGCTTGAGGCCGTCAAGGCTGTCAAGGACTACAAGACCGATGCGATGTTCCCCGGCTGGGGTCCCACACTGATCGCCATGGTCATCAGCTTTATTCTGGGCTACATCGTGATCATCGGATTCCTGAAGTTCGTTTCCTCGTTCTCCTACAAGGCGTTCGCCATCTACCGCATCGCCTTGGCAGTGGTGGTTGCCCTCCTGCTGATCGCCGGTGTGTTGCCGGCCATCGACCCGTCAGTGGCCGCAGCGGCTTAAAGAAACACTGCATCGTCAATAATGCTCCCGCTGGCAGGAGCTGGCTCGCTTTGCGAGTCTGAAGGTGGTTCTGTCTGGAATACCCAGTGACCACCCCTCAGTCGGCTATGCCGACAGCTCTCGCCGGCGGGAGCATTATTGTATGCTCAGGTCAGCTACCCATTTGGCGTAGGAACGCCTCGGCCTCTTTGACGAGCTGTTCCGCTTGGGGCGCGCCCAGCGAGGCCTCGGCGTCGGCCTTCTGCTTCAGGTCATAATCATGCTCAAGATGGGTCACATAATCCTGCAGCTGCTCGTTGCAACGCACTAGTACCGATGCCTGTGATTTCCATTGTTCAGCCTTGCGTTCCAACTCGCTGACATCAAAAGAGAAACCGATGCGATGCCCCAAAGCATCAAGCAGGCGCATGGTGCCCGTCGCGCATTCGTCGCTGCCGAGATATTGGGGGATGGAAACCCACATGGAGGCATGGAACATGCCACGTTCCGCAGCGAAAATATCCAGCACGGTGGGGATGCCCACAGGACCGTTGTATTCCCGGTCTCCCTCACACTGGCAATTGCCGTCGCTCACGGAAATGGGCAGAGGCCTGGTATGGGGGCAATCAGAGAACATCGAGCCGAGAGTAATCACACCATCCACATCGAGTTCTTCAGCGATGGCGAGACTCTGGCTGCAGTATTCCTTCCAGCGGTAGTTAGGCTCAGGCGCGATTTGGGCAAATATTCGACGCCCCTCATCAAGCACAATCTCGTAGAACGTAGTCTGCGGCCAAATAAGATTAGTACGACCGGATACATGGCACAGCATGGGACGAGACACCTGATAGTCATAGAAGGCGTCGCAGTCTATATGGCGAATCTCACGGGATTCGTAATGCTTGACCAGATAACGGACGACGTTCGAAGCCGCCTGGCAAGCATCATTCCATCCCTCGAAAGCGGCGATCATCACCGAACTTGGGGTATTCGCATCTTCACTCATACCTCTAGAGTAACGTGGACTTGATGTCATATATGTTTGCTTCAGCCATAAGCGAGGAGTCAAGAACGGCACACCAGAAACGACACGCCGCAGCTGGACGAACTACACGCTTGTGAGTATAGTAAACACTCGTGCTTTGAGCGGGGGAAAGCCTCGTGAGGCACATGCGGACATAGCTTAGTTGGTAAAGCGCAACCTTGCCAAGGTTGAGACCGCGGGTTCGAGTCCCGTTGTCCGCTCTAGGTCCGATGAGTTGACAGACCTTACGGTGGGTTAGCCAAGCGGTTAGGCAGCGGCCTGCAAAGCCGTATAGACGAGTTCGACTCTCGTACCCACCTCTCAGGCAGACGAAGAAATTCGCTTGCAGGAGCATGACCCGGGCGGTTGGCGCAGTGGTAGCGCACTTCCCTGACACGGAAGGGGTCACAAGTTCGAATCTTGTATCGCCCACGCAGACCGAAGCAATTCGGCTCGCATAACTGAATACCGATTGATTTCGGGCGATTGGCGCAGCGGCTAGCGCACTTCGTTCACACCGAAGGGGTCGTAGGTTCGATTCCTACATCGCCCACTGGAATCCGCTTCTCACGGCGGAATCCTTTGCGGACATAGCTTAGTTGGTAAAGCGCAACCTTGCCAAGGTTGAGACCGCGGGTTCGAGTCCCGTTGTCCGCTCCACCAAAACCTCGCTCCGGCGAGGTTTTTTCGTATTTGTTCAGGCTTTGCCAAATGTCGCACACCCAACCTATCGTGGCCTACGTTGATTACCCAGTCCAGGCCTGCACATTAGTACCGCGGACCCCGATAGCAAAGGACAAATCATGGCGCAAGCTACCATCTCCATCACAGTCAACGGCGAAGCAAAGGAGGTGGAAGCAACCACTACCGGCGTCGAATTGTTCGCAGAAGACAAGAACATCGTTGCGGTCAAGCTCAACGGCGAAAACCGTGACCTGTACACGCCGCTTGCCGACGGCGACACCGTAGAACCCATCACGCTCGATTCCGAAGACGGCCTCGCGATCATGCGTCACTCTGCCACCCACGTCATGGCCCAGGCCGTGCAGGAGGTCTATCCGAACGCCAAGCTCGGCGTCGGCCCGGTGATCAAGGACGGCTTCTACTACGATTTCCAGGTTGACAAGCCCTTCACCCCGGAAGACCTCAAGGACATCGAGAAGCGCATGCAGCGCATCATCAAGTCCTCCCAGTCCTTCCGCCGCCGTTCCGTGACCGAGGAAGAGGCCCTGAAGGAAGAGGCCGACCAGCCCTTCAAGATCGAGCTGATCGAAGATAAGGAAGCACACCTCGACCCGGCCGCCGCCACCGAGATTTCCGAGAAGGAACTCAGCTTCTACGACAACGTCGACCGTGACGGCAATGTGGTCTGGAAGGACCTGTGCCGCGGCCCGCACCTACCGAACACCCGCTACATCAAGGCTTTCAAGATTGAGCGTTCAGCCGCTGCCTACTGGCGTGGCAGCGAGAAGAACCCGACCATGCAGCGCATCTACGGCACCGCTTGGGCCAGCAAGGAAGATCTCAAGGCATACCAGACCCGTCTGGAGGAAGCCGCCAAGCGAGACCACCGCAAGCTCGGCGCCGAGATGGACCTGTTCTCCTTCCCGGACGAGATCGGCCCCGGTCTGGCTGTGTTCCATCCGAAGGGCGCTGCCGTGATCAACGCGATGGAGGACTACTCCCGCGAAATGCACCGCAAGCACCACTACAGCTTCGTGCAGACCCCGCATATCACCAAGGGTGGTCTGTACGAGACTTCCGGTCACCTGCACTGGTACAAGGATGGCATGTACCCGCCGATGCACCTCGATGAGGAGTACGACGCGGACGGCAACGTGACCAAGCCCGGCTTCGACTACTACCTCAAGCCGATGAACTGCCCGATGCACAACCTGATCTTCAAGTCGCGCCAGCGCTCCTACCGTGAGCTGCCGCTGCGCCTCTTCGAGTTCGGTACCGTGTACCGCTACGAGAAGTCCGGCGAGGTCCATGGCCTGACCCGTGTGCGTGGCTTGACTCAGGACGATTCCCACATCTACTGCACCCGCGAGCAGATGAAGGACGAGCTGACCAGCCTGCTGACCTTCGTGCTGAACCTGCTCAAGGACTTCGGTCTGTCCGACTTCTACTTGGAGCTCTCCACCAAGGATCCGGATAAGTACGTCGGCTCCGACGAGATCTGGGAGGAGGCCACCCGTACCCTGCGTGAGGTCGCCGAGGCATCCCACCTCGACCTCGTGGCCGATCCGGGCGGGGCCGCCTTCTACGGCCCGAAAATCTCCGTGCAGGCCCGTGACGCCATCGGCCGTACTTGGCAGGTCTCGACCATCCAGCTCGACTTCAACCTGCCCGAGCGTTTCCAGCTTGAGTACATCGCGAAGGACGGCACCCATCAGCGTCCGGTGATGATTCACCGCGCCCTGTTCGGCTCCATCGAACGCTTCTTCGCCGTGCTGCTCGAGCACTACGCTGGCGCCTTCCCGGCGTGGCTGGCCCCCGTGCAGGTGCTCGGCGTACCGGTTGCCGACGAGTTCGCCCCGCATCTGGCCGGTTTCGTCAAGTCCCTCGAGGATGAGATGGTCCGTTGCGAGATCGACTACTCCGATGACCGCTTCGGCAAGAAGATTCGCAACGCCTCCAAGTCCAAAGTGCCGTTCATCCTCATCGTCGGTGAGGAAGACATGAACAACAACGCGGTGAGCTTCCGCTTCCGCGACGGCAGCCAGCTCAACGGCGTACCGGTGGACAAGGCTCGCGAGCAGATCCTCGCCGTGATCGCCAAGCGCGTCCAGGTGAACTCCGCCGACGACTTCAACGCCGCTGTAGCTGAGTAAAGGAATACATGATGGCTGACGTGCGTGTCGATGATCCGGCGGACTTCCCACCTCAGGAAGACACGGTCGAACGACTGTGGACCCCGCAGCGCATGACCTATGTGCTGCGCAACAGCGAGGATCGTCCGACCAAACCCAAGTCGAAGGAATGTCCGTTCTGCGCCGGACCGAAGAAGTCCGACGAAGACGGCCTCATCGCCTGGCGCGGCACGCATGTGTTCGCCATCATGAACCTCTACCCGTATAACGTCGGGCATCTCATGATTTGCCCGTACCGTCACGTCGGATTCATCACCGAACTTGACGACGCCGAATTGTTCGAGTTCGAGAAGGCCACCACCCTCGCCATGAAGGTGATGGAGACCGTCTCCCATCCGGACGGATACAATATCGGCATCAATCAGGGCGAGGTAGCGGGCGCAGGGGTCGCGGCCCATCTGCATCAGCATGTGGTGCCGCGCTGGAACGGTGACGCGAACTTCATGCCCATCGTCGCCCAAACGCGCACCATGCCGATTCTGCTGTCCGATCAGCGGGATGCGTATGCCAAAGCGTTTGCACAGCTGGCTTCCGACTACCATCTGCCGCTCGTCTGATACCGGCACGATACCCTCATGCATCTGGTCGAACCAGCGCATGATTCAAAAAGACAATCGAAAACATCACGGGTATGTCTGATTAACGGCCTACAATCGTTTCGTTTGACATCATCCGTTTATTACTGCTAGGAGCATTATGTCAGGTCATTCCAAGTGGGCGACCACCAAGCACAAGAAGGCCGCCATCGACGCCAAGCGCGGCAAGCTCTTCGCCAAGCTCATCAAGAACATCGAAATCGCCGCCCGCCTCGGCGGTGGCGACCCAGACGGCAACCCGTCCCTGTACGACGCCATCTACAAGGCCAAGAAAGCCTCCATGCCGGCCGACAACATCGCCCGCGCCGTCAAGCGTGGTGCCGGTGACGAAGACGGTGCCGCCAACTACGAGGACATCGTCTACGAGGGCTACGCTCCCGCTGGCGTGGGCCTCATCATCGAGTGCCTGACCGACAACCGCAACCGTGCGGCCGCCGAAGTGCGTTCCACCCTGACCAAGGGCAACGGCTCCCTGGCCACCTCTGGCTCCGTGTCCTTCAACTTTGAGCGCAAGGGCCAGATCGTGGTTCCGTCCGAAGGCGTGGACTTCGACAAGCTGTTCGAGACCGCAGCCGAGGCTGGCGCCGAGGACGTCACCGATGACGATGAGGTCTACACCGTCATCACCGGCCCGTCCGATCTGTTCACCGTGCGCAAGGCTCTGCAGGACGCCGGTTTCGACTACGATTCCGCCGACCAGGTCATGCAGCCAAAGAACGAGGTCGAGCTGAGCCTCGAGGATGCACGCAAGGTGTCCAAGCTCATCGACAACCTCGATGACCTCGACGATGTGCAGAACATCTACTCCAACTGGACCGCTTCCGACGAGGTGATGGCCCAGCTCGACGAGGAGTAATCCTCGTGATTATCCTTGGCGTCGACCCCGGGCTTACACGCTGCGGGGTCGGCGTGATCGAAGCCGGCGGGCACCGCCGGCTTTCGTTTATTCACGTGGACGTGGTGCGGTCCTCGCCGGACATCACCCAGGATCTGCGTCTTTTGGCCATCTATAACGGCCTGTCCGAGAAGATGGATCGCTTTGCACCCGATGCAGTGTCCATCGAACGTGTGTTCGCCCAGTCGAATCGCAACACTGTGCTCGGCACCGCACAGGCCGCCGGTCTTGCCATGCTCGCAGCCGCGCAACGCAATATTCCCGTGGCGCTGCATACCCCGACCGAAGCAAAGCTGGCCATCACCGGCAATGGCCAAGCTCAGAAGATACAGGTCGAACGCATGGTGACGCGCATTCTCAATCTGACCAAGATGCCTACGCCCGCCGATGCCGCCGACGCCCTGGCCTTGGCTATCTGCCACGCACTGCGCCCAGCTGGAGCTCTGCAGGGCGGCGAGCGCGAGCAGCATCTGACTGCCGCGCAACGTCAATGGGCCGAGGCCGCGCAGAACTCCGCGCGCCGCCGCATGAACCACGACCGAGGCATGTAGTATACTTTCGAACAGTTGTTCGAAGCCTTAAAGGAGCGTCTGTATGATCGGCATGCTGACCGGGCGGGTCGAATCGGTTGAAGCCGATACCGCATTGATTGATGTTGGGGGAGTGGGATACGAGGTACGTATGTCCGCCACCGACCTCAGCCGTCTGCACACCGGAACGGAGGCGCGCGTCTACACGTATATGAATCTTTCTCAGGATGCCGTCACGTTACATGGCTTCCTTGATCAGGCCTCCAAGAAAACGTTCCTGCAGCTCATCAAAGTATCCGGCATCGGACCAAAGGTCGCGCAGTCGCTGCTCTCCACACTGACGGCTGGCCAGCTTGCCCGGGCCATCGCCGACAACGATGCCGCCGCGCTGGCCAAGGCACCGGGATTGGGCAAAAAAGGTGCCCAGAAAATCATCCTCGAACTCAAGGGCTCCATTGACCTGAGCCAGATCGAGGGAGCTTCACCGTCAGGCGCCAAAGTTCAGGCGCAGGTGGACACCGGCATGGAGCAGGTCATTGAAGGTCTGATTTCGCTGGGCTGGCGTCAGCAGGACGCCCAGCAGGCCGTGGCTGAAGCCTGCGAGGACAACGACATACCGACACCGCTTGCCACCGACGATGTGCCGCGCGTGCTGCGCCTAGCACTCGTACTGATGGATAGGGGCCGCTGATGAGCAAGGACATGAACTACGGCACATCCAACACTGGAGCCAATGAAGAATCATTGCGCATGGTGTCTTCACAACCGATAGGCAACGAGCCGGTCAGTGATGAAGAGCTCCGCCCGCATGTGCTTGAGGGGTTCATCGGGCAGCCCCGGCTCAAGGCCCAGCTCCAGCTGTTTCTCGACGCAGCCCGCAAACGTGACGTGCCGCCGGATCACATACTGCTTGCCGGCCCTCCAGGCCTCGGTAAGACCACATTGGCCATGATTGTGGCCAATGAACTTGAAGTCCCGATTCGCGTGACCTCCGGCCCTGCTGTGCAGCACGCCGGCGACCTGGCTTCGATCTTGAGTTCGCTGGATACCGGCGAAGTGCTGTTCATCGATGAGATCCACCGTCTGCCGCGCGCAGCCGAAGAGCTGCTGTATATCGCGATGGAGGATTTTCGCGTGGATGTGATGGTGGGCAAAGGACCGGGCGCCAGCTCGATTCCACTGACTCTGCCTCGCTTCACCGTCATTGGCGCCACCACCCGCGAAGGTATGTTGCCCAGCCCGTTGCGTGCGCGCTTCGGCTTCACCGCACATCTTGACTTCTATCCGCATGAGGAGTTGGAGAAGCTTATCGAACGCTCGGCAAGCGTGCTGGGGGTCAACCTTGATGAGGGTTCCGCCCATGAACTCGCATTGCGTTCCCGCGGCACGCCGCGTATCGCCAACCGTCTGCTGCGCCGCGTGAGGGATTGGGCCATTGTGCATGACCTTATCGTCGTGCACCCAGCTGATGTCAAAGAGGCCTTGGCGCTGTACCAGATTGATTCCGAAGGCCTTGACCGGCTGGATATCGCCGTGCTGAACGCCATTGTTCGCAATTTCAACGGTGGTCCCGTCGGCTTGAACAACCTCGCGGCCATGGTGGGCGAGGAATCGGAAACCGTGGAAACCGTCTGTGAGCCGTATCTGGTGCGCGAGGGATTCATGGTGCGCACGCCTAAAGGCCGCGTGGCCACCGAGAAGGCATGGCAGCATCTGGGCATTACGCCCAAGGATGATGTCAGCAAGCTCTTCTAGACTTTTCGTGTTTGCACACCTGACGGTTCATAGCCATAACCGTTCGTTTTGAAGGAGTTTGCCCATGGATGGTTCGTCATCTTCCTACATCATGCTTGTCGTCATGATCGTCGTCTTCGGCGGCATGATGTGGTGGCAGTCCAAGAAATCCAAGCAGGCCCAGCGGGAGAAGCAGGATTTTCGTCGTAATTTGCAGCCCGGTACTGAAGTCATCACCATCGGACAGGTGATTGGCAAGGTCGTCGAAGTCGATGAACAGTACGAGGAGATCGTCATCGACTCCGAAGGCTCCAGGCTTCGCTTCGGTTTCAATGCCATCGCCCGCGAGTATGTGCGTCCTGCCTACGTGTCTGACGACGAGGTTGACGAGAACGGCAACCCACTGACCGACGAGGACGCCGAGACCCCCGCGAATGACGATGCCAGCCAGGTTCCGATTGAGGCTTCCATCGAGTCCTCTGAGGCCACGGATGCTGAGACGGACGGCGGCAACGAGACCGAGACGAAGTAAACTGTTCTATTCGGTACCCCATAAGTACGAGAAATACGAGGCGAGCACGCATGGCACAGTCTGATATCACCATCGATGCATTGGACAAGGTAGGCAAGGATGACGCCGAATATCTGGTGTCTCTAGTGCGTTCCGTGCCGGGCTTTCCCAAGGAAGGCATCATTTTCCGTGATTTCATGCCGGTGCTCGCCGACGCCAAAGGGCTGAGGATTCTGCTCAATGCGCTTGAGCAGGCCCTGCCGGTTCCACCCAGCGAGTTCGATTCCATCGCAGGCCTCGAATCCCGCGGATTCCTATTTGGCCCGGCCATGGCCGCTCATCTGGGCAAAGGATTCATCGCCGTGCGTAAAGCAGGCAAGCTGCCGCCCGAAACCATTGGCGAATCCTACGACCTCGAATATGGCACGGCAAGCGTTGAAATCGAGACCACTGCCGTTTCCAAGGGCGAACGCGTATTGATTGTGGATGATCTCATCGCCACTGGTGGCACGGCCAAAGCGGCTACCGACCTTATCGAAAAGGCCGGCGGTACTGTTGTGGGCTTCAGTTGCGTGATGCGTTTGGAAGGTCTTGACGGCCTGAGCAAGCTTGGTTCAACACCAAGTAGCTCGTTGATCTCCATGCCGGCCTGAGAATTCGCATAGTTAGTTTTTCGGGATTCGGCATGGATGCATTCGCGCATCAGGCCGATTCATTATCTAGTCAGGGAAGGATCAATGGATCTTTACGAATACCAGGCACGTCAGCTGCTTGAGGAGCAGGACATCCCCACCCCGGGTGCCATCTTTGCTCAGAACTCCCATGAAGTCGCCGAGGCTGCGGATAAGATCGGCTACCCGTGTGTTATCAAGGCGCAGGTAAAAATCGGTCACCGAGGCCAGGCCGGCGGCGTCAAGATCGCGCATAACCGCGATGAGGCCATCCTGGAATCCGAATCCATCCTGCCGATGACCATCCACGGCCATAAAGTATCCGGCGTGCTGGTGGCCGAAGCCAAGAACATCCTGCACGAATACTATGTGTCCATCTCCGTGGATCGCACCTCCCGAGACTTCGACGTGCTGGCGACCGCCAACGGCGGCACCGAAGTCGAGGAAATCGCCAAAGAACATCCCGAGGCGGTCAAGCGTCTGCACATCGATGCGCTCGACGACTTCGATCTCGAGGCTGCGACCAAGATGGCAGCGAGCATTGGTTTCTACCATGCTGATGTCGATCAGGCGGCGCAGATCCTGCTCAAGATGTGGCAGTGCTTCAAAGACAACGACGCGACACTGGTGGAAATCAATCCGCTCGCAAAAATCGGTGACCCGGATGACGAATCCACCAAGCGGCTGAGCGCGCTCGATGCCAAGATTTCCTTGGATGACAACGCGGCATTCCGCCACGACGGTTGGGCCCGTTTCGTTGATCCGATCGTTCCCGACCCGTTCGAGCAGCGCGCCCGTGAGCATGGGCTGCATTACGTGCATCTGCACGGCGAAGTCGGCGTAATCGGCAACGGTGCTGGCCTGGTCATGAGCTCCCTGGATGCCGTATCCGGCGCGGGTGAAGAGCAGGGGAGCGGCATCAAGCCTGCCAACTTCTTGGACATCGGCGGCGGCGCATCCGCGACTGTGATGGCTGAAAGCTTGGAAATCGTGCTGTCCGACCCGCAGGTCGAGTCCGTGTTCATCAACGTGTACGGCGGCATCACCTCCTGCGTGGAAGTGGCCAACGGCATTCTCGAAGCGGTCGCCAAGCTCGGCGGCTCCAAGCCCATCGTCGTTCGATTCGACGGCAATGCCGCAGCCGAAGGCCTGCACATTCTGGCCGAAGCCAATAATCCGAATATTCACGTGTCCGAGACCATGGAGGGTGCGGCGCAGAAGGCCGCTGAACTCGCCGCTGAGTCGACCCAGTCCAAGGAGATTCGCTGATGCTGTTCGTTGAAGATAATACCCCCGTTATCGTTCAGGGTATGACCGGTCATCAGGGCATGACCCACACCGCACGTATGCTCAAGGCCGGCACCAACATCGTCGGCGGTGTGAATCCGCGCAAGGCAGGCACGTCCGTCATGTTCCCGGCCGCCAAGAACGGCACCGACGTGGATGTGCCTGTGTTCGCCACCTGCGACGAGGCCCGTGAAGCCACTGGCGCCAAAGCCAGCGTGGTGTTCGTGCCGCCGAAATTCGCCAAGTCCGCCGTCGTCGAAGCGATCGAGGCCGGCATCGAGCTTATCGTGGTCATCACCGAAGGCATTCCGGTAGCGGATTCCGCCTACTTTGTTGAGCTCGCCCTGCGCAAGGGCGTGCGTATTATCGGCCCGAACTGCCCCGGTCTGATCACGCTCGGCAATCCGGGCGTCAATCTGGGCATTATTCCTGATGACATCGTTGGCCGCGGCCCGCTCGGACTGGTTTCCAAGTCCGGCACCCTGACCTACCAGCTGATGGGCGAACTGTCCGATATCGGCTTCACCGCATGCCTCGGAGCCGGTGGCGATCCCATCGTCGGCACTACACTGCTCGAAGCGTTGCAGGCTTTCGAAGCCGACCCTGACACCAAGGCCGTAATGATGATCGGCGAAATCGGCGGTTTTGCCGAACAGGATGCCGCTGCTTGGGCCAAGGAACATATGACCAAGCCGGTTGTGGCCTACATCGCCGGTTTCACCGCCCCCGAAGGCAAGCAGATGGGCCATGCCGGCGCCATCGTCTCCGGCGGCAAGGGCACCGCTCAGGACAAGAAGAACGCGCTCGAAGCGGCCGGCATTCCCGTGGGCAAGACCCCGGGCCAGGCTGCCCAGATTATGCGTGACGTACTTGCCAAGGCTTCCATCAACTGATCGGCCGCAACCCATCGTGATGAAAGACAGGATTCGCCAATGGGTACGAGGTGCGGCAGCCGCCCTCGTATCCATGACCATCTATGCCATCGCCTTGGGCTGTTACATCGCACTGATGTTGCTCGTCATCTCCATGGAGGAGGGGGGCGACAATCTTACCGCTGGCACCACTAACCTGACGCAGGCCATCGTGCTGCTCAGCGAGGGATCGGGGTTCAGCACCGACTCCTTCACGCTCACCATCACACCGTTGCTGCTCACCGTGCTGCTCATATGGCTTATTGCCACTTGCATAGCACGATTCAAAGCATTCGCTGTGCATTCCTATGTTGTGGGATTGGTGGTATGGCTGGCCATCAATGCGGTATTCGCTTCATCGGTGCAGGTAAGTCTGAGTCTGGTCGACGAGCAATGGATGATATTGCTCAAGAGCGCCGCGACATTCACTGTGGCGTATCTTGGAGCCGCTCTGCCACAGTCCAGTAGGGTCAAAGCGGCAATCGCATGGATGCGCGAGCAGGTTTCCGAGCAAGTGGTCAGATGCCTGAAATCAGGCGTTATTCTGGCATTCGCCATACTCGCTATCAACCTGCTCATCGGTCTGATTACCGTCATCACATGGACCGTACGCAATCATGCCGCAGTGGTATCCGTATTCGAATTGTCCGGCATGGAAAACGGATCGCGCATCCTCACCACGCTTGCCATGCTGATTTGGCTGCCGAATCTCATGCTATGGGCGATCTCTTGGTTGTTCGGAGCAGGATTCTCCATTGGCGAACTCGCCAACTTCACACTCTGGATGGGACAGTCCAACGGTCTGCCCGCAGTACCGGCCTTCGGCATACTCCCTGAGCCCATTGCCGATAATCTATGGCGCACAGTAATGCTGGAAATTCCGCTGGGCATCGCCTGCATTGCCGGCCTACTGATGATTATCCTGCCGCAGGGATTCGCCTGCCGTCCACTGAATATACGAGATGCTTCCAAGCGCGGCTCCGTATTGGCATCCCTCATTTATGCCGCTGGCTCGTTCTGCTTGAGCGCCATGCTCACCTCACTGATCGCAACGCTGCTGTTCGCCATTTCCAACGGATCATTGGGCCAGCATAGGCTCGCCCATGTCGGTGTGGATGTCATGGCCTCCACGCGTGCCGTAGGCCATCCTATGGCATGGGGACTTGCCGTGGCCTGGCTCATCGCAATAGTTGGCACAACGCTTGTTTTTTCGATAGGCTGGATAATCGAGAGAGTCAAGGCTTCTCGCACCACGTCCCGTCAAACCGTCAATCCCCGTCAGACACGGTCTGATGTCAACGTGCAACAATCACAAGAATCCAAGGAGGAACAGGATGACAAACACGAACCGGCCGATACGTCGAGCACTGGTTTCCGTCTTTCATAAGGAAGGCATCGAAGTTCTCGCCGACGCGTTCGTGAAGGCAGGCACCGAGGTTGTGTCCACCGGTTCGACCGCCAAGAAGCTGGCCGAACTGGGAGTTCATGTCACTGAAGTGTCTGATGTCACTGGATTCCCCGAATGCCTCGATGGCCGCGTCAAGACGCTGCACCCATACATTCACGCCGGCATTCTGGCCGATATGACCAACCCTGAGCATGCCAAGCAGCTCGAGGAGTTCGGCATCAAGCCGTTCGATCTGGTGGTTGTCAACCTGTATCCGTTCGCCGATACCGTGCGCTCCGGAGCCAATGAGGCCGACACCATCGAGAAGATCGACATTGGTGGCCCGTCCATGGTGCGAGGCGCCGCCAAGAATCACGCCACCGTGGCCATCGTCACCGATCCGGCCGACTATGCGCTGGTCGCTGCCCGTGTGGCCGATGGCACCGGTTTCTCCCTGGATGAGCGCAAGTGGCTTGCAGCCAAGGCCTTCGCCCACACCGCCGCCTATGACGCCACCATCAATGAGTGGACCGCCAAGCACTGGCCGAAGCCGGCTTCCCTGGACGCCGTCGAAGTGGACAAGGACGATCAGGGCACCGAGGTCGATTCAGCCAAGTTCCCGACCCAGTTCACCCGCACGTGGGATCGTGCGCACACCCTGCGCTACGGCGAGAACTCCCACCAGCAGGCCGCTCTGTACGTGGACCCGCTCAACCAGACCGGTTTCGCCCACGCCGAGCAGCTTGGCGGCAAGCCGATGAGCTACAACAATTATGTGGATGCCGACGCCGCATGGCGTACCGTGTGGGATATGGCTCCCTCCATCGCCGTGGCTGTGGTCAAGCACAACAACCCGTGTGGTCTGGCCATCGGTGCCACTGCTGCCGAAGCCCACAAGAAGGCCCACGCCTGCGACCCGATGAGCGCCTACGGCGGCGTGATCGCCTGCAACTCCACGGTCACCCTTGAAATGGCCGAGAGCGTGCGCCCGATCTTCACCGAAGTCATCGTCGCCCCCGACTATGAGCCGGCTGCTCTTGAACTACTGCAGACCAAGAAGAAGAACCTGCGCATCCTCAAGGTGGCCGAGCCGCCGAAGGGCCACGAGGCCATCCGTCAGATTGACGGCGGTCTGCTCGTGCAGGACACCGATTTAATCAACGCCGTTGGCGATGATCCGGATGCGTGGAAGCTTGTGGCCGGTGAAGCCGCCGATGATGCCACGCTCAAGGATCTTGTGTTCGCATGGCGTGCGATTCGCTGCGTGAAGTCCAACGCCATTCTGCTGGCCCACGATCAGGCCACGGTCGGCATCGGCATGGGCCAGGTCAACCGTGTGGATTCCTGCCATCTGGCCGTCGACCGCGCCAACACGCTGGCTGACGGCGCCGATCGCGCCACCGGTGCGGTTGCCGCTTCCGACGCGTTCTTCCCGTTCGCCGATGGCGCTCAGGTGCTTATCGATGCGGGCGTCAAGGCCATCGTACAGCCCGGCGGTTCCATCCGCGATGAGGAGGTCATTGAAGCAGCCAAGCAGGCCGGCGTGACCATGTACCTCACCGGTACCCGCCATTTCTTCCACTGATCGGTACTTCTGGCTCCCGCTGGCGGGAGCTGTCTCGTGAAACGAGACTGGGGGTAGTCCACCGTGAACCATCCCCAGTCAGCTCCCGCTGGCAGCTCCCGTCAGCGGGAGCCATAGTATTAAGAGAACCAACACATATAAGAAAGCCACCGCAATGCACAATCATCCATATGTTTCCGAAGCTCACGAGGGTAAGCCCTGGTTTGAGTGGATTGTGCTTGTCGTCGTCGTTGTCGCCACGGTGGTTGCCGCTTTCGGATACACAATGGCCGCCACAGTAATCATTGCTGTGACGGCCATCATTACCGGGCTCATTCGCTTGACATTGCGAGAGAAGAGCCCCTGGAAAGTACGCTCAGTCGCGTTCGATTCCTTCATCGGCATTGCTCTCGGCATCGGCCTGCTGATCACGTACTTCAGCTTCTACGGCCTGCTCGGCAACGCCATCTTCGGCTGAGTCCTCTGCAGCCTGCTCATCGGCAGCTTCGAGATCAGCCATGTCGCCCTCGTCAGTCGGCTCAGCCTTGGGCTTGGCGGTGGTGGCCATCTGCACGATGATCATCACCAAAGCCACAACCGCAGCAGCCAGCACCGGAGCGATCCAGAACACCCACAGCTGCTGCAGCGGGTTCTGCGTCAGACCCTCATTCACGGCGGCCACGGCGATACCGGTGGAACGAGCCGGATTCAGACCGGCGCCGGTCACCGGGTAGCTGATGGCCACGGCAATGGCGTAGGCAATGCCCATCGTGGCTGTATAACGATCGGAGCCTTCACCGTTCTTGCCCATGGTGGACATGGCGGCAGCCACCACAATCAGCGAGGCAACGACTTCGACGACAATCGCCAAGGTGATGGAGAACGTGATGCCATACTGGGTGAGCAGCGAGTAAGATACGGAGCCCTTCTCGAATCCGTTGACAGCGGGGGAGAGCCAGACGGTCGAAGTCACCTGCGCGGAAGTCGGCAGCAGCTTGACCACGGCAAAGCCTGCGGCGATGGCGCCGATGACCTGGGCAATCACATACAGGATGCCGTCAACCAGCTTGGTCTTGGAAGCCAGTACGGCGGCCACAGTCACGGCCGGGTTGAACTGTCCGCCGGAAATGCGGGAGAAGATGGCGGTGACTACCGCGTAGGCCAGGCCAGTGGCCACAGCCATGAATACCACGTTGACGCCGTACACGGCGGAGCCCCAGGTGGAGAACGCATAAATAGCAAAGCACAGCAGGAAACTTCCGGCCAGTTCAGCGCACACGCGCAGGCCCAGCGGCTGTTGCTTGGTTTCTTCCATGATTCAATATCCTTTTCATCGATATACGAAAGGCGGCGAACCGCACAAACGTTTGCAAGTCTAGCAGTAGTCCGCCGCTGCGGTATGATATATAGGTTGGAATTGGCTGAGAAAATCGGCCAGCCAATCAAATATCACCATCAGAATTGACAGTAACGTTCAAACTGTCCGGCCACGTTGGGAGAACGATGCCAAACGCATATTCCCGCGCCAGAAGCGCGTATGATGATTCCAATGTCATTCGACTGCAGAAGCTGCTTGCTCAAGCGGGCTTCGGTTCCCGCCGCAAGTGCGAGGATATGATCACCGAAGGTCGTGTTGAGGTCGATGGCGAACTTGTTACCGAACTCGGCACCCGCGTCGACCCGCATAAGCAGCAGGTTCGCGTGGATGGTTCCCGAGTCCGGGTCAACCCAAATCACGTTACCCTGGCTCTGAACAAGCCCCGTAAGGTGCTTTCCGCCATGGATGACCCGAAAGGTCGCTACACGCTGCGTGACATTGTGGGCGACAAGTATGAACGCATTTTCCACATGGGCCGTCTGGATTACGATTCCGAAGGCCTTATTCTCATGACAAATGACGGCGAATTGTCGCAGCACGTCATGCACCCCAAGTACGAGGTGGAAAAGACTTATATCGCCACGCTGGAAGGCCGCATCTCCGGCACGGTGTGCCGCAGGCTCGTGACCACCGGTGTGCAGCTCGATGATGGATGGATTAAGCTCGACCACTGCGCGATCATTGATTCCTCCCGTGACTTCACCATGGTCAAAGTGGTGCTGCATTCCGGCAAGAACCGTATCGTGCGTCGTATCTTCGGTTCCATCGGCTTCCCGGTCAAGCGTCTGGTACGCACCCAAATCGGCCCGATCAAGCTTGGTGAGTTAAAGCCCGGCTCATACCGCGTGTTGTCTCAGGCCGAGGTTCGTTCGCTGTCCAAGGAGGTCGGACTGTGATTCGCGTTGCCATCGACGGCCCCGCCGGCGTGGGTAAATCATCCACGTCCAAGGCGCTGGCCAAGTACTTCAACTATGCATACCTGGATACGGGCGCAATGTACCGCGCCTGCGCGTGGTGGTGCCTGAAAAGCGGCATCGACCTTGATGCCGAGACCGTGGATGAGCGTGTCATCACCGAAACGGTGGGGGAGTTCTTCACCGGAGACCATTTCGATATTTCCGTGGATCCTGACGATCCCCGCGTGTACGCCGATGGCGAGGACATCTCCGAGGCGATTCGTTCCACTGAGGTGTCCACGCACGTGTCCAAAGTGTCGAACGTTATTCCGGTCAGGAACGTGCTCATTGCGGCGCAGCGCGCGTACATCGCACGCGAGGCGTCGCTCGATTCCTTCTCTGGTGGACTGGGTGTTGTGGCCGAGGGCCGTGACATCACCACCGTGGTGGCTCCTGATGCCGAAGTGCGTATTCTGCTGACCGCCCGTGAGGAGGTCCGTCAGGCTCGCCGCACCGGTCAGGCCGTCAAGGGCGTGGGAGCCGAGGATGTTGCCGCACGAGATAAAGCCGATTCCAAGGTCACCAGCTTCCTGAGCGCCGCCGACGGTGTGACCACCATCGACAACTCGGACATGGACTTCGAACACACACTGGATGTGATGATCAAGCTGATCGAAGATGCCATCGAGAATCAGGAATATGAGCGCTATGCCGCCAATCTCGAAGGCTACGATCTCGATGAAGGCGACGAGGAGCTGATTTCCGGCCGTGGCTTTGAAGACGGAGCCCGCAAGTCCGGCCCCAAGCCGGTCGGCGTGCTGGCTATTGTCGGCCGCCCGAATGTGGGCAAGTCCTCTCTGGTCAATCGCATTCTTGGCCGCCGTGCAGCCGTGGTGGAGGACACCCCCGGCGTGACTCGTGACCGTGTGAGCTATGACGCGGAATGGGCCGGAACCGATTTCAAGCTCGTGGATACTGGCGGCTGGGAAGCCGATGTCGAAGGCATCGAATCGGCCATCGCCTCACAGGCTCAGGTCGCCGTGACCTTGGCCGATGCCGTGGTGTTCGTGGTCGATGGCCAGGTCGGTATGACCACCACCGACGAGCGTATCGTCAAGATGCTGCGCGCCTCGGGCAAGCCGGTCGTGCTGGCCGTCAACAAAATCGACGACAACGCCAGCGAATACCTTGCCGCTGAGTTCTGGAAGCTCGGTCTCGGCGAACCGTACTCCATTTCTGCCATGCACGGCAGGGGAGTGGGCGACCTGTTGGACGTGGCCCTTGGCAAGCTGAAGGAAGCGGAGAAGGCATCCGGTTATCTCACGCCGTCCGGTCTGCGCCGCGTGGCTCTAGTGGGCCGCCCGAATGTGGGCAAGTCCTCCCTGCTGAACCAACTGGCTCGTTCGGAACGTGCCGTGGTCAACGATCTTGCCGGCACCACGCGTGACCCGGTCGATGAGATCGTCGACATCGACGGTGAAGACTGGCTGTTTATCGACACCGCTGGTATCAAGCGTCGCCAGCACAAGCTCACCGGCGCGGAATACTATTCGTCCCTGCGCACGCAGGCCGCCATCGAGCGTTCCGAACTGGCATTGATTCTGTTCGACGCCTCGCAACCCATCTCCGATCAGGATTTGAAGGTCATGTCCACCGCCGTGGACGCTGGCCGTGCCATCGTGCTCGTGTTCAACAAGTGGGATGCGATGGATGAGTTCGACAAACAGCGTCTGGAACGTCTGTGGAACACCGAATTCGACCGCGTGATGTGGGCCGAGCGTGTGAACTTGTCCGCCAAGACCGGTTGGCACACCAACCGTCTGGCTCGCGCGATGAACACTGCTTTGGAATCCTGGGATCAGCGTATTCCCACCGGCAAGCTCAACGCGTTCCTCGGCAGGATTCAAGCCGCCCACCCGCACCCGCTGCGTGGCGGCAAGCAGCCGCGCATCCTGTTCGCCACGCAGGCGTCCACGCGTCCGCCGCGCTTCGTGATCTTTGCCACCGGCTTCCTTGAGCACGGTTACCGCCGTTACATCGAGCGTCAGCTGCGCGAGGAGTTCGGCTTTGAAGGCACTCCGATTCAGATCTCGGTGAATATTCGAGAGAAGAAGAAGCGCAAGTAGTGGTTATCCCTTGCGGTGTTGTCTCCGTTAACCCATGGGCGCAGCACCGCAGGACACGCAAGACGTACGATGATTTGCCAAATCGTATCCATGTGGTAAATTGTCTACTCGGTGCTTTTGCACCATCGGGCCGTAGCGCAGTTTGGTAGCGCACTTGACTGGGGGTCAAGGGGTCGCGGGTTCAAATCCCGCCGGCCCGACTTTCTAAGTCCGGAATCTTGATGATTCCGGACTTTTCCTTTTCTCTGACAAGGAGTACGCGATGTTGGCAAATTTCACCGAGGACAAGGATCTGGGCCAAATCAGGGTCATTGCCAGTGATATGGACTGCACGTTGTTGGCTGACGACGGCTCCATGCCACCCCACATGGATGATCTCATCCGCAAGCTCGATGCGGCAGGCATTACGTTCTGTGCGGCAAGCGGCCGCCCGAACTACACATTGGCCGAGATGTTCCCGGAAATCCAGAACCAGATGGCGCTGATGTCGGACAATGGCGCGGCTATCTACTGCCGCGGCAAGCTCATTTACGAGAGCCTCATTCCCGTTGAACAGTACCAGGAAATGATTCGTTACACGCTGGACGACGGACGCGGATGCCCAACCGTCTGCGGCATCGAAGCCTGCTATATCCGCTCATGCGACGAGCGATACGACAACTATTTCCGCACGTTCTACAAGAAAATCGTCTACATGGATGACCTCACCGAACTTGACCGCGATGTAAACAAATACACGGTGTTCTTCCCTGATAACAATTCCGAAGAGGTCTACCGCGAGACCTATCGCGATGCGTGGTCAGACCGTTACACGGTAACGAACGCCGGCAAAATGTGGATCGACATGATGAATCCCGGTGTGGATAAGGGCTCGGCGCTTGCTCGCCTGTGCGAATACCTAGGCGTGGATATCGCGGATTCCTGCGCGCTCGGCGATACCTACAACGATATTCAGATGCTTGAGGCGGCCGGTCACGGCTGCGTAGTGGCCAATGCCGAAGAGCACATGCACGCGCATGCCGACTGGCTGGCACCGAGCAACAACGATAGGGGCGTCGCCACCGTGATTGATACCATTCTGCAAGCCCAGAAAGCCGCCTAATTCACGGATTATTCACTGGTGAACACGCACCTTGTGTACTGTCCTGAGCCCATACGGGGTTACACTTGTTCCTTGGAATATGACGAAAGGGACCTGAATTGACCGAACTGAACAATGAAGCCCAGCTCAGCGTAAACGATGATGCCACCGCCGAGAACACCGCGGAAGCCCACATCGAAGAGGTTTTCTCACATTCCGCCGCCAAGATGCGCGAGAAAGGCATGAGCGAAACCGCCATCAATCAATTCCATCGTCTCTATAGCGTATGGCAGCACGAAGAGGCATCAAACTGGATCCGAGAGGACGATGTGGAGCCGCTTGAGCAGGTTCCCAACTTCCACGATGTTTACGAGACCATCAATCACGACAAGGCCGTGGACGCGTTTGCAAAAACCGCGTTCCTCAAGCTTAACGGCGGTCTCGGCACCTCCATGGGTCTGGAATGCGCCAAGTCCCTGCTGCCTGTGCGCCGCCACAAGGCCAGGCAAATGCGCTTCATCGACATCATCATCGGTCAGGTACTGACCGCCCGTACCCGTCTGAACGTCGAACTTCCACTGACCTTCATGAACTCCTTCCGCACCTCGGCGGACACCATGAAGGTGCTCAAGCGCAACCGCAAGTTCACGCAGCACGAAATCCCGATGGAAATCATCCAGCATCAGGAGCCAAAGCTGGTCGCCGCCACCGGCGAGCCCGTCAGCTTCCCGGAAAGCCCAGATCTGGAATGGTGCCCTCCGGGACACGGCGACCTGTTCTCCACTATTTGGGAGTCCGGTCTGCTCGACGTGCTCGAGGAGCACGGCTTCAAGTATCTCTTCATCTCCAATTCCGATAATCTCGGTGCTCGCCCCTCCCGCACGCTGGCCCAGCATTTCGAGAATACCGGCGCACCGTTTATGGCAGAGGTTGCCATCCGCACCAAGGCCGACCGCAAGGGCGGTCACATCGTGCGTGACAAGGTCAGCGGCCGACTGATGCTGCGCGAGATGAGTCAGGTGCATCCTGACGACAAGGCAGCGGCTCAGGATATCAAGAAGCACCCGTACTTCAATACGAACTCCATCTGGATTCGCATTGACGCGCTCAAGGCCAAGCTTGCCGAATACAATGGTGTGCTGCCATTGCCGGTGATTCGCAACAAGAAGACCGTGGATCCCACCAATCCGGATACCGAGCAAGTCATTCAGCTCGAAACCGCCATGGGCGCGGCCATCGGCCTGTTCAACGGTGCCATCTGCGTGCAGGTGGATCGTATGCGCTTCCTTCCAGTGAAGACCACCAACGATCTGTTCATCATGCGTTCCGATCGCTTCCATCTGACGGACACCTACGAGATGGAAGATGGCAACTACATCTTCCCGAACGTGGAACTTGATCCGCGCTATTACAAAAACATCCACGACTTCGACGAACGATTCCCGTACACCGTGCCATCCTTGGCCGCCGCCAACTCGGTGACCATCCAAGGCGACTGGACATTCGGCCGTGATGTGATCATGTTCGCTGATGCCAAACTCGACGATCAGGGCGAGCCGAGCTACGTGCCAAATGGCGAATACGTAGGCCCGCAAGGCATTGAACCGGACGATTGGGTCTGATTTCAGCAATCATCATGGAAGAAAAACGACGTTATTTTTGTGAAATGGTGTGCAGTCGCGGAAAAAGCCTCTAAGATAGAGGGAGTATGAGACAAACTCATGCACACTTATAACGAAACAATAACTACACGTGAGGACTAATGGCAGAGGGCACAAGCGGACGTCGGCGTTTTTCCGATAAATGGGGCAAGCACGAGCTGGATGTACTGGCCGTACTCTCATCCGCATTCCCGCAATGGCTTACTTCCCGCCAAATCGCACAGCGAGTCAAGGCTTACGCCGATTCCTATGGGGAGCTGGCCGATCAGGCAGCTAAGGCAGCATTCGCCAAGCAATTCCAACGCGATCGCGCCAAGCTCGCCGCCATGGGCATTGCCATCGAATCGCGCCAGCCTGAATATTCCTCCAAGTCCGAAGGTCAGGATTTCGCCTCGTACCGCCTGCAATTGGGCGATGAACCCCGCATCCGTCTGATGTTCGAAGCCGAAGATATGCCGGTATTGGCCGCCGCCAACTATCTGGCCCGTTCCATGTCTATCTCCTCCGAGCCCGATCAGACTCAGGTTGCGGCACGTACTTCACGCACCACACCTCGCGTTCCTCAGACCCCGATTCCGGGTCTTGGTCTCGATTCCATCGCCCCAGGCCTCGGCACCCAGCATATTCCGGACACCTTGGTCAAGGTCATCGATTCGCGTCGATTCGCTGCGACCATCGATGTGGACGGCGAACACCTGAACGTGGCATACACCGATTCCGATGATCTGGCCATGTTCGTACTCGAACACCCAGGTGCCACCATCGTCAGCCCGCAGGAAGCCGTGGATGCCTATCATCGTCGTCTGCACGCAGCCAGTCAGTTCACGCTTGCCGACGAGTCCGCAAGCCCGGTCAGCGCTTCGGTGGTCTCTCCCGCAATCAGCCGTGACATCAGCGAACCGGGTGACCCCGAATCCATCAAGGCCCAGAACAAGAAAAACGGTTCCGCATTCCAGACCGGCAGCGAGGTCGACCGTCGACTGCGTCTGATGCTGTTCCTGTCCGCCCATCTTGGCGAAGAGTTCTCCATGGGGGAGCTGGCCGAACGCTTTATCGGTAAGCCGAAGAACGACGATGAACTCAAGAAGTTCGTCAACATCATTCATAAGGACATCAACACACTGACCACGGTGTCCGATGATGGGGAGATGGCCGGCAGCCAGTTCTTCGACATCGACTGGCCACTGTTGGATGCCGAAGGCATCGTGTCCGCCACCAACTCGCTGGGTCTTGAGCGTCTTGCCGGTATCTCACCGCAGTACCTGAGCATGCTCACCGCATCGGTGAGCTATCTGGCACATTCCCCGCTGCTGCCTGACAAGCAGCGCGCCCAGGCCGAAGACCTTTACGAGCGTCTGCGTCAGCATGTGAGCCCCGGCCAGACCCCGTGGCTGAGCCTTACCGGTTATGAGCTTGAACCGCGCAGTTTCTCCGTGGTCAAGCGCGCTATCAACACCGACTCGCTGCTGGATATGGAATACACCGACAGCACCGGACGCACCCGCCGCAAGCTGGTGGCTCCCTCCAAGATTTTCATCGACGAGGGTGTCTATTACGCGGCTGTCTACACCGATGTCGGTTCCGCGGCGCCCAAGGACAAGAAGGCCTACGTCTCCAAAGACAAGACCATCGACAAGGCCAACGGCAAACCCCGCACCTGGCAGGTACTGCGTCTAGCACGCATCGAAAAGGCCGAACTGGTCAAGCCGACCAAGAAAATTGACGTACCGAACATGCCGGTCAGCGAGCTGCGCAAGTGGAGCTTTGACAACGGCACCGAAGCGGTGTTCATCACCGATCAGCGTGAGTTGCCGTTCATCAAGACCCTTTCCGGTGCCACTGTGGAGCAGTGCGGTGCGGGGGAGAAGGTGCATCTGACTGTGTCCTCCGATTCCTGGTTCGTGGCATTCTGTATCGCCCATGCGCGCCACATCACCGCAGCCGCCCCCGAAACGCTGCGCACGATGATTATCGCCCGTGCCGAGCGAGAGCTCAGCATCAGCGAAAACAAGTAAGGAGCAGACGTCATGCCTTGGTGGATATGGCCGATTCTGGTTCTGTTCATGTTGGCCATGATCGCGGCCGGACTAGTATACGCGGGACTACATGGATTCCATGCCGTGCAGGATATCGCGGAGATTGGCGGCAGACTTGGCGAGCGCGTCTCCAAAATGGGGGAGCCCGGCGGTTCCACAGAGGAGAGCGAACCGCCGCTGTTCACACAGCCGCTGAATGTGGCGCAGGAACGCTATGTTGACGCCCATGCAGAAGTGATACAGCGCAAGAACGTCACTCGCGAACGCCATATCGCGGCTTGGAACAGGTGGAAGCAGTTCAACAAGTAGACGACTAGTCGGAAAGCATCATGGCACGTCACCCTCACCATCAGGAAGGCGATTCTTCCCGAACGCTTAGTCCTGCCCAGCGATACGCATCATTCCAGAAAGCCAATAAACACAGAGCATCGGTCGCGGCTCGTTTTGCCGCTACACTGCCGTTCGATCTTGACGATTTCCAGACCGAAGCCAACGACGCATTGGAGGCCGGCAGCAATGTGCTGGTCGCCGCACCGACCGGCGCAGGCAAAACCGTGGTAGCCGATTTTGCCATCTATCTGGCTCAGGAACGCAACGTCAAAGCGTTTTATACCACTCCTATCAAGGCTCTCAGCAATCAGAAATACCATGATCTGGTAGACGTATACGGCCCGGATAAGGTAGGCCTGCTCACCGGTGACACCTCGATCAATTCCGAGGCGGACATCGTGGTGATGACCACCGAAGTACTGCGCAATATGCTCTACGAGCATTCCACCACGCTCACCGCACTGCGGTATGTGATTCTGGACGAGGTGCATTACCTTGCCGACCGCTTCCGCGGTCCGGTTTGGGAAGAGGTCATCATTCACCTGCCCAAGACGGTGAAAATCGTGGGATTGTCTGCCACGGTGTCCAATGTGGAGGATTTCTCCAACTGGATCGCATCCGTGCGCGGCGAGACCAAGCTGGTCATCAGCGAGCATCGCCCGGTGCCGCTTGAACAGCACGTCATTGTGCAGGCGGATGAACAAACCGAGCCGGAGGTGCTGGATCTGTATCGCAGGGACGGCAACGGCAACCAGACCACGAAGCTCAACGCCGAGTTGATCAACCGACTCGACCAACTGGACCGCAAGGCGGCACGCCGCCGTGGTGAGAAACGGCCCGACAAGCGCAGGGGATTCAAAGGCAAGGGCGGAAAAGGGCACAAGGATCGCGTACCACGCCCGGAGCGACACACGCCTCGCCGTTGGGCCGTGGTCGACGAGCTGAACTTTCTGGGCATGCTACCCGGCATCTACTTCATCTTCTCGCGCAACGGCTGTGATCAGGCGGTCGAGCAGTGCATCAATGCCGGACTGGAACTGACCACCGATGAGGAAGTGACCAGGATTCGCCGCATCGTGGACGAGATGGTGGAAGGTCAGCTCACCCAAGAGGATCTGAAGGCGTTGCAGTTCTCCAAGTTCCGATTCGCTTTGGAAGAAGGATTCGCCTCACATCATGCCGGCATGATCGCCCTGTTCCGCCAAATTGTCGAGCGCCTGTTTGAAGAGGGCCTTGTCAAAATGGTGTTCGCCACGGAAACGCTGGCGCTGGGCATCAATATGCCGGCACGCTGCGTGGTGGTTGAGAAGCTGGAGAAGTTCGACGGCACCGGTCACGTGGGTTTGACTCCCGGCGAGTTCACACAGCTGACCGGACGTGCCGGCCGACGCGGCATCGACACCATCGGCCATGCCATCGTGGTCGACCATCATGGATTCGTGCCCGCCACGGCCGCGGCATTGTCTTCCAAGCGTGTGTATCCGTTGCATTCCAGCTTCCGTCCGACGTTCAATATGGCGGTGAATCTGCTTAATTCCAGCGACTATGGGACCGCACGAATCACCTTGGATCAGTCTTTTGCCCAATGGGAAGCCAATGAATCCGCCTGGCAGCTGGAATCGCAGATCAACACGCTCACCAATGCATTGGCCGGATACGAACAGGCGTTCGCCTGCAATCATGGCGATTTCAAGCAGTTCATGACGTTGCGTATGGAGCTCAGCGACATCGAGAAGGATGGCCGCCGCAAACTCAAGCACGAGGTGTTCCTGACCGATCAGGACAGATCTCGCGCTTTCCAGGACCTCGACAAGCGCATCCAGAAGCTGCGCAAGGCCGAGCACGAGCATCCATGCCGCAATTGCCCCGACCTCCAGCAGCACCTCAAATGGGGGCACCGCTGGGCCCGTGAGACCCGGGAACTCAATCGGGTGAAGTATCGTTATGACTCGCGTACCGGCTCTGTGGCACGTCAGTTCGACCGTATCTGCGACATCCTTACCCAGCTCGGCTATCTGGAGCGGCATGATGACGGCAACGGCCGTATCGACGTGACCCTGACCGAAAAAGGCCTGCTGTTGCGCCGTATTTACAGCGAGCATGATCTGGAACTCTGCGAGGCGCTGCTTGCCGGCACTTTCGACAAGCTCGATGCCAACGGGCTGGCCGCGGTACTTTCCTCGCTGGTGTACGAGGCCAGGCGTGGCTCGGACGGCGAACCACGGCATTATCCGGGCGGCATTTCCGGCCCTATCGCCATCGCATCGTCCAAGCTGCAAGGCATCTGCGCGGATATCAACATCCTGTGCGAGGATCACAGCCTGGAAGAAATGCACCAGCCGGACTTCGGCATCGTCGACATCATGTACGAATGGGCCGACGGCGGTTCGCTGGGTGCATGCCTGTACGGCACGGACATGACCGGCGGCGACTTTGTGCGCACCGCCAAACGACTGGCCGACGTACTGCAGCAAATCGCCGTGGCGCAGCCATTGCCGTTCAATGGGGGAGAACGGTTGGCGGATATCGCCCATGAAGCGGCTGATCGTGTGAACCGCGGAGTCGTGGCCTATTCCGGCGTCGATTAACCTTTGCTTGACCGTCTACACCGGTCAGTCACTAGCGAACAGCGGAATAGAAGCCAAGTCCGAACTGTTGCGTAAATTAGTACGGTCGAAGATTTTTCAAGGAGGATGCCAATATGGCAGAACGTAGCCTCAGGGGCATGAGCATCGGCGCGAAATCGCTGGAGTCCGATGACAACGTGGATTTCGCCGCTCGAAACGATGTGGCGTATGTGTGCCCTAAGGGTCACCGCACTATTCTGCCGTTTGCGGAAGGCGCCGAGATTCCTGACGAGTGGGAGTGCCGCTGCGGTTCCGTGGCCCATCGCGAAGGCGATGACGACCGTGAGGCCGATGAGATCACCAAGCCGACCCGTACGCACTGGGACATGCTGCTGGAGCGTCGCAGCGAGGAGGAGCTCGCCACGCTGCTCGAGAAGCGTCTGCAGATGCACCGCGACGGTTGGATTCCCGATTACGAGTGAGCCAACAACACGTGAACTTGATGCCCAGTCAAACCGACTGGGCATAATCATTGCTGAAGCAATCTTGCGAACATGAACACCATAGTGAAACAGGGGAGTGGACCTCATATGGCACAGTATCCGAGGAACGTGGTCCTGCTGGACCTCGACGGCACGCTTACCAAGTCCGACGGCGGCATCATCGCATCCGTCATCAAGACGTTCGAGGAATTGGGTCGCCCGGTTCCCGACGATGCCGAGCTGCATCGTTTCATTGGTCCGGCCATCATCGAATCGCTGCGACGCAACCATGTGCCGGAGGAGGAGCTTGACCGGGCGGTCATCATCTACCGCAGCTACTATGCGGATCGCGCCGTGTTCGATGATCCGAACGAGCCCGGCAACAAAGTTCCCGGCCGCTTGGTGAACGTCGTGTTTCCCGGTATCCGCGAACAGCTGCTCAAGCTGCGTGCCGACGGCTATTATCTGGCGTTGGCCAGCTGCAAGCCCGAGTACCAATGCGTTCCGATCTGTGAGCATTTCCATCTGACCGAATTGCTGGATGGCATTTATGGCGCTTCCAAGGACAACTCTCGCTTGGATAAGGATCAGGTCATCCGTTATTGCTTTGACAAAATCGGTTTTGATGCTTCGGCAGGGGATAAGGCCGTGATGATCGGCGATCGCTACACCGACATCGATGGCGCACACGCCTGCGGGCTGGACACCATCGGCTGCCGTTGGGGTTACGCCCCGGCCGGCGAGATGGAAGAACACGGCGTTTACGAGATCATCGAGAAGCCCGAGCAGATCGAAGAAGCCGTAAACCGTTATTTCCAAACGCACTGAAACACAACGGCGAGGACTTCTTCATGATGGGATGCGATGGAGCCTGCGCCGCGGGCTTCGACCTGGTTTTCATCGGTTTGCCGTTGCTGTCGCTGTATGAGATTCCCATGCTGATATGGTTCATTTGGCGAGCATTCCACTGGAAACGAAATGACAAGGATTGGCTGAAAGGCACGGCGATTCTTGCAATTGCGGTGGTCGCTCCGGTGTTCCTTTGGCTGTCGGCCTGGTATGCGTGGTGGACTAGTTGATACAGGCGACTGAATCCTCGTCAAGGATAACTAATCTGACATAACGTACATTATCGGATTCCAGTGTCATCGTCGTTCTTACGTACAGAGGCACCAATACGCCGATCCATTGCAGTCTCCGAAGCGTTGCGCGCCTGGAAATACATGGCGACGTTCTCCAGCAACACCAGAACGAATACGATGACAGCTGCGGGCAACTGCGCTGCGTCGCAGAAATCTCTCAGACGCGCATCCATGGAATCCGCGAGAAAAACGAATACAGGAAACGGTATCAGCGCCATTACAAACGACAAAAAATGCATTTTGACCATGGACCAGTCAACCGGCTCAGTCGCCGGACGCTTTGCCCGCGGCGTGAATATGTGGCCTTGACCTATCGTGAACGTGATAATGGCGACGGCCATAATGACGGCGACGAGCCAGAGCACGATTGGCAGGAACCCAATGACTATACCCATTGCATCATCCTTCAGCACTGTGTTCTGCAAGATTACTCGATCTTTGCACGCCCATAATGAAAAAACGACCTGCCGGAAACCCGGCAAGTCGCCATCATACAAACCTGCTGCGAAATCAAGCGGCCTCACGCTGTAGACGCTGCGCCTCAAGCTTCTTGCGCATACGCATGGCGGTCAATTCGTCAATCGGACGATTTATGGAAACCGTCATCGGCTTGTCATCAAGATCGACGTAATCCTCATCCTCCAGAGCGGTTTCAATCTGATGCCACAGTGAGCCGACCGACACGGCGAACACGGCCTTGCCGCTTTGCAGCAGCTCAAGCATCTGCTCGCTGGTCGTGCATTCATGCACGTTCTGGCCGTCGCACATGATGGTCACGTTGGCCAGCTGATCGGTGGTGTGCTGGGTAAGGAAGCCGATGGCCGCAGTCACGTTCTGCAGATTCACGCCAGCATCCAACAGCTTCTTGGAGACGGCCAGAATCACCACGTCCTTGAAGGAATACAAACGACGGGAGCCGGATCCGTGCGATGGCGTGATGGACGGTTCGACAATCTGCTTGCGTGCCCAGTAATCGAGCTGACGATACGTGATGCCCGCAACCTTGGATGCCACGGTACCGCGATATCCACGCTTGATTTCCTCGGAATCGGCGTTGGCGAACAACTCCCCCTGGATAGCGCCATCATTGAGATCTTCACGCTCATCAAGCGGAATATGAAGATGCAGCTCAGTCTCGCCCATCTTGACTCCCCTAACTCACACTGGTGTAATCACACGATTGCAATTCTTCACCAAGTGTAACCCCACACAATGTGTCGGTTATTGGGAGACAAAGGCAGATTTCGTGAAGAACACCAGACGGAACTTGCCAATCATGATTTCATCGCCGTTTTTAAGCACCGCCTGATCAACGCGCTGGCGGTTCACATAGGTGCCATTGAGGCTTCCGGCATCGATAACGGAATACTGGCCATTGACCCGGCGGAACACGGCGTGCTGCCGGGATACGGTGGAATCGTCCAGCAGAATATCCGCTCGGGGATCGCGACCAACAGTGATTTCATCCTCATCAAGCAGATACCGCGAACCAGACACCGCTCCCCTGGTCGAGATAAGCAACGCCGTCCCCTCGGACAGGCGTGTAATGGTGTCCAAATCCTCCTGAGTCAGAGGACGGTCGCCGGTTGCGGTAACGGGCAATACGTTAATAGCAGGCAATCCAATGATGGTGGTTTCGCCTGCGCTAGGAATCGGATCAGTCATAGCTTCCTATTCTACCGTCTTTGCATACTTATTTTGCGTAGCTTCACGCACTTCATCAATAATGACGTTATCGGAGGCTTCGACATTAACATTAGCTCCATACTTGACCTGCAGCTGGGCACCCACTCCCCCGGCGATGTCAACTGCGTTGGAAAGCTCCTGCGGATTGCCTATAGCCTTGACCACATACGGAGGTTTGATGGCCGTGCCATCGGAAATCAGCCCTTCGTCAGCATCTTGAATATAGGTCGATGCGACAACGCGAACCTCGTTGATGGCAATGACTTCGGCGCCGGCATTGCGCAGCTCCTCGATGAGGTTGAACATGATCGAAGCGTCGATTCTGGATGTCGAACCGCGGCTGACCGTAACCGTAATACCTTTGCCCTTGGCCGGGAGCCGGCCGGAAATCAGACCACTGGTTTCCTCGTTCTGCTTGGCGATCTTACGCGCCTGTTCCTGCTCGTTGGCAGCCGACTTCAACGAGTTCAGCTGGCTGGTCAGCTGGGTTTTGCGCTGCTCGAGGTTGGATATCTGCGTGTTCGACTCGTTGAGCAGACGAACCAGCTCGTTCTCATCCATCGTTTCATAGGTGGATTTGGTGTTGTTGATCTGACTCATGTAGGCAAAGCCCAGCAATGCGCACATCAGCATGATGAAGATCGACGATATCAGTCGGGAACGATCGGAATTCCGGTTCAGGTTCTTACGCGGCTTTTTGCGTATAGTGGGGAACGAACCGGTTTCCATGCGGTCGTTCGCCTTATCTTGGGCATGCTGGTCATGCATTTTGTCCAGCATGTTGTTTGATTTAGCTCTTCGTACCATATCAGCCTCGGAAGATGAACCGGCGAATGGCGGACACGTTGGAGAAGATACGGATGCCGAGCACTACAATAACGGCGGTCTGCAGCTGTGAGCCGACGCCGAGCTGATTACCGAGGAACACCAGCAAGGTTGCCGTCAGCACGTTGGCCAGGAACGATATGACGAATACACGGTCAGAGAAGCTTCGTTCAAAGTACGCGCGTGCAGCGCCCAGCAGTGCGTCGATGGCGGCCACCACCATAATCGGCAGATAGGGTTGCAAGACGACCGGAATGTCCGGCTTGACAAACACACCGATTACCACGCCGATAATCAGACCTAGGACGGCTGCCATTATTCGTTCCTCTCTGCGTATTGGGTTTCGCCAGCCACTGCTGCCTCAAGTGTAATCGAATTAGACTTGTTTACCTGCGGATAAATACCTGCTTGTTTGAAGGAATCGTACAGGCTTGCCAGATTCTTTGATCCCATAGCTTCGGCCAACGTGTTCTTGTCTCCGATGGCTTCAATGGTGTACGGGCTTTCGATGGCATTCACGCCAATGAGAATATGCCCACCCGCCTTACGGATGGAGGTCTGTGCACCGAGCCTATTGCCGTTGATGGAGACGGCTTCGGCTCCATTTTGGAACATCAGCGATACCAGCTGCTGCAAATCAAGATCCGTGACGACGCGAATCTTGCTGGTGGTACCCACTCTGGTGGAGGTGGATTGGTCGGACTGGCTCGCCGCAATAGGATCGGCCAATGTCATGGTGATGCCTTCACCGGTGACGGCCACGGCACCGATGACCAATTCATCCTGAATCAGCGTGTCGCTTTTGACCTTTCCGGAGACCTTCTTCGACTGCTCGTCGACTTGGGCCTTGACCGCATTCACATCTTTGGTGAGCTGTTCGATTTGCGCATTGCGGTTTTCGAGTTGGCCGGCCAACGTCTGACGCACCTGTTTGCGCGGATCGGACTGCAGCTGCTGGACGAACAGGCACCCCGCAAACCCGACACCGACGCAAATCAGGAAAACGATGATGCGATTGAACCAGATGGAAAATGCAGATCGCTGCTCATGGACCAGTCTCGAATCGGAGAACATGGGATCCATCGGACGGTTCACGAGATCGTCGATGAGTTGCAGGGAATCATCGTTGGTTTTACGGCGACGACGTCCGCGAACGGCCGCGGCATCATCGGGAGACAAAGCATGGTGGGATTCCACAGACCGAAATGCACGGGAAAAAATGGCACGACGGCGTACTGGCTCATTCTCTTCTGGTACGGGGAATGAGACCGGCGCTGTGGAATCAGGCTCCATTCCGCTCCTCCAATTCCTTGCGCAACAAGCTCACACCTTGTTTGGTGTAGATATATCCGGCCAACCAGTACATGGCAATGCCCCAAATCCCTGCGGCAAGCGCGGCAAGATAGAGCAGGTGGAAGAAGGCGTTGGTGCCAAGATCAGCGAAAATCAGGCTGACGATGGAAATCATCAATAATGCGGTGCCCGCTTTGCCCACGAAATGCACCGGCAACGGACCATATCCATATTGGGCAAGCCACAGCACCTGAATTGCCATCCACAAGTCGCGCAAACCCACAATGATCAGCATCCACCAGGGGATGACGCCGGCGACGCCGAGAGCCAGAATCGAGCAGAAAATCAACAGGCGATCGGCTACCGGGTCAAGAATCTGCCCGATTTTGCTGACTTGGTTGAATCTGCGCGCGATGATGCCATCGAGTCCGTCAGAAGCGGAGGAGATGGCGATAAGCGCCAACGCCGCAATCATCTCATGCCGAGAGATCAGCGCGGAGATGAATGGAATCGAGATGATTCTCAACGCGCTGATCAGATTCGGCACAGTGAAATACAGGTCACGCGCCTCTGGACTGTATCTGCTGCTGAGTTTGTGGTCTGTCATATCGCCAAATAGTCTACATGGTTTACATGCGAGAGGCTTGCAATGCGGTGACGATGATGCCTCGAGCACCGACTTCGTACAAATCGTCCATCAGCTGGTTGACCTTGGCCTTGGGCACCATGACGCGCACGGCGTTCCACTGCTTGTCGTGCAGCGGGGAGATAGTGGGGCTCTCAAAACCGGGGGTCACGGCCACGGCTGCAGACACCTTGCTTACGGGGATGTCGTAATCCATAAGCACGTACTGGTGTGCGGTCAGCACGCCTTGCAGACGGCGGGTGAGTACGGCGAGACGGGAGTCCTTCTCGTCCAGACGCGGAGAGCGAATCAGGCACGCTTCGGAGTGCATCAGCGGGTCGGAAAAAACGCGCAGACCGGCGTTGCGCAGCGTGGTACCGGTGGAGACCACGTCGGCGATGAGGTCGGCCACGCCCAGCTGCACGGAGGATTCCACGGCACCATCCAGGTGGATGGTTTCAGCTTCGATACCGTGTTCGACGAGGTATTCATGCACCAGCTTGTCGAAGGTGGTGGCCACGCGCTTGCCCTGAATGTCTTCCAGAGTGGTGATCGGGGATTCGTTCGGAGCAGCGAAGCGGAATGTGGAGGAGCCAAAGCCGAGCGGCATGTGCTCGAGTGCGGCGGTACCGGAATTCTTCAGCAGATCTTGTCCGGTAATGCCCACATCAATGGCACCGCGGCCCACGTACACCGCGATATCCAACGGACGCAGGTAGAACAGCTCGATGCCGTTGTCTTCATCCTGGACGACGAGCTGACGAGGATTAGTGCGCAGACGGTAGCCGGCCTCGGCCAGCATGTTCCACGCGGGTTCTGACAACATGCCCTTATTGGGCACTGCGATTCTCAGCATGAATGCTCCTCTCCCCTGTTGGGAGTTCGATGCGCTGCGGTTACTGCGTTTTGTGGGGATTACCGGCAGAATTGCCAGCGAATCCCTGGTTGTGTGCTTGATTCAGCGTGTTCTGCGGCCGCGGAACAGCGATCACAGGTGCTTGTAGACGTCCTCGAGGGTCAGGCCGTGCTTGATCATCATGACCTGAACATGGTAGAGCAGCTGGCTCATCTCCTCGGCGGTGCGATCCGCGCCCTCGTACTCGGCGGCCATCCAGGTTTCGCCGGCCTCTTCGATGATCTTCTTGCCGATGAAGTGGGTGCCCTTGTCGAGCTCATCGACAGTCAGGGAGCCTTCGGGACGGATCTTGGCCTTTTCGGACAGTTCGGCGAACAGGGATTCAAACGTCTTCATGATTATCTTTTCTTTGTTGCTTCTGCTGAGGTAATGGGCGCGCTGCGGCTCAGGCCTTAAACGCGGCCTCGGCCTTGGCACGGATGTCATCGACGGCCTGGGCGGGGTTCTCAGCGCCATATACGGCGGAACCGGCCACGAGCACGTCGGCGCCGGCTTCGGCCACGATGTGCGCGGTCTTGGGGCTCACGCCACCGTCGACCTGAATGCGGGTCTTCAGTCCGCGACGGGTGATTTCGTCGCGTAGACGGCGAACCTTGGCCATCTGGTTGTCGAGGAACTTCTGGCCGCCGAAGCCGGGCTCCACGGTCATGATGAGCACCATGTCGAACTCATCGAGGATGTCGAAAATCGGCTCGACCGGTTCGGCCGGACGCACGGCGAAGCTCGCCTTGCAGCCCATTTCGCGCAGCTGGCGTGCCAGACGTACCGGGGCATGGGTGGCACCCATGTGGAAGGAGACCGAAGCGGCACCGAGCTTGGCGTATTCGGGGGCCCAACGATCCGGATCCTCGATCATCAGGTGCACGTCGACGGGAAGGTCGGTGACCTCGCAGATGCGGCCAACGATGGGCTCGCCAAGGGTCAGGTTCGGCACGAAATGATGATCCATCACGTCGACGTGAACCAAATCGGCATTGGAGATGGCCTTGAGGTCACGTTCGAGGTTGCAGAAATCAGCGGACAGGATGCTGGGTGCGATTGCGATATTGCTCATGGTTTCCTACCTTATCTGTGCAATGGGACTTGGAGCCCCGTGTTTCGTGCTGTTTGGACGCTGTTCTTTCCAGTGTTACTTATTTTGCATATTGCCGCGCTGGGCTTTCTTCTGGCGCAGTCGTTCTTCTTCGATGCTCTGGCGTTCGAGCTCGTCGGCGGTGACCGCCGCAAGTTGCCGGGCCTGCACCTTGGAGTCAGGGCCATGCTGGTAGAGCACGACGAACAGGATGCAGCCGATCACGAAGACGATGATGGCGGTCCAGACGTTGGTGCGCAACCCCAGAATCACTGTGGAGTAGTTGATGCGCACGTTTTCGATCCAGGTGCGGCCCAGTCCGTACCACATCAGGTACATGGCAAACTGCTGGCCAGCCCTAAGGCGGTCGGCGAGCTTATGGCCAAGGTAGATGATGATCGCGGCGCCGATGAGGTTCCAGATCATCTCATACAGGAATGTGGGGTGGAACAGGGTGGTTTTGTAGTCGGGGCACTCAGCGCCGGAATAGCAGATTTCGGATTTGCCGATGGCGTCCGCGTCGTTGAGTTTCAGACCCCAAGGCAGGGTGGTGGGCCACCCGTAGAGTTCCTGGTTGAACCAGTTGCCGAGTCGGCCGATGGCCTGGGCCACGGGCAGCGCGGGGGCGATGGCGTCGGCGAAGATCGCGAACGGGTAATGCTTGTGGCGGCACCATAGGAACGCCACCAGCGTGCCCACGGAGATACCGCCGAAGATGGCCATGCCGCCTTCCCACACCTTGAGGATGTTGATCAGGTTGCCGGTGGGCGGGAAGTAGTCGGCCGGCGTGGTGATGCAGTGGTAGAGGCGTGCGCCCACCAGAGCGCAGGGCACGGTGACGAGCGTGGTGTCGAGAATCTGGTCAAAGGTGCCGCCGTAGCGCTTCCAGCGCGTGGTGAGGATCCACACAGCCACGCAGATGCCAATCAGGATGCAGATTGCATACATGTGGATGGTAAACGGGCCGACCTGGAATTTAGAGAAGGTCGGCGAGGGGATATAGGCCAGATTCATCGTGCCTCACTTACTCGTATTCGCTAATGCCGCCTGCCATACTACCGCATGGAAACCGGGACTCGAGGAACGCCTCACGCTTTGGCAGCGTACTCGTTTCATATGTGTCGAGCCTCAGGGTCCAAGCTTTTCCTCGATGGCTTCGATGGCGGATAATCCCTTTACCAGGGCGCATGCGGCAATCCATGACGGAAGCAGGTGCCGAATACGCCCTGATTCTAGGGGCGGCAGGTCTTAGCGTGCGTTGTGGATGCCTTCGGCCAGTTCCTCGCTCTTGGCGGCGAGCAGCTTCAAGCCTTCCTTCGGGTCGCGTGCGGTCTTGTTGTCGTCCGCGAGCAGGGTGTGCACGAGCGCGGAGCCGACGATGACGCCGTCCGCGTAGGAGCCGACCTTGGCGCCCTGTTCGGCGGTGGACACGCCGATGCCCACGCACACGTTCTCGGCACCGGCCTGACGGGTACGTTCCACGAGGAGTTCGGGCGAGGCGTCGATGGTGGCGCGCTCTCCGGTGACGCCCATGCGGGCGGCCGCGTACACGAAGCCGCGCGCGTTGCGGGCCACGGTTTTGAGGCGCTCGGTGGATGAGTCCGGGGAGACCAGGAAGATGCGGTCGAGTCCGTGGCGGTCGGAGGCTTCGATCCACTCCCCCGCCTCGTCCGGGATAAGGTCCGGGGTGATGAGACCGGCGCCGCCGGCGTTCTCGAAGTCGCGGGCGAAGCGCTCGACGCCGTAGTGGTACACGAGGTTCCAGTAGCTCATGATGAGCGGCACGCCGCCGGCGTTGGCCACGGTTTCGACGGCCTCGAACACGCGCTTGATGGTCTCGCCGTTGTTCAGGGCGATGGAGGCGGCAGCCTGGATGACCGGGCCGTCCATGACCGGGTCGGAGTACGGCAGGCCGATTTCCACGGCGTCGACGCCGTGCTCGACCATCGTTTTGAAGGCGTCAAGCGAGACGTCTGGGTTGGGGAAGCCATAGGGCAGGTAGCCGATGAAGGCGGGCTTGTTCTCGGCCTTGAACTTGGTGAACATAGCGCCCGACTTGCTGGGCTTGTGGCTGATGCCCAGCGGCTGGCCGGACGGCGTGGTTGCTTCGTTGGTCATAATCAAAAATCTCCTCTTCTTGTTCAGGCGGCGGTGTCGCCGTGGGCGCCGGCCACATCGAGCGCGGCGGCCTGATCGTCGGTCAGGTAGCCAAACCACTTGCCGGCGGTGGCCATGTCCTTGTCGCCTCGGCCGGAGATGTTCACGATCATCACGGCCTTGTTATAGCCCTTGGCCTTCAGATCCGCGGCGGCCTTGTACGCGCCGGCCACGGCGTGCGAGCTTTCGATGGCGGGGATGATGCCCTCGCTCTGGCTTAGGTCGCGGAAGGCGTTCATGGCCTCCTCATCGGTGGCCCAGCTGTAGTTCACGCGGCCGATGTCCTTGAGCCATGCGTGCTCTGGCCCCACGGAAGCGTAGTCAAGGCCTGCAGAGATCGAGTAAGTATCGAGCGTCTGGCCTTCGTCGGTTTCCAGCAGGTAGCTCTTGGCACCCTGGAACATGCCGAGCTGGCCGGTGCCGGGGGCGAAGCGGATAGCGTGCTGGCCGGATTCGGGGCCGTTGCCGCCGGCTTCGTAGCCGTAGAGGTTCACGCGGTCATCGTCCAGGAAGGCGTTCATCACGCCGATGGCGTTGGAGCCGCCGCCCACGCAAGCGCAAATCGCGTCCGGATGGTCGATGCCGTACCAGTCCTGAAGCTGCTGCTTGGCTTCCTCGCCGATGATCTTCTGGAAGTCCCGCACCATGGCCGGGAACGGGTGCGGGCCTGCGACGGTGCCGAGCAGGTAGTGCGTGTCCTTGACGTTGGTGACCCAGTCACGCAGGGCCTCGTTGATGGCATCCTTCAGAATCTTGTCGCCGAGGGTCACCTCGACCACTTCGGCGCCGAGCATACGCATGCGGGCCACGTTCAGGGCCTGGCGGCGGGCGTCGATCTGGCCCATGTAGATGCGGCACTTGAGGCCAAGCATGGCGCACACGGTAGCGGTGGCCACGCCGTGCTGGCCGGCACCGGTTTCGGCGATCACGCGTGTCTTGCCCATGCGCTTGACGAGCAAGGCCTGCCCGAGCGCGTTGTTGATCTTGTGCGCACCGGTGTGGTTCAAATCCTCGCGCTTGAGGAAGATACGGGCGTCGAGGCCGGTCTTCTCCTTGACGAGTGCGGCGAAGCGCGGGGCTTCGGTCAGCGGGCTCGGGCGGCCCACGTAACGCTGCTGGAGTGTCATGAATTCCTTGTGGAATTCGGGGTCGGCTTTGGCTTGCGTGTAGACGCGCTCAAGCTCGTCGAGGGCGGTGATGAGGGCCTCGGGCACATAGCGGCCGCCGAACTGACCCCAATACGGTCCCTGATGTTCGCTGAGCGGGGTTGTTTCGGATGCTTTCACTTGTGCTCCTGCCTTTACTAGTCGTTCCACTGCAAGTTCATGATCGTCGGCGGTGGCCACGCCCTCGCCGACCAGTACCGCGTCCGCTCCCGCGCGGGCGTAGTCTTCGACCTCTACCGCGCCGAATACGCCGGATTCCGCCACCTTGATGACGTCATCGGGCAGATCGGCCGCGAGTTCGTTGTATTTGTTCACGTCCACCTTGAGGTTCTTCAGGTTGCGCGCGTTGATGCCGATCACCTTGGCGCCGGCCTGGCATGCGCGTTCGATCTCCTCGCGGGTGTGCGTTTCGACCAGCACGGTCATGCTCAACTCGTGCGCCAAATCCAGCAGGTGTTTGAGCTGGGCGTCGTCCAATGCGGCGACGATGAGCAGCACCAAATCGGCACCGTGGGCGCGGGCTTCGTAGATCTGGTAGTCGGTGACGATGAAGTCCTTGCGCAGCACCGGAATATGCACGGCGGCGCGAACCTTGTCGAAATCACCGAGGCTACCGAGGAATCTGCGGCCTTCGGTGAGCACGGAGATGGCGCTCGCGCCACCCTTCTCGTATTCGCGGGCCAGCGCGGCCGGGTCCGGGATGTCGGAGAGGTGGCCCTTGGACGGGGACGCGCGCTTGATTTCGGCGATCACCGGGATGCCATCGGCGCGCTTGAGCCATCGTGTTGCGTCAATCGGAGCCGGGGCCGCCAGCGCGGCCTTCTTCACATCCTCAAGAGACACGGTGAGCTCGCGGGTTTGCTGGTCCTCCAGTGCGCCCGCCACCAATTCGTCCAAAACCGACATGGTCCTCCCTTTGTTGGTGTTCGGTCATGCGCCACTCTAGGTCACGCCCTGCCTTTATTGCCTTGTGCGTCCTACATTCTGGGCTATTCCTCGTTGGTTCGTATCGCTACGGAACCAGAGCGGCCAACAAAAGGAAGATCGCCATGAATATCGGTCATACGACCTGGGATTGATTCCATTGATGGCATAGACTGGACGCATGTGCAGGAGATTCGCGCTCGATTTGGATTGGGATGCCGTGGCCTCACAGTTCGCGGTAGACGAGGATGACGTGCGCGTTGACACTCTGCCACAGCCTTCCTACAACATCGCACCCACGCAGAACATTGGCGTGGTGGCACAGGGCAAGGATGGCCGCCGTCATCTGACCGGTGCCTATTGGTCGCTGGTGCCGCGATGGAGCGCCAGCAAAGTGCTGAGCTACCCCACATATAATGCGCGTGTGGAGTCTGCGCATGTCAAGCCGGCGTTCGCCGAATCCACAAAATCCATGCGAGCCATCATCCCCGCTTCCGGCTACTACGAATGGAAAGGTCGCAGGCCGTTCTATTTTCACGCACCACATGATGAACTATTGTCTTTGGCCGGCCTGTACTCATGGTGGAGGCCGTCTCCCGCATCGCCATGGCAGCTGACCGCAACCATCATCACCTGCCCTGCCGCGGACGAGTTCGTCAAGGTGCATGATCGCATGCCCCTGCTGGCTCCTCGGAATATGGTTGCCTCATGGCTGGACCGCTCCGTTGACGGAGCCGCACTGTTAGATTCCATGCGGGAAGCGGGTACCATGCTTTCCCGGCGTCTGCAATTTCACGAAGTCGCGCCACTGAACAGCGACGGCAAACGTCTTATTCAGCCATTGGATTCCACCGAACCCATGCGTCTGTTTTGAGCTCTTGCAGCTGGAACCGGCTATGCAGCTGTATATGAAGACGGATCAATCAACGCCCCACTGATAGCTAACCTCGTATGGCCCTCAGTCAAAAACAGGTCTCTTCTGCTCGACATTGGTCGACTACGACTACTTTTGCATCAATCCGCGCAACAACTCGATCTCGTCGCGATGCGTGGCGGGCGTCTGCTCCTTGGTTTCGAGGATCATCGGGAGCTTGGCCATGATCGGGTCGTTGACCAGTCGCGTGAAAAACGGGATGCCGAGCTGGCCCTCCCCGATGTTGGCGTGACGATCCTTATGCGAGTCGAGGCCAAACTGCGAATCGTTCACGTGAATCGCCTTGACCTTGGCCAATCCGATCACCACATCCAACTGATGCATCACGCCATCGTAGTCGTTCACCAAGTCGTATCCGGCATCCAGCACATGGCAGGTGTCAAACGTGACGCCGACGTTCGCCTTGTTCTCCACGCCGTTCATGATCGTGGCGAGCTCCTCGAAGTTGCGCCCGCATTCCGTGCCTTTGCCGGCCATGGTCTCCAGCAACACCATAACGCCATCCGCACGCTCAAACACCTGATTCAGCCCCTCGCTAATCAGCCGGCAGCCGGTCTCGGCGCCTTGGCCCACATGCGCGCCGGGATGAATGTTGATATATACCTCCTGGCCGGCCTCGCGGATGGCGGTCAGCAGCTTGATATCCTCGGCCAGCGCCTCGATGGCGAATGCGCGCTTGGCCTCATCCTTGCCGGCCAGATTGTAGACGTACGGCGCATGGACGACCAACGGCCCATAGCCTTCGGCCCTGAGCTGTGCGCCGAACACCGCCGCGCCGGCCAGGTCGAGCGCCTTGGAACGTTTGCCATACGGAGATCGCGGAAAGAACGCGAACGCGGTGCCGCCCTCCTCATGGGAGCGTTTCAGCAGCTCGTTCCAGCCGCCAGCCGTCGACAAATGCGATCCGATAAGCAAACCCGTCATTTCACTTCCGCCTTTCGTGAGCCGTTTCATCTACCGCTATCATATGGTAGGCAGCATCGAGTGCAGCCCGCACAACCGACATGAGGCACAACCCTCTGACCATCCGACCATCTGACCGAAGGAGACCTAAGCATGGCGTCAGCCGGCAATCTCAAGGACGACACCGGCCTCGAACGGAAAATGGAGTCGCGCCACCTGACGATGATCTCCCTGGGCGGCGTAATCGGTACCGGCCTGTTCGTCAGCTCCGGTTACACGATTCATCAGGCCGGACCTTTGGGCGCGATCCTCGCCTACGCGGTCGGTTCCTTGCTCGTCTACTGTGTAATGGTCTCGCTGGGCGAGCTGTCCGTGGCCATGCCGTATGCCGGCAGTTTCCACATGTATGCGAAGCGATTCATCGGACCCGGCACCGCATTCACCATCGCCATCCTGTATTGGCTGAACTGGGCGGTGGCGCTCGCCTCGGAGTTCACGGCGGCAGGGCTGTTGATGCAACGATGGTTTCCTCATTCGCCGTCCTGGGTGTGGTCGGCCGTGTTCATTGCGGTGGTGTTCGCGCTCAACATCATGTCCGTGCGGCTATATGGTGAGGCGGAGTTCTGGTTCGCGTCAATCAAAGTGTTCGCCATCATCGCGTTCATTGTGATCGGCCTGCTGGCAATCTTCGGCTCTATACCGATTGCCGGCCATGCTTCCGCGCCGTTGCTGGGCAACTTCGTGGCCGATGGCTGGTTCCCGAGCGGCATCGCACCTATTTTCTCGACTTTGCTGACCGTGGTGTTCGCGTTCTCCGGCACCGAAGTGGTGGGCGTGGCGGCCGGCGAAACCAAAGATCCATCGCGCGCGATTCCCAAAGCCGTGCACACCACGGTGCTGCGTCTGGCAATTTTCTTCATCGGCTCGATTCTGGTGATGGCGGCCTTGATCCCCTGGCATCAGGCCGGCGTGGACACGAGCCCGTTCGTGCTGGTGTTCCAGTCGATCGGTATGCCGTTCGCCGGCGACATCATGAACTTCGTGGTGTTGACGGCCGTGCTTTCTGCCGCGAACTCCGGCCTGTACGTATGCTCGCGCATGGTGTGGTCGCTGGCCAAGGAGCGGCTGATCCCGGCGCGCTTCGCCAAGACGAATTTCCGCGGCGTGCCGGTGTGGGCCGTACTGTTCAGCATGGCGGGTTCGCTGCTGGCGCTGCTGTCTTCCGTGATCGCCGCTTCGACTGTGTATCTGGTGTTGGTCGCCGTATCCGGCTTGGCGACGCTGGTGGTGTGGTTCTCCGTGTGCGTGTGCCATATCCGGTTTAGGCGTGAATGGACGCGGGACGGGCACAGCGCCGACGAACTCGGCTATCGCGCTCCCGGTTTCCCGGTGCTGCCGTGGCTGGCCATCGTGATGTGCATCGGCGCGCTGGTGCTCGTGGTGCTCGATGAGACGCAGCGTTCGACCCTGTATTGCATGATTCCGTTCGTTGCCTGCTGCTACGCGGCCTATTACGCCCTCGAACGGCAGCGTAAACGCGAAAATAACGCCTAGCTCGGTTTCGAGGGGCTGATTTGGCGCTTACCGGAGATCTATCTCCGTTTCAAGGGGCTGATGCCCAAGTAGACAAGGCTCCACAATGGCGTCATGTCGTTGCCACAAAGCCGTTTATACTCGCGGTTTGGCGTTTGAGCAGCCCCTCGAAAGCCAAGTAGATGTCCCCACCGGACGAAATCAGCCCCTCGAAGCCGAGAAACCATTGATGGCCGATTATGTTGCGCCCGGTGACGTGCCTGGTCCCGTGCTCGAACTGGTACAACAATTGGAGTTTGGTTTTTGCAAAGGGGCATTGTTATGTACAAGATGTTGGTGTCGTTCGCAGACAGCTAATGCGCGTTGACTCGTCGCGCTAAGCCGTGGTCACCGTTTGGGCCCGCGGCGCTTCTGTTGTGCCATTTCCCTAACCTGTACATTTCGTCATATTCGAGTTTCACTTGTCTTCACGTGTCGCGTTGCCGCCGCCGTGCTTGCGCTCCCGACCGTGATCGGCTGACTGCTGCAACAGCCGGGTCTTGGCTTCACGGCGGTGATGGGCATGGCTGTGGTCTGTGCCATGGCTGGACTGGTCGTTGCATTGATTGGTCCGCTGCGTCGGATCTCAACCCCCGACCGGTGGAGCGAATCCGAGCTGTGAATGCAGCGAACGCATATTCCGCGCCCGGATGTCGGTGCGGAACGTACTCAACCGTCAGCCAGACGGACACACTCCTGCTGACTGACGGTCATATTATTGGCATACGGTGGTTGAGTCATCCACTAGCATGATTCATACCACTGCTGGATGGTATGGAATTCACAGTACGAATTATCAGCCATGTCAAATCAGGTCGTACGGCATCTGATGCTTGACCAGCCAGAAGATGCCGAGGCCGATGAACACCAGCAGATTGAATCCGCCGCTATGCCATGGCAGCACGATGATTAGCGTCGCCATACGCGCCACATAGAACGCCGCACGCCGCCAGCCTTCTCGCGGCCGGGTTTCCACTGTCATGTGCGTGAAGCTGCCGCCGAACGTGCAGCCGCCGCGCAACCATGGCACCACGCCCTCGAAGAGGATGAGCGCCGCCAGGAAGAGGATCGAACCGGTCCAGTCGAACGGTTCCATCGACTGCCATGAGCCATTGGAGCCCGAGGGCAGGTTCGAGCGGACGATCATGACGAACAGATGCGTCGGCATCACGGCGAACGCGATCAGCGCCATGTCGATGATGAACGTGATCAGCCGCCTCATGAAGCCAGGTGTGGTGGTCGGCGTCATATCGGCGACCCGCGCCGGAATCAGGCGCAGCGAAAGCATGGCCAGCGCGAATCCGATCAGCGCGCCGGTCGTGTTCCACAGGAGATCGTCCACGTCGAACAGACGGTAGGCGCACGGGAACACGCCCATGAGGCCGGTCAGCTGCATCGTCTCCAGAAACAGCGACGTGGCGAACGACAGTACTGCGGTAACCGGCAGCGGCCAACGCCAGATACGGCCCATGATGAAGCCTAACGGCAGGAAGAACACGATATTAAACGCGATTTGCAGTACGGCGGTGAGACCATCGGTACGGATGTCACCGATGAACTGCAATGGATTGAGCTGTGGCGTCAGATGGTGCGCGGCGCAATAGGCTGCCGCATCGGCCGGCATCGGATACAGTGTGAAGCACAGCAGGCCGAGCAGGTACAGCACCGTGCCATACGCCACTATGGCCGACGACAGTCGGATGCGATTGTCGCGATGATACAGCAACGCCAGCACCGGCACCGTCAGCAGCATGGACACAAACGGCCACAATGCCAGCGCGAACGCAAACGGTTCAGAAAAGTTCTTGAGAAATCCCATCTTCAATGCTCCCTGCTTCGGTCCGCTCCATTCGGTTTCGGACCATATCTCTCGACTTCTGATTCCAAGGTACGGAACATGACGGCATGCGGGTATCGGCCACGAGAGCGAAATCATTGGGATGAAAGGCGATTCGTATCATTCGCATGGATGAGGGAGATGCACCAGTTACCATTGACGCCGACGAGAATGGCGTGGTCGGCGCCGTGACCGCGCAGATGAGCGAGCGTACGTCGTTCATCGTGTTGGACCAGATTACTTCCGCCACCGCTATGCTGTTTCCGGCCCAGCGCATCGCCGCCGAAGCCCATCGCCGCGGCATCCGCATTTTGGTTGATGGCGCGCACGCTCCCGCCCAGCTGGCCGATCCGGTCGGCGGACTGCAGTCCGATTGGGTGGGTCGGCAATTTCCATAAGTTCCCGTGTGCGCCGCGCGGTACGGCATTGCTGGTGATTCCGCCCGAAGGCGGTCAGGATGGTCAGGATTTGTGGCCGCTGATCGACTCGTGGGGTTTCGCCGACCCGTTCCCGGAGCGATTCGACGAGCAAGGCACCCAGGATTTATGCGGTCCGATCGCCGCGCCCGAGTCCTTGCGTGATATCGAGTGCCTGTGGGGCTGGGATGTCGTGCGCCGGTACATGTCCGATCTTGCCGATTACGCGGAGCGTCGGGTATCCGAGGCGGCCAGCGAGGTCGGCGGCGAGGACTGCTCGTCGCCGGTGCGCATTCCCTCCCCCGCCATGCGCCTGGTGAAGCTGCCCCACGGAAACCGCACGCCGCAGGAACTGGACGCCCTATGCCCGGTATTCCGTGACCGAATCCTCAACGAACTGCACGCCGAAGTCGCGGTCACCCAGTTCGACGGCGAACTGTACCTGCGCCTCACCGCCCACGCCTACGTCACCGCCGACGCCATAGACCGCTTCGCCGAACAATCTATCCCAACCATCGTCGGATGGCTGCGTGGGTAAGCGAATCGTATGTTGCATTGGTGCCTTAACTATGGATGATTAAGGCGCCAATGCAACAGTATTAGAGTTTTGCGGGTTGTAGAGCTGCTTACAGAAAATTTGCGGTTGAACGGCAGCCCCAATCTTCCGTCACAGTGGCTTGACGAAATCTTCGCCATTGAAGTAGCCGGCGATGGTATCCGTGGATTATCCACGCCTATCTGCTGAGCAAAGCCGCGGCGCAGGGCGTGGAACTGACGCCGTTCACGGCGCTACGCGGAAATCCGCACGATTATTGGTTCCTCGACGGCGACTTTATCGACCGAGGCGAAATTGATTAAAACCGATTGATAATCGGCTATTTATACGCGAGAGGCGCCGTCAATTGCCTCGCGCATAGAGGCCATCGCTCTCCGTGCAGGTGGCGATGCGTGTGTAGTATTCCGTCTTGTCCTCATGGTCGATACGTGCGCCGCAATGCTGCTGCACCGCAAGACTTGCCGGATTGGTTTTGTGGACACTCAGGTAAGCCTCCTTGATGCCGAGCTCGCGGGCCTTGGCAAGCGTGAGCTTGAGCCCGGCGGTCGCGTAGCCGTGGCCGCGGTATTCGCGGGCGACACCGTAGCCGATGTGGCCCGGACCGTTGCGCAGGAAGTCGGTGAGCCGGTGACGCAGGTTGAAGATGCCCACATAGTCGCCCTCATCGTTGACGAGAATGTATTTGGTGGCTGGCACCCAGCCGTCCGGCAGGCCGACGCCAAGCGACTCATCACGCAACCCTCGCACATATGCGGCGAACCGTTCACGATTCATGCCGGCCGCTGGGTTCTCGAATCCCGTCTCCTCCGCCGGGAATTTCGCGAACAAGTCAAACGCGCGTTCCTGGTCCGCCAGCCATGTTTCAATCAGCCGCATTGGTCACACTCCTCCTGTTGACACAGCAAACCACACTACTACTGCTCGGCCAACGGCCGCAAGCCTTATCTAATTGGCCATTCCTCGACAGTAATGCGACGTACGAGCTCATCACGATATACGGGTTATAGGAACTAAACGTGGTGTTTATGTTCCGGGTTTGGCCTTGTGGCAGTAAGCGTGTCGGGGTGCTTTTAATGTGGCGTCGCATTAAAGGGCCGTGGTTTGGCCGTCCCTCGCCTGTTCCGCAGACGCATCCAATGGTGCTGGAACATCCGGCCCGAGATCCCGCCTGTCACTGCGAGGCATCGGACTGTCTAATACCTTATACATTGTAGCCAATCCAACACGAGCGTGGAACAGCTGCGCTCGGACGTCAACCGGTACGTCTGGTGGTACAACCACCAACGGCTCCACTCGACCCTCGATTACATGAGTCCCGTGGAGTTCGCCAAACAAGGAAAGACCCTCTAGAAACAGTCCAACACACCGTTGCCAATCCACTGTTATCCGACGTCGGGACCGGCAGCGTATCGTCATGGAACCGTTCCGACAACGCCGATGATTACGAGCAGGTCATCGGTTTTCTCCAACTCGGCGTCACCGTCACCGCGATATTACTGTTGTCGGTATCCGCCATCGGCATGATCAACATCGGCCTGGCCGGCATCGAGCAACGCTCGCACGAGCTGCTCATCCGCCGCGCACTGGGCGCGACCAGAGCCAGCATAGCCATACAGGTCATCGGCTCGTCAGTGCTGCTCAGCCTCATCATCGCCTTCGCCGCGGTGCTCATCTCCGCGGTGCTGGTCTGGGCAATTCCGTGGATGATGCCCGCCGACTCGCCGCTGGAACCGCCCGCATACCCATATACGGCGGCGATGATTGCGGCCTGTGCGTCCATCGTCACCTCGCTTGTCGGCTCTCTTGCCCCGGCCATCAAAGCCATACGGCTGCAACCCGCGCTGGCGTTGCGATGAACCAGAAGCCATTCTGGACAAGCCCGCCGACAGCTGGATGGTCGGCATTCCGATCATCGATTGCATCCGGTAAACAATCCGCTTGCGGGATGTGTACCATGGTCGAGATGCCGCAACCGCAGAATGTTGACTATTAGCATACAAATACATACTATTGTCTTACGTAATGATGTTGGAGGTTAATGTGAGCATGGCATCCGTCACAGTCCGCGTGGATGCGGACACCAAGCAGAAAGCCGCAAACATAGCCGAGGATCTCGGTCTGGACTTGTCTTCGGTCACCCGCGCCTTCTACAAGCAGATTGTCCGGGAGAAGCGCATTCCCCTAAACCTTTCCTATACGACCGTGCCGCCTGAGACCATGGAGGCCCTTGACGAGGCGAAGAACAGGCTCGCCGACGGCCAACCTCGCTTCAACAGTGCCGATGAGATGTTCGATTCGTTGGGAATCTGATCAATGCTCAAACCGGATTACACGGCGGCATTCCAGCGAGATATCAAGAAGCTCAAACGCAAGCACGCTGATTTACGCCCGCTGAAAGAAGTCATTCGTCTGGTGCTTGAGGACACGGCGGACTCCAAGGAAGCATTGAGGCGTAGGCATCGCACCCACACACTTACCGGTGATCTAAACGGCGTACTGGAATGCCACATCGGCAATGCCGGCGACTGGCTGCTTCTATGGATTCGCGATGATGGCACCGCCATGTTCATGCGAACCGGCAGCCATGACGAACTGTTGGGCAAATAGCGGGTTATAGCCTGCTTTGAACCAGCCGACGGCGATTTGAGTGCGGCAGCCGGCCGTGCCCGCAGAAGTCGGCATCGCCTCGCTGCTGTTCGCGATTGGCACCGCGATGCCGTGGATCATGCCGAGCGTCACGGGCATGTACCTGTATGCGGGCATCGCCGGCTCGGCTACGGCGTGTACTCAGCCATCGACCAAGCGCTCAACGTCGACGTGCTGCCGAACAAGGAAGAGGCCGGTAAGGACCTCGGCATCCTCAACCTGGCCACCACGCTCGGCCAGGCGGTGGGCCCCACCATCACCTCGACGGTAAAGACCGCGACCGGAGCTTTACGCCTGCATTCGCCATCTCCATCATCATGGCCGTGTGCGCCGCCGTGTTCGTGCTGCGCATTCAGAAGGTGAAGTAGACGCTGCAAAGTGCCCATCTCCGTTTCGAGGGGCTGATTTTGACTTTGCGGAACATCTATCTCCATTTCGAGGGGCTGATGCCAAAGTAGCTACTGGTCAAAAACAACGGAATGACGTTGGAGTAATGCCATTTCTATCCGCGATCTGGCAGTTGACCAGCCCCTTGAAACGGGAGTAGACCTCCGACAAGCACGAAATCAGCCCCTCGAAACTGAATTTGGCTCAATGCATCGCCTGGCGCAACTATATCCCCGGTGCGGGTATACTATTTCGGGCCGTCACGATGACATCCACGGAACGCACGCATGGCAAAGAGAGAAGCATGAGTCAGCCCGATACCGACATGGCAAAGCAGTCGCCGTCCTCGCAACAGGAAACGCGGATTAGGATGGATGCCCCGCAGCATAAGCCAAATCAGGCAGACGAATCGAGCGCATTAGGCGAGCAGTCAACTGAGCCGACTGGCCAGCACAATAAACACGCTCTGCACACGAACCTGAAGCGCGGCATGGAATCCCGCCACCTGCAAATGATCTCGTTGGGCGGCGTGATCGGCACCGGTCTGTTCCTGAGCTCCGGATATACCATTCAGCAGGCAGGCCCGATCGGTACGATTCTGGCGTACAGCATTGGTGCGCTCATCGTCTATCTGGTCATGCTCACGCTCGGCGAGCTCTCCGTGGCCATGCCGGTGACCGGTTCCTTCCATGTGTATGCCGAAAAGTTCATCGGCCCCGGCACCGGTTTCGTGATCGCGATCCAATATTGGCTCACTTGGACGGTGGCTCTCGGCTCCGAATTCACCGCCGCCGGTCTGCTCATGCAACGATGGTTTCCGGACAGCCCCACATGGGTATGGAGCGCGGCGTGCATCATCCTCATCTTTACCTTGAATGCCCTGTCCGTCCGATTCTTCGCCGAGGCGGAATTCTGGTTCGCTTCAATTAAGGTGTTCGCCATCTGCGCGTTCATCATCATCGGTCTACTCGCCATCTTCGGCATTATTCCTATCGCCGGATATCAGCGTGCGCCGATGTTCGGCAATCTCGTCAAAGATGGCATCTTTCCCAACGGCTTCGTGCCGGTGTTCGCGACGATTCTGACCGTCAACTTCGCGTTCTCCGGCACCGAGCTCATTGGTGTGACCGCCGGCGAGACGCGCGACCCGGAAACCGCCGTGCCGAAAGCCATCCACACCACGCTGTGGCGCCTGGTGCTGTTCTTCATCGGCTCGATCACCGTGATGTGCGCGCTGATTCCGTGGCGCCAGGCCGGCGTGGGCGAAAGCCCGTTCGTGCTCGTGTTCAACAGCATCGGCATCCCCTATGCGGGCGACATCATGAACTTCGTGGTGCTCACGGCCGTGCTTTCCGCCTCGAATTCCGGCCTGTACGCCTCCACGCGCATGGTGTGGTCGATGGGCAACGAAGGCATGATTCCGCGCTGGTTCGCCAAAACGAACCGTCGCGGCGTGCCGATGCTCGCCTTGTGCGCCGCAATGGCCGGCGGCCTGTTGGCTCTCCTGTCTTCCGTGATCGCCGCTTCGACCGTGTATCTGGTGCTGGTGGCGCTGTCCGGCCTGTCCGCCGTGGTAGTGTGGATTGCCATCGCTTACTGTCAGATTGTGTTCCGCCGCCGTTGGCTGGCATCTGGCCATTCCGCTGATGAACTCAAATACCGCACGCCTGGCTACCCTTATGTTTCCTGGGCGGCGTTCATCCTGTGCACCGCATCGTTCATATTGGTGATTTTCGATGCCGAGCAGCGGTTCGCGCTTGTGGCTGAGCTCGTGTTCATCGTGGTCTGTTACGGCATTTACTTCCTGCAACAATGGTGGCGGAAACGCAGAAAAGCGTCTGACAGAGAAGACGATCTATCCATGCCGTGGGCCAATCAACACTGATTGAACGATTGCATTTTGTTCCGGGTTCCAGCTCCGGTTCTTTGCATTGCGGATTGCGTATATCCGAACAATAGATACAACACAATAAAAAGCCATATTTGATTGGAATGCCGTCCATCCCCATTCATAGGTCAATAGAAGGCCGGCAAACAGATAATAAACCGCGAGGGGCGGTGACGTTCGGATGATGATAACCGAACGTCACCGCCCCTCGCACTCATTGCGGGATCAAAGCCACGAATCAGTTCTCCGCATTCTCGCGGAGAGCCTCCTTGGCGTCGTTCTTGACCTCGGTGGCCTTCTTGGCGGCCTCGGCTTTGGCGACATCCGCCTTGGCTTTGGCCTCGTCGAGCGCATCCCCGGCCTTGTCCACCAGGTCAGAGGCCTTGTCGGTAGCCTTGTCTTTGATATCGCGGGCCGTATCGGCAACTTTGCTGCCGGCCTGTTTGGCAAGATCCTTCGCATCATCGATCAAACTCATAGTTGCTCCTTAGTACATGTATGCATGGAACTACTGAAATTGCTGACAATACTGTTCGATTATTCTTGAGTTGTGGTGAGCCTTACTTGCGACGTTCCCGCGCAAATATCCAGCTCACACATAATTATACATAGCGCGAGTGAATGGAATCCGTCAACTCGGCAACCGTCAAATGAATTTCAACGGCTCATGCAGACTCGCAATCTCAATGGTTCTCCACATTCCCGCAGCAACGGATTGCTCCTTGCCGTGCGCCGCCTCTTGACTTTCTATGAGCACGCGTCAATCATGGAATATATGGGGATTGCAATCAAACGCATATATGAGGAGCCGGCGGCATCGGACGGGTTCCGCGTGCTGGTGGACCGCCTGTGGCCGCGCGGCATGACAAAGGAGCGCGCGGCCCTGGACCTGTGGCTGAAGGCCGTCTCCCCTTCTCCCTCGCTACGCAAATGGTTCGGCCATGACCCCGCGAAATTCGCGGAATTCCAAGCCCGGTACGTTGCCGAACTTGACGCCAATACCGCCGTCGAAGACCTGCGCTGTATCTGCGCGGAGCATCCCGACGTGACGCTGCTGTATGCGGCCAAAGACCCGCAAGTCAATCATGCCTTGGTACTGCGCGACTATCTCAATGAGTCACTTCAATAATCGGCAGCACAAGCAAATGTTCAAAAACGACATTCGCTTCTCGCGGCGATTTCGAATTCCAAAGTTCACACCAACGGCTTGCGTACATCCAGTTCGCAAATGATGCCAGTCTCCTTGCGAGCCCATTCCGCCGCCTGCAATGCGGCGATGTTCCAGAGCGCGTGCGGCACACCGCCGAGATCTGGATGGGAACCCCAGAACGTGATGTCATCGGAGTATGCGGTGATGACCGAATCCTCCGTAACCGGCATAATCGTGCGGTAAAGCCGATCGGCCAGCGTGGACACGAATTCATTGGCCGCGGCAAACGTGTCGATGAGATGCTGCTCGGCAGTCACCGGCGGGCCAACCAGCTCCCAGGATTCGACATCCGTAGCGCTCCATTGCGCGGCCTCGCCGTCCACCTCGCGCTGCAGTGAAACGAACAGCCTAGCGAACTCGTCCGAGGTCAGACCTGTAACTCGACGACGGGTCGAGAGTTCAATCGGAGTCATCAACTTCTCCTTTCCATGTATTTATGCATCATATGTTCTTAAGGGTCAAATTCGATTCATGCGGACGAACGAATCCATCTAGTAAACGAAAAGCATGGCTGCAATGCATTACAGAATTGACTCAAGATCCCCAGATGAATGCTTTTTCTTGTAAATCGGATAGACTGGCGCGAGAACAGTGCGAGAAAGAGGCGAGGATGACCGAGAAACAATCGCGGAAGCAAACGGCAACATACGCCAACCTGCAGAACGACCAGTCCGGTCAGCCACAGCAAGGCAAGCCGCGCAAGCCGTCGCTGCATGCACGCTGGAAAACCATGGGCCAGGCCATGCGCATGGAGATCCGCGAGCATAAAAGCTCGTTCGCGGTCTATGTGGTGCTGCGCATGCTGGTGCTCGCCATGGCCGTTCTCCAGTTCTTCAACGGGAACTATGAGAACGTGTTCCTGTGCATCCTGACGCTGATGCTGCTGCTGGCGCCGGCGTTCATCCAAGTGCGGTTCCGCATCGAGTTGCCTTCAGTGCTGGAAGTCATCGTGCTCGTGTTCGTGTTCTCGTCCGAGATTCTTGGCGAGATCAGTTCGTTCTATGAGATCTTCCCGTTCTGGGACACGGTGCTGCATACCATGAACGGCTTCCTCGCCGCGGCGATCGGCTTCTCGCTGGTCGACCTGCTCAACCGGTCCAGTCGGGTGAAGTTCGAGCTTTCGCCCCTGTATCTGGCAATCGTCTCCTTCTGCTTCTCCATGACCATCGGCGTGATCTGGGAGTTCTTCGAATTCAGCATGGACCAGATGTTCGGGGTCGACATGCAGAAGGACGCCATCGTGCACTCCATCGGCTCGGTCATGCTCGACCCCACGCACACCAATCACGTGATCCACCTCAACGACATCACGCAGGCCGCGGTCAACGGCCACGACCTAGGTCTTGGCGGGTATCTCGACATCGGTCTGATCGACACGATGGAAGATCTCATCGTCAACTTCATCGGCGCGGTCGTGTTCTCCGTGTTCGGCTTCCTGTATGTGAAGAACCGCGGAAAGAAGGACTCCATCATCAGTCGTTTCGTGCCGCAACGCAAGTCCGCCGACCGCGATTATCTGCGACTGGTGATCGATGGCGGGAAAGCAACTGACGTCGATTCGGCTGATGAGGCCGCAGCCAGTGCCGGTAGTGCCAGTACCATCTCAGCTGTCACTGCCAAGCCTTGAGCACGCTCTGCGGTACTTTCGACGCGTCAAAACGGTAGTGCCCGGTGACTGTCATGTGCTTCTTGAATGAGAAGTAGTCATTCTCGCGCTGCTTCTGGGCCATATTGTGAATCACGTACGGGGTGCCATTCTTGTCGCGTTTGTCCGAGATGACGCCGATATGCTTGACGTGCTGGAAGACCACGATGTCACCGCCCTGCCATTGCGCAACGTCGGCGGTGTCCGTGGTGAGCGTCTGCCCGTATTTCGTGAAGAACACGTCAAGCACGCCGGTGCGGCGGAAATCGATGTTCGAATCCGGCTTCGGCGCTACGGCAACGTAGCTAGCCGGGTCGGCGGCGATATCTGTATCGACCATGGCCTTCAGATCGTAACCGGCTTCACGAAACGCACGCCACACCGAGTCGGTGCAGGCACCACGATCGGCTGGCGGGTAGCCGCCCTGATAATAGTCGGAGTCATAGGCCGGGTGATTTTCGGCATCCTTACGGGCACCGGTAACAATATCTGCATAGTCGTCCACACCGTTGCCGTTGAAATCAACCGTGCTGGCGGCTTTCGAATACTTGCGATTCGCCTCATCAGTCGGCATGATATCTGATTCCGATGCAGCCGAATCCGCTGAGGTTGGGTCCGGTGTTCCCGCCAGCAAACCCGCCACCTGTGTTACGCCAGCCGTTAATGACATGGGCAGTACTCGGGCCAGGTGACGTGCAGCCAGCACACCACCTAAAACAAGCATCACAATCACTGCAACAGCAAGTATCCGTTCGAAGCGTCGGCGTGTGCTTCGACTGTTTTCATGCCCTGCTTCAGTCAGATGATGTGCCATATCGGTCTCCCAGCGTGAGACTTCCCAATCGCTTGTTTCGATGGCTTACACCGTAGTCGCATGACTTATGAAATGCTTGGCCCATACAGTTTTTCTGTATGGGCTTCCCATGTCCGTCTATCTCACAGCTCGCGCAGCTGGGCGGCAATCTGGATGGATTCGACGCTGGCTTCGGCCTTGTTGCGGGTCTCCTGCCATTCGGTGGCAGGCACAGAGTCGAGCACGATGCCGGCACCAGCCTGCACGCTCGCCTCATGATCGCACAGGAACGCGGTACGAATGGCGATGGCCATATCCATATTGCCAGAGAAATCGAAGTAGCCGACGGTACCGCCGTAGATACCACGATCGGCCGGTTCCAGTTCGTCAATGATTTCCACCGCGCGCGGCTTGGGAGCTCCGGAGAGCGTGCCTGCAGGGAACGCGGACTTGAACACGTCAAAGGCGGTTAGCGACGGGTCGACCTTACCGGTGACCGTCGAGCAAATATGCATGATGTGGCTGAAACGCTTGATATCCATGAGCTGTACGACTTCCACGGACTGTGGCACGCACACCTTGCTCAGATCGTTGCGGGACAGATCCACGAGCATGATGTGCTCGCTGCGTTCCTTCGGATCGGCAAGCAACTCCTTGGCGAACTTCTCGTCCTCCTCCGGGGTGGCACCACGCGGGCGAGAACCGGCAATCGGAAAGGTCATCGCGTGGCCATTGTCCACCTTGATAAGGGTTTCCGGGCTGGAGCCGATGACATTGAAATCACGGCCCTGCGCGTCGGTCAACGCCATGAAATACATGTAGGGGCTCGGGTTCAGCGTACGCAGCACACGGTAGACGTCGAACGGGTCGGCGGGCGAATCGATGTCGAGACGCTGGGAGATGACCACCTGGAACACATCGCCGTCCACGATATGTTGCTTGGCACGTTCGACGGCCTGCTCGTAGTGGCTTTTCTCAGTACGGAAACGCAACTCAGGCTGAGCAACCGTTTCGTCCAGAATATTGACACGAAACTCGTCAGGAGCCGGCGTGGCAGCGTCACGCTGCATCTGGTCGAGTCGGGCGACGGCTTCGTTGTAGGCGGCGTCGGCTCGGGTCGACTTGTTGTCCACGTTGACCGCGTTGGCAATGAGCCATACCGAACCGGATATGTGGTCGACCACGGCGATATCGGTGGCCAGGGCAAGCACGGTTTCCGGCTGGCCGGTCTCATCCGGGGCCTCGGCGCGCAAGGTCGGTTCCCAATGACGAATCGCATCCCAACCGACTGTGCCGACCAGACCGCTGGTCAGGTTCGGCAGACCCGCCACATGCGGGGCTTTGAGGGCCTTCAGAGCGGCGTGAGCGACCTCGATCACGTCACCTTCGGTGGGCACGCCGACAGGGACTTTGCCCAGCCAGTCGGCCTGACCATTGTTGGAACGCAGTTGAGCCATCGAGTTGACGCCAATGAAGCTGTATCGGCTCCACGTGCCGCCATATTCCGCGGATTCGAGGATGAATGTGCCGGAACGGCCGCCAGCAAGACGCTCGTAGAAGCCGACCGGGGTGAGCGAATCGGCAAGCAAACGACGCACGATGGGAACCACACGATAGCCGGCATCGGCAAGCTCGTGAAACTGTTCGCGGCTGGGCCAGGTGGCACCCCACTTCAGGTGTTCGACGCTGCATTCGCTCATGTTCGCTCCTTTACTTGCGTTGATGACGTTTATTCTACTGCCGATGAAGCTCCCCCAGTCAGCTGCGCTGACAGCTCGTCGCAAGAGAGGACGGCCTCCGGCTGATTATATTTTGCTCACTGTCGTTCGCCTTCGCCTAAAAACGCCTCCGCGTTTTCTTGACGGTTCAGCCTCAGAGAGGGGAGCCAGAGAAAGGAACCAACTCTACTGCTCGACCGGACGATGACCTTCGACCACGGGCAGAGGGCCTCCTTCGAGGAAGCAACTGCGCTTGCCGGTGTGGCAGGCGGCACCGACCTGATCGACCTCAACCAGCAGTGCATCGCCGTCGCAGTCCAAGGACACACCCTTGACGTACTGCACATGGCCGGAGGTGTCGCCCTTGCGCCAGTATTCCTGACGGGAACGGGACCAGAAGGTCACGCGCCCGGTGGTGAGCGTACGGCGCAGAGCCTCATCGTTCATGTAGCCGACCATCAGCACCTCGTGGGTGTCGTACTGCTGCACGACTGCGGCGACCAAACCTTTGGCATCGCGCTTGAGGCGTGCGGCGATGCGGGGGTCGAGTTCAGTGGAATTGTCGTATATAGTGTCTGTCATATTTGTCTTCTTTATGTGGAACATCCTCAGTCACGCTACGCGTGACAGCTCCCGCCAGCAGGAGCAATAAGGTGTATGCGTTTTATCGAACGGTGTAACCGTGCTTCTTGAGTTCGGCCTTAACATCGGCGATAGTCAGAATTCCGTAATGGAACACGGAAGCCGCCAGCACAGCATCCGCACCGGCCTCGATGGCAGGAGGGAAATCCTCGACCTTGCCGGCACCACCGGAGGCGATAATCGGAATCTTGACTTCCTTGCGCACTGCGCGAATCATTTCAAGATCGAAGCCTTCTTTGGTGCCGTCGGCATCCATCGAGTTCAGCAGAATCTCGCCAGCGCCCAACTCTTCAGCTCGTTTGACCCACCAGATTGCGTCGATACCGGTGGATCTGCGGCCACCCATCGTGGTGACCTCGAAGCCGGACTGGGTATGCTGTTCGCCCTGTTCACGGCGGGCATCAACGGACAGTACCAGCACCTGGTTACCGAAGCGGTCGGCCACGCGGCTGATCAACGACGGATCGTTGATGGCGGCGGTGTTCACTCCGACCTTGTCCGCGCCGCAGCGCAGCAGCGAATCGACATCTTCGGGCGTGCGCACGCCGCCGCCCACGGTCATCGGAATAAACACCTGCTCGGCAGTACGGGAGACCACGTCGATCATCGTATTGCGGTGGGAACTGGAGGCGGTCACATCCAGAAAGGTGATTTCATCGGCACCCTGACGGTAGTATTCGGCGGCCAATTCCACCGGATCGCCGGCATCCTTGAGGTTTTCGAAATGCACACCTTTTACCACACGACCGGCGTCAACATCCAGGCATGGGATGACTCGTACCGCCAACGACATGCTTCACTCCCTGTTTGGCTTTGCTTTACAACTTTTCAGACTACCTACCGCCCGTTACATGGGAAGCAGTCATTTCTGGAATATGAGAATTACCACTATATGCGGTCGGCAAAGCAGGCGCATAGCAGCCCGAACCGTGAGAGAACAGCCAGTGGAACAATCCCAATCGCGTGAAGGAGACCACTATGGCTGTGGAGAACAGCAAGGTTCTGATTATCGTCAACAAACTGGGGCATTGAGGAAACCGAGCTGACGCGCCCGCTGCGTGACCTCAAGGCTGCCGGAGCTCAGGTGACGCTTGCCGCCATCACGCTGGACCCGTGCGAGACCGTGCAGCACGACCGTTACGAAGGCGAGACGCTGACGCCGGATGCGCTGCTGAGCGACGTGCAGGCCTCTGATTATGACCTGCTGGTGGTGCCCGGCGGCACTTGCAATGTGGATCGCATTCGTGTCAATGAGGATGCCATTACGCTGGCGCAGGAGTTCGCGCATGAGGGCAAGCCGATTGCCGCGATCTGCCATGGCGCTTGGCTACTGGTCAATGCTGGACTGGTTGCCGGCAAGACCGCCTCCCCTTGCCGTTACATCGCCGCCGATATCAAAAACGCCGGCGGTCATTACGTCGACGAGCAGCTGCACGTGGATGATGCCAACGGCTTCAAGCTCATCACGTCCCGCAAGCCCGCTGATTTGGACTACTTCGTGGACGCAATCAAGGATGCGCTGAACTAACTACCGCTCCTTGGCAGCGAGCTGACCGCAGGCACCGTCGATGTCCTGGCCGCGGGTGTCACGCAGAGTTGCGGTGATGCCCGCGCGGTGCAGAATTTCCAGGAATTGCTTCTCGTCTTCCGGCTTGGAAGCCGTCCACTTTGAGCCTTCAATCGGGTTCAGCGGAATCGGATTGACGTGAGCCCAATTATCACCGTAATGGTTGAGCCGCTTGGCCAGCAGCTGCGCATGCTCGGCCTGATCGTTGATGCCACGCATGAGTGCGTATTCGATGCTGACACGGCGCTTGGAGGCAAGCCAGTAATCATGTGCCGCGTCCAGCACCTGAGTGGTGTTGAAACGCTTGTTCATCGGCACCAGCTCATCGCGCAGCTCGTCGCTAGGCGCATGCAGGGAGACCGCCAAACGCACCGGAATGCCTTCGGCAGTAAGCTTCTTGATACCAGGCACCACACCCACCGTGGATACGGTGATATTGCGTGCGGAAATGCCAAAGCCCTCCGGCGGCATAGCGGAAATCTGGCGCACGGCGGAAAGTACGGAATTATAGTTGCCCATCGGCTCGCCCATGCCCATGAACACGATATTGCTCAGGCGGCCTTCTCCCCCGGCCACTTCACCATCGCGCATCATTTTGGCGGCCACACGTACCTGTTCGACGATCTCGCCGGTGGACATGTTGCGGGTCAAACCCAGCTTGCCAGTGGCGCAAAACGGGCATCCCATGCCGCAACCGACCTGCGAGGAAATGCACAGCGTGGTACGGGTCGGGTACCGCATAAGTACCGATTCGATCAAGGAGCCGTCAAACAGCTTCCATAACGTCTTGATAGTGTTGCCCTCATCGGCCACCTGACGGGTCACTTCGGTGATGAGCTGCGGGAAGAATGCAGCAGCGGCCTCATCACGCTTCGCAGCGGGAAAATCGGTGAATTCCGCGGCATTCACATCGAAATGCCCGAAATAATGATTGGCCAACTGCTTGACGCGGAATTTAGGCAGTCCCAATTCGGCCGCCTTTTCAATACGCTGCGCGGGAGTCATATCCACGAAATGCAGCGGCGGCTTGCCTCGCCGGGCGTGATCTTTGGAAAGCACGTCGCGGAAAGCTCCAGACGTACCACCAGGAGTGATGCCGGTCTCCGGGGTATCGATTTCAGGTATGGTCATAACCAGTCGTTCCACTCTCAATCGGTCACAGTCCGGTGACCCACAGCAACGCACAGGTGAACGGCGCGCTCATCAGAATCGAATCCACGCGATCCATCACACCGCCGTGCCCCTTCAACAGATGGCCCATGTCCTTGATGCCGATATCACGCTTGAGCATGGAGGCGCACAAATCGCCAAACGTGCCAACTGCACCAATCAGAATGCCCGCTACAATCGGCACCCACCAACGGCTGGTCTGCAACGACGGGTCATAGGTGAAGATGAATACGGCAAACGAGCCAATCATGGCGAACAACATCGAGCCAATCAGACCTTCGACGGACTTCTTCGGCGAAATGCGCGGGCTGAGCTTGTGCTTGCCGAGCCATGCGCCGGCAAACAGACCACCCGTATCAGACAATGCAGGCATGAACACCAGCATGATGGCATGGGCAATAGGATGATCGTTGAACGTCAGCGGAATGATGATGCAGCTGGCCAGCAACGGAATGTAGAGCACGGTCAGCACGGAAACTGCCACATGGCTCAACCGGGAGTGATGCTGTTCACCGCCGTCGTGATTGTATGAGGATTCCAGACGAGCGCTGGCGTCCGTGTTGGACAGTTTGCCGGCGACCGCCAGAGAAAGCCGGTTGCCAAGCGTAAGCTTTGCGCTTGCGGCGATGGCAACAAGAATGATGGAGACGATGACGCTCAGCGACATCGTGATGAGATGGTAGGGAGAATAATACGTGGCAATCAGGGTGAAGGAGGAGCAGATCCAGAGCATAACTACAGGAATGTGCAGTCCTACCGTGGCGAAGTCCACGCGGAGTTCCCAGAGTGCCAGAATCATGAACGCAACGACCAACAGCACGAACACATCAATGCTGAGCAACAGGCAAGCGACGATCAGTATGACCAGTGCCGCACCCGTGGCAATTGCCTGAGGCATATTGCGACCAGTCTTCTTGTTGATCTGATCGAGAGCCTCTTCGGCCTCTTCATGGAGTTGTTCGTTGCGTTCCATAGCCATTCTCCAGGTCTGATTGAATCAGACCTCCATGATCTCCTTCTGCTTGGTGTCCAGCAGAGCATCAATCTCATCAGTAACGGACTTGGTGACCTTGTCGAGATCCTTGAGCAGACGATCGCCCTCGTCCTCGCCCATGTCGCCGTCCTTGACAGACTTATCGATGGTTTCCTTGGTCTTGCGGCGAATGTTGCGCACGGCCACCTTGCCGTCCTCGGCCTTGGACTTGGCGAGCTTGACGTATTCCTTGCGGCGATCCTCGGTGAGTTCCGGCATGGTCAGACGGATGACATTGCCGTCGCGGTTCGGGCTGACACCCAGATCGGAGTTGCGAATGGCCTTCTCCACCGCGGCAGCCTGAGAGGCGTCAAACGGGGTGACGGACAGGGTGCGGGGCTCAGGCACACCGATGGAGGCCACGGCCTTGATCGGCGTCGGAGCACCGTAGTAATCGACCACAATGCCGTTCAGCAGAGCCGGATTGGCGCGACCGGTACGAATACCAGCGAAGTTCTCTTTGGTGTTTTCCACGGTCTTGGCCATCTGTTCCTTGGCCTGATCGATGAGGGACATGTTCACTCCTTGTGTTTGGGGTTCTTCTATGAACGCTTGTATTCGATTGTAGGCGCTCGGGACTACTCGGCCACGCGCGACTCGGCGGTGGAGACCAATGTGCCGATCTCTTCGCCAATCAGGGCGCGGGTCACGTTGCCGGTTCCTTCAAGACCGAACACACGGATGCGCTTCTTGTTGTCGCGGGCCATGGAAAGCGCGGATGCGTCCATAACGGCCAGATTGTCGACCAGCGCACGGTTGTAGCTCAGGGTCTCGAAGCGCTTGGCTTCAGGATCCTTGCGCGGATCGGCGGTGTATACGCCGTCGACGCCGTTCTTGCCCATCAGCACCTCATCGCAGTGGATTTCCAGAGAGCGCTGGATGGAGACGGTATCAGTGGAGAAGTACGGCATACCTGCGCCGGCACCGAAAATCACCACACGCCCCTTTTCAAGATGGCGAATGGCCTTCAGTGGAATGTACGGCTCAGCGACCTGACCCATGGTGATGGCGGTCTGCACGCGGGTGGCCTGGCCCTCCTGCTCGAGGAAGTCCTGCAACGCCAGGCAGTTCATGACCGTGCCGAGCATGCCCATGTAATCGCCACGGGAACGGTCGATACCGGCCTGTTGCAGCTCAGCGCCACGGAAGAAGTTGCCGCCGCCGACCACGATGGCCACTTGCACGCCCTGCTGCACAGCGGGAACGATTTCCTCGGCAATACGACGAATCACGTGGGTGTCGATGCCGACCTTGCCTCCGCCGAATGCCTCGCCGGACAGCTTGAGCAGAACTCTGCGCGGCTTATCGCTATCAGTCATATTGATGCCTTCCTTCAACCGAAAATGCCTGAAAATATCCGTAGACAAGCGTATCGGCTTACAACGACACCCCTTGCAGCGACACCCTCGGTATACAGACAAAAACGCCACCCGGCTGCAATCAGCCAGATGGCGTTTTGAAAATTACGCTAGTCGCGTGAAATGAGCGCTAGGCTCACTCCTCTTCGCCCTTGCCGACTTCGACGCGAGCGAAAGCAGTGGCGTTGCCACCGACTTCCTTGAACAGGGCGCCGACGGTCTTGGACGGATCCTTGACGAACGGCTGCTCGAGGAGCACGACTTCCTTGAAGAAAGCGTTGAGACGGCCTTCGACGATCTTCGGAATGATCTTCTCCGGCTTGCCTTCGGCCTGGGACTTCTCGGTGGCCACGCGACGCTCGGACTCGACCACATCGGCCGGCACGTCCTCGCGGGTCAGCCACTTGGCACCCATAGCGGAGATCTGCAGGGCGGCTTCGTGAGCCACGGCGGCACCGGCCTTGTCGGTGGCGATCATGGCGACGATGCTCGGCGGCATCTCAGCGGACTTCTTGTGAGCGTAAATCTCGACGTGCTCGCCGGAAATCTTGGCGAACTGGCCGACCTTGACATGCTCACCGAACAGAGCGGCGGCCTCTTCGACAGCCAGCTTGACGGTGGTGTCGCCAGCCTTGGCGCCTTCCAGCTCCTCAGCGGAGTTGGCGTCGGCGTCCACGGCGTAGCCGAGCACTTCGTCAGCGAACTCGACGAACTTCGGGGTCTTGGCCACGAAATCGGTCTCGGAGTTCAGCTCGACGGCGTAACCGGTCTCGCCATTGGCGGTCTCGACGACCTTGGAGGCGATGGTGCCTTCCTGAGCCTTGCGACCCTCACGCTTGCCAGCTGCGGCGATGCCCTTGGCACGGATGATCTCCTTGGCACGAGCGACGTCGCCTTCAGCCTCGATGAGAGCCTTCTTGACGTCGAGCATGCCGGCGCCGGTGTCTTCACGAACCTGCTTGATCAGTGCGGCGGTAATTGCTGCCATTGATTATTCTCCTTTAAGAAGATGTTGCTTACCGTGTGAGCGATGGGAGGCGCTGTTACCAGTGCTTCCCATCGCGTAGTATCACTCGGCCTTGGGGGCCTCAGCGGTCTCCTCAGCAGCGGCCGGAGCAGCGGCTTCGGCTTCGGCAGGAGCCTCGTTGGTCAGGAGTTCCTTCTCCCAAGCGGCCATCGGCTGCTCGGCGGTCTCGCCCTCAGCCTTGGCGGCCTGGCCGGAACGCTCCAGCAGACCCTCGGCGACGGCGTCGGCCATCAGGCTGGTGAGCAGCTCGATGCCGCGAATAGCGTCGTCGTTGGCCGGGATCGGGTACTCGACGGTGTCCGGATCGGCGTTGGTGTCGACCAGGGCGACAACCGGGATGCCCAGCTTGTGAGCTTCCTCAACAGCCAGGGATTCCTTGGTGATGTCGACCACGAACATCGCGGACGGGGTGCGGTTCATGTTGCGGATACCGCCCAGCTGCTTGTTGAGCTTGTCCTTCTCACGCTCGAGCAGGAGGAGCTCCTTCTTGGTCAGGCCGGAGCCGTGCACGTCGGAGAAGTCCATCTCCTCAAGTTCCTTGAGGCGGTTGACGCGCTTGGAAACGGTCTGGAAGTTGGTCAGCATGCCGCCGAGCCAGCGCTCGGAGACGTAGGGCATGTTCACGCGGGTGGCCTGGTTGGCAATAGCTTCCTGAGCCTGCTTCTTGGTGCCGACAAAGAGCACAGTGCCGTTGTGGGCCACGGTGGTCTTGATGAAGTCGTACGCCTTGTCGATCATGTCGAGCGACTTGAACAGGTTGATGATGTGGATGCCGTTGCGCTGGGTGAGGATGAACTGCTTCATCTTCGGGTTCCAACGACGGGTCTGGTGGCCGAAGTGCAGGCCAGCCTTCAGCATCTCGCTCATAGTAATCTGAGCCATGGTATTACTACCTTTCATTGTCGGTTCTTGCCTGGCCATGCGCACCTGCGTGCAGCTACTCCCCCGTTGTTTCACGGACTTGCAGCCGACCGACACAGGCCGTCGCGAGCATGACGCGAATTTGTTGTGTGCCGGTTGACAATAATGGGTGGCTCCGAACGCCAGCGACTGCGCTCGTTGCCGGGTGGCACACAAAGTTCGAGAATAGCATGACCCGAGAATAATATGCTCCCGTTGGCGGGAGCTGTCGAACGGAGCGAGACCGAGGGTGGTTGAAGTGGACCACCCTCGGTCAGCTTCGCTGACAGCTCCCTCCAGCGGGAGCCAAGAACGGACTACTTCTGATGTTCGCGCATGTACTTCATGGCAGCGCGACGCTCTTCCTTTTCGAGGCGATCCAGGTAAACGTGTCCGTCAAGGTGATCGCATTCATGTTGAAGCATACGACCCATAATGCCAGTGCCCTCGAGCACGACTTCCTTGCCGTCCAAATCAATGCCACGCACACGGGCATACTCGGCCCTGCGGGTCTTGTACCACAGTCCTGGCACGGACAAGCATCCCTCGTCACCGTACTGTTCGCCGGATTTCTCCTCGAGTACCGGGTTCAGCACGTAGCCGACCTTCCCATCGATGTTGTATGAGAAAGCCCTCAAACTGACGCCAATCTGGTTGGCGGACAGGCCAGCACGTCCCGGATCGTCCACCGTTTCTAGCAGATCATCAACCAGTCGGCGCACGGCAGGCGTTATTTCCTTAATCTCGTCGCAGGGGGTGCGCAGGACGGGGTCAGGCACGACCCTGATCTCACGAATGGCCACTTCTCGTTACTCCTCGTTGTTCTCGCCGGCTGACTGATCAGGCAGCTCATCGGCAGTTGCCTCTGCGGACTCGCCTTCCTCAGCCTCATCGGCTTCGTTCTTCGTCTTCTTGATTTTCTCCGACACGCTAGCAATCGAATCAGACACGCTGGCCTTCATCTGCTCGGAAGATTTCTTGACGGTTGCCACCGTGCTGTCGATGATCTTTGCCGTGGTCGGCAATGGTTTGTTGGAAGGCTTGGGCGCATACAGGTCTTCTTCGATGATGGCTGTGTAACGCTGCAGCACCTTAGGACGCACCACCTTCATGCTCGGGGTGAGCGTGCCATGTTCCTGATTGAATTCCTCGTCGAGAATCGCGAACTTGCGCACGGATTCGGCGCGGGACACATTGGCATTGGCCTGATCGATGTACTGCTGCACGAAAGCGCGCACCGCATCGTTGCCGCTGGCCTCGGCTAGCGACATATCAGGGTCAAGGCCCTGTCCTTCCAGCCACGAATGCAGCATCTCAGGGTCAAGCTCAATCAGTGCGGAAACGAAGGGCTTACCATCGCCGACCACCACCGCATGAGCGACGATTGGACAGGTGTCGATGACATCTTCCATAGGTGCCGGGCTGATGTTCTTGCCGCCGGCGGTAATGATGATGTCTTTCTTACGACCGGTGATGTATGTGAAACCACGGCCTTCGATACATCCAAGATCACCGGTTTTGATCCAACCGTCGGCGGTCATTGCCTGGGCGGTGAGTTCCGGCTGCTTGTAATAGCCGAGGAACACGTTCGGACCGGTGAGCTCGATTTCGTCATCCTCGCCAAGACGCACGCCCATACCGGGACCGGGCTTGCCGACCGATCCGACCTCGTTGTCATCCTCCCAGTTGACCAGCATCGGAGCGGCGGTTTCGGTCATGCCGTATCCCTGAATGAATGTGATGTCGTCCATGCCATTGAAGAAATGAGCCAGATCCACGTTCAGCGGAGCACCACCGCAGGCCAGCCATTTGAGATTCGGGCCAAGGGCGGAACGAATCGACTTGCCGACTGTGGCCATAAAGAAGGAATGCGCCATACGGTCGATGAACGAATGGCCATGCCCCGACTGCTCGTCCTTGCTCCACTTGACGAAGTGCTTGACGGACAGGGCAAAAATATGGCCTTGAACGCCCGCACCGGCTTTCTGCGAGGCGGCGTTGTATACCTTCTCGAACACACGGGGCACACCAAGCAGGTAGGTGGGTTTGAAGCTGCGAATGTCGGCGAGCAGATGCTTGGCATCGGGAATGTATCCGACCACACCGCAGCCGCCGATGCATACATATTGGATGTACCGCGCGAAGCAGTGCGCAAGCGGCAGGAAGAGCAGCAGGCGATTGTCGTCATAGAGCATGCCACGCAGAATCTCATAGCCGTTGAGCACAATATGCGTGTAGTTGCGATTCGAGAGCATGGCCCCCTTGGGCTTGCCGGTGGAACCGGAGGTGTAGACCACAGTCAGCAAATCGTCGGCCTTGATGCGCGCAATGGCAGCGTCCAAGATCTCGTCGGATACGTTTTGTCCGAAATCGGCAACCGCATCGAGCCCATCGGCCTTGAAGTTGAACACATATTTCAGGCCCGGATGTGCAGCGCGAATCTGCTCCAACGTTTGCGCATGCTGGAAACCACCGGCAAAGGCTATGACCGGATCGACCTCTTCCACAATGCCGGCAGTCTGCTTGGCGGAATCAGTCTCATACACCGGAACCACAACCGCTCCGATATCCGCACAGGCAAAATCAGCCACGCCCCACTCGTAACAGGTGGGCGAGTAGATAAGCACCATGCTCCCGGCCTTCACGCCGAGGCCGAGCAGTCCCTTGGCCACCTCGCGGACACGGCTGAGCATTTCCGTTGCAGTGGCGCCACGCCATTGACGGGTATCGTCATCCTGCCATTCGGCAATGGTGTCATCCGGCGTGCGGGCTGCACGCTTGACCAGCAGAGAGAACACCGTGTCCTCGTCGGTGGTGACATACCTAGGTTCTTCAACATGTTCACGCATACGCTCTACTATAGGCGCGACCTGTCCTATGACTACGCCGTCCGCGTGAAGTCATGTCAGCTTTGAGCCGAAACGCTACCCCAAATCGGCAAAGACACACATCCATCTGGAACCGATATATCGGAACTTGAGATTCACCCGCAGATCTTCCTGGCCAATGGTCATGAATACCACCATCTCCATCGTGTCCGCGCCGGTGATCACGCCATCAATCAAAGTCGGCACTGTGGGCAGATAGCAGAATTTGGTTTTGATTTCCGGATGAGTCACCATATGGGAATCCAGCAAGTACTGCATGGTTCTCAGACGTTCCAGACAAGGGTTGGTCAGCGCTCGGCGCAAATGATCCACGCTGAGCTTGCCTCGGATGGCATCGGCGCAATTGCAGGCGATTCGACATGCAGCCATCGCCATCGTATGGCATTCCCGCGCACTCATGCTGCTGGCGAAGGTAGGTTGTATGTGGTACTTGACCGGACGATCCGATAACTCTACGACGATGAATCCGTCATACCCCGGCAAAGGCCCGCATCGACGCATATCAAAAAAGCCCGTATATTCCATGGAATCCCCCTCGATCCCCCTCGAGGCCCACCACCATCGGCAGGCGCAGGATTACACAACATCATGAAAAGGCGTGTCAAGTCAAGTAACTTGACACGCCTTTCTCACATGATGGATTAGTTCATGGAACGCGAACGTCTTGCGATCAGCGGCTGGAATACGGGTTGACCACCATGCCGCAACGCTGGAAGTTCTTCACATCGACATAGCCGGTGGAAGCCATTGCACGCTTCAACGCACCAATGAAGTTCGTCTTGCCATCCGCTTCATGGCTCGGTCCGAACAGGACCTGCTCCAGAGACCCAACCGTGCCGACCGTGGTACGATAGCCACGCGGCAACGTCTGATGACGAGCCTCCGCACCCCAGTGAGTGCCCCTACCAGGAGCCTCAGTGGCGCGCGCCAACGGAGCGCCAAGCATAACCGCATCAGCACCAAGAGCCAGCGCCTTGACGAAGCTGCCGGAGTCGCCCATGCCACCGTCTGCGATGACCTGTACGTAGCGGCCGCCAGATTCGTCCATGTAGTCACGACGGGCTTCGGCCACGTCGGCAATGGCGGTGGCCATCGGAGCCTGTACGCCGATGGTCTGGCGAGTGGCGGAAACTGCGCCGCCGCCGAAGCCAACAAGTACGCCGGCCGCGCCGGTGCGCATCAGGTGCAAGGCTGCAGTGTAGTTGGATGCTCCGCCGACGATGACGGGCACATCAAGGTCATAGATGAACTTCTTCAGGTTCAACGGTTCCTGACCGGAAGACACATGCTCAGCAGACACCACAGTGCCGCGAATCACAAACAAATCTACGCCTGCATCAACCACGGTGGAGTAGAACTGCTGGGTGCGCTGCGGAGAAAGCGCGCCGGCAACGGTAACGCCAGCGTTACGAATCTCGTGCAGACGTTGGGTGATGAGTTCCGGCTTAACCGGCTCGGCGTAAATCTGCTGAATGCGAGTGGTGGCTTCTCCGGCCGGCAGACCGGCGATTTCATCCAACAGCGAGGTCGGGTCCTCGTAACGGGTCCACAGCCCTTCCAAGTCGAGCACGCCAAGCGCGCCCATCTTGCCCATGGCGATGGCGGTGGCCGGGCTGGTCACCGAATCCATGGGAGCGCCAATTACCGGCACGTCGAACTCGTAGGCATCGATCTGCCAAGAAGTAGAGACATCTTCGGGGTCGCGGGTGCGGCGAGAGGGGACGATGGCCACATCATCGAGTGCGTAGCCGAGACGGCCCTTTTTGCCCAAACCGATTTCAATTTCCTGAGACATGGCTTCCACACTATTGCTCGGGTGGGACGCTCATGTCTCACTTTCCCACAGACCGGACGATTGTTTCGCGCCGTTACAAACATGCGCTAAGACTAAAACCATCTTCACATCATCTATCAGGAGGAAGCATGGCCAAAATCAAGGTCGAAGGCACCGTTGTCGAACTCGACGGCGACGAGATGACCCGCGTGATCTGGAAGAACATCAAGGATCGTCTGATTCTGCCGTACCTCGACGTGAACCTCGACTACTACGATCTGGGTATCGAGCACCGTGACGAAACCGATGATCAGGTGACCATCGATGCCGCCCACGCCATTCAGAAGCATCATGTCGGCGTCAAGTGCGCGACCATCACCCCCGATGAGGCACGAGTCAAGGAATTCGGCCTCAAAAAGATGTGGAAGTCCCCCAACGGCACCATCCGCAACATTCTGGGCGGCACCATCTTCCGCGAGCCGATTGTGATGAGCAACGTGCCGCGTCTGGTGCCCGGCTGGACCAAGCCGATCGTCGTGGCCCGTCACGCCTTCGGCGACCAGTACAAGGCCACCGATTTCAAGGTACCGGGCGCCGGCCAGCTTACCGTGACCTTCACCCCGGACGATGGCAGCGAACCGATTCAGCACGTGGTGCACAACTACGGCGAAGACGGCGGCGTGGCCCAGGTACAGTACAACGTTAACGATTCCATTCGCGGCTTTGCCCGCGCCTGCTTCAACTACGGTCTGATGCGCCACTACCCCGTGTACCTGTCCACCAAAAACACGATTTTGAAGGCCTACGACGGCCAGTTCAAGGACATCTTCGCCGAAGTGTTCGAGACCGAGTACAAGGACAAGTACGAGGCCGCCGGTTTGACCTATGAGCACCGTCTGATTGACGATATGGTGGCCAGCTCCCTGAAGTGGCATGGCGGCTACATCTGGGCCTGCAAGAACTACGATGGCGATGTGCAGTCCGATTCCGTGGCACAGGGCTTCGGATCGCTGGGCCTCATGACTTCCGTGCTGATGACCCCGGACGGCCAGACCGTCGAGGCCGAGGCCGCCCACGGTACCGTGACTCGCCATTACCGCCGTTGGCTCAAGGGCGAGAAGACCTCCACCAACCCGATTGCCTCCATCTTCGCTTGGACCGGCGGTCTCAAGCACCGTGCCGACCTGGACAACACTCCCGAGGTCCGTCATTTCGCCGAAACGCTGGAAAAGGTCATCGTCGACACCGTTGAAGGCGGTCAGATGACCAAGGATCTGGCCATGCTCATCGGCCCGGACGAGCCGTGGCTCGATACCGAAGGCTTCATGAACGCGCTGGACGAGAACCTGCAGAAGGCTCTGGCCAAGTAAGTCGAGCGGTTTTTCGACACATCAACCCTGATTGTTCCCGGATATGTGGTGATTCCTCCACATATCCGGGACTTTTTTCTACTCCGCCCTACTAGAATCGTGAACCAGTGCTACTCGCCCCAAGGAGGTTTTGCCCGCTTATGGTGTTCACACGCCGCCCAGCCGCCGTTCTTACCGCCATCGTTGCCGCTTGCGCGATGGCAATATCGCTGACCGCGTGCACCACCGACGCGAATTCGCAGGACACGGCGGACGATCAGACCACGGTCACTTCGTCCGCCCCGGGAGTCGTGGCCATGTTCACTCCTTCCGACGGCATCACGCTGAACCAGCAGACACCGTTGAACAAGTGGGCAAAGCTGACGCCGAATCTCACCAAGGCCCTGACCTCCGCCGGATTCAAGAAGGGCGATATTTCCCACACGACTTCCGATTCCCTGGACAAGCAGAGCCGCGCCATCCAGGACTATGTAGTCAATCATCTTTCCGGCAGCAACACCACCGATGATGCCGGCATCGTCATCTCCCCCGACAACATCACCCTGCTGGTGGCACCGGTAGTCGAGGCCGATGCCTCCACCCGCCAGTACGGGGACTATGTCAGCCAGGAGCTCAGCACCGCCGACACCGCTGAAGGCAGTGATTCCACGGATTCGTCTGATTCGTCCAATTCGTCAGACTCGTCGGATTCATCTACGGGTTCTGATTCCACCGATGATTCGTCATCCGACGCATCCAAAACGGCCGGCGATTCCAAGAACGCGGCCCAAGCTGAAGCGGTGGATCGACTGGTGTCGTCGCTGAAACTGGCTAAAGAGTCCGGCATGCATGTGGTGCTCATGGGCAACAGCATCAAAGGCTACAAACCAGACACCTTCGTCAGGTTCTCGGATGCGCAGGCCATCGGCAAGCTGCAGGCCGAAAAAATCGTATCCAAGCTTGAACTCAGCAAGGCCAGCAAAGACAATCCCAAGTACATCGAAGTGCTGATGCCGTATACCGCTGTGGATGAGTCAGGCGAGGCCAGCGACTCCACCTTTGCCCAAGAAGCGTTCCGCGGCATCTGGCAGGTGCTGGGCGCCTACTACCAAAAAGGCGTTGTGGAAAGTCCTTCAGGTACATTGAACGGCAACTCCACCGAGGATGATTGGCAATCCGTGGCCTACGACGCGTCCAAGGAAGGATCCACCGCAAAGGTACTCGACGCGCGCTTGGCCAAAGCCGACGAACATGCCTCTCCCACCCGCATTGACGGCATCATCGCCATGAATGACTACATCGCCTCGGAAGTCGTCACGGAACTGGACGATCTTGGATATACCGGATCCGCTGCTGATATCAATCCTCAAATCACTATTTCCGGCATAGTCGGCAACATCACCGGCAAGAAGGATCTGAGCCGCAGCGATGTTCCTGACCCCATCAAGTCTCCCGAAAAAGACGATTCGGCCGATTCCACCGATTCCGCAGATACCCAGGACGACTCCACCGCCACGGATAAAACCGATAAGACCAAGGACTCGCAATGGCCTCTGGTTACCGGATATGGTGCCTACGTCTCGAATATCCCGTCTATCGTGAACGGCAAACAATGGATGACCGGCATAGAGGATCGCCAGACCTTGGCCGAGAACATTGCTGAGGCATGCGCACTGCTCAACAAGGGACAAACATTGACTTCCATGTCTTCCGTGCGGAATACCGAAGTGGGCGGTAAGAAAGAGGTTCCCACCATCAGCGGGCCGCTTTTGGCCGTCAGCGCCAGCAATCTCAAGGTCACATTGATCGATCCGGGATATATCTCTTTGGCCGATGCCGGCTTGTAAACCGAGCCTGAATCATAACGGTTTCAACACGATCTTCTGATTCCCCGCATACCGCTGTGGATCCAGATAATCATCTTCCCCGCGCTTGAGGCCCCAGTGCAGGCACTGCCCTGTGCAATGGTCCGACGCACCACCAACCGTACCGATGAACTGCCCCTGCGTAACCGCTGCGCCAACCGTCAGCGTCGTGGTCGCCGGCTCGAACGTCGAGATCACACCATTGCTATGGCGCATGCTGACCACGTCCTTCTCCGCCACTTTCCCAGCAAAACGTATTATTCCCGCCTGGGGTGCCACAATCACGGTTCCGGCCTGTGCCGTGAGATCTATCCCGCGATGTCCGGACAACCACCGCTTGGCCGGTTTCTCGAACTCCCGTTCAATCCGCGGGTCAAGCACCGGCCATCCGCAAAGGGCCTCGCATTGCCGATCCGACTGCGGTTGTGTCGCATAGGCATGCTCCGCATTCCCATTCGGCATCGCAATTCCAAGACCTAACGGCAGTAACAGCCCCAGAATGAGAGCTACTGCACACATGGCACGTTTCTGTTCCTGTGCCTTTCGATGCTCTCTGCGACGCCATATAGACGCTTTTCTGGCCGCCTCACGGCGTTTGTTTGCATGATATGCACGCATGAGTTCCCCATTCCCCCTGTTCAGGCCGGTTTCCGCTCCGGTTCTTCCACAGTGAAGCGGTGACAGAGGAATGTCCAGCTGAATCGGGATATGTGGTTCCAGCTTGCCAGTTATCCACAACGGCGTGTTGCTTACAATTCGGCAAGATGATTCAAATATTGACTACCGAGCCGAAAATCACTTGATTGAACATAGTCCAAATACAACGAAACCCCTTGATCTCCAAGGGGTTTCAGGCAGCTCCTGCGACTGGGCTTGAACCAGTGACCGTCCGATTAACAGTCGGATGCTCTGCCAACTGAGCTACGCAGGAATATTTAGTTTTCCCGGCCAGTCTCCTGACCAGGTGAGCTCCTGCGACTGGGCTTGAACCAGTGACCGTCCGATATACGGTTCTGGCTTGCAGCCGTAGGGCTTTTTGCAACAGGAGTAGAGAATACACCTGCTTTGCTTGTCCTTCAAATCGGCGTGTCTCGACAATTCCTCTCGATCCACCTGGTTTTCCGAAGAGCTTCAGCCGTCGGCGAGAACATTGGCTAGGCTCCATGCAATCGCAAATAGCATTTTCTGGGAAGTGACGAAGACGCCACTTCCTTTTTCTATGCGAAGGAGCTGCCATGAAGTACTGGAACTCGAACAGGAAAAGCTGCGAGCATGTCGAGCCACGCGAGGATTGGAAGGAATCCATCGAACTGTAGATCGACTGGATGGAAGCCATAGGCCGTACGGAAGAGACCTTGAGAACCCGATGGTACCAGATCGTACGTTTCTCCAAAATCGTGAACAAGAGCATCACGGACGTGACCGAAGACGACCTCATATTTTATCTTGCCGGCATGGGCACCGAAGGCAGACGCGGAGTGCGCAGCTGCGTCAAGGTCTTCTACCAATGGGGCATGAAACGAGGACTCGCCCGCTGCAACCCGACGGACACGTTCAAAGCGAGCTGGGCTATCCATGAATAGCAGAGCCCGTCGGCCGGATCGGCCCGGTGAAGCATGTGCAGCACGTCCTTCGCCTTCACCGTGTATTTCCGTTCCGGGGGTAGGCCAAGGGATTGAAGGAAATCCTCCGCATGCAACCGGGCCACTTTCCCGTTCTCCAATGGACGACGGTCGAATCTCTCGATCACGTAGGTGCGTTCGCCGGCGAACTCCATGACCCCGGCCTTGGAGGATTCCAAACCGCATAGCCTGACCAGCCGGTTCGAGGCGGCCTCAACGATATCGGCATCCGCCGTGCCCTGTTCGGGTGGTTTGAAGATATGCGTCGAGGGTATCGCCGCGTTGGGCCACGCCCATCGGTCGCCGATTCGCGCGAGCGTGAATTTGGGCTGGTTGCCGGCCAAAGAGAAACGCGCATGGAGTCATGCTGCCGGCCGGATCGCATACGCCGGCAGAAAAATCGTCCTTTTCCTGTGCCGCCGGTGATGGTTCGGGCATTGCGGCGAGCTTGTCGAATGTGTTGAGGAATGCGCCGATCTCCCGGTCGCTGCTGATGGGATCCATGCCCTGGCCTTCGTCAGGGCGCGCATGAAGTCGAGGGATTGTCCACGAACGCGCCGAAACGTTCGAAAGCACCGCCCTTGATGCCGGTCTCGCCCTTCTCGTACAGGCTCGTATATTCGTCGCCCATGCGGTCGGCGAAGTCCCTTACCCTCATATCGATATCCCATTCGATGGGAGGGCATCCGAGCGCCAGTTCAACGTATCGGGGTTCCACCGACATGCCCTGATCGGTTTTCAGATCCTTCCAGAAGCGGTCCACGGATTCCTTGCCGCCATCGTAGCGTCGGCCTGCGGCGTCGAACGGTTCGCCCACCCATGCCTGCAAGTCGGCGAGCGCGTCGGCGGCGTTCTCCCGTTTGCACACGTCACCTCAGTAAGCCGGAACCTCCATCGAGGCCGTCGAGGGGAACACCGGGCACGATGCCCATCCCGTTCACGGCATCATTCGTCTTTTCCACGATCCCAGACGATTGGGCCAGAGTCAGCCCGCCGGGCACATGGCCGACGGCGTTCTGTGAGAGCCAATCGGAGAGCCGGGAGTAGTCGCCCGTCTCGTAGTAGCGCAGGAGCATGGAGACGAACTGCGCCTTGTCTTCGGGAGGGATCGAGAAGACGCCGATGCCGTCGTGTATGAGCTGGTGGTTGGCAACCATCAGCGCGGTGCGCTTGTTGCCGTCCGAAAACCATTGTCCCCGCGTGACCGCGCCGAACAGCAGCATCGCAGTGTCCTCCCCTTCTGACTCCTCCAGGATGCCGCGAACCCTTTCCTGTGAGGATTCGACGGCGGGAATCTCCGGCACCCATCCCGTGCCGCCGATCCTCACGCCGTATTCACGCAAGCGGCCGGCGTCGCGCACGAGGCCTTCGCCGATGATGCGGTTGTATTCGCGGATGTACTGCCAATCGACCGGATAGTCGATGTTCTCGAGCAGGAATCTCCACGCGCGCTTGATGTTGTTCACCGTGACTATATCGTCCACGCTCATACCCTCGGGCGCGCGCCCGTCGAAGATTTCCTGCGTGTCGGGGAAGGTGACGCCATCAACCTCGATCTTGGCGGTGCGCCAGATCGAATCGACCAGCAGCCGCTTCGCCAGGTCCACGGCCGTGCGCCTATCCGTCGTCGTATCGTTCCTCACCGGTTCCATCAAAGCTCCTTATCCGTTTCCGATAATTCTATCGAAGTGGCCGTGCCGGCAAAGGACGCATATCTCTCATAGACGCCATGCGCCGCCGTGCCGGGCGCGCGGGCGGAGAATCATCGTATGATACCGAATATCGTCAGGGGTTCGGACCCGGCCGGCCTGGTGCGCTACCTGTTCGGCAAGGGACGGCGCAATGAACACACCGACCAGCATCTCGTGTGCGCGGGCGGCGACATGTTTCCCTCGTTTGACATGGATGGCAGGCCGGCGGCGTCGTATGCAGGGATAGGCCGCAGGTTCGACCGACGCTACCGAGTCAGGGAACGCAAGGACGATCCGTTCCCGCCCGACATGCGAGGCAAGAACAACCCCGAACGAGAGCATGGCAGGAAGCGCGTGTGGCACTGCTCGCTCGCCATCAAGGCCGGCCAGGGCATACTGACCGATCAGGAATGGGAGTCGGTCATCCGCGATTATCTGACGCGCATGAACATCATCGACGGCGATAAGGATCAGGTCGTCACATGGCTCGCGGTCCGTCACGGACTGTCCGCCAACGGCAATGACCACGTGCGCCAAGGCGTCGCGCAGCGAGGACGAGTTCATACGCCGCGTGCGCAGGGAAGGCTTCTCCATCGACCCCAGGCTGCGCAAGGGAACCGCCAAAGACTCGTTCACCGACCCCGGCCAGGTGGTCGGCTACCGGATCACGTGGCATAGCACGGATGGGTGGATGGAACGGTTCAACGCCTTCGAGCTCGGCGACGACATGCGATTGAAACGACTGCGCGACGACTGGGCGGACGATGCCAGAAGCCGCAGCCTCGCCGTCCAGGAATGGCGCGCCGCGATGGAGAACCGCCCGCCCTTCCTCGATGACGGACGCGAAAGACACCCGGAGAATCTGTCCACGCACGACATGGAACGCCTCGTATCCGAAGCGTTCGCCATCGCCGCCAACCTCAACAGCGCGGCGGACGACGACGAATACCGGGCAGCGATGCGCGAGGGCCTGCACACGTTCGACATGCTGCGCGAACGCTACGGGCTTACGTAGGACGGCCTGTGGATAACGGCCACGGACATGAACGAAAGCCCTATACCAGCGCACGTAGGAAAAATTTGACAGCAGCCTCGAATCCCTACCTCCGTCGCATGTCGGTGCAAACTCAGAAGGAATGTCCTCCCGAGAGTACACATCCGCTCTCATTCATTGAGGTATCGCGCGTAACGAGTTTTCATTGTAAATGCCACGGTATGGTGACGGATTTTGGAGGACGATAATGACAATACAATATACAGCGCATCCGGCTGATCCGGCGTCGAGTGCGGTGCTGACGCGCGGGCTGGTGAAGCGGTATGGGGATTTTCTCGCGGTGAACGGGTTGAATCTGAACGTGCCGGCGCATGGCGTGTATGGTTTGCTGGGGCCGAATGGTGCGGGCAAGTCCACGACGATGAAGCTGTTGCTTGGGTTGGCCTCGGCCACGAGCGGCGATATGTGGATGTTGGGGGAGAAGGTGGGTGGTCGGCACAGGTTGCAGGCGGGCCGGGTCGGTTCGATGATCGAGGGGCCGAGCTTCTACCCGGGGTTGAGCGGTCTGGATAATTGCCGTATGGTGGCCGATTACCTGAATCTGCCGGGTTCGGCCGCGCCCGCGATTTTGCGGCAGGTCGGTCTGGCCGGCCATGAGGGCAAGAAGGCGAGGGACTACTCGCTGGGGATGAAGCAGCGGCTGGGCATCGCGATGGCGTTGATCTCGCAGCCGGAGCTCCTGTTGCTGGACGAGCCGACGAACGGGCTGGACGCGGAGGCCGTGGTCGAGGTGCGCGAGATGATCATGGGTCTGAGCCGCGAACAGGGCATCACGGTGATCATCAGCTCGCATATCCTTTCCGAGATCGAGAAGATGGCGCCGGTCGTGGGCGTCATCGCGGCCGGCCGCCTGTTGTATCAGGGTTCGCTCGACAGTCTGCGCGAGGAGGGGCACATCGATTTGCGTGTCTCCGACCCGAAGCTCGCGGCGGCGATGCTGGGCTCGGACCGGATCGACTACCGGTGGCTGCCGGGCAGGGATGGCGGCGTGCTGCGCCTGCCGGAACTGCCGGACCAGCGAATCGGCACCCTGATCACGCAGCTCGTCGGCCAGGGCGTCGCGGTCTATCGCGTCACCTCCGAGCGCAAGACGCTGGAGCAGGCGTTCCTCGAACTGATCGAAAGCCCGCAGAGCCGCGAGCCCACGCCTCATCAGGCGCAAAATGCCATGGATTCCGACGCCGCACGCGCATCCGCGCACGCATCCCCGCGTCGTCCGTTGCCGATCCGGCAGGCTGCGGGTCGGGCGGCGTTCGCGGCGGCGGACGGAGGCGCACGATGAGCGGCACGGCAGTGTTCGCGGCGACGGGCCGCCGTCCGCCGCGCCCCCGCGCGAAGACCGGAAGCCCGTTCACGCTGGCGCGTCTGGAGTTGTTGAAGGTGCGGGGCTCGTCGTTCTGGTGGATGCTGCTGGGCATGATGCTGCTGGTTTCGGCGTGGGCGGGCATGGCGTTCATGAAACGCGCCGGCAGTCCCGTCCCGGCGTTGAGGTCGGCCGCGTTGGCCGATGGCGAGGTCTATCAGGTCGTGAGCCTGCTGGCCCCGATTCTGGCGGCCCTGTTGACCAGCCGCATCGCCGTGCTGGAGACCTCGGAGCGCATGAACCTCACATGGCTGTCGTTCGGCCAGTCGGACGCGGCCCGGTTCGTGGGCAAGCTCATCGTCGCCGGCACCGGCGTGGGGCTTTGCTTCCTGATCCCGTTGCTGTGGGTGCCGATCGCGGCGAAGGCCCTTGGCTTCACGGTGGCCGGCTCGTTCGCCGCGCTGGTGTGGGTGCCGGCCCTGACCGGCTTCCTGTCCGCGACGGCCACGAGCGCGGTCCAGCTGATGTTCTCGATGATGATCGACAAGCAGGCCATCGGCCTGGGTCTGGGCGTCATCGCCGGCGTGCTGGGCTCCGGCCTGGGTGCGATGAACAGACCCGCGCTTGGCTGGCTGTTCCCGGCCGGCCTGAGTTCGGCCGCGAGCCCGTTCGTCAGATCCGTGGATGCGGGCGGCAACGCCACGATGCTGCTCGCCGCGCGCCCGTGGATGGCCGTGGCCTCCGCGGCCATGGCGTTCCTCGGCTGGACGCTGGTCAGCATGGTCGTGGTCAAGGTGAAGGAGTCAAGACGATGACACACGCAAACGCAGTGAACCCGGCAACCAATCCGGCAATCAACCCGGCCGCCAATCCAGCTGCCAGCCCGAGCCATGCCGCGATGCCCCGCGCGCATGCGGCGGGACGCCGCAGGCCGTCCGTGTGGGCGGCGTTCCGCTGGGAGACGCGCAAGGCCGGCAACCTGTGGTACTGGATCGTGACCGTCTTGTTCGACGCGATCGGCATGTTCAACGGGTGGAGCCAGTACACCGGCTACCAGGCGGAGTTCGCCAGGCAGGGCGTGACCTGGGCCGCGATCTGGGGTCAGGCGATCCTCCTGCCGAGCATGGTGTTCATGCCGGTGCTTGTGGCCGCGTTCGCCGCGCAGGTCGAAGCCAACGAGCATCGAGGCCGCAACTGGCAGCGGCTGAACGCCGCCGGCACCGTGAACGCGGCGATCGCCGGCAAGATGCTGCACGGGCTCGCGGCTTCGGCGCTGACCGTCCTCGTGTTCGAGGCAGAGTTCATCCTCGTCGGACGCTTCGCCGCCGGATTCGACCTCGCGCAGCTCGGCCCGTTCCTGCTGCGCGGTATCCCGCTGACCCTGTCGGTATGGGCGATCATGACGCTCACGCAGGCCGTGAGCGCGAAGGCCGAATCGTTCGCGGGCACGATGAGCGTGATGATGGTCCTGACCATCGGCGGATGCGCGCTGAGCCTGGCCGCCCCGGCCATCGCCGGGCCGTATCCGCTCGCCCTGATCACCAGCGCCTCCGCCGCCCGCGACCTCGCGAACATCGCCAGCCCGGCATCCATGCTCGCCTCCACGACCGCCGCCGCCATCTGGACCGCCATCAGCGCCCTGATCTTCCACCGGCTCGCCAAACAAGCCGTCTGAGCAACTGTCCACGGGCTCCCCTCACCTGCGGGAGCCCGCCACCCAACACCATGGAAAGGCTTCATCATGCACACCACCAGCCAACACAACGAACGACACGACGAACAACACAACGCGCCACACAACAGCGAACAGTCCATACGCCTGCCGCGCCGCGTCATCGCCGTGCTGATCGCCGCCCTCGCCGCGATCATCCTCACCGGCTGCTCGACCGGCATCGGCGTGGCCGGAGACAGGAACCTCCAAGGCATACGCACCCAAGACGGCGACTCCTACACGGGCGGCTACAAGGCCGACTACAGCAAGTTCACCGGCGAGGAGGCCGTATTCGGCGGCACCGGCAAGAAGGCCAGCATCCACCTGAACGGCACCATCACAGGCACATCCGGCACCGGCAGAATCCTCGTGACCAACGGCAGCGACACGAAACGACCCGTGCCCGCCACGAACGGCAAAATCGACCAGACCTACAACGTCACAGGCACCAGCTTCTACATCTACGTCACCGGCGACCAATTCACCGGCACCGTGAACCTCACATCCAAGGAGCAATGATCATGGCAAACACATCCCAATACCCAAACCAGCAACCGGCATATACGCCGGCACCGCCGGACGGCGGGCGGACATGGGGCGGCTGCGCCAGCCTCGCATTGGCCGTCCTTCCCCTTCTGTGCACGCTCGTGCCCCAGCTGCTCGGCATCCACCTCTACACGACGGGCTGGGTCAGGAACATCCTCGTCATCATCGACTTCGTATGCCTCATCGCTTCGCTCGTCATCGCGATCGTCACCTATCCCGAACAGGCGGGAGGACACAGAATCGTCAGTACAATCGCGATACTCCTATCCGCAGGCCTGACTGCCACCGGCGGCATGCTCATCTTCCTCATGTTCATCAACCAGTAGGAATCCGACTGACAACGGAAAACTTCTTTGGAAGTTCATCTAACCGCATACACGCCATACAGCACAGGCCACATGCGATACGCTTCAACACGGATGGGGCAGCACCCAGGGAAGGAGAATCGCATGACCGCAAAAACCGGAAACGACAAGCGCCACGCGGTTACCGGCCTGATCGGCCACGTGGCCGCGTTCTGGCGGTCCAGCCCGGTCGCGCGCATGGTCGCGCCGATACTGTGCCTATGCTACGACGTGATGATGCTCACCAGAATCGTATTCACCCATGGCGGGGGCGATTCGGCAGCCATGAAACTGTTGGGGCATCAATGGGGAATCCCCGTACTCGCCATCCTATGTGCCTTATCTGTTGTGGCGCTGTTGTTCCGTATCAGAATGCCGTTCGCTATTTTGTGTGCCATATGCGGATTGTATCTATGCGCTTGCTTGATTCAAGCGGAGCCATATCTGATGTTGCCTCTCTTGTTTGCCGTCTACACGTCTACAGCCTTGGCCGCGACCGCTGAACGTGCCATTGCGGGAATGGTTTTGTCGGGATTGTCAATCGTTTGCGGCCTCTGGATTGCGACCTTCCCCGCCTTGCAGACTGATATACTTCTGCCCGAGTCCCTCCTTGCGTCGATGACCGCTATTTTAGCTCTTTGGTCGCGCAACATCAGTCAGCGGCGGAAGGGAGCGGCCTTGGTGGAAGCTCAACAGCAACGAAGCCTGGAATTGGAACAGGAACGCGATGAAGAACGTCGGCGGGCGGACGTCGCAGCCGAACTGCATGACAGCGTGGGCCATAATCTCACCGCTATCATTGCACTTACTGAAGGCTTGGAGGGATTGACACAGGAGCCGGTAGAAGGCGCTATAAAGAGTATCAATAACTTAGCTCGGCAAAGTCTAGGTGATACACGCGAGGCGGTACGGAAACTTTCATCTCCGGTGACGTTACGGAAAACAAAAACAGGAACGGTGGAACTGTGCAGCTGGAATGATATAAACCCGATTCTTCAACATGCTCGTGATATTGGAATCGCCGCCATTCTGACCGAGACAGGAAGGCGTCCAGACGATCTAGCCCAAGCTGATTTATGTTTCCGAGTGAGTCGTGAGGCTGTCACAAACACAATGCGCCATGGGAAAGATATAACGCGAATTGTGGTTTCATGGGATCATCTGGATAATGGGGAACTCCATATAACAGTGCGTGATGATGGTAAGCCAACGCTGAACAAAGATAACCGCGCTAAGGGGACCGGTTTCGGGCTTGCTGGCCTAGTGACTGAAGTTACGCGGGTCGGCGGGCACCTTCACTATGGCTCATCATCAGGGCAGGGGTGGACTGTTTCAGCCATTATTCCACAGCAAAAACGTCCATATATTCCTGTGCAGGAGGGAAACGATGATTAACGTAATGATCGTGGACGATCAGCAGCCGACCAGAATGGGTTTTTCGCTCATGGTCATGAAAGATCCTGCGCTTCGCATGACGTTGCAGGCGGGGAATGGACAGGATGCCCTTGATATTCTTGCGGCACTGCAATTACATGGGCAGAGCCTCCCTGACGTCATTCTTATGGATGTTCGCATGCCTGTTATGGATGGGCTCGATGCCACGGCAAGAATCAAACAGTTATATCCTTCAATACGTATCCTGATTTTAACCACATACGATCAGGATAGCTATGCGTTTGGGGGATTGAGCGCCGGAGCTTCGGGATTCTTGCTTAAGGACGTTAAGACTAAGGACCTGTGTCGGGCCATTCACTCGGTGTACGATGGAGATGCCATACTCACACCACGGATTACAAAGGAAGTGATTCGCCGAGGGGTTCCCAACGTCAGCATCAATGCTGATACTCTGGCCATCAGAAGTAAATTCGATTCATTGGGACCTCGCGAATTCGAAGTCTCAGCACTGGTCAGCGAAGGAATGACTAACGCTGAAATTGCTCAGCGTCTCGGAATGCAACTGGAGGCAGTCAAAAAGGCGGTTAGTAGGTCTCTTGCCAAGCTCGATGTCAAAGAACGTGTTGGTATCGCGGTGCTCTGGTATAAGGCCGGAATGCCGAATCTGCAGAAGTGACAGATTCCGTAGAATAATGTAGGGTTTCTGAATCGTGAAGGGCTCGTAGCGGGCGAACCCGTGACGGTCCATGACTGTCCTCGTTTGAATGGCGATCGGCGCGCATCGTGGTACCGCCGACCGGTATTTTCTCACGTGAATATAGTGCCGCTTGTCTCACCTGACAGATGCGGCCTAGCATTCAATGTCTCTGATTAGCGCGGTCAATGTTGCCCAGAGCCTCGATACAAGTATTGAAAAACTACTTGATGACAGTGCCATGAAGATGGAGATCGAACGCCAAGCGGTCGCACTGCGCGTTCAACTGGATCAAATAAATCAGATGACGGGAAACAAGAATGCCACCGGCGACACGCCGGTGGCTTCAGGTGAGCTCCTGCGGCTGGGCTTGAACCAGCGACCGTCCGATTAACAGTCGGATGCTCTGCCAACTGAGCTACGCAGGAATAAGTTGTTTTGTGCTTAAGATTTCTCTCGCGCACAAGTCACATAGTCTACACGTACCTGAGGAAAATACAACTTACATGCGTGTCATGCATGTCGCGCATGATTCGTTATCACATCGAGACCTTGGTCAGGGGCATGGCGGAGTCGATTGGGAAGTCGGGGGCGCTGGGTGCCACGCCGGCTTCGACCAGGTTCACGCCGAGCATGGCGACCATGGCACCGTTGTCGGTGCAGAGCTTGATCTGAGGGATGCGGACGTCGACACCGTAATTCTCGCCGAATTCGAGTAGTTTGGCGCGCAGCTGCGAGTTGGCGGAGAAGCCGCCGCCCACGATCAGCGTGTTGGAATCATACTGCCGGCAGCCGCGCATGGCCTTGCGAGCCAGCACAGTGGCCACGGAATCGGCTAGGGAGGCGCACACGTCATCCACTGGAATCTCATGGCCGGCGGCCTGTTCGCTTTCCACCCAGCGGGCGACAGCGGTTTTGACGCCGGAAAAGCTGAAATCGTATGGGTGTGCAGCACCGGCCTTGCCCTGGGTCAAGCCCATCGGGACCTTAATGGCATGCGGGTCGCCGTTCTGGCCGTGACGGTCGATGTGCGGGCCGCCCGGATAGGGGAAGCCGAGCAGACGGGCAACTTTGTCGAAGCACTCCCCTGCCGCGTCGTCCAGCGTGGTGCCCACCACGTCAATCTTGCGCGGCATGTCCTCCACGTGCAGCAACGAGGTGTGGCCGCCGGAAACGATCAGAGCCAGCGTGTCTTTGGGGAACGGGCCGAACTGCAGCTGGGTGACGGCAATGTGGCCGATCACGTGGTTAATGCCGTAGATCGGCTTGTTCGCCGCCCACGCTAGCGCTTTGGCGCCGGAGACACCCACGGCCAGGCAGCCGGCCAGTCCGGGGCCGGCGGACACGGCGATAGCGTCCACGTCAGCCAACGTCATATTCGCGTCGGCGAGCGCCTTGGACACGCACGGAACGAAGGCCTCGGCGTGCGCGCGGGAGGCGATTTCGGGAATCACGCCGCCGTATCGCGCGTGTTCCTCCATGGAGGAGGCCACCACGTTGGAGAGCAGTTCGCGGCCGCGTACGATGGCGGCTGCGGTTTCGTCGCAGGTGGATTCAATGCCCAGTACAACCGGTTCGCTCATCGTGCTTCTCCGTTCGTAGTAGTGTTCTCGTTCAATGTGTTCGTATCGTTCGACGCATGTTCCGTGCCCGCGCCGCTCGCACCCGATGTCGTTCGTGTTGATACCGTCTGCGCCGGCGCAAAGCCCACGATCCTCGGCTTCAGGTCCAGGCTCATGGTGTACGCGTCAATGCCTTCGGGCTGATAGTACCGTTTGCGCAATCCCATACGTTCGAAACCGAAGCGTTGGTACAAAGCCAGCGCGGGCTCGTTGTCCACGCGCACTTCGAGCAGCATGCGCGCGGCGCCCTGCCGTTTCGCCTTGTCAATCAGCGTCTTGAGCAACGCGGCGGCGATGCCTTGCCGTTGGTGCGCCTTGCCCACACCAATGGTCATGAGTTCCGCGTCCTCGCCGTCGTACCAGAAGCCGGCGTAGCCGCGAACAACAGTCTGTTCCGTCTCGCCAAACACGTCGAGCAGATATGTGCGGGTGGGTGCATCCAGTTCCTCGCGCACCATGTTCTCGTTCCACGCGCCACGGCCGAATAGTTCGCCTTCCAACTGTGCGATGGAGTGAACCGCAAGATCACGACTGACGGCAGTGATGTCAACAATCATCGAATCAACCCGTCTCACGCCTTATCGGCGCCGGCATGGCCGAGCACGTGCTTCAGCGGGTTCGGCACTTCGGCGTCCGGGCGGCGCAGGTACAACGGTTCGACCGGCACGTCCCTGTCGCCGCGCAGTTCGCGGCTCAGTGCGGTGGCCGCAAAGGCGGCAAGCCCGGCTTTCCCGGCATCCAATATGGATCCGTCCGCCACGGAGCCCAGCGCGCGCAATCCCTGCCAGACGGACGCGTATTTAGCCGCGCCGTGGCCGGCCACGTCTACCACGTAGCTGACGCCGTTACGTTCGCCGTATTCCGCGAGCGCCGCGTTCACCCGTTCGACGATATGCTCCGGATAGTCGATGTCCATCTCGATCCAGCGTCGTTCCGCGGCCTCCTCGTCCGGCAGGCTGATGCTGCCGTGGTTGAGCGAGAAGTACAGCTGCTTGCGGCGCGCATCGTTGACGCACAGCGTAACATGGCGGTCGAGCTCGTGCTCCTTGGCCTCGGCGTCCGAATCGTCACCATCCGACTGATGCAAGCCCAAGCGCGGCACGTCCGCCAGAAAATCGATGCCGTCGAACGATTCGTCGCCATCCAGTACGAAGCTCATCATCTCGCCTTGCGGGTCGAGCACGTTCTGTCCGACGAGCTTGGCCCCGGTGGCGAAGGCCAGTGCCTTGGCGGCCACGATGCCAGCGCGCAGGCCGGTGAACGGCGCCGGACCGATGCCCACGACGATCTCCTCGATATCGGTGGGGGCCAGGCCGGCCTCTTCGACCGCGCGCGCGATATTGACCTGCAGCTTCTCCACATGGGTGCGCGAATCGGTCTCCACAATGGGCTCTCGACCTACAATGCCGACCGTCGAACCGAATGAGGTGTCAATCACCAGCGTGCAACCCATGAATCCTCCTAGTCATAAACCTCTAAAGAGTGTACATCGAGGAGTCTATGGGCGGATTATCGTAAGTCGAACGACTCCCATCGCGCGCCCACCGGTACGAACGTGACCGTACGAACACCATCGCTGGTCAGTTCGCCATTCATGTCATCCGACACGACGGCAGCTTGGTCGAGCGGACGGTCGATATGAACTTCCAATCGTTCCGGAGCCAGTGCGGTGGCCATCTGCTCGCCCCACTCCATGAGCACCACCGTGTTCTCGCCAGGGTCTTCAAGCTCCTCATCAAGACCCAGAGACTCAAGCTCGTCAAGCAACCGAGCGACGGCATCCTGACCGGGGGCATAAGCCGAACCACCCAAACGATAGGCATCCACATGCACCAGATGTGCGGGAGTTCCGTCCGCGAATCGTCCATCAAGCTCGCGGGCGATGGTAAACGTCGGCGAGACAATAGGCTCGGTAATGCCGAGTCCAGCGCCGAATCCTTGCGCAAATGTGGTTTTGCCTGCGCCAAGAGGTCCGGAAAGCAACAACACGTCGCCGCCGTGCACCAATCCGGCGATACGCCTGCCAAGATCTTGCATGGCTTCGCTAGTGGAAGCCTCAATCACGTGTTCGATCATCAACTGCCCTACCGCCCTTTATGACTGATGTCTTCGATGCAACGCTCCAGCGCATACATCGGGTCGCCACCGTTTGTCTTACTCTGCTCATCGGCCCAGGCGAGCATGCGGATGCAGTGCGCAAGACCGGGAGAAGTCCACCCGCCGAGTTGGCGCATCGCATTTTTGAGCACCCAGGGATTGGTTTTCGCCTCGGCCTGCGAAATCGTGCCGGCACGTACGGCCGATGCCTTGGCGATGGTTCTGAGCTTCATAGCCAATGCACCAATCAATGCAATGGGGTCGGTTCCTTGTTCCACTGCCGCACGCATCATAACGATGGCTTCAGCGGTACGACCTTCAACGGCTTTGTCCGCCACGGCAAAGCCAGTGACCTGCGGGTTGGCGGTGAGATACTGATTGGCACGGTCGAGTCCAATGGGATTGTCCTCAAAATCAAAACACAATTGCTCGCACATGGCCGCAAGCTCGCCGGTTTTGCCGCCAAGCACGGACACAAGCTGTTGGGCCGCCATCGGCTCCACCCTGCGTCCGCGTTTCTCGAATTCGCCGAGCACGAAATTCAACTGCGCATCCGGCTTCTTCAAGTCGGGCACGTCCACCTTGCGAACGCCAGCCTTGGTCAGCTGATCGATGATCTTGCGCCCCTTGACGCCGCCTTCATGCTGACAAATGACGATGCTGGAGCCGTTCGGGTCTTTGGCCGCCTGTTTGGTGTAGGAGACCAGGGTTTCGGCGAACTTTTCATCGGCGTTTTGCAGATTGATGATTTTCACTACGGCGGTGTCGGAAAGCAGTGAAGGACTGACAGCCTCATCGAAGGCGTATTGGTCGGCCGAGGTGGCGTCGAGTTCGATGAGTTCGGCATCAGGGCGGGCCTGCAATGCCTGTGAGCACAGTTCCTTGGTTCGTATGCCGTTAAGGTACGAGTCGCCTCCGGGCACCACGGTCACCGGTGCATTCGCTGCTGTTTTCGCCATGCCCCCATCTCGCCACATAGGTTGGACAATGTATGCCAATCCGGTCTGTTCCTCGACCTCATACGCGGGCATCTTCTTTCACGAAGAATCACCGGACAAGAGCCGCCGAGATTCCTCGATCCACAAAGTCAGGCGCACCCGCCATACCGAACCGAAGCGCATACCGGGAAGACCGGCTTCCGGCTGCCGTACACGCTTCACTTGACGAGTAACCAGCACCAACAAGGCTCCTATGCCCAGCTCCGCCAGCAGTATCAGCGCAGCGCCGACCACGCCATCTTTCCACGGCAGTGTGGCCATCTCGTTGCTTCCCAGCCACATCGCCACACGTTCCATCACCAATGTGCCCCATGACGACACCCATGCGAATACGCCCGCCAACCACGGCATGCACCATGCGAGAGCCAACGACATCAAACCGGTGATGGTGGACAGCCCCACGAATGGCGCTACCAGTAGGTTCGCCGGTACGGACAATAACGGCAATTCCGGTTCCATCAGCACCTGAATCGGCAGAGTGAACAGCTGTGCAGCGATGGTCATCGCCATCATCTCCGCAAGACTATGCGGCAATACATGCCCCAGTACGCGGCTCAACCGCCCGGCAAACAGCACTATGCCCAGCACTGCCGCCGAAGACAGTGCAAAGCCGTAACTGGTCGACATACCCGGACTCACCACCAACACCCCAACCACCGTCCAGCACAGGGCGCTCAACGCTTGGGATCGCCGACCCATCGCATGCGATGCGGCACCCATCATGCCCATGATGAGTGCACGGGTGACCGAATCACCGGGGAACATCGCCGCAGCCAACAGCACGTACATGCTTGTGATCATCACTGCGGTCAGCCGCCGGTCCATCAGCAGCCACCTGCCAAGCCGACGGACCAGTCCCGCCAGCAGTACAAAATGGCCGCCGGATACGGCCATCAAATGCATGATTCCCGATTTGCGGAACCGGTCTTCAAGTATGTTCGCATACGTGGCGTGAATCGGCATAGATTGCGAATCCGTGCCGACATAATCCTGCCCAAGTACACCCATCGTCAATCCCGGCACCAGCACACGACCCTGATCGGGCAATTGCTCGGTAACCATGAAAAACGCCTGCTGCATGCGGGATATCAACGCATAATGTAGCGGCGGATCTCTCACCTGCGCCAACGGCTGGCTGCCATCAACCAGCAGCCATAATGGCATGCGGCCATACCTCGCCTGCTGCAAAGTGCCCGCCAGACGATACACCGCGCCCCTATGCATGCGCGCGCAATACGGGTCATCGGCATACACGCGCGCTTTGGCGACCGAGCCCCTATCCGTTCCCCCAATCATGATGACGCTGAATCGCACATCCGTCTGACAGTCATAGCCGCGCTGGTCCGAAGCGACCACAGGTGCCGTCACTGTAGCCGTAATCGCACTCTGCACGCTGGATTGCCGAGCTTGGGTCATTGCCGGATCGTGCCAGGCGATGGTGTCTGCCGCAATCGTCGTCATGCTGCCGACGCACGCCGCCGCAATACAGACAGCCAGTACACCGGGCCAGCGCATGCGTAGGTGATGGGCCAGCAATACTACCAATATCAACACCAGACACGCCATGCCGCCCGGGAGCAAACGCTCCCAACCGATGCCATCCGAGGGCAACGCATCAGCCTCGCGCTCCGACCACCAGGCAAACGCGCTATGCGAGCCCAGACTCGCCGCCCACATGGTCAAGGCGACCGGCAGCATGCGCCAATCGCGGCTCCCCTGCTCCCGCAACGCCCAATCCTTGCTCATCTGACTGTCACCTGCCCTCGTATCTTCTCCAAGGTTTTCGAGCCAATGCCCTTGACGCCGAGCAGTTGATCAACCGAGGCGTATCGGCCGATTGTCTTGCGATAATCGATGATGCGCTGAGCGGTCACCGGGCCAACACCCGTAATGGTTTGCAATTCCGCCAGACCGGCGGTGTTGATGTCAACAAGCCCATCATCAACGGTTACGGCACTGTTCTCATCCGTCTGTGTTTCCGGGAGTTGCCCAGGATCCGGCTCGACATCGGTCATCTCGTCCGAATCGAAGGAAGACTGCGGTCTCTGCTGCGTTGCATTGGCATTGTTAGGGGTTTCGACGGCAACATTCGATAGCGCGGCCAAATGCATTGATTGTTGAATCAACAGAGTCAGACTGATGCCCAGTGCGGCAACCAATAGCAGCACGACGGCCAGGGCCTGATGGACATTGAACGTCAGCCGCGGCTTGTCCCGTAAACGATGGACTGCCCCATCGGCAGCATCCGTAGAACGTACGCCTATCAAATCGGATAGTGATTGTCGGCCGTTTTTGGATCGAGTGGACGAGCGGCTCGAGACAGCCGCTGCCGGAGGAATATCAATAGATTTTGCGCGACTCGGCCGAGGTGGTGGCTGGGGAGGCTCAGCCGCCGCTCGGCCGCTGGCCCCAAAGCTTGGCCGAGGAACGGGCATGGCTTCTTCCGCCCTGCACAGGTCTCGCAGTCGGCGGTTGGCATCGATGGTCTTGCGGTTACGAAAAACGCCCATGAATCCACGCTGATGGATTCATGGGCGTTTGTCTAGCTGAAATGGGGTATGTGGTTCTAGCTTATGAAGTTATCCACAATGAGCGTCACTCAGCGGGAACGATGGAGACGATCTTGGGGGCCTTGACAATCACCTTACGCGGCTCCTTGCCGCCAAGACGGTCGGCGACGGCGGCACGCGCCTGCTTCTCGAGATCGGCCGGGTCGATGTCGACCGGCACTTCGAGCTTGGCGCGTACCTTGCCCTTGATCTGCACCACGGCGGTCACGGTGTCGTGACCCACGTAGCGCTCATCAGCCACCGGCCACGGCTCGGCGGACAGGGAATCGGCGTGGCCGAGCTTGTTCCACATTTCCTCGCAGATGTGCGGGGCGATCGGAGCGAGCATCAGGATCAGCGGCTCGACGGCGGCACGCGGCACGGCCTTCAAGCCGGTCAGGTGGTTGTTGAGCACAATCAGCTTGGCGATGGCGGTGTTCGGGCGCATGCCCTCCATTTCCGCGGTCACTTCGGCGATTGTGTTGTTGAGTAGCTTCAGGGTCTTCTCGTCCGGGGTTTCCTCGGACACGTGCACCTCACCGGTGGTCTCGTTCACCACGTTGCGCCACAGACGCTGCAGGAAGCGCATGCCGCCGACCACGTTGCGCGTGTTCCACGGGCGGGACTCGTCCAGCGGGCCCATGCTCATCTCGTACAGGCGGAAGGTGTCGGCGCCATAGTTCTCGTACATGTAGTCCGGGGTCACGATGTTCTTCAGGGACTTGCCCATCTTACCGAACTCGCGGTTGGCGTGTTCGCCGTTCCATGTGAACGTCGGTTCTCCGGAAGCGTCCGGCTCGCCTTCCACGACCTCGTCGGCCGGCACATACTGGCCACGGTCATCGGTGTAGGCGTAGGCCTGAATCATGCCCTGGTTGAACAGCTTGTGGAACGGTTCGGCCGAATCCACGTAACCGAGGTCGAAGAGCACCTTGTGCCAGAAGCGGGAGTAGAGCAAGTGGAGCACAGCGTGCTCGACGCCGCCGATGTACAGATCCACGCCGCCTTCGTCACCCGAATACTTGTTGTGGTTCGGACCCATCCAGTAGTCGAACTCGTCCTTCTCCACCATGTGCTTGGTGTCGGTCGGGTCGATGTAGCGCATGTAGTACCAGCAGGAGCCGGCCCAGTTCGGCATGGTGTTGGTGTCGCGGTAGTAGGTCTTGACGCCATCGCCCAAGTCAAGTTCGACCTTGACCCAGTCCTCGTTGCGGCTCAGCGGAGCCTCCGGGTCGGATTCGGCGTCCATCGGATCGAAGGTGCGCGGCTCATAGTCAGGCACGTCGGGCAGGTTGATCGGCAGCGCGGAATCCGGCAGCAGATGCGGGGTGCCGTCCTCGCCGTAGACGATCGGGAAAGGCTCACCCCAGTAGCGCTGGCGGGAGAACAGCCAGTCACGCAGACGATAGCTCACCGTGCCCTTGCCGATGCCGGCAGACTCGAGCCAGGCGTTGACCTTGGCGATGGCGTCGTCCACGCGCAGGCCGTCGAGGGAGAGAGCGTCGCCCTTGGCCGCGGTGGCTTCGACGAAAGAATTGATCACGATGCCGTCATGGGAGACGAACGGCGCTTTGCCCTCATAGTTGGCTAGGTCGTCGCCGGATTCAGGCAGAGGCTTGACGGTGTAGATGACCGGCAGTCCGAACTTCACGGCGAAGTCGTAATCGCGCTGGTCGCCGCCAGGCACGGCCATGATGGCACCGGTGCCGTAGTCCATCAGGACGTAATCAGCGGTGAACAGCGGAAGCTTAGCACCAGTAATCGGATTGGTGGCGTACAGGCCCGTGAACAGACCGGTCTTCTCGCCGGCCTCGTCAACGCGGTCCTTGGCGGTCTTGGCCTCAGCAGCCAAACGATAGGCCTTCACTGCCTCGACCGGGTTGGCATAGCCGCCCTTCCAATCCTCGGGCACATCAGCCGGCCATTCGGCAGGTACGTTCTCCAGCAGGTGGTGTTCCGGGGAAACGACGGCGAACGTGGTGCCGAACAGCGTGTCGGGACGGGTGGTGTAGATTTCCATGTCCTTGCTGCCATCGGCGGTGGCCACGGTGAAGTGCACGGAAGCGCCGTGGGATTCGCCGATCCAGTTGCGCTGCATGAGCTTGACCTTCTCAGGCCAATTGATGCCATCGAGATCCTCGATCAGGCGGTGGCCGTACTTGGTGATGCGCATGGACCACTGGCGCAGCTCACGCTGGAAAACCGGGAAGTTGCCTCGCTCGGACTTGCCTTCGGCGGTGACCTCCTCGTTGGCCAGCACGGTGCCCAGACCCGGGCACCAGTTGACCGGGGACTTGGAGATATAGGCCAGGCGGAAGTCGTTCAAAATGTCCTGCTGTTCGGCCTGGTCGAGGTCGGCCCACTTCTTGCCGTCGGACTCGTGACCTGGAATGGCCTTCTCGCCGGATTCAAACTTGGCAACGAGTTCGGCGATGGGGCGTGCGGAGCCCTTGGAACCAGAGGGGTTGGTGGCGTCCTCGTCATACCAGGAATCGTAGATGCGCGAGAAGATCCACTGGGTCCAGCGCACATAACCGGGGTCGATGGTGGCGAAGGTACGGCGGTTGTCGAAGCTCAGGCCCATGCGGTGCAGCTGGCGGCTCATGTTGGCGATGTTCGCCTCGGTGGTCACGCGCGGGTGCTGGCCGGTCTGGACGGCGTACTGCTCGGCAGGCAGACCGAAAGCGTCATAGCCCATGGCGTGCAGGACGTTCTCTCCCTTCATGCGGTGGTAACGGCTCACCACATCGGAGGCCAGATAGCCCAGCGGATGACCTACGTGCAGGCCCTTGCCGGACGGGTATGGGAACATGTCCATGGCAAAGTAGGCGGTGCGGCCTTCGGCGTGGCGACCTTTGCCGTCCTTCAGATCGCCGTTGACGTTGGCGGCCCAGAAGGTGCCTTTCTCATCCCAGATCTTCTGCCATTTGTTCTCGATATCCTGCGCCAGCGCGGCGTTGTAGCGGAAGTTGGGCTCTTCGGTTTGCGTGCTCTTCTCGTTGTCACTCATAAATCAGCAAGGTAGCCGCGCAACTGGACACGTCGTCAATCGTTATTCAGCATCCGAGACGATGGCCTGCGGGTCGACTTCCCGTGTGACCGTAAGCCGAGTTTGCCGCTTCAATTCAGCCCGCGCGGACTCCCAGCTGCCATCTGCGATCATGTCCTTGAGCGCTTCCGAGATTTTCTGCGCCAACTGTGGAGTCCCTTGGCTTACGGCGATACCGTATTCGACCGAGCCCTCATCCTGCAGCACGGTCATATATTGCGGGCCATTGGCCTGTCGCAGACCGGACAGCACCGCCATGTCGGAGGCGATGGCATCTGCTGATCCGACCTGCACCGCGGTGACGCATTGCGCGTAGCTGTCCCGTTCCTGGAATTGGGCCTTGGGATGGTTCGCGCGGAACAGGTCGGCGGTATCATCGCCTTTCACTATGCACACCATGCGGTCGGCGATGTCACCGATGCCGTCACCCGCCTGCGCAAAATCAGCTCGGTCGTCAGTCCTGATCAACAGACCCACACCAGTGCGCAAGTAGGGTCCGGCAAAATCCGCTTCTGCCTTGGAACCATCGGTAATCGCCCAGGATGCGACGACCATATCCACTTGCCCGTTGTTCAGCATCGACGCCCGGTTTGCGGGCCGTACCTGCTTGAACACGATTTGCTTGTTCGCATAGCCGAGTTTGGCCGCCACATATTTGGCGACGCTAATGTCAAATCCCTCATAGGTGCCGTCATGCCACGCGCCTATTGCCGGCTCATCCGCAGCAACGCCAATTGCAAGCGTTGGTCCTTCCGGCGAACCGTTGACCGTGGTCACCTGAATCTGACCACATCCAGACAGCATCAGCGCGAAGCCCAAAGCAGCAGCAATCCCCGCAACCAGACGGGTGCGGATGCGGCGGCGCAAACGGAACCAGTTGGTCATGGATGAACCGGCTTATTTGAACATGCGCGAACGGGTGAGGAACCAAGTGACCAGAATCGAGAGCGCCACCGAAATGACGACAATCGTGATAAATCCCCACGGCTTATCGCTGAACGGCATGCCGAGCATGCCTCCTTGGAAGTTCATGCCGTACATCGAGAAAATCAGGGTCGGAATGGACAACGTGATGGAGATGATGGTGAAGATGCGCATCACATTGTTCAGGTTATTGGACACGATCGAGGCGAATGCATCGGTCATGTTCGCAAGAACGCCGCTGTAGATGTTGGCCATCTCGATAGCCTGTTTGTTTTCGGTGATGACGTCGTCAAGCAGATCCTCATCGTCCGGATACTGCTTGATTCGGCTTAACGTGGTGAGCTTCTCCATCACGATTTCATTCGATTTCAGTGACGTGGTGAAGTACACCAAGGTCTTGCTCAGCTCCATGAGCATCACGATTTCACGGTTCTGCATGGAGTGGCGAAGCTTCAATTCGAGCTTGTCGCTTTCGCGGTCGATGATACGCAGGTAACGCAGGTACATGGTGGCGTTGCGGTACAGAATCTGCAGGATGAACCGCGAGCGCATGAAGGTGTTGAAGCCGCGGATGGTGCCTTCCATGAACGGATGAAGCACGGGGGTGTCCTGCATGCAGACGGTGATGATGAGATTCTCGGTCACGATAATCGACAACGGGATGGTCTCATACCAGTCACGGCCACCGCGTTCTTCCACGGTGGGAATATCGACGATGATCATCGTGTATTCGTCTTCGACATCCACACGTGAACGTTCCTCGTCATCCAGGGGGGCGCGCAGGTCAGCCAGATCGATGCCGGTTTGCGAGGCGACGGTGGCAAGTTCCACATCGGTGGGTTCACTGAGACACAGCCAAGAGCCGTTCTCCGGTTTCTCGATCTGCTCCACTTGGCCATTGATCGAGCTGAAGATTCTCAGCATGTCGTCTCACCCGCCTTTCGCGCTTTCCTACTGTTCTATCGCTGTACGGTTCCAAACCGAGAATAGTCTAAACCTACCGTTTGAATTTGCGGCGAACGCGTTCATACTGTGTTCCATGTCCCCACGCCAACAGCCGATATGCGGTTGTGCCATGCGGATATGGCGACTAACGTATCCGCTCACCACACAATCGGCTGCCAGCCTGGCATGTGCGGTCCGCGCAGGTCGGCGGGCCCGTTCTCCCAGTCTGCGCAATCGGCAATGGCGGGCGCCTTGTTGTATTCTTCCAGCTCCCACAGTGGCTGCTCCGTCGATTGGCCATTGACGCTGTGACGCACTTTCAGTCGGCACCAACAGGCGTTGCGCATGGCACCAAGCGCGTTCATACCGTCAGGATCCAGATCAAGCAGATTGGCAATGGTGGCGGTAATCCATGAGCCATGGGTGACCAGCATAAGCGTGGTGGGCGTGTCATCCGCATAAGCCGAATCACAGACCAATGCGCGCACTGCGTCGGCTCCGCGCTTGCCGACTTCGGCGCGACTTTCCACCCCGTGTTTGGTTTCCCCGCCAGTGTGGTGCTTCCAGGAGGCGTAGTCCTCAGCGGCCACGGCTTTGATCTCAGCGCGGGTCAGGCCTTCCCATTCACCAAAGCTGCGTTCGCGAAGACGGCGATCGCAGACCACCGGCAATCCCAGCACATCTGCAAAGGCGTGAGCGGTCTGCTGCGCGCGAAACAGATCGCTGGTCAATACCACCATGCGCCGGCCGGCTGCCGGAGCTTCCTCATATTGGTGAATATCGGTACGTTCCGCGGCATCCGGTCCGGGCTGCGCGATGGCTTCGGGATGAGAGGCCAGACGGTTTACCTTGGCCCAGTAATAGCGTGAGGCGAGCGCGAATCCGGTTTGGTCGACCTGCCATTGGCCTACGATGTCGAGCGGCACATCGATTTGGCCTTGCAAACGATGTTCGAGATTGTATTGGGTGCGGCCGTGGCGCAGCATCATCACTTCATCAATCATTGGCCTGTCACCTCGTTTGTTGCGGATGTCTGACGTATTCATCTCACCATGACCCCTAGAATGGCCGCATGGAGATTTCTGAGTCGACCTGGGCGTTTATCGCCAAGCATCGCTGTGAGGATGTGCGCGATGTGGCTTTGCATGCCAAACGTGGCGATGGCATTGATCTGTCGTTTGCCTTGGAGCAAATAGCTGGCTGGCAACGCGCTTCGGTGAAATTGCCTGATTGGGCGGCTTGCGATGGCCTGATTTTCCCTCCGCAAGTGCCTATGGAACAGTGTTCTTCACAGTTCACTGCCCAGTACAAGGCTCGGCTCGCCCAACATTTGCTGGAAAACCAGCTCGCTGATGCTGATGCATCCGACTCGACTTCTCTGGTTGACCTTACCGGTGGGTTCGGCGTTGATTTCTCGTATATGGCTCGGGTGTTCGACCATGCCACCTATGTGGAGCGGCAATCCAATCTTTGCGATATCGCCCGTCATAATTTTCCGCTGCTTGCGCTTGCTCACGCCGAGGTCATCAATGACGATTCCACGGCGGTGTTGAGGCAGCTTGCCCCGGTTTCCATGATTTTTCTAGATCCGGCGCGCCGTGACGATCACGGCTCACGCACGTATGCGATTGCCGACTGCACGCCTGATGTACTGGCCTTGCAGGACTTGTTGCTTGTCAAGGCTCCCCTCGTCATGGTCAAGCTCTCCCCCATGCTTGATTGGCATAAGACCGTCAATGATTTTGCGGGCGCGGTGCACGAGGTGCATATCATCTCCACCGGCAACGAATGCAAGGAACTGCTGCTCGTGCTGGAGCGCGAACGCTGCGCGGCGCCTCGCGTGGTATGCGTCAACGATGAGCAAAGATTGGAATATGAGGCGAACCATGGTAGTACCGAGGATGCCGACGGTATTGCGCATGCCAGCAGTGATGGCGAAGAGCCATTGGCCGGCACTCGCACAGGTGCTATCGGAGCCGACCGTTGGCAGTATCTTTATGAGCCCAATGCCTCCATCATGAAGGCCGGTTGTTTCGCTGTGATCAGCCAACGATTCGACGTTCACCCGATTGGACCGAACAGTCATCTCTTCGTATCAGCAAAACCCGTTGATGGATTCCCCGGACGATCGTTCGCCATCGAATCAATCGCCACGATGAACAAACGGGAGCTGAAGCAGGCTTTGGCCGGACTTACGCATGCGAATATCGCCGTGCGCAACTTCCCGCTTTCCGTGACGCAATTGCGCAACAAACTCAAACTCAAGGACGGCGGCCACACCTATCTGTTTGCCACCACGGATACGCAAGGCCGGCACCTCGTCCTACGCACCCAGAAACAATAAAGCTCCCTCTGATGAGGGAGCTAGCTCGCGAAGCGAGACTGAGAGAGAACAGGTGTAGTCTGCCCCAGCGGAAGGAACCAATCAGTCCTTGGCGATGGTCTTGCCGGCGGTCGGACCGGAAGCCAGGTTCTGAATTTCGGTGACTTCGAGCACCGGAATCACGGCCGGCTTCTTGGTGCCCTTTTCTTCGGCGACCTTGACCTGCTCGTTGTAGATATCGTCGTCAACGTGCAGCACCACGTTGCCACGGAAGCGGTAGCCCTGCTTCTTCTCGAGGTTGGCGAAGGCGATGACCAGCGGGGAGCCGTTCTTGAGGTTCTCGTAGTGCTGGCCAGCGGTGCGCTCGTGGTAGGCAATGTGGGTGTCGTCCAGCACGAACAGGGACATCTTCGGGCCGAGATCCAGTTCGCCGTCCTTGGAGATGGTGGTGATCCAGCCGAGGTTGTTCTGGATGAATTCCTTGATTTCCGGAGTGATGACTGCCATGTCGAATCCTTTCATGGGTATGAGTACGACGTGTTGTTCCACTCTTAAGGATAGTGGTTTTCTTCGCTGCCGGCACGGATGTTCGCTGTGAGTAACCTCACCTTCGCACTGCTTTCATTCGCCGTTCACCGCCGGAGCGCAAGGCTCGCAGAATCCTCTTTTTTGACTGGTAGTTCCCGTAATCTGAAAGCCGAGAAAGCCACAAGTTTTCCGTTTTTCTAAGGTGAGTGTGTGATGGGTTTGGTCGAGCGCTGCAACCGGCTGCGTAGTCGTTGGTCACGTAGTTTTCCGCCGAATCTCGCCCGTCTGATGTTGCTGGCCTGCGCCGCATTGTGGGGAGGCAGCTATCTGCTCGCCAAATTCGCCATGACGGCGATCCCGGCGCAATGGCTGATGGCCCTTCGCATGTTCGGCGCCTGCATGTGCATGCTGGCTTTATTCCACAAGCACATCGTGCCGTACCTGACGCCAAAGATCATCGTGCCGGCGCTGGTGGTCGGGCTGACCTATTGGGGCACGATGATCACGCAGACCATTGGATTGCAGACCATAGAACCGGGTCGCAGCGCTTTTCTGACGGCTGCCTATTGCGTCATTACCCCGTTCGCCACATGGATTATCTCCAAAACCAAGCCGAGAGCCATCAATCTGGTCGCCGGCGTGATCTGCCTGACCGGCGTTGGTTTCGTGTCGTTGAAGCCGGGAGGCTCGCTCTCCTTGAGTTCCGGCGACTGGCTTACCATCGCCACGGCGGTTATTTTCTCCTTCAACCTGACCTGCCTGGGCGTCTATACCAAGCGTTTTGATCCGATTGCCGTCACCTTCGTGCAATTTAGCGTGGCCGGAATCCTGTTCTTTATCGGCGCGTTGGCCACCGAACCCGCGCCTGATGCAGGATGGCTGGCACCTCCGGTGGTGGCCAGCGTGTTGTATCTGTTCCTTGGCGCCACGATGAGCGCGCAAATCATGCAAAATATCGGCCTGGCCCACGTGCCGGCATCGCAAGCGTCAATCATCATGTGCACGGAGAGCCTGTTTGCCGTATCGTTCTCCGCACTGTTCTGGGGCGAGCGCATCCTATGGAGTTCGTTGGTCGGTTTTGCGCTGATTTTCGCCGCCGTGCTGATGTCGGTCATCAAACCGACCAAATATTCGCTGCATCGTAACTAATTGCCCAATGCCGTCACTATCATGGTGACGTTTGCGGCGTGTTGTGTCGCCGTCATCATGAGGAGGAAATCAGCATGAATCTGCTTGAGTCCATGCAGAAACGCCATGCCGTGCGCGATTACAACGACGAACCGCTCACCGCGGAACAGGTGAATACTCTTGATGAGGCCATTGCCGCCGCCAACGCCAAGCAAGGACTCGATATTCAACTCATCCATGATGTCGATGACGCATTCGGGGGCTGCCCGACCCACTATGGCCGGTTCAAGAATGTCCACAATCTTATTGCGCTGATTGGTACTGACTCGCCTAGCAATGAGGCCATACTGGACGAGAAGATCGGGCATGCCGGGCAATTGCTGGTATTGACTGCCGTCTCTCTTGGACTCGACACCTCATGGGTGGTACTGCATGAGACCGCTGATCATGACGGCGCGTGGACGCTCGCCGAAGGGGAACGTATGCCCGCCGCCATTGCGCTCGGGCATGGCAACCGCCCCGGCCGGCCGCATCGCAGCAAACCGGCTAAGGAACTGGGAGCCGTAGAAACCGGCGATTACGCGAATGCACCCGACTGGTTCAAGCGGGGCGTTGAGGCTTCGATGCTCGCGCCCAGCGCGTTGGGCAAGCAGCCGTTCCGTTTCACGCTGCTCGCGGACGGCCGCACGGTAAGGGCCGAAGCATTGGAAGGCGTACAGCCGGAAATCGGACTGGGTATCGCCAAGCTGCATTTCGAATTGGCGGCCGGCACCGATAGCTTCGTGTGGGCATAGTCGTTCAATCGTGTTGTGCCGGTTGAGCCTATGACGAAACCGGCCATATAGCGCCACAATACGCAACGCGTATAGGCTCTATGTGAAGGTTTTGCAGGGCACTTGTAAGCATTTCGTCACTTTCAGAGGGCCTTCAGCAACCTTCAAGCACAGACATCTACCGTCGTATGCGTGAAGAAGTTTTTCGAAGGTCTTTCCATTTCCTCGATCGTGGCCGGAGCCCTTGCTGCCGTCACCTCATTCCTGTTGGCGTCGAAAATCGGCATCGCAGGTTCGGTGATTGGCGCCGCGGCCAGCTACATCGTGTCCGCAGTCGCCACCAACATCTACCAAAACGTGTTGCAGGCTTCTGGGGAAAAGCTTCAGAGCGTGGGCTCCACGGATAATGACGCCGCCGAGCACGGCGAATCGGATGCCGGTAGCAATGATTCCTCACCCGCATCCGAAACAGAACTTCCTGCAGCCTCCGGCGATGCGGCGGATGCCCAACAGAGCGACGATATCGAGCAACCCACGCGGGTCGAAGCGGCAGCCAGCGAAAATCCCGAAAACACCATGGTTGCTGCAGCCGCGGCAGGTGAAACTACTACCAGCCTCGGCACCGCTTCCACACCCGCTGCACGTGAGATGACCACCACCCTCGGCACCGCCTCCGCACCAGCTGCAGGCCGTCGCACACCTCGCGAGATTGTTTCTCGCCCGACTGCACAGCGTTCGCGCCACACGTATTCCGTCAAGGAACTGCGCGCATCACGCCGCAATCCCAAGCGCACAGCTGTTATCGTAACCGTGGTATCCGGCCTGTTGGCCGTTGCCGTAACAGCCGGCATCGTGCTGCTCATCACCCAAGGCAACGGCACGGACAGTGTAGTGCGAAACTGGATCTCCCCCACAGTCACCACGCCTTCGCCCGAGCAGACCGAGTCCCCATCGACTCCCGACCAGCACACGCCAACGGACAACACCAATACGCCGAAGAGCAACGGCACCACGACCGAGAACGACTCCGCTCCCTCAGGGTCGTCCAACTCCGATAGTTCGTCTGGTTCCACCGATTCGTCCGGCTCCACCGGTACTGGCTCCGGCAGCACGAATACCGAATCCGGCACCAACAGCGGCACGGAGACCAACGGCAACACCAATTCAGGAACCGGCGGAAACTCTGGCTCGAACTCGACCGGCTCAGATGCCTCCCACGGATCGGGGTCTTCAACGAATTCGGGCACTACCGGTTCCAGCTCAACGGGTTCCGGCAACAGTTCGACAGGCTCCAACAGTTCGTCCGGCAACAGCACCGGCAGTTCCAATTCCAAATCCTCCAGCTCGAGCACAAGCAGCAGCGCCGGCACTGATATCGACGTCATAGGCGAATGATGTGGGGCAATGCGCAACTTGGACGTATGACTACAGTTATCATGCGCACCTGCGAAGGTGACATGCGCATGATGCTTCTTCTTTGGGATGTGACATCAGGAAACAGATCACTGAAGATTGTTGAAATTCCAGTCAAAACCACTCCAAGAGCCCTGAACAATCCCGATTTTCCCGAAAGATAGAATCCCCGCGGCCGAAGGATAGCTCCTTATTCAAAATCACCGGCGTAGGCAATTACTCTTTCTTCTAATGATTTTTCAAGAAGTAGAGAAAGACAAAACAACCGATGGCCAATGGAGACAGGAAAAGACGAAAATGGGGATGCGTCGTCGCCTGCAAGGACGCGGACGGAAGCATCGTCTCCTGGTGCACTCAGAACCACGCTCTTCACATCCTTTCGCGTGTCTTCAACTAAAGCGGTTTAGAATAATGCTGTTCCCTTGATATGTATATCCTTCAAACAAAGAAGTTGAAATTATGACGACCACCGCGATACCGAAGTCGGTCTCGGATTTCATGCAGCACATCACGGACCTGTGCGGCACCGAACACGCCGCCTGGGCCGAGAACTTCAACGCCTGCTTTGCCAACACCCTGACCACCACGGTCAAACGGCATGACGACGGCACCACATTCCTGCTCACCGGCGATATCCCGGCCATGTGGCTGCGTGATTCGACCGCACAATTGCGCCCGTATCTGGCCCTTGCCGCCGAAGACGGCGACATTGCGAGCCTGATCGCCGGTCTGGTGCGGCAGCAGTTCCGCTACATCACCATCGACCCGTATGCGAACGCCTTCAACGAGGAGCCGAACGGCGCTTCCTGGGACAAGGATGATCAGTCCGACTTCTCCAGTCCCTGGCTTTGGGAGCGCAAGTACGAGGTGGACTCGCTGTGCTACCCCATTCAGCTGGCTTGGATGCTGTATGCGAACACCGGCAACACCGATCATTTCAATGACGAATTCATTGCCGGCGTCAAGAAGATTCTTGACGTCTTCGAGACCGAACAGCATCACGAGAACTCCCCGTATTTCTTCATCCGCGACACGGACATCCCCACCGAATCGCTGAGCAATAACGGCAAGGGTTCGCCGGTGGCGTACACCGGCATGATCTGGTCCGGATTCCGCCCCAGCGATGACGCCTGCACCTACCACTATCTGGTGCCCTCGAACATGTTCGCCGCGGTGTCGATGGGATATCTGGAACGCATCTTCGGCGGGGAGATACTGCATGACGCCGATATCGCCGCACGCGCCGGCAAGCTGCGCCGCACCATCACCGAAGGCATCGAAGCCCACGCCAAGACGACGAACCGCAACGGAGAGACAATCTACGCGTTCGAGACCGACGGTCTGGGACACGTCAATGTCATGGACGACAGCAATGTGCCGTCGCTGATGGCGGCCCCTTACTTGGGGTACTGCGCACCGGACGATCCGACCTATCTGGCGACCCGACGTACGCTGCTCAGCGACGAAAACCCGTACTATTACGAGGGCGAGTACCTCAAGGGCATCGGCTCGCCGCATACGCCGCCACGATATGTGTGGCCCATCGCGCTGTCCATCGAGGCGATGACCAGCGACAGCAAGGATTTCAAGGCGCATATTCTCGACCGTCTCGTGGCCACCGACGCCGGTACGCATCTCATGCACGAAGGCATCGACGTGGATGATCCAACCAAGTACACGCGCGAATGGTTCAGCTGGTCGAATATGATGTTCTGCGAACTGGTCATGGACTATTTCGACATTCACGTGAAGCACTAAGACGTGCCCGCCGCATGCTCATTGCGCACCCACCGCATGTTCTCATTAAGGAAAGGAACAATCATTATGACCAATAACCCACGTTATACGCTCGGCACCGAAGCCAACCGCATTTTCATGGCTTCCGAAACCTACGAGCTGCTGAAGTTCGGCAAAGGCTTCCCAGCGCCGGATGGCGGTTCCGGCTGGCTGAACGTCGACGGCACCCTCGACCCCTCACACGGCGTCGAAACGTGGATCACCAGCCGTATGGCCCATGTGTATTCGATTGGCGCCATGCTCGGATACCCGGGTGCGGGCGAGCTGGTCGATGCGGCGCTCAAGGGATTGACCGGCATTCTGCATGACGACGAGCACGGCGGCTGGTATCCGCAGGTGTTCGCGGACGGCACCCATGCGCCGGGCAAGGTCTGCTATGCGCATGCCTTCGTGATACTCGCCGCGTCCTCCGCCCTGCTGGCCGGGCGTCCGGGCGCCAAGGAACTGCTCGACGAGGCGCTCGCCACATATGACGAGCATTTCTGGGACGACGAGATCGGCCTAGCCGTCGACACCTGGGACACGGCATTCACCGAGCTGGACCCGTATCGCGGTATCAACGCCAATATGCACACCACCGAGGCATTCCTGGCCGTGGCCGACGCCACCGGGAACAACACCTATCGCGTCCGCGCCGGCCGCATCATCGACCACGTCATCGAATGGGCGGCACACAACCGGTGGCGCATCCCCGAGCATTTCAAATCCGACTGGTCGTTGGACCTCGAATGCAACGCCGACAAGAAGGACGACCAGTTCAAACCGTATGGCGCCACGCCGGGCCATGGCATCGAATGGGCGCGCCTCATCGTGCAGTGGGCGCTGAGCTCCTTCGCCAACCGAGACGGCGCGCGGCCCTACATCGACGCCGCCGAGCACCTGTTTGCGCGGGCGGTGGACGATGCGTGGAACGCGGACGGCGCGGAGGGGCTCGTCTATACGACCGACTGGAACGGCACACCGGTGGTCACCGACCGCATGCATTGGACGGCCGCCGAATCGTTGAACACCGCCGCCACGCTGCACGCTGCCACCGGCGAGGCACGATACGCCAACTGGTACGCCACATTCGCCCGCTACGTCGACGAGCACGTCATCGACCACGAAGGCGGATCATGGTTCCACCAGCTTGACGGCGACAATCGCGTGATCGGCACGGTCTGGCCGGGCAAGTCCGACCTGTACCACGCCTTCCAGTCCACGTTGATTCCGTTCCTCGACCCGGCTGTGTCCATTGCGACGGCCGTGAAGAACGCGGCGTAAGGCGATACAATTCGTGATAACGAATAGGCAAGGTCCGACGGAAAACTCCCGTCGAACCTTGCCTATTCCCGTCTCATGCCGTTTCTATCCGCTCCACCAACAGGATGTAGCCGTAGACGAATCAGACACAGGAAAGTCTGGTACTGTCCCTGATCACGAGCTTGGGAGTCAGGATGCGGCGGTTGCCACTGACCGTCTCACCGTTGATGACCTTGATCAGCAGTTTGGCGACCTTCATTCCATACACGCTCGGGTCTCGGTGTACCGACGTGAGCGATGGATAGATCGATACGCACAAGAAACTGTCCTCGAAGCTAACGATAGCCGGAAGATTATGCGGATATCGCGGTGCGTCCGGATTCCTGGACGGCGTATTGAGCAACCACTCGGTAATGGCATGCAGACTGGCTGCGGCCAATGTCTCATTCTCGTAGATGAAAGCGGTGGGCGGATTGCTTCCACACAACATTGCAAGCGTCATTGCCGAGGCGATGTCTACGCTGAAGTTGGTGTATTCGACACGGATCGACTCAAGATCGCGGCGCTTTGCGAATTCACGGAACATTCGTTCGCGATCACGCGAATAGTCAAGGGTGCGGTCCCCCGATAGGTATGCGATACGCCGGTGTCCGCATGATACCAAATGTCGGAGAATCGTTTCCATGGCGCCTGAATCGTCAATCGACAGCGAGGGCACGATGTTCTCAGGATCCGGACCTCCCGCAAGCACAGCCGGCACACCGAGCCGAGCAAGCAGCGCGGGGCGCGGGTCGTCAGCACGCAGGTCAACGAGGATAACACCGTCAACACGCTTACGTCGAGCCCAATCCTCGTAGACCGACAACTCTTCCCTGACCGATGAGCAGGGCCGATACAACAGACCGTAACCTTTGAGACTCAGGGATTCATGCAAACCGGTCATGAAATGCAGCATGAAGCCTTCGTCCCGAAGACCGTTTGAGGAGCGTGCCGGGGCGAAGCCAACCGTCATGGTCTTCGATGAGCCGAGCGCCTGCGCCGCATACACCGGGCTCCAGCCAAGCTTCGACGCAGCCTCTTTGACGCGCCTTTTGGTCTCTTCGGAGACGCCGGGACGATCGTTGATCGCGAACGATACCGCGGTCTGCGAGATTCCCAGCTCGTCGGCGATGTCCTTGAGGCCCACCCGATGCGGTTTGGCGACCGGATGCGCGGCTCCTGACTCCAAGTGGAGGGGGTTTGTGTTCATCGTCGGCTCCGTGCTCGTCATCGGCGTACTCTCCCGTTTCGCGATATGTTGGTTCCCTGCAATGGGGAACCTCAAAAAACGGACTTCGATAGCACTCACCATTGCATGCATACTGCATGAATCAGTTTAGTATATGGCATGGCCCACATCGATACAGAACTTCTTTGCCCTCATTCACCACAAAGTGGAAATTCGCACGGCATGCATTCGATACGGGCCGAGATGCCGCCTCCGGGTAACACCGATATACCGGCTCACCCGGAAGCGATGTATTCGTCAGAACAAACAGCGGCTCCTAGAGGATCGCGCCGTCTGCGCCACGTACCTGCATCTCATAGATACGAGCCGCAGTGTCGCTGCCCTGCGTCGGCTTGTTAACCACCAACTTGACGTAACGGGCATTGACCGGGGCAAAGGCGTTGGACGTGGCACCTTCAGTGTTGCCCTTGACCAACGCGACCTGCGTGTATTCGGTTCCGTCCTCACTGACCTCGATCGCATATTCCTGCGTGTTCATGCTGGCATCCTCTCCACCGGCTTGAGCATGGGAAATATCGACTTGAGAGACGGTCTTGGGTGCGCCGAGATCGACAACAAGCTCATGCGGAGCCGGGCCGGTGACACACCACTTGGTCTTCACGTCGCCATCAACCGCGAACTCAGGCTTCTCGTTGCCGTTCGTGAACCCGTCGGCGCTGACCTGAGCGCCTTGAGAGAGCAACACAAGGTCCATGACATCCGCGGAGACGACAATCTGCCCCTTCAGCGTCGCAGTGGCCTCGCCGCTCTTGTTCTTCGCGGTGATCTCAACGTCATACACGCCCTCCTTGTCGTAGGTGACGGTGACGGACTTGCCAGTGGCATGCTCCTTGCTTGATCCGGGCAGAGACCAGGCGACCTCGGCAGTGTTCTTCGAGCTTGCGGAGGTGAACGTCACTTCGTCGCCCACATTCAGCAGTGTGCGCGAAGCCGTGGCACCGGCTTTCGGCTTGCTGTTGTCGGGCCAATCCATATCGGCCTTGGCGCTCGTGCCTTGCGTACCATAACGGTCTACCGGCACAATCTCGAACGTGGTGTTATTGGTCTCGCCTACACGTGTCAGTGCGTTTGCATAGAAGTTCTCGACGTTTGAGACGCCAAGGAACGAACGGCTCTTGTCCTCGTTGATCTGGTAGATCTCGTAGGCCGGAGCCTTGCCATCGGTCTTCCATGAAATGCGGGCACCGGCATACAGGGCGTCATCGTCGAACTCGCTGTCATCGACCTTGACTTCGGTGACCTTGCCGAGCTCGGTCTCCTCGGAGCCATCCTTGAGCGTGATGTTGCCCAGCAACAGCTCGTAGCCGGTCTTATCCTCGGAAGACTGGTAGGTGAAGTCGATGCCGGTGAGCGTCTTGTTCGACAACTTGGCGATGTCGTAGTCGATGACACCCCAATCGTTGCCGACCTTCTTCTTGCCATTGACGGTTTCGACCGAGCCATCCGCGAAGGTCAGCACGGCCTTAAGATCGGTATCGACATTGGCCTTGGCGGCAATCGACAGCGTCGGCTTTGCCCCTGTCTTGACGCTCGCCGAGTACAGCTTGACCATGGTCTTGCCATCCTTGGCGACCTTGCCCGAGAACTTCAGTGACGATCCGCCGTACCAGGCGTCGGCATCGCTGTAATCGGCCTTGGTCTTATTGCCGCCCTCATCGGCGACTATCCAACGATAGGTCGGCTGGATATCGCTGACGGAACGGTTGTTCCAATCCATCTTGGAAATCTGCTTGCCTTCACGGAAGAAGCTGTAGCCCGAACCGTTATTGAAGTTGGTCACAAACGGCAGCGAGGTGACAGCCGACTGCTCGGCCACGTAATTGGATACGCCGGTCCACTTCTCATCGTCCTCATACGGAGTGCTCACCGATGGATTACCCTCATCGTTAACCCATAGACGACTCTCGTTTTTGCGGAATGTGGTCGGATTGCCGGCGGACCAATATGCCCAGCTCGGGCAGTACAGGCCGAGAGAGGTATGCGTCTTGCCATCCTTGCCGGCGAACAGGTTCCATTTGACCGGGGTGTCATAGCCGTCGGCCTGCACATCGATACCGGCGTACAGAGAATACGGGTCGATGCCGAGTTCTTTGGCTTTGGTTGCGGAGGCGGCAAGCAGGTCGTCGCCGGCCAGTTTGTCCTCGGTCCACCAGAAGTTCAGAAACATCTCATCGGCTATCGGATGATCGCCATCCGTCATGTACATCGAGTTTTCATCGGTAAGGGCATTCTGCCAATCGATTGAGCCGTCCTTGGTCATCGAGTCGTAATACACGACACGCAGGTCGGGGGCCTGCTTCTTGAGGTAGGCGATGAACGCCTGCATCTTCGTCGCGTAGTCGGCTCCCAGCGAGGTTTCATTCTCACCCTCTGTCTCCTGGTTGATGAACCAGCCATCGAAACCGTACGTGGTGGCGACCTCAATGAGCTTGTCCGCCACGGGGAACGAGCCATCGGACTTTTGGGCAAGCGTCTGGTCCAGCCATTCGACCTTGCCTCCTGATACGTTCTGAGGGAAGAAGACTGTGCCCAGCACCGGCACGCCGTTGGTATGGCCCATGTCAGTCACATCGGGGCTCGGCGGCACGATGATGCCTTCGCCCGAAGAGCCGCCCCAGTACACAAGCTCGTCAACGTACTGCCAATACGAGAACGTGTTCGCGTTCGCGGTGTTCAGGCCATGCGGGGCGTTGCCGCTTGTCGAGGAGTTCATGATCGATATGGCCATCACCTTGGTATCGGTGTTCTGCGTGTCATTGACTGGTTTGAGGTCGGCCTTGTCCACACGCTTGGCCAACGGCACAGTGCTCACATTGTATGCTAGATCCGGGTCTTTGTCCGCATTCCACTTCAGCAGATCTTCCGGGAACCAGTAGGACGCCTCGGGCCGGTTGCCCAGCACAAGCTCCTCATTCTCGTTCTCCGGTGTGATCGTGTACTTGGTCGCGGAGGTGCCTCCCGAGCATGCCGCCAGCGACATCGCAAGCATCGCGGCAAGAGAGGCCGCCAGCACCCGGCGCCACGTCATTGTCTTGTTCATCGGTTTCCTTTCCTGTTCTCCCCGCCGCATTCTTGCGTCGGGACATATCTGTATGGGCTTGGGGCCCGCGCGCCTGTTCAGTCGCGCAGCAACACCTCTGACAACGCCTCGATGACGCCTTGCGGCATATGCGAGGAAAACCACCGCGGCTCCCCGTAGTCGCCCGGCGGCATTTCCAGCGTGTGCAGGGTGGCGAGCGCGCGTATGCCCTCGCGCTGAACGGATTGCCAGGCCCGTTCCTTGGTGAAATAGTGCATCTTGGCGTCGGCGAGTATGTCGAAGGCGTCTCGCTCGACCGGCGACGGCGCAATCGAAAGTCCTCCAGCCACGTGAATCGTCAGGTCGCCGTCCACATTCAGAGCGCCGACCTCGACGCTTAGGCTTAACGTATCCGGGTCATAGTCGACTGTGCCGTTGATTGGCCGACCGCCATGGCGTATAGAGACCGATGCCGGCAAATCGCCGTCCGGCTGTTCCACACCTCGCAATATGAGACGCCATGCGCGTGAGCTCGGCACCAGCGAACTGTCGCCGTCAAGCGCATGTACGGTGAACATGCCGCGCACCCAATCAAACGTAAGACGGGTCGAAGCCCATTCTCCGCCGACCGACTCGCCGTCATCCTCCCATAGCGTGAACGTGCCATCCGCGCCCGGAAATACCAGTACATCGAATGCCGACGGGTTGGAAACATCGTTGAGTGGAGCGCCGTCGAGACGTTGCATCGGTATGATGCCTCCGGCTTTGGCGAATACCGGGATACGGTCGAGAGTACGCCATACACCGAGCGTGCGGCCCTCCGGATTGTCGGCTACGTAACGTCTTCCGTCGAAGAAGTCGAACCATTGGCCGACTGGCAGCCAGACCTCTGCTTTGGCACGGCCTGCGGCCTGATCGGCCGGTTCGAGCACTGGCGAAACGATCAGCTCGGTGCCGAACTCAAATTCCGTGGGCACGGTGCCGCCCCCGTGGTTCCAGTACATTGGCTCAACCAACGGCAGCCCGTCATAAGCCGCACGACGGTTCATCGTATGCAGGTACGGGATGAGTCTATGGCGCAAACGAAGTGCGGCTATCATCGCCTCGCGAGCCGGGGAGTGGAAGTTCCATGGCTCCTTGCCGTTGAATGGGGAGTCGGTCGAGTGCAGACGGTTGATCGGGCTGAACGTGCCGAGCTGGTACCATCGGGTCTCCAGCTCCTCGTCCCGGTAGCCGAACATATGCCCGCCTATGTCATGGCTCCACCATCCGTAGCCGATGTTCGAAGCCATCGTCGTAAAGTACGGCTGGAATTTCAATGATTCCCACGATACGACCGTATCTCCGGAGAATCCGACCGGGTAACGATGGGAGCCGTAACCGGCATAGCGCGAGAACGTGATAGGCCGCCGACCTCGCGAGGCCGAGTCCAGGAAGTGCAGGTGGTTGAGCATCCACAACGGGTCAAGTCCCGGCTGGCGAGTCACGCTGCCTTGTTGCCAGTCGATCCACCAGAAATCAACGCCCTGAGATTCCATCGGGTGGATGATTTGATCGAAGTAAGCGGACATGAACACCGGCGAGGACGCATCGAACTCAATCGAGCTGCCGGACTTGGAATCAACGCCCACTGCCCGAGCCATGCGATCGTAGCAGTCCTCGAACGCACGTATGCCGTCTCGCGGATGCAGGTTAAGCGTGGTTTTGAGACCCCGCTCATGCAGCCATCCCAGAAAACGTTCCGGGTCGGGGAACAGGGTGCGGTTCCAGGTGAATCCGGTCCACCCTGAGCCATAGCACGGATCGGGATCGGTCACATGCCAGTCCATGTCAAGCACCGCGACGGTGAAAGGGATGCCCTCTGTTTCAAAACGTTCTATCAGCGTACGATATTCGGTTTCGCTGTAACGATGATAGCGACTCCACCAGTTGCCCAACGCCCAGCGAGGCAATAGAGGGACCGGTCCGGTGAGCTGGTAATAGTCATGCAGTGCATCGTGGATACGCCGCGCGTATCCGAAAAAATACAGATCGGTGGAGGAGGCCGGCTTACGGGCCACCCATGAGCCAAATGGATTGGGGCTGCCATTGACTTCAGATGCTTCGACTACCAGATTGTCGTCTGAATCGTCAAGAATCATCCAACCGTCACCCGACAGCAGGCCGGGTTCGAGTTCGGTCGGACCGTCAATCTGGTCGAGGGTTCGCACAGTGCCGCCCAGATTGGCATTCTGAGCGTCGCCGTAACGCCAAGTGTTGTGTTGTGACAGCGAATCCTTGACACTTACCGCCAAGCCCTCGGCAGTGAACGGGCCTCCATCATAAACGATACGTAACCGTTCGGTCTCAATATCGAGCCAGCCATCGGCATCACGGCGAACAGTGTATGCCGCAGGCTCTCCGAAATCACGGTTGACGACGCTTTGCGTTCGTTCGTCGACGAAGACGCCGGCATCCGACCATTCGAAACGCACCAAAGAGTCCGTCAGAATCGAAATACGCCACCGATCCCCCCGAATGATGGCTTCAGGGCGGGCCGCCGGATCACTATTCGGCGGCTGACCGGTGAACAGCGTCGCATCTACCATACGTCGTCTCCCCCATTGGATGCGCGATGTGTGTGAACAATGGCGCACCGATACCGGTACGTACCGGTGCGCCGGATGCGCAAATGTAATGAGTGCCAACATCTTGCAAGGAATAGCATCGTCTGTTATAGAAAGGCCGGCCGCCAAGTTCAAGCCGAGGAGAGCCGGCCCCTTCGAAGAGGAACTTCGAACAATTATTCGGTTATTTCGATGTCTGGATGTCCGGACAATGACGAACGGTTTGTACTACATCGTATGACCGTTCGTCAATGCGTCATCATTCGCCTTTATGCGCGAAAGCTGGATCGGACACCGCATTGTAGGCATGGCCCGCCACGAGTTCGACGCGCTCAAGGCGGACGATGCCCCGATTGGCGAGCTTGGCCGGATTGCCAGCATCAAGCGAGGTGATAACGCATGGCCTTTCACCCTGACGATTCAAGTTCGCCCATGCCTCGAAGAGCGAGCCGCCCGGAGCTTGAGCAGCTCGCATGAGCGGGTCGCCCTGTTCATCCACAGGGATGACAATCGCTGTCGTGCGTGGCGGTGCAACCGTATCCCGGTGGGTGGCGATTGCGTCTCGGAACGCCTTGCCAACGTCGGTGAGAGTCCCGTCCACATCGAACAGGCCAAGCTGGTGCTCGAAGAACGGGAAATCCGAGAATGCCGAGGGGATGCGGTGAGAGCACCACCACGTGACGCCGAACACATCAGGACAGTCAGCAATCGCATCAATCGAGCGCCGGCAGAACTCCGGAGCATCGGCGGAATCGATCACATTGCCAGGTGCTCCGATTTCCTGTACCCACACCGGGCGATGCGGATCAGCAGCGAATGCCTTGGATAGTTCAACGAGCCAGGCCGCGTGTCCCAGGCTTTCGCATGACATCGGACCGTAATGCTGTCCGGTACCGTTGAATACCCAGGAGTGCACGGTGGTCACGTCGCCCTTGCATGAAGCATATCTAGGCAGGAAGGCATGGCCATCGGCGTACCAGATTGCGTCGTTTTCGCTATGCGCGATTAGACGGCCATCGCGCCGGCATCGCTTGGCAACCAATCCGATAAGCGTATCCAGCCATTCACCAATCTGCTCGGCATTGGCCGGCATGCGTCTGGGATGTGTGGCATCAGTGAACTGGTTGCACTCGTTGCCCAACGTAAGGCCCGCAAAGGCCTTCATGTCAGACAACGTACCGTAAATCGCCTCAGTCAACGCACTCTGGGCTTCTATCGCCGACTGATCGGTGAACATGCTGCCTTCATGCCAGGAGACCAGCCAGGAAGGCACGAAATCGAAACTCGACAAGTGCCCCTGAATCACATCCACATAGACATCGAGACCGGCTTCTCCACCGAGTTCGACCATACGGCGAACATCTGCCAATGCCTTGGGATTAATCCAAGTTCGATTAGGCTGCAGCAGCGTCCACAGGGGAAATATACGCACATGATCCGCACCCAGCTCGGCTATCTGCGCCAAATCCCGGCGTATGACTTCCCATTTGGGATTGAGCCAGGTGTAGAACCATTCGCCCGAAGGCGTGTAGTTGACTCCGAATTTCATGGTGAACCTTTGATTATTCCTTGACCGATCCAGCTTCCAGGCCATTGAAGATATAACGTTGGAAGACAAGGAAGAAGATCATGATCGGGACGAGGGCGATTATGGTGCCGGCTGCGACCACACGCGGATCGGACACGAAGGTGCCCTGCAGACGGCTCATGCCGAGTGTAAGCGTGTAGTGCGAGTCATCAGTCAGCACGATTAACGGCCACAGGAAGTCGTTCCACGATCCCATGAAGGAGAAGATGCCGACCAACGCCATGGTTCCCTTGACCTGAGGTACGCATACGCGCCAGAACCGTTGCCAGACATTGGCTCCATCGACCTCTGCGGCTTCGATCATCTCGCGAGGTATGGCCTTGAACGCATTCATGAACAGAAGAATGTTCATGGAGCTGACCAATCCAGGCAAGGCAACGCCGATCAGGTTGTTCTGCAGCTGAAGGTTGCGGATAATCAGGAACTGCGAGATGAGGATCGTCTCACCGGGAACCAGCATCGATAGGAACAGCAGGCCTACGACCAGCCCCTTGCCTTTGAACTTGAGCAGGGCGATCGAGTAGCCGGCGAAGCATCCTGAGATGATGTTGCCACCGATGTTCAATGCCGCCACGATCAACGTGTTGCACACGTAGAAGAGCAACGGCAGACGATTGAACACATCGACGAAGTTCTGGATTGTCGGGTCAACGGGGATGAGGTAGGGCGCGGCGTACATGTCGTCCTTGGGACCTTTGAACGCCAGTGAGATCTGCCACAGCAGAGGTGCCGCCAGGAAGAGCAGCAGAGCGATCAGCACGATGATGCGAACGACCTTGCCCGGAGTGACATGATTATATTTGTTTTCCATGACTGCGTGTGTGCCTGCCATCAGTCTTCGCTCCTGCTCTGAATGAACCATTCGATGCCGATGATGCAACCGAGCACCACGAACATCACCATGCCGAGGGCACCGGAGTAGCCGGTTCGGGCGTTGATGCCGGTACCTTCCTGCTTGATGAGCATGGTCATCGTCAGATCGGCGCCACCGACGCCGCCGGAACCTCCGGAGAGCATGTAGATCTCGCCGAAGACTCGGAAAGCGGACATCGAGCTGAGCAGCATGACTAGGATCATCGTCATTCTGCATCCGGGCAATGTGACGTGCAGGAACTGGCGGATGCCACCGCACCCGTCAATCGAAGCCGCCTCATATAATGTGCTGTCTATATTGGCAATGTTAGCCAAATAGATAAGCATGTAATAGCCCAGACCACTCCAGATCGTGACGGCCATGGCACTGAAAAGCAGCAGCCAGCGATCGGTCAAGAACGGAATTGGCGTGGTGATCCATTTGAGTGCCTTGAACGTGCCGTTGAGCAGACCATCCTTATCGAGGATATTGGTCCACAGCAAGCCGACGACGACGCTGGACATGATGACCGGTGTGTAGAAGGCGGTGCGGAAGAAGTTCATGATGCGGGTCTTCTCGGCCACCAGGGAGGCCAGCATAAGAGGCAGAATCACCATGAACGGGACGATGCACACCACATACAGCGACGAGTTGAAGAACGCCGTCTGGAAGCGGCGGTCGGTGAACATGTCGATGTAGTTTTCAAGGCCGACGAACGTACCGGGCTTGAGCAGGGTGGAATCGGTGAAGGAGAGCCTGATCGTATTGAAGAACGGGAACAGGGAGAAAGTGCAGATCCATAGGATCGGAGGCAGCACGAACAGCCAAGGAACAATGCGTCCGCTACTGTTCGGTCCCAGCCCCGCCTGGCGTGAGGCCTTGGCCGCGCGCTTCCTTGATTTCGCTTCGCTTGCCATAATTAGAGCCGTTCGTTGCAGTACTTGACGGTGGCGTCAAGCGCTTCCTTGGCCGTGATCTTGCCTTGCAGCGCTTGAGCGATTTCCTCACGCAGCATGGTGGAGCAGGCGGAGGTGAACTGGGCCGGGCCCCAAATCTCACCGTTGCGAATCTGATCGGCGGACATACGCATGGCTTCGGCGTCCATGGTATCGTCGGACGGGTTGAAGAATTTGTCGTCAATGGTACCCTTCGAAGACGGGAACACGTTCGCCTTCTTGTCGAATGCCAGCTGGTTGTCTGAGTTGGTCACGAATCGGGCGAACTTGATAGCCTCCTCCTGGTGCTTGCTTGTGGCATTGACCGTAAGCATCTCCATGAACATGTTCGGCTTGGTGTTGGCGATGAAATCGGTGATCGCCAGATTCTCGAACACCTTCGGGGCGTTCTTGCGAATATCGTCCACACTGTAGGCGTTGCCGTTCATAAACGCCTGGGTTCCACCGTTGAAGCTCTTGGACTCACCCGAGGTGGAGCTGTTGAGCATGTCATCGGTGAAGGCGCCGGCGTTGTACATGTCGATGTAGTGCTGGACGAATTCTACGCCTTTCGCGTTGTTGAACGTGAACTCGGTGTGGTCTTTGTTCATCAGTTCCACGCCATACATGCCGAAGTCCTGGATGGATGGGATGCCGGAGGTCAGTGCATACTTGCCACCGCAGTTGGAGCCGAAGGTGTCGGCCATCGCGAAGATGTCGTCCTGCTTGGTCGGCGGGTCGTTCGGATCCACGGTGATGCCGCACTCCTCAAGCACCGCTTTGTTATAGAAGGTGGGGCCGGAGTTGAGGTACCAGGGGAACCCGTAGGTGCCTTCCTCAAGGTCGGTTCCCTTGAGTGTGGCGGCGTCCCAGGCGGCTGGGAGGAAGTCATCTTCGGCTTCCGGCACGGCATCGGCGAGATTGAGCAGGATGCCCGCACTGGCCAGCGTATATGCCGGTTCAGGGCCCATATCGACCACGTCCGGCAGTTCTCCCGCAGCGGCGTCGGTGGACAGTTTGTCCTCGTAGTTGTCGGCTGGCTGGTCGACCCACTTGATCGTGATACCGGGGTTCTCCTTCTCGAACTGGTCGATCAGTCCCTCGAAGTAGTCGGTGAACTTCTCGTTCTTCAGATTCCATGTCTGGAACTTCAGTTCGGCGGTGCCGTCGCCCGAGCTGGATCCGCAAGCGGCGAGTCCGCCCACAAGGGCAATGGCAGAGCCCAATGCGACCGCCTTCTTGAATGTGCCTTTCATGGTGTTTTCTCCTTTGATATATTTGGTTTGTTCTTCGAAACGTATGGTGGGAACGCGGTCATTGCCGACCGGTTCATGTTGAGCGCTCACGGGGAGGCTGAATTCCGTTGGCGAACGCATCGATTCGACTGCTATGTCGATTGACGGTTGGAGGCAAGGACCATGCCCGGGTTCAGGACCCGGGCCGAATCCGTATCAGGCGCGGCTTAGGCGCAATGTGGTCAGTTGGAAGGGGTTGAGCGCCAGTTCGGCGCCTTCGGCCTGCTGCTTGCCGCCGATAAGTCCGGCAGGTTCATCCGGGTAGGATTCATCCTGTTCGAGCGTGTTCGTCTCACGCACCGTCCAGCCGTCCAGCGTACCGCCGACATGCAGCATTGCCTTGGCTTTCGCCCCGGCGGCCTCATAGAGTCGGGCCACGATGTCGCCCGAACCATCATCGGCGAGCTTGATCCAGTCGATGACCGGCGTGCCCTCTATGGGTTCCAGCGTGATCGGCGCGGCGATGTCGGGCATGTTCTCAATCGTCGGAGCATTGATCTCGCCAGCGGCGGCGACCAGTGGCGCGACCGAAGCGCATGGCAGTACGGTCCAGTCGAACTCGTGGTGGCCGATGTCGGTGCGTGGATCCGGTGCCGTCGGAGCCGCGACCAACGACATGCGCACCATCGTGCCGGCGAGGGCATCATCCCGATCACGTAGCGAGCTGACGTCGGAGCCATAGGTCGAGCCGTTGGCCACGCCAATGCCGTATGAGGAATCGTGTATGCGAACGAAGCGATGTGAACAGCTTTCGAACATCGCCTCTTCGCCTTCGGTGTTCTTGACGATCGGGCGTTCGATGAGGCCATACTGGCATTCATACTGGGCACGGCTGGCGCTCAGTGCCATGGGGATGTCTACCTTGAGCAGCTTCTCGGGCACATTCCATTCGACATCTGCATGGAAATCAAGCTGGCTTTTGCCCGGGCGCAACGTGATTGTGGTGGAAATCTCGTCGTCGCGGTAACTGTTCTTGGTGACGATCACGGCGGACCCGTCTGCGGTGGTCTCGATCGAGACGATATGTCCGTCAGCCAATGCGGTGGCGCACAGGAAGGCATCGCGTTCGACATCCCAGGCATCGAATACGCCAGGCTCGTCCTTGAAAATCTCGTAACGGCCCATTACGTGATCCTTGGCGACCATTTCGCGTCCGGACTTCAGGTCGATCATCGAGTCGACGGTGCCATCGGCGGCAACGTGGACACACAGCAGCCCGTTATCCAGCGTAGCCGAGCCGTCTTCGCGACGATTCACCTCGACTGGTTCGCCACAGGAGACCAGCGATGCCGGACGCCACGGATCGACATCGGCGAATTGGCTGATCCGGGCTTTGGCGATACGGGCCACGTCCGGGTTGGCGACGGCGATTGCCGCGATCGCGTCACGGGCGATATCCGAGAGCGCCTTAAGATCGCGGGCATATTCTTCTCGGGCCACGCGATGAGCCCATTCAATGGCCGAGCCGGGAAGGATGTCATGGAACTGGCTGAGCAGCAATGTCTTCCAGATGCGATCAATCCGCTCAGTCGGGTACACATAGTCGGCAGATTCGAGCGAAGCCACGGCACCGAGATATTCAACCGTGCGCAACATCGATTCTTCCTTGCGACATCCGCGTTTCATCTCCTGCTGAGAGGTCAACGTCTTGCGATGCAGCTCGAAATAGAATTCGCCTTTCCATCGGGGCATTTCCGAGCCGGCCTCGGCCTTCATCTCGGTTTCAGCTTTGGAGAAGAAGTCGTCCGGAGTGCCGTATTCGACTTTTGGCATACCTTCAAAACTTTCAAAGCGGTGCTCGCGCATCGTCATTTCACGGATGGGCCCGCCGCCGCCATCGCCATAGCCGAATAACAAGATACCTCGGTCGGAGAGGTCCTTGTCCTTGTAGTTGCTCTGCACGTAGGCCATGTCGTGCGCGGACATGTCGGAATCGTATTTGTCGGCGGGTGGGAAGTGGGTGAAGATCTGTGACCCGTCGACGCCCTCCCACATGAAGGAGTGATGCGGCAGGCGTGTGGTGTCGTTCCAGCACAGCTTCTGGGTGAGGAACCACGAGTAGCCGGAGCGCTTGGCGATTTGCGGCCATGCGCCGGTATAGCCGAAGCTGTCCGGCAGCCAGATGCCGTTCGGCACGACGCCGAGCTTCTCCTTGAAGTATCGTTTGCCGTAACTGATCTGACGAATCAGCGATTCGCCGCACGGCATGGTGCCGTCGGATTCGACCCACATGCCGCCGACCGGGATGAACCGGCCTTCCGCGATGCGGGCCTTGACGCGTTCGAACAGGTCGGGGTGGCGTTCCTCGAGCCATGCGAAATGCTGGGCGGCGCTCATCACGTAAGTGAAGTCCGGGTCGATATCCATCAGCGCGAGCGCATTGGATACGGTGCGCCCGACCTTGCGCTCGGTTTCGCGCACCGGCCACAGCCATGCGGAGTCGATATGCGAGTGACCCATTGCGGTCAGGGTCATGGCCGAGGCATTGGCGGGGTTGTGCATCACCTTGTCGAGCGCCTTTCGAGCCAAGGCGAGCGTGTTGTAGTCTTTCTCGTCCCACAGGTTGATGGATCGCTGCATGGCCTTGGCGAGCTTCCAATAGCGCGGGTCAGCGTCGTTCATGTTTTCGAGAGATCCGGTGACGACGTCAAGGTCGGCCCAGTAGTCGAACATGTCCTGATCCAGAGCGGCGATATCGATGGAACTGAACTCATAGCGTTCGTCTGCTTTGCCGGTGGGCTTGGTGCCCAGCTCGGTAACGGTAAACGACGGGACATTAGGGTTGTAAGCGCCTTCGACATAAACCACGAAAGAGCCGTCAGGATTGACCACACGATCCTTGACACCGTCAGCGGAGACAAGCGGCATCCAGTGATTGCGCGGGTGCAGTGCCTTGATGACGGTGCCATCGGCACGGTATGCCATGGCCTCAATGTGACCGCCGACGGGCCATTCGAGCCAACCAAGGTTGAACACCAGCTCGATGGCTCGCCCCTCGGGCAGGGTTTCGGGCAACTGTCCCTCGACACGCATCCAGGTCGTGCCCCATGAGGTTCCCCAGGGTTCGCCTACAGCGAGCGGCTGAAAATTGACCTGCCCGGACACTGCGCGCGTGATGAACGCAGCGGGCATCTCCGGTTCTCCCGGGTTCTTGACCGCGCCGACCGTGCACTGTGCAAGCACCTGATGGATATGCGGCCAAACACGCTCCCGCATAACGCGCTTGCAACGATCAATCTCGCGATTGACTTTGAGCAGCATAGCTCTCCTTTTGTCGTGTACTTTTCGCTGAGACTAAAGCGACTTAGCTGACCACCATGGTCATTCGCCGGTTACTAAAGCGATTTAGTTAGAGAATAACATGATGTGTGCACGAACGCAACATCACCGTGTCGCATATCGTTACCCCGTCTCCCATCCCCGCCATAACGCGCAATCGCGCGCGACCATGCAGCATCTCGGAGGAATCCGATTCCCGCATGATCGAGCGCGATTGCAATATCGGGGTTAAGACCATCTGTCCCTATCGCCGAATACGCAATGTGACGATCTGGAACGGCGTGAACGAGACGGATGCACCCTCAGCGGGCACCGGCCCTCCGGCGACCAGTGCACGGGGCAGATCATCGGCCAGCACCGGCTCCTCCATGAGATTCACCTCCTCCACCGTGCATCCTGCGAACGTATCATCAAGGCGCAGCGTTGCCTTGGCGTCGCCCCCGGCGGCCTCATATAGACGCACTATAAGATCGCCGGAACCATCGTCGGCCAGCTTTACCCAATCCAGTACCGGCGTGCCGGCAACATCGGTGAGCGTAGCCAGCGGTCTCACGGCCGGCAGCTCATCCATAATCGGCGCGTTGAGACGAGATGCTTCGGCCAGCACCGATTCCATACCGGCACCGGCAACCAACGACCAGGCGAAGAAATGCTCTCCCTGGTCGGTGCGTGGATCGGGGTACAGCGGTGCGGACAGGAGCGACAGTCGCACCATGGTGCCGCGGCCGGCGCCGTGCGCCGCGGCGGCGTGGATCGGACTGACGTCGGATCCGTACGTGGAGGCGTTGACCACAGCGGCGGCATAGCCGGCGTCGGCGATACGTACGAAGCGGTGTGTGCAGCTTTCGAATTTGGCATCATCGCTGCGCGTGTTCTTGTTGATCGGACGTTCGACCAACCCGTACTGGCATTCGTACTGCGCGTTCACCGCCTGCACCGTGACCGGCATATCCACCTTGAGGAACTTCTCCACGGCATGCCAATCCACGTCGGCGGTAAAATCAAGACTGCCGGACCCCGGGCGCAACGTGATGACGGTATGGATCTCAACACCGCGCGCACGGGTGACGACGTGAATCGCAGCCGAGCCGTCGGGCATATCTTCCACATGCTCGACCATGGCGTCGGTGAGCGTATCGGCGGCGAGGAACGCATCACGCTGGATATCCCATGCATCCCAATGGAATGGCTCATCCTTCAACAGCTCATAGCGCCCCATGCGGACACCGGATGGCACAAGTTCACGACGCAAAGCGAGATCGATCAGGGATGAGACGGTGCCATCCGCCTCAATACGCACACGAAGACGTCCGTTGTCAAGTATGATGGCGTTTCCGTCACGCTCGACGGAAACCGGAATGACAGACTCTTCCACAGCCGTTCCACCACCGTCACGCACAGCCCATGAATACTGCGGATTGCTTGCATATGGCGCAATCACGGCATGCTTCACCGTCGCTATGCCTGGATCGGCCTCTTTAACGGCCTGGCCGGCAGCCGCAGCGATGTCACGCAGACGTGCGATGTCACGCGCGTATTCCTCGCGTGCCTGACGGTGCACCCATGCGATGGCGGAACCGGGCAGAATGTCGTGGAACTGGTTGAGCAGCAGGGTCTTCCAGATACGGTCCAGTTCCTCACGAGGATAGACGTAACCTGGGTTCTTGATACTGGCCACGGCGCACAGGTATTCGACGACACGCAGCATTGACTCCTCTTGGCGGCAACCACGCTTCATATCCTGCTGTGCGGTGAGTGTGCCTCGATGCAGTTCCAAATACAGCTCGCCATGGAAGACCGGTGTCTCGCCGCGGGCATCGTCCACGATATCCTTGCGCACGCGATCGAACAGCTGATCAGGAGTACCGAAATCGATTTTCGGCGCGCCGGCGAGATTCCGATCGCGTCGGATACGCGCGGTCATCTCACGCGTGGGACCGCCGCCGCCATCGCCGAAACCGTAGAGCAGGATTGCGTTGCGGGAAAGATCCTTGTCCAGGAAATTGCGCTGCGAATACATGAGCTCGCGCATGCTCATCGACGAGCAGTAGGTGTCAGAGGGCGGGAAATGCGTGAGGATACGAGTGCCGTCGATGCCCTCCCACATGAAGGAGTGGTGCGGGAACTTGGTGGTGTCGTTCCACGAGATCTTCTGCGTGAGGAACCAGTCGAATCCTGCACGGCGGGCGATCTGCGGCCAGGAGCCGGTGTAGCCGAAACTGTCCGGTAGCCAGATGCCACGCGGCGTGACGCCGAGATGCTCCTTGAAATATCGGCGGCCGAACGTGATCTGCCGCACCAATGATTCGCCGGAAGGAATCATGTTGTCAGATTCCACCCACATGCCGCCGACCGGGATGAACCGGCCTTCTTCGATGCGCCGCTTCATTCGTGCGAACAGGTCGGGATGTTCTTCTTCCAGCCATGCGTACTGTTGGGCGGAACTCATCGCATACGTGAAGTCCGGGTCTTCGTCCATCAAAGCCAGCACGTTGGATACGGTACGGGCCACCTTGCGGCGTGTCTCACGCACCGGCCACAGCCATGCGGAGTCGATATGCGCGTGGCCGATGGCAATGTGGTTGATTGCACTGGATGCAGCCGGTTCGGCGAGCACGCCGGCGAGCGCCGCACGGGCTGCCGGCACGGTTTCCAAGTCACGTTCATCGTAGATGTTCAAGGAGCGTTGCAGCGCTTTGGCGAGCTGCCAGTAGCGCGGGTCGTCGTCTTTGAGTTCGCGAATCAGGGAAGATACGGTTTCCAAGTCCATGTCATAGGCAAACACGTCTTCGTTGAAGATGGTGATATCCATGCGACTCAGTGTGTATGGGAAGTCACAGGTGCCGGTGGCCTCTTCGCCGAGTTCGGTGGGCGAGAACGGGGTGGGGCCTTCGACGAATGGGTTGGCGGCGGCTTCGATATAGACGGTGAAGTCGCCATGTTCATCGAGTTCTACAGTGCTGCTGCCGTCCGCGTAGACGAGTGGAATCCAGTGGTTGCGTGGGTTCGCGGATTTGATGGCGGTGCCGTCGGCACGATAGACAAGTCCCTCGGATTGGAATCCGGGGCCGCGGTGATCGAGCCAGCCGAGGTCTACCATGAGTTCGACTTTTCGTCCTTTGACCGCCGCCATGTCGATGTGGCCGTTCACCTCGAACCATGTGGTGCCCCATGTGGTACCCCAGACGCCGGGAACGCGGAAAGGTTCGAAGGGCACTTGGCCGTTGCGCACTTTGGCTAGAAATTCGCTGGAGGGCACCGGTTCGCCGGGATTGTGGAACGAGCGCAAGGTGCATGCGGCAAGTGTGGTGTGGATATGCGGTTTGACGCGCTGCTGCATGACGCGGTCGCAGCGCTCCAACTGCTGATTGGGCAGAAGAAACATGGAGAGTTCTCCTTTGCTGTGTCTGGTGGTAGGGGTGGGAGTCATGGTAATTGGAGAAACCGTAATACGACATACTTCTGCCCCCTCATGGTACAAGGAGGCAGAAGCGTCAGGCGAAAATTCAGCGCGTGATGCGCAGGGTGGCGAGCTGGAACGGGCCGAAGTGCAGTGTGGCGCCTTCGGCGTTCTGTGTACCGTCTTGCAGCGCGACCGGCAGGTCGGCGGCCAGATCGTCGCCTTCCAGCACGTTGGTCTCATGCACCGAAGCGCCTGCGAGCGCCGGGCAGACATGCAGCGTGGCATCGGCCTTGCCGCCGGCCGCCTCATAGGCACGTACGATCAGGTCACCGGAACCATCATCGGCCAGCTTCATCCAGTCCAGCACCACGGTACCATTGACGGACTCGATCGAGGCGAGCGGCGCCAAGTCGGGCATGTCATGAAGCGTCGGTGCGTTGAGTGCGCAAGCGGCGTCAAGCGCACTGCCCACCGTGGCGTTGGCCACCACGGACCAGTCGAACTCGTGCGAGCCGATATCGGTGCGCGGGTCGGGGAAGGTCGGCGCGGAGAGCAGCGACAGTCGGAACATGGTGCCCGAGTCACGACCTTCGGCGGCGTTCCCGGCGATCGGCGTGGCATCGGACCCGTACACCGATCCGTTGATGACGGCCGCCGCGTAACCGGCGTCGCCGATAAGGGTGAAGCGGTTCGTGCTGCTCTCATACTTGGCTTCGTCGGATGCGGTGTTTTTGACGATTGGGCGGCGGACCAGACCATACTGGCAGTCGTATGTCGCTTGGTCGGCCACGATACCCAGCGGCAGATCGACTTTGAGGAAGCGTTCACGTTCGTGCCAGTCAATGTCGGCGTGGAAATCGAGCGTGTGTGAACCGGGGCGCAGCGTGATGGTGGTGGTGATGACGGTGTCATCGTCGGCGGTACGCACGCGGACTCGTGCCGCACCGTTTTCGGTATCGACCGATTCGATTGATCCGGTCATGGCATTCGCCATGAGCAGGGATTCGCGTTCGATCTCCCACGCATCCCAAACGGCGGGCTCGTCCTTCAACAGCTCGTATCGGCCCAGTCGGGTGCCGGCCGGGACCAGTTCATGGTTATGCTCCTCATCAAACAGCGAAGAAATCGTACCGTCGGCCTCGATGGTGACGGACAGTACGCCGTTGGCCAGAAGTACACGGCCGTTGTCCAGCGTCTGAGTCAGCACGGAAAGCGCGTCGGTCGGTTCGTTGATGCGGTTGGCACGCCAAGACGCACCGTCATTGCGGAACTGACTGATGCGGGCCTCGGCGAGCAGATCGGCCTGCGGGTTGGCCTTGCGCAGCACGGCGCACATGTCTTGGGCGATTTCAGCGAGACGCTTCAGGTCACGGCGATAGTCCTCGCGGGCTTCGCGGTGCACCCATGCGATGGATGACCCCGGCAGCACGTCATGGAACTGGTTGAGCATCAGGGTCTTCCAGATACGGTCCAGTTCTTCGCGCGGATAGTCATAGTTCGGGTCGGCCAACGTGGCGGCCGCGCCCAGGTATTCGACCGTGCGCAACAGCGATTCCTCTTGGCGGCAGCCGCGTTTCATGTCCTGTTGCGAGGTCAAGGTGCCACGGTGCAGTTCGAGGTACAGCTCGCCCTTCCAGACGGGCATTTCCGGGCCGGCGTTCTCTGCAAGCTGCTGATGCGCCTTGTCGAAGAAGTCGTTCGGCTCTTCGATGCTCACCTTGGAGACGCCTTCGAGGTTCTCGTAGCGGTGCAGGTGCTCCATCATGTTGCGCGTGGGGCCGCCACCGCCATCACCGAAACCGAAGAGCAGAAGCGAGCGGTCGGCGAGATCCTTGTCCTGGAAGTTCTTCTCGGCGTAGTCGAGTTCCTGAACCTTGCACCAAGCAGCATAAGTATCCGCCGGCGGGAAGTGGGTGAAGATGCGCGAGCCGTCGATGCCTTCCCATATGAACGAGTGGTGCGGGAACTTGGTGGTATCGTTCCACGAGATCTTCTGCGTGAGGAACCATTCGTACCCGGCACGGCGGGCGATCTGCGGCCATGCGCCGGTGTATCCGAAGCTGTCCGGCAGCCATACGCCCTTGGGCTCCACACCGAGATGTTCCTTGAAGTATTTGCGGCCATATGCAATCTGGCGAATCAGCGATTCGCCGGCGGGCAGCATGCCATCGGCTTCCACCCACATGCCGCCGACCGGGATGAACCGACCTTCTTCGATGCGCTGTTTCATGCGCTTGAAGATGTCCGGATGATCCTCTTCCAGCCAGGCGTACTGCTGGGCGGAGCTCATCGCGTATTTGAAGTCGGGGTCGGCGTCCATCAGAGCCAATGCGTTGGATACGGTGCGGGCCACCTTGCGGCGTGTCTCGCGCACCGGCCACAGCCATGCGGAGTCGATATGTGCGTGGCCGATGGCACTGACGTTCATGGCCGAGGCGTTGGCCGGCTTGGCCAGTACGCCGGCGAGTGCTGCGCGCGCGGCTTCCACGGATTCGGGGTTGCGCTCGTCGTAGGCGTTCAGCGAGCGCTGCAGCGCTTTGGCGAGTTGCCAGTAGCGCGGCGACTGTTTGTCGGCGAGTTCCATCAGGGAGCTCACCACGTCGAGATCCACGGAGTAGTTCTCGTAGCGTTCATCGAATTCGGTCAGATCGGCGGACTTGAATACGTACGGCTCGTCCGGCTTGCCGGTGGCATGGTCGCCCAGTTCAGTCTCAACGAACGGAGGTACGCCGAGCAGGAGCGGGTTGCTGGCGGCTTCAAGGTACAGGGTGAAGCTGCCGTCTTCGGCGACCGACACTTGCGCGTTGCCTTCAGCATCCATGAACGGCACCCAATAGTTGAGCGGGTGTACGGCTTTGATGGCGGTGCCGTCGGCACGGTAAACGAGGCCCTCGATATGGCCGCCGCAGGAGTGCGGGTACCAGCCAAGGTCGAGGATGAGCTCCAGCGGTTTGCCTTTCGGGTAGCCGGCCGGCACAGTACCGGTCAGGCGGAACCAGACCGTGCCCCATGTGGTGCCCCATTCGTTGCCGAGCGTAAACGGCTTGAAATCGATGTCACCTCGATTGAGCTTCGCGAAGAACTCGTCAGTGGGCATCGGTTCTCCGGGAACGTCAAAGGACTCCACCGCGAGCTGTGCGATCGATGGGTGGATATGAGGGTCCACGCGCTGGCGCACTATGCGCTTGCACCGCTCCAGTTGCTGTTCAGGTTTCAGGAACATCTGCTGTTCACTCCCCTTATCTCTGCCGCTTGTGCGGCCACATCATTGTGCTGCCCGTTCATGGGAAACATATCGACATGCGCCCTCGCCCGCAGAAGACTAAAGCGCTTTAGTAACATATTGGAGAGAACAGGATATAATGTCAAATCATTATCGCAATTCAGCGTGTTCCATCAGGCATGTCATGCTCGGTGTCGATGATGATGGTCACCGGCCCGTCATTGACCAGTCCGACCCGCATATGCGCGCCGAAACGACCTTCCTTCACCGGCACTCCCCCGGAGCGCAACGCCTCGTTGAACTTGATCCACATGAGATCGGCATGCTCGGGCTTGCCGGCCTTGATGAAGCTCGGGCGATTGCCCTAGCCGACGGCGGCGCGGATCCACTGGTCATGCGAGTTGAGGCCGTTGACGGCCTTGACGGATTGGAGCACCTGCCAGGCGGAGACCAGCTCCTCATGATTGGAGAGCATGTCCGCGCATGTGGACACCAGACGGTTGCCGTTGCGTGCCAGGGAATACCGGACGGCCGGAACGCCCAATCGCATGCAGAGCCTCGAGGCGATGACCTCGTTCATGGGCTCCTGGCCAGTACGGCCCGACTTGACGAGCAGTCTCCTGCCGGTGGCCCTGTCGATCGTCCAGCGTTTGGGAAGATCGCCACCAGTGGACACGTCGGGGACGTTGAGGCTGATGTCATGGGACGACGAGTACGAGGTGAGCAGGATCTCGCCCAGCGCCTCGTCGAAGGGATTGTCGAAGAAGTTGACGTCCTTCCATTCGGCCGGGTCATCCTCGCGTCTGACCCAGTACTGGTCCGACAGGCTCAAACCGTAGGTCCGGTCGAGCAGCTCCCCGGTCGATGCGGCGCCGAGCGATTCGAGCACGCGGCGGATGCCGTCGCGGGTGGAGGGGATGGCGCGGGACCTCCACCATTCGTCGATCCTCTTGGCATACAGCGCGCTCTTGCCGTGCGTGGTGAGCTCCAGGGGCAGACGATCATGGTCAAGGACCTCGCCAGAGGAGCACGCGCGACCGGACTCGGGATCGTATTCGAACGCAAGGACCGGATGGTCCCCGCACATAATCAGCTTGCGTGGCATGATTCCGCTCCCTCCAAACTTGGTCTTTAAAGATTCTACAGGCACGAATTACGCGCGAGACGGCGTCCCGTTTCATGACGCGATGCCTGGATATGGGCCACTTCCGCAAATCGCAAGCCTCGGCGATGACGCCGACAACTGATACGGTAGTCATATTGGTTTCCCAAAGGTAAAGAGGCATGACCATGGGATTGTTCGACTTCGCTAAGAACTCTTTGGGTGACGTGCCGTCCGGCTTCGGCGGTCGGGGCGATATCGCCAACCATCTTTTCAACGACCGATGAAAAGGCTCCGGTTGAAGGCTATGGCATGATGACACGAGCGTGGGGACATTTATGACCGAAGGATACTCACATAAAGCGGCACACATCGTTGAGCATATCATTCTCGCAATCGCGCTGATCTGGGCTGGAGGCTGCACTCTCATATGGATGCAAACGGATATGTCGCATCGCATCGTGAACGCGAAATCCGCTGACGGCACCTGCGAAGTGACCATCAGCGAACTCGGCTCGCCCATATTCTTCGGCCCAAGCAGCATCACGGTCAAAGTCTCTTGGGACACCGATCCCGGTGTTATCGGTTCCGAGAACGTCACGGAAATCAAAACGGATCTGCACAACGACGGCAAATCATTAGACTCGGGCAACTTCACCGTCACCTGGCACGGCAACATCCCGACCGTCACCACCCATGGCGAGGAACAGCCGGACCAAAGCTACACATTCAACTGGAAATAACCGCTCCGAACATCATGTCTCTCCCGAGAGTAGTCCTCACAACAGGGCAGATCCCACAAGGAGCATAGCTCATGCACCCACCGTCCGGTCTCAAGCCCATGAGACACTTAAGACCATGACTACCGTAATCATGCGCACCTCGCATGAGACTATGAGGGTCGTCCTTCCCCGTCTTTTCCCCAGCACCCCCGGAAACCCAGTTTTTCGCCTCCCTGCCGGCCCCGGTCACCCGCATCCTGCAAACCGCGATGCTCAACACCGTCATGAACGCCATGGCCGTCCCCATGCCGTCGGATAGGTGACTCCAGACCACGTCATTGTCTTCACACTTAGGTGACCTCGCATTAGGAATTCAGAGGCACGATGGTCTGATGGCCGACAAAACACGCAGTCGCCGGCAATGGGGCACGGTGATAACCCGCCGCAACGAAGAAGGACAGATAATCACCTACCAGGCGAGGTACGTCAACCCGCTCGACCACTCCAAGAAAGTGAGCCGGAACTTCGGGCCCGACTACCTCGCCGAAGCATACAAGTGGCTCGACGAGGAACACTACTACGTGACCCTGCACGACAAGGGCATCCGCCCCTGGGTGCATCCCTCTCACCGCGAGCCCCGGACGACGCGTCCCGTTCCGCGAATACGCCGCCTCCTACTTCGACTCGTACCGCAAGAAGGACGGCACGAAACTATGCGGCAGAAGCAAGCGCATCGTCAAGGACGCGCTCGACAAGCTCATGCCCCATTTCGGCGACATGGAGGTGTCCAGGATCACCAAGGCCGAGGTGGACAAGTGGTACGCCACGGCAAGCAAGCAGTACAAGCCCGGCGCGTTCGAGCACGCCTGCAACACGCTCAAGCGCGTCCTCACGGCCGCGAGCAAGCCCCAGGACGACGACTCCCCGGCGCTCCTCGCGGCGAACCCGTGCAACTTCCCCACCTTGCGCAAGCCCAGCGCGAGACGCAACCAGACCCCGCTGACCAAGGACGAGATAGACCGCCTCGTGACATTGTTCCCCGAATACTACCAGCTGTGCATCCGGCTGAGCCTGCTCGTCGGCGGATTGCGCATCGGCGAGATATGCGGTCTCCAGCTGCGTGACATCGACCTCGACCACGGACTCCTCTACGTGCGTCACTCCGTGGACCGTGGCCCCGCCGACCTCGGCTCATACCAGCTCGCCGACGTCAAGGCGCCGCGCAGCAACCGTGTCGTGCCCATCCCCGCCAGCGCGGTCGCGATGATCCGCGAACACATCGAGAAGTTCTGCCCCGACAGGGAACCAGGCACCATGCTCTTCCACTCAATCCGCGACGCAAGCAAGCTTCTCGTCCCCACCACCATCCAACGCCAGTTCCGCACGGCCAGGAAGAAGATCGGCCGGCCCGACATCACCTTCCACTCCCTGCGCTCCACGCACGCGACCATGTTCATGCTCGAAGGCGGCACCCTGCGCGAGACCATGGACAAGCTCGGCCACGTCGACGTGGACGTTGCGATCAACTGCTACCAACGCATCGTCCCCAGACACCAACGCGAGGTCGCCGAACTCCTCGCCTACCACTACATGTCCAGCGACGACCCGCCACCCTGCGCGCCGAAATCAACAAACGAGAACAGGAACTCGCCGACTTCCAGAACAACATCGCCAAACTCAGGAAGCGGCTCAAGACCAGTCTGGAGAAGAACAGGCCATGAAGTTCAGCAGTCCTCCAAACCCTGTTCTCCCCAGTCCAGATCGGGCAGCGGCTCCCCCGCCGGCTCCCGTGTTTTTGTTCAATAGGAAGTTGAGGTTTTAGTCACGAAGGTTTTTCGGGTTTAGGCGGAAAGGCATGCCGACCACCCGTGGGCCTTAGCCTGATGGTGCTTCTAGTTCCATTCGGGAAAGGTCCGG